>ODAI014546904.1_pt1 | contig 40968 bp, 37 predicted proteins | sample 1539321 | NCBI WGS metagenome assembly ODAI01 (sample SAMN02144231, study PRJEB22623) | gut metagenome | biome: sheep rumen | host: Ovis aries | place: New Zealand
GCGTCTCACAACATCGGGGCGTCTCACAACATCGGGGCGTCTCACAACATCGGGGCGTCTCACAACATCGGGGCGTCTCACAACATCGGGGCGTCTCACGACCCCGATACATCTCCCACCCCCTATCCCACACAAAACATGCAAGATAATTGGACCATTGAAATCAAGCCTAAGAAAAAATGGCTTGACGTGGATATCAAAGGAATCTGGCGCTACCGCGACCTCTACTATATGTACGTGAAGCGCGACATCATCACCGTCTATAAGCAGACGGTGCTCGGCCCCCTGTGGTTTATCATCCAACCCGTCTTCACCACTATCATGTTCGTCTTCGTGTTCGGCAATCTCGCCGGCATCTCCACCGACGGCATGCCCCAGCCCCTCTTCTATATGGCAGGTATCCTGCTCTGGACCTATTTCAGCAGCTGTTTCACCGCCTGTAGCAATGTCTTCGCAAGCAACGCCGGGGTGTTCGGCAAAGTCTATTTCCCCCGTCTTGTGGTGCCGTTGAGTGCCATCACCAGCAGCCTCATCAAGTTTGGCATCCAGTTATTGCTCTTCATCGCAATATACATCTACTTTGCCACACAAGGAGCACCCGTCAAGGTCAACTGGTATGTGCTGCTCTTCCCCTTTCTGGTCTTCATGATTGCCTTCCATGCCCTCTCATGGGGACTGATCGTCTCAGCCCTCACCACCAAATACCGTGACCTACGGCAATTGGTCACTTTCGGTGTGCAATTGCTCATGTATGCCACCCCCGTCATCTACCCCATGAGCACCACTGGCGGCACCGTCCGCACCATCCTCGAGTTCAACCCCCTCACCCCCATCTTCGAGGCATTCAAATACAGCTGCATGGGCTGCGGCTCCCTTAGTTGGGGCGGTTTGCTCTATAGTTTCATTTTCCTGGCAGTCACCCTCTTCCTCGCCGTCATCATCTTCAACCGCACCGAACGCAACTTCATGGACACCGTATAAAAATGAGCAACATAGCCATACAATTCGACCACGTAGGAAAGCTTTATCGCCTGGGCCAAGTCGGCTCCAGTACCCTCGCACATGACCTCAACCGCTGGTGGGCCACAAAGATTCTCCATAAAGAAGACCCCTATCTGAAGATCGGCGAGACCAACGATCGCTCCAAAAAGGGAAATTCCGAATACGTCTGGGCCTTGCGTGACATCACTTTCGACGTGGAGCAAGGCGACGTCGTCGGCATCATCGGCCGCAATGGAGCCGGCAAGTCCACCCTGCTGAAGCTCCTCTCTCAGATCACCTCCCCCACCACGGGAGTCATCCGCGCCAAGGGCCGCATCGGCTCGTTGCTCGAAGTCGGCACCGGTTTCCATTCCGAGATGACCGGCCGCGAGAACATCTACATGAACGGCAGCATCATGGGCATGACCCGCCATGAGATCTCCCGCAAGCTCGACGAGATAGTCGACTTCGCCGGCGTGGAGCGCTACCTCGACACCCCCGTCAAGCGTTACAGCAGCGGCATGACCGTCCGTCTCGGCTTCGCCGTCGCCGCCTTCATGGAGCCCGAGATCCTCGTCGTCGATGAGGTCCTCGCCGTCGGCGACGCCGAATTCCAGAAGAAAGCCATCGGCAAGATGCAGGATGTCTCCAAAGGTGGCGGCAGGACTGTGCTTTTCGTGAGTCATAACATGACGAGTGTCAGGCATTTATGCCATAAGGGGATACTTTTGGAGAATGGCATGATAAAATTTAAAGGCGGCATAGAAGACACCATTACTAAATATATGGCATCTTCTGTGCCAGATAGCAACATACCTGTTTCTGATTTACCGAGGACACAGAAAGGAACTCAGGAACTACATTTTACCGATGTCCAGTTCCTTGACGAAAACAACAACCCCACATTACCCACATGTGGAAAGTTTTTGAAGATACGTATATTTTTCAAACAGAATTCAAATCATATTGACAGCCTTAGAGTAGCCATAGACATTCGAGATATGTTCAGCAATCCCATCATGTCATTCCCCTCAGAGATGATCATGCCTCCTTTTCACCTTCGTGAAGATGCCACATACATGGATTGCATCATTGAACGACTACCCTTAACAACAGGCGAATACATACTTACCTTATGGGCTTCTACTTATGGAGCTCTTTGCGACATGATAGAAAGTGCATTGAAATTCTCAGTTGAAAACAACGATTACTATACCCAAGGTCGCAACTTCGCCAGTCATTTGATCGGAAAAATCGTTTTATGTGATTATAAATGGGAAGTATAAAGTCTTAATATTTTCCTAATTATTATGAAAGGCAAAGATTCTTCAACATCGACATTGAAAGTTAGTGTGATCATCCCCCTTTACAACAAAGAGGAATATATAGCACGCTGCTTGCAGTCGGTCATGAACCAAACATATCAGAATATTGAGTGCATCATCGTTAATGATGCAAGCACCGACAACAGCTTACAAATCTCCGAGAAAGAACTGAAAGGCTATAAGGGCCATATCCCATTCTATATTCTCCAGCATGACAAGAACAGAGGTTTATCCGCAGCACGCAACACTGGAATCGACCACGCAGTAGGCGACTACATAGAATTTCTTGACGCAGACGACGAACTTACTCCAAATTCCGTCAATGCCTTAATAGACAAAGCTATGGAATACCCAGGAATTGATATTGTACAAGGCAACGTGCAAGCAGTCCCTCACCACAATGATTACTATGAACTGCGTCGTTTCAACTTTCCAGATCTTTACTCCGATAATGAATCCATCCGTATTCGATATTTTAATTTGTGGAAAGATTTCCCCGTTAATGCATGGGCTAAATTAATTCGCACTAACTATATCAAAGAGAACAAGCTCTATTTTATGGAAAACATTATTCATGAGGACTATCATTGGACTATAAAAATGGTTAGGACCGCAAAATCAATGTCTTTTGTCTATGACTATGTATATATCAGATATTTTGTACCAAATAGCATTATAACAACCACAAATCACGAAAAGTCTGCAAAACACTTCGGACTATTATTGAATGATGTTGTTTGTACAATAGATCAAAAAGATTATCTCCGTCAATTTAGAAAATTCCTTTTGGTATTAACAAACTGGATGTCATTGGCACCTCATGATAAGACTTTAAAAAAAACAAGTAAATTATTTGCGAGAATAGCTTCAGACAAGCACTGGTATAACCTCACCATTATACTTACCTTAAATAGATGGATACAAAAGAACAAGAGAGGGGATAAATTCGCAATGACCTTGATTTACTGGTGGCTAAACCATAACAAATAATACGCTTGACCAAATTCATATTCAAAGGGTATCTACTTTTCAGAATATCTACATTTCTTTATAAACACAGTTATGGATATAGCAATTTGCGTTGTTGGATATAATCGTATCATTTCCATAAAAAGATTACTTAACTCTATAAACAATGCTTCATATGACACCATAGTACCACTTATCATTAGCATTGATAAAAGCGAAACAAACGAAGTAGAACTATACGCAGATTCTTTTAATTGGGAATTTGGCCCCAAAAAAATCATAAAACATAAATATAATCTTGGATTGAGAGAACACATCCTTCAATGTGGAAATCTACTTGATGAATTCGATGCACTAATAGTATTAGAAGATGACATTGAAGTATCACCAAGTTTCTTTCAATATGCGAAACAAAATATTGAGAAGTATTATAACGACCCTACTATAGCTGGTATCAGTTTATATAGTTTTCATGTAAACTATCACAATAATCTTCCTTTTACTCCATTACAAACAGAAAGTGATGTCTATTTAATGAAATGTGCACAATCTTGGGGACAAGTGTGGATGAAAAAACAATGGGAAGCTTTCTTCAAGTGGTACAAAAAAAACGATTCTGACTTCCAAGAATTGTCTCATTTACCTAAATCAATTTGTAAATGGCCAAAATCATCTTGGCTAAAATACCATACTCGATATTGTATTGAGGAAAACAAGTATTTTATATATCCATATATTTCGCTCACAACTAATTATTCTGATGCTGGGGTTCATTCAAAACAATCTACTCACATTTATCAGGTCCCAATATTATATGGTTATAAGAAAGATTTCAAATTAGAACCATCTATCCGTTATGATGCTTTTTTTGAAAATGAGAACCTTCCAAACACACTTAATATCAAAGATAATGAGATATGCATAGATCTTTATGGAGAGAAATGTAATCTTGAAAAGAAAAGATATTATCTTACGACAAAGCATTTAGATTATAAAATTATATCAACATATGGACTATTATTACGTCCTATTGAATTAAACATTATAAAAAAGACAAGAGGTCAAGAAATCTTTCTTTACGACACAAATACGAAAATAAGCAACGGATTTTGTATAAATAACAAAGTTTATCTTTACTTTTATAATCTTAACTATCATTTATTAGAAATAATAAAACCAAACTTATCTTTTAAGCAATATGTCAAAAACAAGATGAAAGTTACTTTTAAAAATATAAAATCAAAGATTTCAAAAATATAATTTTTCCAAACAATTTATGCTTATAATTAAGAAATATTTTTTTAAATTATTAAGATCGTGCATTTTAAAAGTTGCTCCTGAACTTACTCTCCTATCTAAGCAGCATGGTAATAGCTATGTATTTAAAAGTTCGCTTAGAAATTCGAGTATTAGTCATAATGCAAAACTATATCCAATTTATCATATAAATGATTCTTCTGTAGGAGATTATACTTATATCAACCAGAATTCCTTTATTTCCAAAACGACTATTGGTAAGTTTTGTTCTATTGGCCCTAATTTTATTTGTGGATGGGGAATACACCCCACAAATGGATTGAGTACTTCTCCTATGTTTTACTCAACAAAGAGACAAAACGGATTTAGTCTATCTGCATATGACAAGATAGAAGAAAGAAAAAAAATAATAATTGGTAATGATGTTTTTATAGGTGCCAATGTCACCGTTCTTGATGGAGTTACAATTGGAGACGGTGCGGTAATTGGAGCAGGTGCTGTAGTATCCAGAGACATTCCACCATATGCTGTATGTGTAGGTTGTCCTATCAAAATTATTCGATTCCGTTTTGAAAAAGAAGTGATTCATAAGTTACTCTCTATAAGATGGTGGGATTGGGATAATTCAAAATTAGGTCTAATAGAATCTTACTTTTTTGATATTGACAAATTCATCAAAGGAATACATTAATTTATTCTACAACTAGTTTTTATCGGTATTTTATTATCCATTAAATGGTTTTGCAAAAATGAAACTATCCATAATCACCGTTAAACTGAACATCAAAGAAAGATTACAAAAAAGACATTGTATTTGTTAAAGCACAATCCTTATGATGTAATTTAAACACATTTGATCGGGAACAGATGTATTATGAAATACTAATAAACCATGCTTACTATAATATTAAAAAACGTATATTATTTATTATTGCTGTCCAATAAAAACTGGAAACCGAAGGAATCGGTTTGTAAGTAACTGATAATCAATAGTCGGACAGGCAATTTTTAAAAGTAAGCCCCCTATGAAACAATTCGACGTTAAAGGCGCAAAATCTCCTTTTCGAGGCATTTTATGTACCAAATATAGGGATTTAAGCTCAAAATTCGGCATTTTAGAGCCAAATTTGATAATTTCTGACCCCACAATGGGGAATCTAAGTTTTTGACTCATTGAATTAATTATTTATCGGACAGCAATAATTATTTATCTGCCTATACAAACAAATTTGAAACTAAAAAGATATGGCAACAATTAAGAGAATTGAGATAAAGGATTATTTCGGAAAAGGTAATTTCGAATGGAACCTTGACCCTGTTGTGAATATCTTGGGTGGTAAGAATGGTAGTGGTAAAACCTCACTGTTCAAGCTGTGTTATGCATTGTTGGTTAATGAAATGATTGACAAGAAAACAGACGAGCTGTTCTCTGCTCTTTTCGGAAAAATATCGCTGACACTCAGTAATGATTGGACAATAGTTTGGATGAAGTCAGAACTAAGAGAGGAGAATAAATTAGAGTTAACCGGTTCAACCTCTCAGCAGAATAGAGACATCATATTGTTAGATCCGAAAGGCAATTTTCAAGACAAATCCAGAAGGAAGGAATTCACGAGAGCCTTTATGATTAATTCTTTTGAACAAAATTTGGTGTCTTTAATAAATCGCATTCAAGACCAGAAGTCCTTGCTGGGCGAAGTCGCTGCTACCCCTCTGGATTCTTTAATTGATAAAGAAATTAATCTACGCAACAGGAATCTTTCGGCAGCAGTGGATAAATACATGGATGAATCTGCTAATGAGATTGCTGCACTCCATGAATATAAAAAGCAACACAATATGATTTATGCTTCGCTGACTCACTTCATGACAGAATATGACAAGAAGATCTCCAGCGATTTCGTTTTCTCCAAGAAAGGAGTTAAAATTCCTTGGCAAAGCCTGTCAATGGGTGAGAAGCAAATCTTACTTCTTCTGTTGATGGTTAGCAATACTCAACAGCAACCTTGCATCTTCTTTATGGATGAACCCGATCTAAGTATGCACATTGATTGGAAAGAAATACTTGTGAAGCAACTTCACCAACTCAACCCCAACATGCAGATAATCCTTTCAACCCATGCCCCTAGTGTCATTACAGGATGGCATGACAGAGTAAAAGAAGTCAACCAACTCATCAAAAAATAAGTGGGATATGGCAACTCTTGAAAGTGGGTTTAATCCAACTTATTCGAAGAATGCCTCAATATTGACTGGCAACCCTGATAGGGTGACTGTTGAGGTGGAGGATACGATAGACAAAGACTTTTGGAGTGACTTACTGGGCGAATTATGCCCAGGAAAGGAATTCCATTTCGACCCTTATCATACGATTTTGAATAAAGAGGGTAGATTTGTACGGACAGGAAAAGGAAAGTCAAAAATCATAAAAGCATCTTCAGAATTCAACGCATGGCATATTGGCTGCGTGGATAGTGATTATGACTGGATTCTATCTGACTATACAGAAGCGGGTAAAGTCATTAACAGCACCAAATACCTCCTACAAACTTATGCGTATTCGATAGAAAACCTGATGTGCTTATCATGTACGTTAGGAGATTTATGTTTCGAGAATACAGAAGAGACTGCTGAATTTGATTTCAATGATTATCTAACCAGATTATCAAAAGCCATTTATCCCTTATTAGTATGGTCTACCTATTTATGCAGTAAAAGCCGTCTGGCTTTCACGCCTGCCGCCTGGCGTGACGTTCTTGTAAACACAGAGAAAAATGCGGAAACCTCCTTGACACAAATTGAGGCGAAAGCAAAAGCAATAACAGAAGATTTCGACAAGAACTATGCAGAAGAAATCACAGACAAGGAGGATTTTGAATTGTCTCACATTTATCAAAAAGACGTTACCCACGATAATGCATATCTCTACGTACGTGGTCATGAATTATTTGACCACTTATTAAACTCAGTCCTTAATCCTGTCATCACGTATCTTCGGAGTAACCACTATAATAACTTGCGAGACGCTGATATGGATGTTGATTCACGCAAGTTAGCTTTACAAGATTATAGAAAGAAGGATAAATCCGTGAAGTGTTTACTCCAGAAAAACTTCAGATACAAAAACAACAGCATTTTTTACGACAAGATTTCGGCTGATGTTTCGCAGATTTGGGATAATATGATTACAGAACTATAACCATTAGATGAAACTTTCAATCATAACAATAAACTACAATAACCTTGAAGGCCTTAAGAGAACTGCAGATTCAGTTCTTGCCCAAACATGGACAGATTTCGAATGGATCATTGTTGACGGCAACTCGAATGATGGCTCTAAAGAGTACATAGAGGATATTGCTGTTAAATTACAGACCGTTGGAACAAGAACTGACTCAAAGCCATGGAATGTAGGACATTTCTCTATGTTGGATTTTGCGGCAGAAGGATGGGCGCAAGAACATGAGATGAATAGGATAAATGATGCAAGCCCTTCAACTCCATCAGACAAACCGAGACTCCTATGGTGCTCAGAACCTGACAAGGGCATATATAATGCCATGAATAAAGGCATTAAACAGGCACATGGAGATTATTTGCAGTTTTTAAATTCAGGTGACATTTATTTTAAAAGCAACACTCTTAAGCAAGTTGTCAATCATCTTTACAAAGATGACATTATTTATGGATATGCTGTAATACAAAACGAGAATAACACAAAAAAAAGAGTTAACATCCGGCATGAAGTCATATCCTGCTATGACCTTACAAGAGATACGATAAATCATCAATGTGCATTCATTAGAAAAGAATTGTTCTACAAATATGGCCTATATGATGAATCTTATAAAATAGTTTCAGATTGGAAATTTTTTTTTGATGCCATTGTGATTCACAAATGCTCCACTAAACACATTGATTTAGATATTGTTATTTATGATACTTTCGGCATTTCCCAAACTAGGAAGATAGATTTGGAGAAAGAAAGAATGAATTTATTAAAGCTATATCTCCCTGAATATGTTATAGATGATTATATTTTAAGATTTCAAATCAATGAAATTCTTCGTCATAAATTTACCAAGTCTTTGATGGCTATTCTTTATCGGTTAACAATAAAACTGGAAGATTGGAAATTAATTCATTAAAGGATTTATGATACATCCGCAAATATCTGTCATAGTTCCCATATACAATGCCGAATTATACCTTAGGAATTGTCTGGATAGTCTCTTAGCTCAATCATATACAGATTTCGAAGTCATTTTGATAAATGATGGAAGTACAGATCTTTCAATAAATATAATTAAAGAATACACAGAAAAAGATTCTAGATTTTTATATATTAACAAACATAACGAAGGAGTCGGCGCAACTCGACAAAGGGGATTGGATGAAGCAAAAGGAGAATACATCATCCATTGTGATCCAGATGATACAGTTAGCCCGTTTTGGCTTGAGAGATTACATGCTAAAATCACAAAAGAAAATGCAGATATGGCTATATGCGATTTTAGATTAATATATAAAGAAGGGCATTATCTTAATGAGATTCAAAAGCCCACTTCACTTGCGGCCGATGACATTCTCAAAGACATGCTTAATGGTAAATTACACGGTAGTTGCTGCAACAAATTGGTAAGAAAAAAGTGTATCGACATATTCAAATTAAAATTCAATTCTGAAATGAGTCTTTGCGAAGACCTATTTTTTAATTGTCAACTTCTATTACACGATATAAAGATAGCTTATCTCCCTGATATATTATATTATTATGACAATTCTCTTAATAATCATAGCGCTACAAGAAACCCATCAATAAAAGAATTGGACTCTAAGATAAAATTCATTGACTTCTTTGAAGCGATTTTGACCGACAAGAAATATAAAGATGGCTTATATATTCAAAAAAAACAAGTAAAATCACTTTTATTTAGAGTGACGCCTAGGAAAACGAAAGCACTTAGAAACACATATAAAGAAATCAACAATAAGTATATAGAAGAAGCTAGAGAATATGCATTTTGGACGCGGCCATTCTGTATTTCACTATGTATAAAAGGATACCCCTGGTGGATAGGGCAAGGGATGTTTAAATATGGGTCGAAAATTGTAAACATTGTTTATCCTATTTTTAGGAAAATTAAAGAATTGCTCTGATTCTATTGACTTAATCTTACTAAGTATGATATCGATAATCATTACTGTATTTAACATCGAAAATTATCTTCGAAGATGCCTGAATTCTATCTTAGGACAATCTATCACTGATTATGAGGTTATAATGGTTGACGATGGCAGCACTGATGACAGCGGCGATATTTGTGAAGAATTCACAACAAAAGACTCACGATTCAAGGTTATCCATAAAAAAAACGAAGGTGTCGCAAAAGCAAGAATAACAGGATTGGAAGCTTCGTCAGGACAATATATTTCTTTTATTGACGGTGATGACTTCATCGACCCAAATTATTTATATAAATTGGAGGAAGCCCTTATCGCCGGAAATTATGACATGGTATCTTGTCAATACGTTATTTATTATAATGAAGACAAAATTCTAAAAAACGGGAATCACATTCAAGGACCTTTATATAGACAAGACATTCAACAATTAATTACAACCAAACTATTGTACGACAAGGATAATGGGAAATCAGGATTTCCTTTTTATCTTCCAACAAAATTAATTAAAAGAGAGTATGTTGTAGCTTCGATATATAATGGTATCGGAATTAAATATGTGGAAGACATGCCTATGTCGTTCTCTATTCTGAATAACATTGATAGCATGTGCGTTCTACCTGCTTTTTTATATTTCTATGTGCAACACTCTGGCCAAGAGACAAAATCCTTGAATCCAGACTTATGGGAGAACTACATAAAATGCTGGAGGAAACTCATATCTCTTGATAAAGACCATCTCTTAGAATCTCAATTGCCTGACAGGATTTGGTTCAGATTATCATCTGTCATTGATGACATTTTATCTAAAGAGCACACTTACAAAGGCTTTACACGTCGTTTTAAGGAAATACATGAGGCAAAGGACATCATGCATTATCTGTATAAAAAGAAGACCAACAATAAGTTAAAGAAACAAATGTTAATGATAATCAAATATAAACTTTATGGCCTGTATTACTTTTACCATAAATTGAAAAATCCATCAAAAGCCCAAGCATGAATCAATTTAATCTAGAAGAAGAGACAAGGCGAGGTTATACCATCTCTAAAGAGATGAAAAAGGTTTGGGCCGTAGAGCTTGAACTATTGTCTAAGCTCTTAGAAGTTTGCGAGAAACACAAACTTCGCATTTGGGCTGATGGGGGCACACTTCTTGGAACTGTTAGAGAAAAAGGCTATATCCCCTGGGATGACGATATCGACATGGTGATGCTTAGGGATGATTACGACAAACTTGTTTGCATAGCAAAAGAGGAATTCAAAAGCCCCTATTTCTTTCAGTGTGGATATACAGATAAATTCCCTTTTGGATTCTCCAAACTGAGGAAAGATGGCACAAGCGCTATATTAGCTCAAGAATTTGATATTTATGAGCACCAAGGTATTTTCATTGACATTTTTCCATACGATGCAGTACCAGATGATGAAAATGAAATGCTTAAGCAAAAGAAAGAAGTCGAGGACAATATTAGAAAGCTTAAGGTTTTCTGTAATCACTATTATTCTTTCACAAACTTTCGTCACAATATATACATCTACAAGGCTATTCATGAAATAAAGAAGAAAGGCTTTTCGCATTGTTATAATGAATACGAAAACCTCTTTCGTAAATACAAAATAAAAGAGTGCAAATGTGTATCTTGTATTTCTTTTCACTATAATTTTAATAGGTTTTTAAGAAGTAAATATTGGTACGAAAAAACAATATATTTGCCATTTGAGAATATTTCCATACCTGTTCCTATTGGATATCATGAAATACTAAAGCTTGAATACGGAGAGGACTATATGACACCTATAAAAGGGAACTCGCTACATGGTGGATTTCTATTTCTATGTGCAGATATTCCATACGGTCAAGTACTATCTTCAATAAAAAAGGACCACCGATTTGACATATGGAGGAATCGTTGGAATATTTTATCCCATAAAATCTGTCATAAAATATGAATTCTTTAAAAGATTAATTTTGTATAGACAAATTGTTTAAATCACCAAACAACCTATCAAGGATAGGTCTTCTGAATCTGTATAAAATTGACTTTCAAAAGTATCATAGAGAGCCATACAGGACAGGGGTAGTTCGACAAGAAATCAACAACAAAGAATCTATTGCGTAAGAGGTTTTTTTTCCTAATTCATTCCATGAATGTCGGCGGTGTAGAGAAAGCATTACTAGGTTTGCTTTCTGTAATACCGATGGACCAATATGAAGTACATGTTGGAATGATTCACAAGCGTGGAGGCTTCCTTTCCTATTTACCCAAGGATGTCATTGTCCATGAGATTGATTGTTATGCAAAATATTGGTGGCTTATCAATGACCCACCATTACAATGCATCAAGAAATTGATAAAGAACAAACAAGTAATTGAAGGTATTATTCATCTGCTACTATATGTCCACTTCAAAATCACGCATAGCCGGCATCTTTTTTATGATTACATTTTGCGAAATGAGCCCTATTTGGAAGGGGCGTTCGATATCGCCGTTTCTTTTGCCGGACCTTCTCAAATGATGGATTATTATGTCTGCAAGAAAGTGAATGCCAAAGAGAAATATGGATGGATACATTTTGATGTGTCCAAGTTTGGTATAGACAAGGGGATGACATCAAAGCTATATAAGCAATATAAAAAGATTTTTATCGTATCTGAAGAGGGGAAGAAGGTTTTTGACCAAATGTTTCCTCAATTTAAGAACAAGACTGAGGTTTTTTATAACATCGTATCTCCTGAGCAGATCAAAGATATGGCCAACAAAGGAGAGACATTTAATGATGATTATCGTGGAAAACGATTATTGACCGTTGGAAGAATATCGGAAGAAAAAGGTCAAGCTATTGCCATTGAAGCTATAAGATTATTGATTCGTCAAGGATATGATCTCAGATGGTATTTTATAGGAGAAGGGAAAGATTTGGAACATTGTAAACAGTTGGTACAAAAATATGGATTAGAAAGTCATACTGTTTTTCTTGGTCTTAAAGTCAACCCTTATGGTTACATGAAAGATTGCGATATATATGTTCAACCCTCTAGACATGAAGGCTATTGCATCACCCTAGCAGAAGCACTTTGTTTTGCAAAGCCCATTGTATCAACTGATTTTACAGGAGCGAATGAACAATTAAGAAATCGAGAGAATGGGATTGTTGTTGGCATGAAAGCTCAAGACATAGCAAATGGCATTATTAGAGCCTTTGATTTCCCTTTGTGCACGCCATCCCTTTCTCAAAACGAAATACACAAAAATGTTTCCTTTACTCCATAGTTCAAATATAGCACATTCCAATGACTATACTCAATCATTAACACATCTATAGATGGCCATTAAGATTTCCATCATTATTCCTATCTACAACGTCGAGAGATACTTGCGACGATGCCTTGACAGTGTATTTCAACAATACACTCAAGAGATGGAGGTAATTTTGGTTAATGATGGATCTACAGATAGTTCTATAGATATTTGCGAGGAATACAAAAAACGATATCCTGAAACAATTATCATCAACAAAAAGAATGGAGGGCTATCCGATGCACGTAACGCTGGAACAGCTATCGCCACAGGGAAATACATCTATTACCTCGACAGCGATGATTGGATTTCAGCCCATGCTATTTCTCATCTTTATGAATTTGCGGAACAGAATAATTGTCAGTTGGTGCAATCAAGTGTTATATATGCAGACGAAGAAAAGGAATACTACGACAAGCGATGGTTTGGTGAAGACAAGCAACCCATCTGTATGTCTCATGACAAAGCCATGGAGAGTCTTGTCAATGATGGAGCACTGAAAAATTTCGCCTGGGGGAAGTTGTATTTGGCCTCTATTGTCAAAAGGCATTCCTTTCCTAAAGGCAAATATTTTGAAGATATGTATTGGCAACATCTGATTGTTGATGAATGTGAGAAAGTTGGAATACTGCCTTCAGAAAAACATTACTACTGGCAAAGGTCAGGAAGCATCTCTTCCTCTATTTCACTTAAGAATCTGGACTTAATGAAAGGTTATGAGGAAAGGTTGGGGTTTATTCAAAAAGAGTATCCTCATCTGACTCAAACACTGGCAGACAATTACCTAAAGCAACTCACATTGCTCATCTATCTTTGTTCCAAAAGTAGGAGGAAAGACTTAAGAACAGCATATAAAGATTATTTCAAATATGCAGTGGATAAATATGATGGATTATTCAAATCCTCAGAAGAATGTAAGAGTCTTTACTGGTCAGCTCGCAAAGGAGAATGGGCTATTTGCACCTATTATATGATTATGGGCATTAAGAATCGGTTAAGATTGTAAGAAATGCAGGATTTCAATAATATAGAAGAGGTTTTCATCATACTTAATCAGAACAACGTCCCCTATCTCGTTCTCAGGAATTATGAGAATATGCTTAATGCGGAAATGTATGTTGATGGACATGGCGATATTGACATCTTATGCGAAGACAGTCAAACAATAGCCAAACTTCTTCACTGTAAGACCAATCGAAAGGACATCAATGGACTTATTGGTGACGGGACGCATTATTACATTTATATCCAGGGGAAATATGTTAGTTTAGATCTTCGACATATTGGTGACAACTATTATTGCGAAAAATGGGAGTACGATTTACTCTCTCGAAGGGAAAAGTACAAATTTTTTTACATTCCCAATAAAATGGATTATTTCTTTTCTCTTCTGTATCATGCTGTTCTCCAAAAGCGGCACTTGTCAGATGACTATAAGGACAGGTTACTACAAATGGCTCAAAAATTGAATATTCAGTTAGGCCAAGCATCAGAAAAAGAATTTATTAATCAACTGAATATTTATATGAAGCAAAACGGCTACACCTACACATATTCAAAGGATATTGTTGTTCCAAATAGATTTGAACTGGTTGACAAGTCACTTGTTGAGCGTAATACTAATTTGAGATATAGGCATTGGTTCTTTGATACAAAAATCAAATTCATTGAAACAGCTGTAAGAATCAAACATTTCATGGAGGGTAAGAAATAAATGGATCTTCACAGATTGCTTCAGCGACATACCATTCAGCTATATTGTTTGGATGAAAAAGAATATGATATCCATTGCATGAATGCAAGGGAACTTCTTCATCCGAATCGTTTTGACCTCTTTGCCAAACTATTCTATATCGACAACAAAAAGAGCAATCCCGATATAGCCAAGAAAGTATATCTCGACCATATCAAGGCATTTAATCCTGACGGAAAAGAACCAGGAAGAGAAGACAAAAACGACTTCAATGATTTTCTAAATGCTTTTGATCAATTGATCAGTTGCTTTGAAAAAGAGGACTTTGACGACACTCTTTCTATTATTCCCATAAGCGAGGAAGGTATCATTTTAGATGGTGCTCATAGAGTGGCAGCATTAGCTTACTATAACAAGAACGTTACTGTCGCCCAATTCAAGTCTGTACATCCTGTTTGTTCTTTTGATTATCAGTACTTTCTCAACCGAGGTCTATCATGGGGCATAGCTGATATCATAGCTAGAGAAATATTAGTTTGGAGAAATGATGTATATGTTGCTTGCCTTTGGCCAAAAATGGGCGGCAAAAAAGAAAAGAAGAAGGCTATCAATGTTATAAGCGAAAAGAATGCAATCTGTTACGAGAAAGCGTTTAACGTGAAATATGAATCCCTTGTCAAATTCATCTATTTCGTTTACCAATCCCAGCCATGGGTTGGAAATGAGAGCAACCAATTCGAAGGAGCGAGAGACAAAGCATTAAATTGTTATGACAAGAATAAGAGTCTTGACATTATTTTCTTCATTGCTGAAGACTTGACCAAAGTCATAGAACTAAAAGAAAAGATACGCTCTTTATACCAATTAGATAAACACTCCATCCATATTTCAGACAACTTCTCTGAAACAAAAGATATTGCTTCATATACCCTTTATGAAAACGGGCTCAAACACTGGCTATTTTCTGATTCATACCATGGGCTCCGTTCCAAATGTACAAAGGAAATTGCAGAACAATGGTTCATTTTCAAAAAAGTGAAATGGATCAATTTCAAGACAAAAATCTACAAAATGATATTTGGCAATCAATGAAGAAGAAGCTGCTTTTCATTATTGAATCACTAAATACAGCTGGATCAGAAAAAAGTCTGGTAACCTTGCTATCTGTGCTTGATTACTCCAAATATGAAGTTGATCTGCAATTGTTCAGTTATGGTGGAGAATTGGAAAGATATGTTCCAAAAGAAGTGAATATTCTCCCCCCCTTGAGCTACACACAATTCACAAACAAGGGTATCGTTCAGCAATTGCTTTCTTTTGACATTAGAAAACTGATTGCTCGTTTTCGATATTCCTTAGCCATTAGGCACGGGAAACTTACACATCCAGACAAAGCACGCATCTACTGGCAATGTGTATCTAATTGCATTCCCAAAAATAAAAAGCAATATGATGCAGCCATTGGTTATGCACAGGGGGTGCCCACCCTATACGTGGTCGACAAAGTTGATGCAAAAGTAAAATTATCATGGGTGAATGCTAAATATACCCCAGAGGGTGAAACATATCAATTTATCTTGCCCTATTATGATTCCATAAACCACATTGTAACTGTATCTGATTCGGCATACGATATTTTCAAACATCACTTTCCTCAGTTTTCAGACAAGATTGCCATTATTTGGGATATTCAAAATGCAGCAGTCATGGAGAATCTCGCAAAAGAGGAGATGAAAATAATATTTGACGAGGAATATCCCTGCCTTCTGACAGTTGCAAGATTAAACAAGCCTTCCAAAGGCTATGATATCAGTCTCGAAACTTGCAAAATTCTTAAAGAACGAGGTATAACATTTAAATGGTATGCTATAGGCGAAGGTGATTATCGGCAGGAAATGGAGAGTTATATTGCAGAGAATAACCTTCAGGATACCTTTATCCTATTGGGGACGACTCCCAATCCCTACCCCTATTATGCACATTGCACAATCTATGTGCAAACATCACGGCATGAAGGGTATGGCCTGTCTATTGCCGAAGCGAGAATTCTCAACAAGCCTGTAGTAACGACGGAGTTTGATGCTGTTTATAATCAAATGGTGCAAGGAAAGAATGGAATAGTAGTCAAGCAGGATGCCAAAGAAGTGGCAGATGCCATTGAACGACTGTTGAATGACAAAGCCCTGTATAACTCTATTGTGGACTATCAGCGACAAGAGAAAAAAGGCAACACGGAGGAAATAGAGAAATTCTATCAATTATTGGTTCAATGACTACCCCCAAACAACGAATAGCGTTTATTGATGCCTTGCGCGGATTCACCATGATATTGGTGGTGTATAGCCATATCCAATTCTTTGGTTATCATTATACAGATTTCTTCAATCTCACATTCATCAAGTTCCGGATGCCGCTGTTTTTCTTTATCAGCGGATTTGTGCTCTACAAGAAAGAACGTATATGGGATTATTCGACAAGCATAAGTTTTTTAGTCAATAAGTTCAAAGTTCAGATAATTTCTACCCTCATATTCTTTTGTCTTTACATCTATATTTTCAACAAAGGATTATGCCAATCGGTAGGCGAATTAAAAGCTGGTTATTGGTTTACATACACGCTGTTTTTCTATTACTTGTTCTACGTGTGCTCTACCTTTTTGTCAAAATTATTAAAGAATGACAGGTATGAGGATGCCATTGTCATCATTGTCGCCATAGCTGTATTTTTGTTATGTTGCTTCTCACTGATGGACAAGACACATGGGCACCAGAGATTGATTAGCGTGATTGGCATTCCAAAATGGAGTTACTATGTGTTTTTCATTTTCGGCACTTTGGTGAAGAAATACTATAAAGCATTTTTATCCATTTTGGACAACTCTTTGATAATGGCACTCGCCATCTGTGCTTTTTTTCTTCTATTGATATTTGATCCTGCAAAAGAAACTGATTCTTTTCGCCCTGTTTCCTTTCTCCTTTATGGTTTCATGGGTGTCGTTATCATTTTTTCTGTATTTAAGAAAAACGAAGAGTGGTTTGCCACCGACCGACACATCTCTCGGTGGTTGCAATATATAGGGAGGCACACATTGGATATCTATCTGCTTCACTATTTCTTCTTACCATATCATTTGGAATGCATTGGACAATTCTTCAAAGATTATCCAAGTCACACTATAGAATTGTTCATTTCAATATGCATTTCCCTAATGGTCATTAGCATTAGCTTATTGGTGAGCAAAGTATTATGCACCAGCCCTTTATTGGGAGAAGTATTGTTTGGGAAGAAATCACGGCCAAGGCATTTTATATCTGAAACAGAAAGCAGGAAATGAATTTAGAGAACCGCATTGCGTATCTGGACTGGCTTAGAATTTTGGCGATGCTAATGATCATCACCATTCACTCTCCGATGCCTAATATCGGAACAAACGGATTGCTGTTGTCAAGCATCAGTTTCCTCATGGCACCTGGCATAGGCCTGTTTTTCATGGTGAGTGGCGCTTTATTATTACCTACCCATGATAATATGAAACCTTTTCTGAAACATCGTTTAAGGAAAGTGGTATGGCCTACAGTAATTTGGTCTTTGTTCTACCTCTCTATATCATGGCTAAAACATGGCACATCACCCGATGAGATAGCCAAAAGCCTCTTGTCAATTCCATTAACCGCTCAAGGGAATGGTATTTTATGGTTTATGTACACCCTAATAGGGCTTTATATACTTGCACCCATCATCTCACCCTGGCTACAAAAAGCATCTCAAAAAGAAGTTGTATTTATTCTGGCTTTGTGGGGTATCACCATGAGTTATCCACTAATTGATGGAATCCTTGACATCAATGACACGAAAACAGGAGTGCTCTATTATGAAAGCGGTTATGCAGGCTACTTCCTTTTAGGCTATTATCTGAAGAAGTATCATCATAATAATCAGTTTACTATTATTGCTCTTTTGATACTCATTCCGATTATCATTGCCGCATGGGTAAAGACAAGACATATTCCAACAGATTTTTATAGTGCATTTTGGTATCTTAGCATTCTAACGGCTATGATGTCAGCAGGTTGGTTTTTGTTCTTCAAAAGACTCTTTAAAAACTTTTCTCCTAAGCTATTAGCAACAATAAGCAATTGCTGTTTTGGTGTATATTTCATCCATATCTTTGTAATGCGGCATTTTTTATGGAAATGGGATTTACTATCACAATTTGGCGGGATTATTCAGATTCTCTTGACTATTGTTTTGACAGCTTCAATCAGTTTCGTAATTGTTTATGCTATAAGCTATTTGCCTATCTCTAATTATTTGATTGGCTTCAGGCAAAGAAAGACAAAATGAATAAACGCCTTTGCATCGCCATTCATTACATGGAGATCGGAGGGGCAGAAATAAGCCTTATCGGATTGCTCCAGGCCTTAGATTACACAAAGGTGGAGGTGGATTTGTTTGTCTATAGCCATCAGGGAGAATTGATGGATTTCATTCCCCAAAGTGTGAATCTATTACCTGAGATACCTGAATATGCTCAAATTGAACGGCCGGTCAAAGAGGTGGTGAAAAATGGCTATTGGCACATCGCCTTTGCCCGTCTGAAAGCAAAATGGCTATATCGACAATATGCTCGCAAAAAGCACCCCAAAGACGGAGCAGCCATCTTTCAATATATCGACAATGCCGTCAATCCTTATTTGCCATCGCTCAAGCACTTTGGAGAGTATGATTTGGCCATTAGTTTTCTGATGCCTCACGGGATTGTTCTCAACAAAGTGAAGGCCAAGAAAAAAGTGGCATGGATTCATACCGACTATACGAAAATTGACACGAATGCCGAATTGGAATTCCCTATCTGGAATGGATATGACCATATCGCAGCCATTTCTGAAGAAGCAGCCAAAGCCTTTATGACCATTCATCCACAATTGAAAGATAAGGTAATCGTTGTAGAAAATATCCTTTCACCTGCATTTGTCCGGGAGCGTGCCAAGGCCAGTTCAATTGAAGACATCAAAAAGGAGATGCCTTGCGAAGATGATGAAGTATGCATACTCTCCGTAGGTCGATTTTCAGAAGCTAAAAACTATGACAATGTGCCTGACATTTGTAGAAGAATCATTGAAAAAGGCGTGAAAGTGAAATGGTTCATCATCGGATTTGGTGGTAATGAAGCATTAATTCGTCAGCGGATTAACGAACAAGGGATGGAACGAAATGTCATTATCCTTGGGAAAAAGACCAATCCCTATCCTTATATGCTTCATTGCGACATCTATGCACAGCCATCACGATATGAAGGGAAGTCTGTAACGGTACGTGAAGCACAGATGTTGGGCAAGCCTGTTGTCATTACCAACTATCCCACTGCGCCAAGTCAGGTAAAGGATGGAGTAGATGGCATTATCGTTCCCCTGGACAATGAAGGATGCGCCAATGGCATCGCCGCATTGATCAAGAATAAAGAAAAGCAAAATGCCATTCGGCAATACCTATACACTCATGACTTCGGCAATGAGCAGTATGCAAGAATCATTGAAAACCTGGCATGATACCCAAGACGATACATTATTGCTGGTTTGGCAGAAATCCCCTTCCTCAATCAGCTAAAAAATACATTGAGAGTTGGAGACGGTTCTTTCCTGATTATGAGATCAAGGAATGGAATGAGGACAACTTTGATGTGAACATCATTCCATACACAAAGGATGCTTACGAAGCTAAGAAATATGCTTTCGTGAGCGATTATGCGCGGTTTTGGATCCTGTATCATTATGGTGGCATCTATTTTGACACAGATGTTGAAGTCATCCGATCTATGGATGACATCGTCAAGCGAGGCGCTTTTATGGGCTTTGAACTGGACAATGTGAAAAGCGGAAAGAGCATTCCCTCCATCGCTCCAGGCCTAGGTATAGGTGCCGAGAAAGGGAACCTCATCTATGCAGAAATATTAAACAAATATGAGCATTTGGATTTCTATTTGCCTGACGGGACACGCAACAACTTCACGATGATTCCGATGGTTACAGGGATGATGCAGGAAAAGAGACTACGACTTGTCGATGAGTTGCAGACAGTAGAATCCATTACCATCTATCCGAATGACTATTTCAATCCTTTCGATGATATCACCGGAGTTCTGAGAAAAACTCCAAACACCCGCACCATCCATTGGTATGCCAAGACATGGGCAGACAACAACTCGCCTTGGCTTATCAAGATGAAAAGACTCATCCACCGCTATCTTGGTACAAACATGACACAAAAGGTTAAAGACCTATTGAAAAATGATTAACACAAGTCACACTATAAATAATATCACAAGAATACTTGCCAAACGGGGAGATATTCTCTTATATCTCTTATTCTTGAATATTTTATCTAACTTAGCTGGGATATATATTCATAAAGGTATTGTCCCAGCCATAAGTATGGTTATACTCTCTTTTTCCTCTTCACTCATTGAATATTTAATCATTATTCTTATCAGATCCACATTCATTCGTAGATTTCTTTTTTTTATATTTTCCTTCTTACATAATATAATAATCATACTTGATTATTTTCTGATTATTAATTTCCAAAACATTATTTGTCAAGAAGTTGTCGACATCATTTCTGAAACCAACAGCATTGAAACTCAAAATTTCATCAACACCTATATTAAAATCCATTCTGTTTTATTATGGATTTCCTGTATTATAGCCGCTAATGTCATTCTTTATAAATTAGCGAAATGGATACACTTCTCCAAAAGAGGTTCAATATGTATCTCTCTATTATCATTCTTTGGCTTTCTACTTTGGGGAATAATGATTTACAACTTTCTACTATATAGGAATGGCATGAATATTCCTCAATACCACTCAGTTACCCGATTGTCATACTCTTGTCTTGTACTAAACGAAAGAATTCAAGAAATAAGATCATTATCAAAGATTGCTCAAGATTATATTGCCAATTCCTCAGAAACACCACCTGACATCATTGTTATTATTGGAGAATCATCAAGTATTTATCATTCACAATTATACGGATATGAAAAGGCGACATCTCCCCTTTTATTGAAAAGAGCTAAGAATAAAGAATTGGCCGTCTACGATGATGTTGTTACTACAGATGACCATACGCATTCTGCAATGATGTCCATTTTTTCTCTTTCATCTTTAAAGGATAATTTCAAAGAGAAGCCCCTTTTCCCTATGTGCTTCAAAAAAGCTGGATACAATGTCTCCATGTTTGACAATCAGTATTTTGTTGGTAATGGGATTTCTTTTTTATCAGATCAAAGATTATCCGAATTGATGTTTGACAAAAGAAATACCATAAGATATCAATACGATGGAGAAATGGTTCAAGAAGCCCCATCTTTGGATTCTCCTTTCATTCAAATCTTTCATCTGTGGGGACAGCATTATACATATAGTGAACGTTACCCTAAAGAATTCAAGTCTTTCATTGCTTCTGATTATGATGACAAAAAATATAGCTCTTCACAACGTGAGATTATTGCTCACTATGATAACGCAGCTCTATACTGTGATTACGTCATTAACGAAATCATTAAAAAGTATGACGACAAAGACTGTTGCATCATATTTTTTTCTGATCATGGAGAAGAAGTTTATGACTACAGGGATTTTATGGGACATGGGAATTCTGCTCATGCCAGAGAAATAAAATACCAAATTAGAGTGCCCCTATTGATTTGGCTTTCTGATAAATACAAAAAAAACAGACCGGAAATTTCAAAAGCCGTATTTGAAAACATTCATCAGCCTTTTACGACTGACAATATTTCACATTTGATATTGGACCTCTCCGGTATATCATGCAATGATTTTCAGCCAAGTAGGAGTGTTATCAATAAAGATTATATGGTCAAGCATAGGATTGTCCTTCATACCCTGGATTTCGATTCAACAAATTAATTATTCCAAACTATATGTGTTATTGCATTAAAGTAATTCTTATTTCCACGCACGAATATGAACCAATTCACGACAAGCTCTCTTTCTAGTGCGCATCAGAAAGCAACGTATCCCATACGTGTATTGATGCTCACCACCATCCTGAACCGGGGTGGTCTGGAGTCGATGGTGATGAATTACTACCGCCATATCGACAGGAGTAAGGTACAATTTGATTTCGTGGTTCATCGCAAGGAAAAAGGGGCTTTCGAGGATGAGATTCTCTCATTGGGTGGCAAGATCTATCGAATGATGCCCATCCGGCCCCTGACATTCTGGAAATACCAAAAACAGATAGCTGACTTCTTTGATGCTCACCCTGAATACCAGATTATTCATGGACATATTTCCGAACTGGGATATTTCTTCTACAAAGAGGCGGCCAAAAGACACATTCCGGTGATTATCGGCCATGCTCACATGAGCAAGGTGCCTGTGGACATGAAATGGATCATACGTAATGTCTTCAAGCGTCGTATGCGGCCATATCTGACTCACCGCTTCACTTGCGGACAAGCTGCTGCCGAATGGCTCTTCGGTAAAATAGGGGCACAATCCGCTATCACGCAAAGGAATGCAATAGATACTGCCGGTTTTCTCTTTCATGGGGACAACAGGGCTAGCAAGAGGGGTGAATTGGGAATAGAGCAGGACACTTTTGTCGTATGTCATGTCGGCAGTTTCCAAAGAGTAAAAAACCAAACTTTTCTCATTGACGTGTTCTATGCAATCCAAAAGCGGATGCCAGATTCGATTCTCCTTCTCATTGGGGATGGCAAACTGAAAAGCGATATGGAGAGAAAATGCCAGCGAATGGGACTGCAGGGAAACGTCAGGTTTCTTGGCACAAGAAGCGACGTGAGTCATTTGCTGCAAGCTTCTGATCTGTTGGTTTTCCCTTCATTGTTTGAGGGCCTGCCCGTCACGCTGATCGAAGCACAATGCACGGGCATCCCGTGCCTGATTTCAGACTGCATTCCCCAAGAGGCCATTCTCACCGATTTGGTGACCGCAAAATCTCTTCAGGACAACGCTGATTCATGGGCGGATATGGCTCTTCAACTCAAAGACAAAATGATTCACAGAACGAAATACCCCTCTGTCATCAAGGAGAGGGGTTACGACATTCAGAAAAATGCTGAATGGCTACAAAAATTCTACATTTCTTCTCTATCATGCCGACACTGACCGTTTTCACCCCCACCTACAACCGTGCCTACTGCTTGCATTTGGGCTATGAGGGACTTTGCCGACAGACGTGCAAAGATTTCGTATGGCTCATCATCGACGATGGTTCCACAGACGGAACTCGCCAGTTGGTGGAGCAATGGATGACCGAGGGAAAGGTGGACATCATCTATCATTATCAGGAGAATCAGGGCATGCATGGGGCGCATAATACGGCTTACAGCCTGATCGAGACGGAACTGAACACCTGCATCGACTCCGACGACTACATGCCTGATGATGCCGTGGAGAAAATCGTGAGATTCTGGAGAGAAAACGGTTCTGACAAATATGCTGGTATCGTTGGTTTGGACGTGACTTTTGACAACAAAGTGATTGGCACAGAACTGCCAAGGGACCGCAGAAGCACCCGGTTGGACCTCTTTTACAGTAATGGCGGCAGAGGTGACAAGAAACTAGTCTACCGCACTGAGGTCATCAGGCAATATCCTGAATATCCCGTCTTCGAGGGGGAGAAATACCTCTCCTTAGGCTACATCTACCAACTCATCGACCAGGATTATGAGTTGCTGATCCTGAATGAGCCTATTTGTAAGGTGGAATACCGTGCGGATGGCTCCAGCATGAACATGCTCCGCCAATACGTCAGGAATCCGCGTAGTTTTGCCTTCCTCCGCAAGTCGGCCATGCAACTGGCTCCTACATGGAAGCGCAGGTTTATCGAGTGTATCCACTATGTGTCGAGCAGCATCATGATCCGAAACCGCAACTTCATCCAGGAGTCGCCTAAAAAAGTGATGACTGTAGGGGCTATCCCTTTCGGGGTCGCTCTTTATCTCTATATTATGTACAAAACCAGAAACAACAAATAAGCAGATGAGCGAAATTTTTTACATCTCACCTTGGGATTACGCCAATTATTTCCACTATGGCGTGTTCTTCCTTATCATCTGGGCGCTCATCTTATGCATGAAGGGAACCATACTTGACAATAGGGTCGTGGCGGTCAATCAAGTTCTTGGTATGTTGGTGGCGCTTGTGCTCATCCTCTTCATGGGCTTACGCCCAATCAGCGGAGCCTTTGGCGACACCATGAACTATGCGGCTGAATTCAAGGCTCTGAAGGCCAATTCCCATGGATTATTTTGGATCAGGTCGAAAGAGTGGCTCTGGGACATCCTGATGATGTTTTTTGTCAAATTCGGCAACCTCAACCAATTGTTCCTGCTGTGCGCCACAGCATATGTGGGGGCACTGTGGCTGGCCATGAGAAGGATCTTCGGTGAATACAACTATATCCCTTTTCTGGTCATTATCTGCATGTTCACCTTCTGGACATACGGTGTGAATGGCGTACGCAACGGCATGGGGGCCTCGTTATTCATCCTTGCGATGACCTACCCCAACAACATCCCAGTGATGGCCGGCATCGCCTTCCTGGGGGCTGGCATCCACAATTCCGTATACCTGATGCTCGGAGCTGCCACTTTGGCTTGGTTTGTCAACCACAGCCGTACATACATCATGGTTTGGTTCGCCTGCATCTTCATCTCCCTTGTCGCAGGAAACCAGATCCAGGAATTTCTGGCAAGCTACGCAACAAGTCTGGCCGGCGACAACAAATTCACGGCCTACCTCAACTACTCCGACCAGCAAATGATGAGCGACGGACTGATGGTCGCCCGCTCGTTCCGATGGGATTTCATAGCCTATAGTGGTTTGGGTGTGGCCATGGGTGCCTATTTCATCCTGAAGAGAAAGTTCGAGGACGAATACTACCACTGGATCTTCAACACTTTCCTCATCTGCAACGCTTTTTGGATTCTGATCATCCGTGCGCCATACTCCAACCGCTTCGCTCAGATCTCATGGTTTATCATGCCTGTGGTGATGATCTATCCTTTCATGAAAAAGCGGTTCTGGATCAATCATGAGAAAATGGTCGGTATCGCCATCCTGATCGCTTACGCTTTCGGATTCCTGTCGAATATGATTCCTCTCTTACTCAAACTGATATGAAAACCAAGAAAAAAATCATACGCGCCTCCACCATCCCGCTGTCGCTCGACATCTTCTGCAAGGGTCTTCTCCGCGAGATGTCGGAGGAATACGAGGTGGTGGCCTTGTCGTCACCGGGTGAACTGCTCGACAAGGTGGAACGGCGCGAGGGGGTGAGGGCCATCCGTATCCCCATGGAGCGACATATCTCGCTGTGGAAAGACACGGTGGCGCTCTGGCAACTGATCAGGGTCTTCCGCAAGGAGAAACCCGACATCGTGCATTCCATCACACCCAAGGCCGGACTGCTCTGCATGATCGCGGCGTGGGTGGCAAGGGTGCCGGTCAGGATACATACGTTCACCGGGCTGATCTTCCCCTACGTCACCGGACTGTTGCAGAAGGTGCTGATGCTGACGGATGCCATCACCTGCGCTTGCGCCACACATGTCATCGCCGAGGGCAAGGGGGTGAAACTCGACCTCATCGGCAGCCATATCACCAGGAAAGATGTACGGGTGCTGGGCAACGGCAACATCCGAGGGGTGAAAATGGACTACTACGACCGGGGAGCGAAAGTGATGGGCACCGCCGAGAAAATCATCAAGCCCGACATGGTGACGTTCACCTTCGTGGGGCGCATCGGCAAGGACAAGGGCATCGACGAACTCTGCGAGGCGTTCCGACTGCTGGCGAAAGAGTATGACCACATCAGGCTCTTCATCGTGGGACCCAATGAGGACGACGTGGACCCAATCTCGGAAAGGAGCCGGATGATCATCGACCAGAACCCGAGGATTGAGGCAGTGGGCATGCAGCGGGGCACTGACTTGCTGGCCTACTACGCTGCCTCCGACTGTTTTGTGCTGCCCAGTTACCGGGAGGGGTTCCCCAACACCGTGCTGGAGGCGGGGGCGATGAGCCTTCCCTCAATCGTTACGGACATCAACGGGTCGAGGGAGATTATCGTCGATGGGGAGAACGGACTGATCATACCTCCAAAGGACACTGAGGCGCTCTACCACGCCATGAAAAGGATGATCAACGAGCCGGAGAATCGACTACGCATGGCGGGAAACGCCCGTCAGATGATCGGCGACCGCTTTGAGCAGTCCTACGTATGGCAGTGCCTCTATGATTTCTATCATGAGACGTTGAAAATTGAAAATTAAAAATTGAGAAAAAATGTTTTTATACGGAGCTAGCGGGCATGGCAAAGTGATTGCCAGCATCTTGAAAGCGAATGGAATAGAGATCTCAGGATTCTTTGACGACAACAAAGACCTGAAGAACTACATGGGATTCCGCGTGGGGCATCACTACGAGGGTCAGTCGCCCATCATCATCAGCATCGGCAGGAGCCTGCTGAGAAAGAACATCGTGGAGCGGCTGGCTGACCTCAACGTGGAGTATGGCAGGGTGATCCATCCCTCGGCGATTATCGCTCCCTGTGTCAATATCGGCGAGGGATCGGTGATCATGCCGGCCGCTGTCATCCAGCCTGACACCAAGATCGGGCGCCACTGCATTGTCAACACCGGGGCGATTATCGAGCATGAGTGCATGCTGGAGGATTTCGTTCACGTGGCTCCCCGGGTGACGATGTGCGGCGATGTCAGCATCGGCGAGGGTAGTTGGATCGGCGTGAGCAGCACCATCATCCAGGGCGTGAGAATCGGCAAATGGTGCTTCATCGGCGCTGGGAGCCTGGTGACGGAAGACATTCCCGACGGATACCTGGCCTACGGCACACCTTGCAAACTGGTGAAGGCCATCACTCCTGAATACTTCAAGTAGATGCGCGAGATCGACACGCGGGCCTACATCTCCACCCTGCGCGAAATGGTGCGGGAGGGGCATGAGGTGAGTCTGATGATCTCGGGCAGCAGCATGGCGCCATTTCTCGTGCATCACCGCGACAGCATCCTCATCGGACCGGTCACACGACCGCTGAAGCGAGGCGACATGGCGTTCTACGAACGGCCTACGGGGCAGTTTGTCATGCACCGCATACGATGGGTGCGCGAGGAGGGGGTCTACCTCATCGGCGATGCACAGACCGTAACAGAAGGACCGCTCGACACCGAAAGAGTGTTCGCCGTCGTGAAAAGCGTACGGCGCAAAGGGCGCTGGGTGGGGCCGGAAGACCGCTGGTGGCGATTCTTCGCCACCACATGGTTGAAGGTCATCCCGCTGAGACCGGTCATTCTCAAGTTTTACTCTTTGATTCATCCTAAAAGTTGATCTATGTTTGAAGAAGAGCAAGTCAACCAACAGCAAAGGAGCACGTCGTTTGAGACGCTGGACATCCTGATCGCACGATGGCGAAACGGCACTTTCGGCGAGATATGGGACGACTGGAAGTGGATCTTCACTTACAGTCGTCGCTATAAAGGGGCAATCCTGTTTTACCTGATTCTGGGCATCATCAGCACCACACTGGGACTGGTGGGGAGCATCGCTGGGAAATACATGATCGACATCATCACGGGATATCAGGTGACCAAACTGTGGATCATGGTGCTCGTGATGGTGGGCAGTTCGGTCTTCGGATTGGTGATCGGAAACGTGCTGGGGCGCATCACACTCAAGCTGCAGATCTACATCAACAACGACATACAGGGCGACATCTTCGACAAGATCATCGACGCCGACTGGATGGCCATCAACCAATACAGCAACGGCGACGTGCTCAACCGGTTCACGGGCGACGTGGGGACGGTGAGCAGCAATGCCATCAGCTGGCTGCCGTCAATCATCATCTCTATCTATCAGTTCTTCGCCACGTTGGCGGTCATCATGCACTACAACACCATCATGGCCCTGCTGGCTTTCGCCAGTGCTCCGTTCATGCTGATCGTCTCGCGCTATGTGATCAAGAAACAGCGCGAATACAGCAAGAAGGTGCGCGAAATGAGCAGCCAGGTGATGACCTTCGAGGTGGAGACGTTCTACAACATGGACACCATCAAGTCGTTCGGCATCCTCGGGCAGTATAGCCGGAAACTGAGGGAGTGGCAGCAGAAATTCAAGACAATCAGCTTGGAATACAACTGGTTCTCGATCAAGACCAACGTCTATATGTCGGTGGTGGGTATGCTCGTGCAGTTCACGGCTTTCGGCTACTGTCTCTACCTGTTGTGGTCACGGCAGATTACCTACGGCACGATGACGCTGTTCCTGCAGCAGCGGGCCGCTCTGGCTGGGGCTTTCGGCAGCGTCATCGGCATCATACCGGCCTTCCTCAACAGTTCGGTCTCGGCTCACCGTGTGAGGGAGCTGGTGCAGTTGCCCAAGGAGAAGCACATCGCCGAGAGTGCCGTGCTCGACCGTTACGCCGCCGACGGCTTCGAGGTGAGGATGAGAGACGTGGATTTCGGCTATGTGAAAGGCAATCATGTGATCACCAATTCGAGTATGGTGGCCAGGCCTGGCGAGATCGTGGCTTTGGTGGGTCCTTCCGGCGAAGGCAAGACGACACTCATCCGTCTGATCCTCGGACTGATCAAACCCGAACTGGGCGAGGCGATCATCAAGGCTTCGGATGGCACGGAAATCGAACTCAATGCGGAGACGAGGCACTTGTTTGCCTACGTGCCGCAGGGCAACACCATCATCTCGGGCACCATCGCCGAAAATCTCCGCATGGCGCGCGAGGAGGCCACCGACGCAGAGATCGTAGAGGCGCTGAAAATCGCCTGTGCCTGGGACTTCGTGGAACGGCTGCCGGAGGGCATCAACAGCAACATCGGGGAGCGGGGCCGTGGACTGTCGGAGGGACAGGCGCAGCGCATCGCCATCGCACGTGCCGTGCTCAGGGATGCTCCCGTCCTCTTACTCGACGAAGCGACCTCAGCCCTCGATGTCACCACAGAGCGTATGGTACTGAAAAACATCGTCCGCCAGCGACCCAACAAGACGTGCATCGTCACTACCCACCGCCCCACCGTCATCAACCTCTGCCAGCGCGTCTACCGGGTCATGTCAACCCGAGTCACTGAATTGTCAGAAGAAGAATCCAGCCGCATGGCCATGGATTTCTAAGCACCTCCCCAAGCCCCTCCAAGAGAGGGGATGTTTGTCTCAGTTTATTTACATTCATGATCAAACATGAGTTTTATCAAGCAGCGCAATCACGCCATTGACCGGGCCAAGATCCTTTGTGTCTTCTTGGTGATTTATGCCCACCTGTTCGATCATGACTCTGGGGTGAGACTGTATATCTATGCGTTTCACATGGCGTTGTTTTTCTTGATCAGCGGCATGTTTTTCAAGGTGCATGAGGATTTCTGGAGGGGTGTCGCCTCTTACGCCCGGAAAATGGTGGTGCCGGCTTTCTTTTTCGACATCCTCTTCATCCTAATCTTTACTCCTTTGTATCATTTTGGTATCCTGCCGCATACGACGAAGCATGAGAGTCTCCTTCTCTGGATCTGCGAAAAGATCTATACCGATTTCCTCCTGATGTTTGACAACGGCGACTTGTTCAATGGCGTGGTGTGGTTTCTTTTTGCCTTGTTCTGGTGCAATGTTTATTTGAGCATTTTCGAGAGGAGGAAGATTCTCGGAATTATCGTTCCAGCCGCCGTTTATGCAGGCTACGTCTTGTTTGGGGTTGATCTATTCTATTCCGTTCAGGGAGCAATGGCATTCCCTTTCTTCCTTGTAGGATTCAAATGCAAGTCCTTGATCAACAAATATACGACTAGCGGGAAATGGATGACTTACATGGGATTTTTCGTTCTCTGTCTTGTTGTGACAGCTTGCCTTACATACGTCAACGGAAGAGTCAGTTTCAAGGGATGCAGATTGGGTGAGTATTCGGTCTATATCAGCGGTCCTCTGTTCCTGCTCAATGGTTTCGTCGGAACATGGATGATGATTGCACTGGCTTCGTTGATCCCGGTCAAAGGCAGATGGGTGACAGATCTCTCTAAATCGTTGATTTCCACCCTCGGCTACCAATACCTGTTTATCATCCCTCTGCATGCCACGCCCTATCTGCCGACGGTCTGGAATGCCATCCCCATCAGCATCGCCATCCTCCTCGGATGCCATCTGCTGCATCAGGTCACTGAGAAATTCATCCCTGCCTGCATCGGGAGGTAAACACTGCCGATATAGACAAATATAAAACTACAAAAGTGTCCATAACTCCTTTTTCTTGTGAGTTATGGGCACTTTTCGCGTCTCAGCTGCTGACAGAAGGGGCTCACTGCTGACTGACGGGGCTCACTGCAGTCCCAGAGCTGCCTTCCACTGGTTGTAGTTGCCGTGCTCCGTGGGGTCGAAGCGGCCATCGGAGGAGATAACCTTCTGAATGAAACCGCTCATGGTGACAAGGATGGCCTTGCGCTCGTCGTCGTTGAAGCCCTCGACAAGTTCTTTGGTCTCACGGATGATCTCGTCGAGGGTATAGGTGTGGTTGAGCGTATCCACCACATCGAGTTTCAAGGCCTCGTCGATCTCTCCCACCTCGAGGATGCTCCTGAGGAAATTGTGGATGAAATCACGCTCGTGGATGCTCACCTGACCATCGCAATTGGCAAAGAACAGTCCCGACTTTGCCATCAGTTTGATTGTATTGACTAACTTTTCCATGATCATACAGATTTTCCGGCCAAACCTATCGTTTTCAATATACTCTCTGCCAGACCGCCAAGATTGCCCATGTCGATGCCCATATTGCCGAAGATGCTGCCCAGTCCGCCGTCATCGGCTTTCTTGCCCGACTTCTTGGTGGTCTTCTTCTGGGTCGTGGTAGCAGGCTCTTCCACATCATCCACGTCGAAATTCTTCTTGGGGGTGGTGTTAGCTGCCTGACCTCCCATCTTGCGGCGCAATTCTTCCGCCACATCGCTCAGTCCGCCGCTGGAGGTGCGGGATGAGCTGCTGGAAGTGCGGGATGAACCGCTGGTCGTCGACGAAGTGGTCGTTCGCCCCATTTTCCTCTGCATTTCCTTGGCGATGTCGCTCAGACTGCCGCCTGAGGTGGTCGTGCCCGATTCTGACGAGGACGACCCTGCACCCATTTGCTCTTGCACCGACTTGATGATGTCCTCCAAGCCGCCGCCTCTGGATGACGAGGATCCGCCACCCAATACGGAACCGAACACACTGCCCAGTCCGCCTTTCAAGATCTCTTCAAAAAAACTTCCCATAAAAACTATTTTTTATTATTGACTTAACTTTCAGAAATCTTTAACTACCGAAACATGAATTATTGAAGATTGAGGTCGGCCCGTGGCCGATGAAAATCAAGATTACTTGGCCGACGCAGCGTTTCTTTGCTTGTAGATGTAGTCCAGGGCTGCACCGATGGCCGTGCAGAACTGAGAGTACTTCGGGATGCGGAAATGCACCTTGTAGAGGTTTTCCATCATCGGGAAGACGTCGCGGCACTGCGGAAGCAGCGTGAGGTTGCCGATCATCACAAACTCACGGATGTCGCTGTTGAGCGTGGCAAGCACAGCGGCACTGCCGATGGTCTGAAGCACCGTGTAGATCAGGCCCGCGGCGATGTCCTCACGGGAGGCGTCGCTCTTGGCATTGCCGAAGAGGGAGGCCGTGACATTGAGTGGAAGACCCGGAAGAGGATGAGCACTGATGTCGCCGATATTGAGGTTGACATTGGCGATATCGCCTTGCATGGCCAGCGTGGCCACTTGCTTGATGTCGGAGGTCTGAAGCATGATGCGCGACAGACCGGCCAGCGTGCCGCCACCGATACTGATGCCGCCGACATGACAGATCTCATCGCCATCGCAGAGCACCAGAGAGGTGCCGGTGCCCATGCTGACCACCAGAATGCGGTCGAGACCGGACTCGAAGCGGGCTCCAAGGCCATCGGCCACAAACTCGTCGGCCTTGATGGTGGGCAGACCGTAGACGGGACGGTCGATGTACTCGCTGCCCACACCGGTGAGCACTACCTGCTCTACGTCAGTCAACTGGATCTTGTTCTCATACAGATACTTGCCGAAGGCACCATAAAGAGAGGTGACGGGGTCGGCGGCCGTGATGCGCATCGGGGAGATGACTTTCATCTGCTCGACACCCACTATCTTGGTGGTGCTGATGCCCACGTCGATTCCTATTACGATTCCCATAAATATGTCTGTTTTATGATAAAGAATGGTTTTTCGCCACGAAGATACTAAAAAATCAGCAGCAAATGGCATGTCGGAGCTACTCTTTTGTTAAATTTTATTATAAAAAGGGTAACTTTCGACACTATGTCGATGATTATGACTATCTTTGAGAATGAAAAAACACATCTATTAACCATAAAACATCACAGACATGACGTACAAGATTATTGACATCGAGGGCATCGGCCCCGTTTACGGTGAGAAACTCGTGGCCGCTGGCATCAATACCGACGCCGACCTCCTGGCCAAATGTGCAAAACCAGCCGGACGCAAGGCACTGGCAGAGGAGACGGGTATCTCGGCCAAACTGATCCTCACCTGGACCAACCACTGCGACCTGATGCGTATCAATGGCGTGGGACCGCAGTTCTCAGAACTGCTCGAGGCTGCCGGAGTCGACACCGTGAAGGAGTTCCGCCACAGGAAGGCTGAGAACCTGCAGCCGAAACTGGAGGAGGTGAATGCCGAGAAGAATCTCTGCAACCGCGTGCCAAGCCTTAAGGAAGTGGAGAAGATGATCGAGCAGGCCAAAGAGCTGGAGCCACTGATGGAATACTAATCACCTATCTTTTGGGCGATACAATGTAGAGACGCCACAATGTGGAGACGCATATTGCGGAGACGCATTATGTGGAGACGCATAAAATGAAAACGCATAAAATGGAGACGCCACAATGTGACGTCTCTACTTTTTTATACATCTGAAAGCCGGAGTTTATTTGTATTCGATGCGGGCTTTGAGGTCTATCATCCAGCGGCCCCGCTCAAGATGGGCTTTGCCGGGAGTGCAGACATACTGCGTAGACTTGGCACCCACGAAATTGCAGGCCCGCTCGATGTATTTCTTCGAACTGTTGTTGGCCTTGCTCAACTGGGTGTCGCTCATCGTGACGAAAGTGAACTCAGCATGGGTGCGGCTCTCGTCGAGCCGGAAGAGATAATAGGTCTCCTCGCTCTGCGCACGAAGCCGCTGGGCATCGGCGAAAGTGCCATCGTCGGAAGGCCAGCGGAAATAGATGACCGACGGGTCGGCATCCTCTACCGGGGCTTGCTGCTTCGCCGCCTCCGCCTTGCGCTTGTTCTCGGCGGCGAAGAAGGCTTTCTCCTCCAGAGAGGCCATGCGTTCCTCCATGGCGGTCTTGTCTTCTCCGGCTTTCTCCATCAGCCGTTTGATTTCTTGCTTGAGTTCCTCCTTCGTGGCGAAGAAGTCGAATGCTCCTTTATGGTCGTCCTCGGCATCCTTGTTGATGCTCCTCAACCGATACTCGAAATAGACGATGGCTGCGGCGAAGAGGAATAATGACAATACTGTGTTCATGACCGTGGATTAGGGGTTCTGTGCGATGTGAAGGGCAAGGCGGCTGATGCCTCCTGTGAGGGGGATGAAGAAGAGGGAGTCTTTCAACTCGGGGTTCTCCTCATCGGTCATGCTGTCGCGGCGTGCCTCGATGGCCTTGTTGAAGTCCTGTTCGGCTTTCTCAGTGAGAATGGTGCGGAAAAGGCTGAACTCACGCTCATTGGAGACGCCGAAATACTTGGCGAAGCTATATTTCTGGTTGAGGCTGAAGAAATAGTCGACAAAGGCACCATAGCCGGCGAGCACTTCGTCGCGCACGGCATCGGTGACATCCTTATAGCGGGGCAGCGCGAGACGGTCGAGCGTGGCAGATCCGGTGCGGAACTGTGTGATGGCTTCCACATCGTCGACCACGAAGCGCTGTTTCATGTTCAGGCCGCCCTTGCAGGTGATTTCCTTCGGGTTGTCGACTTGCTTGAGCTCCACGCGGCCGTCATCGCCGAGCACATCGTTGAAGATGTGGGTGGCGAGTGACTGCAGGGCATCGATGTTGCCGATCAGTCCGAGCACCTTGGAGGCCGTGCCGCTCACGGTGATGTAGGCGGGTGTGGCGAGTCCTTTCATTTTCAGCAACTGGGCGGCATAATACACCTCGGCGGAGAAGAAGAGCAGCAAGACGATGCGCAACTCCTGATGGGCGCGCAGCTCCTCGGAGAACGACACTCCCCTGCCCTGCATTCTCGGATTGCTGTCGAGTGAATAGAGGAAGGAGATAAACTCCGAACTATTGCGCTTCGACTTGGCATAGACATCGCTCACGCCGCTGATGTCGCGGAGTTTCATGTCGAAATCGGGGGCGAAGGCCTTCACGAAACCGTTGTACTCGGGTCCGCGGCCGAGGAAGTCGCCGTAGATGTTATTGCCGGCAAACCTGACCGAGGAGATGAGCACGGCGGTGTTGCCACGGTGGTAGACCACGAAGTCGGTGGTGCCGCCGCCGATGTCCATCGAGACGACGGGACGGCTCTCGGCATCGACATCCTCTTTCTTGGTGTAATAGTAATAGGGTGCGAGCGATTCGGCCACCTTTTGCAATTTGTATCCCTGTGGCGAGATGAGCCGGCGGCAGAGTTTGTTCCAAGTGCTCTCCAGGTTGGAGATCTGATAGGGCTGCATGCACACGGGATAGAACCAGGTGATGCCGGTGCGGCTGAGGAAACCGCCCGAGAGGAGCACCTTGTTGCGGATGAGCATGAGGATCTCCTCGAAATAGGCTTCGATGAGCAGGTTGTTGCCACGGCTGCTGTCCCACTTGAGGTCGGGACGGGTCTCATTATAGTCGTAGGTGTCTTCCTTCTCGTAATGGAAGCCGATGTTGTAGTCGGCCAGCGGGAAGATGTCGCGGCCCTCGACGCTGTGACCGGCCTGGTAGCACAGGTTGGTGCGCATGGGGAAACGGGCGATCTCGCCCTGACCGATGTGCACGGGCATGAACTCCTGCATGAAAGCCTGGGCCGGACCACCATAGAAGGACTCCAGGCCCTCCTGGTCGATCATCTCGACCGAGCGGCGCGAGAGGGAGTTGAGCGACAGCACCTGCACCTCGTCGGGACTGACGGTGAAGGGCTGGGCCTCCTCGTCGGTGTCTGACTTGTACTCGATATGGGTGTTGGTCGTGCCGAAGTCGATGGCGAAGTCGAACACTTTGCTGCCCTGGCGCACATCGCGGTAGAGGGGCAGCAGGATGCCGCTGGCGATGGTGTTGGTCACCACGAGGTAGTCAAACTCCTCGGTGAGACAGAAATACTTGGAGGTGAGGAATTGACGGCGTTTGTCGGCTCTTTCAACCAAAGTGTGGCGAAGGGGCTCTGCGTCATGCTCACGATAGGCATAGACCGAATATTGGAATTGCTCCTTCTTGTAGCCCGCAGTGTCCTCGTCGACCACGTAGATGCGCTGGGGTTTCTCGAGCGTGGGGTCGTCGATGTGGTAACTGGGGAAGAGGAAGAGGTCGAAGCGGCATTCCATGATGGGCCAGATGAGGCGGTCGGGGTCGGGGTCCACCTGGGCGGCGGTATACTCCCGGTGAAGCGTGACATGGCGGCCGCGCTGCACGGGGATATTGATGACGGCCTGGATGCGGCCGTCGGGCATCTCATTGAGTTGGAAGACGGGTTTCGACGTGTTGCCGGCATAGCCTTTGAGGGTCTTCACCGAGAGATAGCGCAGGATCTCGGGCTTCAGCGGCAGGAGATACTGGCACTCGTCCGACGTGCGGTTGGAACCGCGGAAAAGATTGGTGAAGAAAGCCGACTCATTGATGGGGAACGGGAGTTTCAGCAGGTAGGGCTCAAACACGTCGTCGGTGGTGAGATAGGGATACTGCGTGGTGTCGAAGGGCAGTGTGCGCTCCTCCATCGGGCGCCGGTCAGACAGCGGAGCCATCAGGTGCGGGGTCCACAGCGAGGTGGTGTACTTCATCTCGGGCTCGAAATAGGGTTCGGAGGGCAGCACCAGGGGCAGGCGCTCGCCGCTGGCCTCGGAGAGGATGCGGAAGTCGCTTTCCTGGGCGATGCGGTCGCCGGAGAGGCACATCAGGGGAATATCGCCGGGCAGCATGAGCTGGGTGCTGCCGGCAAGCAGCGGCTGATACTGGCTGCCGTACATACCGGGTTGCATAGCGTTGAGCCGGTTTTTGAACTCAGTGTCGGTGTCGGCCTTGAAACAGGCGTCGACGTAGGCGTGGAACTCGCTGTAGAGGGCGTTGAACTCAGGCTGCTTCGACAGCAGGTAGACAAACTCGCGGAACTCCCTGTCGCGGCCCACCAGCGAGCGGTAGGTGCCGTCGTCGTCGGGATGGAAAGCGAGGTGGTAGTTGCTCAGATACACGTCGTCGACATAAGTGAGGTCGTTGGCCGAGGCCATACTGACAGAAGTGGGCGACGTGCCGCCCACGATATTGATCTGGCCCACGGCACCATGCCCGATGTAGTTGAGCATGTAGAGATACTGCATACGGCCGAAATTGAAGCTCCGGGCATCCTGCGAGAGGAAGAGCTGGAGCGTGGCGGCCACGGCAGCATGCTCGGGCACTCCGTCGGAGGCCAGTCGCTGCAGGTCATTGGTCTTGTCCCAGGTCACGATCTGGAAGAGCCGCGCGTACTTGGTGCGGTAGCCGAAGAAGATCTCCAGCACGTCGAGGGCGTTGGCCGCCAGCTTATGGTAGATCGACGAACCTTTGACTCCTGCCTCTGCACAATAGCCGAAGGCTGTCTTGGCCAGTTCGAAACCTGCAAACGGGGTGGGTATCGAAGTGATGGGGAGCGAGGCCTTGGCGCCATTGGGGTCGTCGATGGCCTCAATGTCCTTCGTGCCGAGCTGGTTGGTCTCCTGCCAGCCTTCTATCGTCTCGCTGCCTTTATGGAATCGGAATACGTATGGCATAATCAGATATTGTATTTCTTCATGATCACATTCTCTATCGCTTTCTCATGCACGGTGATGAAATAGTTGTAGGCATCGAGCCCGCGGAGTTTCTTCATCGACACGTCGGAGATCTCGGTGTCGATGGCGGGATAGCCCTTGAGGTTCTTGCCCAGCAGTTTACCGAGCATCGAGGTCTTCTTGGGTTCGATATGCATGATGGTGTCAAAGATGTCGTCGGTGTTGGCGAAGAGGTCGAAAGGTTGGAAACTGCGCTGGTTGTCAGAGAGTTCCTTGAGCCACTGGTTCTTGTAGGCGTCGGCAAACTGCCTGAGGTCGGCGAAGAAGGCATCGTTGTAGCTCACGTTCTTCATCTGCGGGGTCTTGGCCCAGGCGTAGTTCTTGGTCTGGTCGAAATGCTCCATCAGGAAGCGCGAGAAGATATAGAAACTCATCATCTCGCGGCCGATGGCTCCGAAGGTGGAGGAGCAGAGGTCGTGGAGCGACAGGGGGTTCTCGTCGGCTCTGACGGCAAACTCACGATACGACGTGCTGGTCTGCATGCGGTTGTGCACGACATTGGCGTTGGCGAAATCGACGATCGACAGGGCGGCGGCCAGTTCCACGAAATGGGCCTTGTTGCGCTGGTCGGTGGCTCCCTCCACATTGTCGTAGCGGTTCTTGATGGAGTCGCAGATGTAGTAGAGGTGGTCGACATCGAGGTTGCCGATATAGTATTTCAGGGCGGCCTTGGTTTTCGAGATGAAGGTCTCCATGTTGATCTCGCTCTCCTTGTTCTCCTTCAGCCCGAAGTAGGGCAGCACGGTGACCGCACCGATCGAGGCATTGGCAATGGCCGAAGAGTTGGGCATGTTGAGCCGCTCTGCCTCACGGAAGGTCTTCTGCAGGAGGGGGAAGCCGGCGGCTCCCGTTCCGCCGAAGATGCTGCTCACGATAAACAGCTGGTCCTCAGACTGGAAATGCTGCAACAGTGAGATCATCGACTCGGTGTTCTTCGGGTCGTTGAGCACGATACTGCCCATGTTGGGGTTGCCCTTGAAGCCCACGTCGAGCGGACAGGCCAGGTTCTTGTCGCTGAAGAGCAGGCTCAGCAGGGCCTGGTTGCTGTCGGCCTGGCCGGCGTTGGCGAAGCGGTTGTAGGCGATGTAGTCGGAGAACTTCATGTTGGCCACATTGTTGAGGTGCAGCCTGAAGTTGGTGTTCATGTCGTCGATGACCACTTTGAAATAGCCCTTCTTGTCGGGCCTGTTGTCGAACGACAGGTGCTGACGGATGTTCTGGTAGAGGTGCATCAGCGAGATGGTGCGCGTGAGGTCGCCATTGCTGGTGTCGGGGTCGATGATCACCGGGACGACGGTATCGATCTTGCTGCCGAGCGACACGCCCGAGGCAAGCAGCATCGTGAGTGACCGCAGCACGCGCGCCCCTGTGCCTCCGATGCCGAAAATATATAGTTTGCTCATATCAGATTCCGGTTAAAACGGTATGTTCCTTGACCTGCTGCTGAACGACTTGAATATCAGGGATGACACGAAGAAGAACAGTGCGCTGTAGGCGAATACGATGAAGCCGAACGACAAGAAATCGGCTGAGGATATGCCTGCCTCGAGGATGTTCTGCGAGAACGTGAAGCCTTCCACTTGCTGATGGGCGATCAGCACGCCCACGAGTGCTGCCACGGCCGAGGTGACGGCTCCGATGATCAGCCATTTGCGGGTCTGGGCCAGCAGGATATGGTCGAGCACGATGTAATAACAGAAGGCGACGAGGATCGGGAGCAGCAGCATGACGTAGAAAACCGAACTGTAAGCGCCCGACATGAACATGTACTTGGAGAAATCGCCGAGGTATGCTGCCCCAAACAATTCCATGATCTCAGTGATGATATCCATATATTCAGTAAATGATTGTTTTTGATTGGATTGTTTCTTCTCCCCTACTCGTAAGCATCGATATGGATCGGCAGGCGGAAGAGCTCACGGCTCTCATTGTCCTTGGCATTGTAGAATGCGCCGTAGATGCCTTCCACCATCTCATGGATGGCATACGACTGGTGTGCCGGGGGGAGTGAGCCGGTGCGCTTGTTGTAACTGCATTCCGCCACCCATGCCGGAATCTGGTTCTTGAGCTTGATGACGACTTGCGGCGCATAGTTCTGTCCGAGGACGACCAGCTGCAGTGTGATCGGATGGCGGAAGAAGTCGCACTCGGTGAATTTCGCACGGTCACTCACATCGGTGATCTTGTAGTTGGAGGGTTCTATCTCGTAGTTGTCTTTCTCAAGCAGATACGACCGGTCGGCGAAAAGTTTCGAGATGCCCAGTCCGACGGCGAAATTCAGGTTGGTCTGGTCGTGGTCGATGGTCATCTTGCGGATATTGAGCCCGTCGTGGTGGGCCTGTATGCGCAGTGCGTTGTTGAACGTGCTGCTGTAGGTGCGGGCGGTCATGTTGTCGAGTTCCCAGGTGGGTTCTGACGAGAGCATGAATTTGTGTTTCAGGCCTGGAAGTCCCGTCGAGGTGTCTTCCAGTTCCATGTGGTCGTTGAAATCCCTCACCTGCTCCTGGTTGCCCATGACGATGACGTAGTAGGGACGCTCCGACTGGCAGGGGATGGCCTGGTTGCCCTCATAATAGTTGCCGCTGAACTCCGAGGTGCACTGCATGATGATGGCGGCGAACTCCTTCTTCTCGTCGCGGGCCTTGCGGATGGCTTTCATGAAGGTGCCGGTGGTGCTGCTGGCGGCGGCGGAGAGCAGATTGCCCACATTGTCGACATCATACATGCAGTCGCTCACGAGCACCGAGATGGTGTCGCGCGAGGTGTGCTCCAGGATCATGCGGAAAATCTTGTTGATATCGGTCGAACTGGTGTTGCCCACCTGCATCGACACGGGATTGAGGTTGAGCACGAAATTGTCGAGATCGTCGCACATCGGGGTGTGGTAGATGCCCTGGTTGATGAAATCAAGGCGCGTCCCGCTATAGAATCCGTCGGCCTTGGTGATGAGATGGCCGAGGGCGTTCTTGAACTGTGAGTTGGTGGTCACATAACCATTCATGCTGCCCGAGTTCTCCATGTAAATGTGCACCACGGGCTTGGCACCTTTCAGCGTGGCCGTGTCGCATGGCAGGAAATGCCCTTTGTCGACCTCATGGGTGGTCTTGCGCCCCAAAAACAGCACTGCAACAACCAAAAGGGCAACCAA
>ODAI010817997.1_pt1 | contig 40952 bp, 55 predicted proteins | sample 1539321 | NCBI WGS metagenome assembly ODAI01 (sample SAMN02144231, study PRJEB22623) | gut metagenome | biome: sheep rumen | host: Ovis aries | place: New Zealand
GCGACGACCTTATAGCCGCGGTCGTCGGCCTCGATCAGCTTCACGGCGAGGCAGTCCCGGGCCGTAGCCTGGACGATATTCTCGACGAGCTTCCCGCCGTAGGTCTTCAGGAGCCCCCACTTGTGTGTTTCCTGATCGACTCCGTAGTATCTCACCTCGTCGCCGTAGTCGCCCTCGCAGAGCCTCGCGCCCCAGTAGGCGATCGGTCGGCCGCTCGGGAGCCTCGCGAAGAGTATCCCGTCCCGGAAGTAGAAGGCAACGCCGTGCTTCAGCTTTACGGTGCGCTTTTCCCGGATCGCGGCCTTCGCCGCATTCTCGTATAGCCGCCAGAGCTTTACGATATTCGGCGAGGCGTCGCGCCACTGGTCGATAATAGGCTTCATTTCCTCCTCGGGGATTACGTGCCCCTTGTCCATCGACTTCATAGCTCCGACGCCGCCCCCGTAGCCGAGAGCGAGCTCGGCGACCTTCCCCTGCTGCCGGAGGTGAGCGTTCCGGCCGTGTTTCTCGACCGGCACTTTGAACATTCGGGAGGCCGACGCGCAGTATATATCGCCGCCCTCTTTGAAGACGTCGAGACGCCAGTCTTCGTCGGCGAGCCACGCGATCACGCGGGCCTCGATCGCGGAGAAGTCCGTCACGACGAAGCGGTTCCCCTCTGAGGGAATGAACGCGGTGCGGACTAGCTCCGAGAAGACTTGCGCGGGTTCCCCGTAGAGGAGCTCGAGCGTCTCAAAGTCCCGGGCCGCGACGATCTCGCGAGCGAGGTCGAGGTCGGGGATATGATTCTGCGGAAGGTTCTGCAGTTGAACGATCCGGCCCGACCATCGCCCGGTGCGGTTTGCTCCGTAAAACTGAAGCATCCCGCGGACGCGGTCGTCGTCGCAGACTGAGTTCAGCATCGCGACGTATTTTTTCGTCGAGGTTTTTCCGAGCGCCTGCCGGATCAGGAGGACGCGCCGGACGTCCGGGTCTTCATAGTGCCCGAGCGCCCACGAGACCGTTGCCTTCGAGAGATCAGTCGAGAGGGCGGTCGCCCCATGAGAGTAAAACCATTGCTTTAACTGTGTGACGCTGTTCGGGTTCGTGAGGCCGGTGATCTTTTGGGCCTCGTCTTTAAGGGCCTGCTGCCGCTCCTGATCGTATTCGACGATGCCTTCGACGAAGGCCCGGTCGATCCTGATCCCTCGGTCGCAGATCCTTTGATCGACTGACCAGAGCTTTTGTTCGGTCTCGTTCGGTTCGTACTTCCTGAGCCTCTCGCGGATCGCCTGCTCCGTGACGACGTCCTGCAGATTGTACTCACAAAAGAGCCGCCACTTTTCGGGGTCGTGCCTCGGATAATTCCGGGCGCGGCCGCCGTTTGATTTTGTCGGGTTGCAGGGTTTACAAAAATACTGTATAAGAGCTTTGCCGGTCTTGAGCTTCTTCTCGTCCTCGGATAGCCCCATCGCGTCGCCGGCTTCGGCGAGGGATCGCGGGAGGCCGAGCGTCGAGGCGAGGACGGCGGTGCATCGCCACTCGTCGGGGTCGCACTCGACGCCGTAATACTTCGCGAGGGTTGTCCGCTCGAAGTTCGCGTTATAGGCCGTTTTGATGATCTCCGGGTCGCTGAGAGCCCGGAGGAACTCGTCCTCGTCTCCGTCGAGCTGGACGGTCTCCGGTTCCACGAACGTCATTTGCTCGCCCGCGGCCCCGGCGGCGCTGAGCACACCGGGCCGGGAAGCGAAGCGGGCCGGCATGAACGATCGCGGCTCCGGCTCGTCGCTGAATTTATAAGCAATCAGGACGAGCTCGAAGGTCGGGTCGTTCACGTAGGCGTAGACGCCCGCGTCAATGTCCGTGGAGCTGAAGCTCTCGACGTCGACGGCGAGCTCGCGTTTACTGCATGAGGTCATCGTCCTCGATCTCCTCGTCGTCATCGTCGGCGAAGTCTTCTGCAGCGGAGGCTGCGCCACCACCCAGACGCTCGCCGTCCTCGAGCTTCTGGACATTGTTCAGGAGGACGCCGACGCCCTTGCCCTCGTTCGAGTACGGGAAAAAGACGATCGTTGCGCGGACATAGCAGCCCGGATAGACCTCTTCGTCGTCGAAGATATCGTCGCGGTCGAGATCGACGACCTGCGGCTTCCGGTTGCTCTTCGCGGTGAGGTAGTACATGCCCTCGTATTCCGGGAGCGGTTCCTCCATCGAGTCGCCGTCGTTCAGCGGGCCGCGGTAGTTGCTCGGGAGCTTCCCGCCCCAGAGCGTCGCCTTGCCGTTTGCCTTCGCCGTTTCGATCGCCTTCTTGATAACGGAGATTGCCTCTTTGTCATCCTTCGGGATCAGCAGGCGGCACTGATACTTGTCGCTCTTGTCGTACTTCTCGAAGAGGTGGACGTAGCAGATCCGGCACTTCCCGGTCTTGACCTTCGTGTCTTCCATGAGCTTTGCGATATACTTCTTTGCCATTGTGTTTTCCTCCTTTAATCATCAAAGTCTGCTTTTGCTGAATTGAACGCGGGCCGCTCGTCGGACTCTGGCGCGAGCTTCGGAGCGCCTTGCGGTTTTTCGACGAGCTTCCCGAGTACCTCCTGAAACTTCTTTTTTCCCATGAGCTTTTCCATCCCGGTGATACCGATCAGGCTCCGCTGGTAGATCAGGGCCTCGGGGTATCCGGCAGCCAGGGCGGCAGCGGCGACCTTGTCGAGGTCTGTATAGGCGCGGTTTGTCTTGCCTTCGACGACTTTCCACCCGGGGATCGGGTGCCCGGTCTGTATCTCTCCGAGGGCATAATCCCCGAGCTTTTTCGAGAAACTCTTCAGGGCCTCGGCCCGCCTGAGCGCGTCGGAGAGCTCCTCGTCGGTGAGGAGCGCCGGGTCTTTCCCGGAGTGCCTCTCGAGTCCGAGGCAGTAGTCCGCGCGGGCCTTGCATACGCCCGCCCCGGGGCAGAAGTGAGAGTCGCACCAGTCGCCCGGATGATAGGGCGGGTTATCTGAAAGCGCCTTTTCGGCTGCGGGTTTTACGACGGCCTCGGCCCACGCCTTCAGGTCGTCGACCGGCATTTCCTCTTCTGTGACTGAGTCGCGGCGCGGCTGGTATATGACCATCTTCACGCGGTCGAAGTCGTAGATCATGTCGAAGAGGTTGATCGCGCCGAGGGCATAGAGCCGGATCTGCGGGTTATCCTTCGCGGAGACGGCGACGCCTTTGCCATACTTGAGGTCGATCACGGTCACGCGGCCCCCGCCGATGATTATCACGTCGGAGGTGCCGAAGCCCTCCGGGACGATATCGGAGAAGTCGACGCGCTGCTCTGTCATGAGGACGGCGGCCTCGTCGACCTTGAGCGCTTCCTGATACTCCCGGGCGACGTAGTCGACATAGGCATCGAGGGTTTTGTTCATGTAGGCGAAGTCGTCGTCAAGCTCCGGGTGCTCCTGATAGAAGCCGTCGACCTCCTTCTTTATCTGGACGATCCCCGCCGTGAAGGATACCGCGGCAGCGTCGTCGCTCCGGTGATCTATCTCGTCCCTGTGCTCGATCAGGAACGCCGCGAGCTCGTGGGCGAGAGTTCCTTCCTCGGCAGCCGCTGAGGACTGGCTCGGAAAATGAGCCGCCATCTTTACGGAGCCGGGGCAGTTGATCCACCGCTCCGCGCCGGAAGCGGAGAGAGTAGCGTGCGCCCTGTTATTCGTCGTCATGGCCGAGCACCTCCTTCGCCTTTTCGATCACGGCCGCGAAGTCCTTCTCGTCCAGCGCCGAGAAATTCGCCGCGCCAAACTCTGCGAGGATCGCCTTCACCTCATCGCGGTGGCCGCTTTTAATGAGCTTGTTCAGCATTTTGCGGACGTCGGTATCCTTAACGGCTCCGCTCGCCGCCGCAGCGGGCTTCTGTGCGGGCTTTTCTGCTTCAGGGGTAGAACCGGTCGCTTTATCTTCTTCGGGCGCGTTCTGGGCTTCCTGAGTAGCCGCTGCGGCCTTCTTTGCTGCTTTCTTCTCGGCAGCCGCGGCCTTCCTCTGTTCGAGCATATCGGTCGTCTCTTTGGCGACCTTGTCGGAGGCCTCGGTCTTCTGAAGCTGCTCCGGGGTTCCCGCGACTCTGGTGCCGCCGGTCTCACTGCGGAACGCTTCCGGGAGTACCGGCTCCTCGAGATTCGATTCGAGCTCGGATTTTTTCACGTGGTCGAAGCTTGCGAACTGTCCGGAGAAGTTCATCAGGGCCGCGAAGCGCGGCAGCTCGCTGAAGAAATTCTCGATATTAGTAAACTCGAGTGTTATTTTCATTGCATTTTATCCTCCTCGGTATATTTTTCTATTTCATCAATTGCCCTTTTTAATTCTCCGTTAATGAGCGGAAGGTCTATATAATCAAAAAGGTCGCTCATTATCATAATCAGCCCCTTCGTAACTTGGGGCGCTTTCTTTTTGTCTGTTTGCACTTCATAGATTAAAAGGGCGGCTCGGAGTAAATCCCCGCATTGAGATAAGAGCTTTTCACATTCAGTGCTCATTTTATAGGCGCCTTGCAGCGAAGCTTTTATGTCTTTTAAACTTTGCATTTTTATCCTCCTTTGGTATATTAAAAAGTGAGAGCTATTTCTCTGCGGGCCCGGGTTCGGTCATTTGACCACCGGGCTCATTTTCTTCATCCATCGCGACCACCTCCTCTCCGTGAACTTTTGCCACGGCCTCCTTCAGGAGCTCGGCGAGCTGTTCCTCGAGATCGAGGCGCGTGATATCGTCGAAGCAGTCCGGGCAGACAAACGGCCGGAGATTGAAGGGCTCGCCGCTGAGAATGAACTCCGCGATCTCCTGAGTGCTGAAGTCGTCGCCGCAGATCTTACAAGTCATCATGGCGGCCACCTCCTGATCGCTCGAGGAGTTCCCCGGCCCGGTAAATGACGACGCCGATCACGGCGACCGCGAGCGATATAAAAAGAGCTTTCCAGTTCATGTCGTGGGCCTGCCGGAGCTCGATCGTGTAAAAGTCGTCAGTGCTTACAATCAGGAACGCGGCGACCCACCCGATCGTCGTTATCAATACGCCGATTTTCTGTATCATGTTCTGCCTCCTTCCTTTTAGTGTCTGAGGCGCTTCCGCCGTTCCTCCTGTTTGAGCCTGAACTCTTCGTTCTTCCGGCGGATCTCTTCCTGCTCCTCCGGGGACTTGAGCTCGAACTCGAAGTGGTCGATGTCGCTCTTCGTGATCTTGATCCAGCCCTTGAGGATGTCCGCGGCGATCGCCTCGGCGTCCGGGACGTCCACCTTCTTCTGAGAGCTTTCAAGGAACTTCGTGATCTCCTCGAACTCCTTCTCGGAGATGTAGCCGTAGCCATAGGCCTCATGGGCCTCGTCATAGGTTTTGTACTCTCCGAGGAGCGTCTCCCGGCGGACAGCGCGATCGATGCGTTGCCGCTCGGCCTTAGCCGCGAGCGGCTTGAGCGCAGACTCGAGCTTCGCGAGGACGAGCTTCCGGGCCTTGAGCTCGATCTTGAGGTCCTTGATTTCTTCTTTGTTCTTCTTTGTCATGGGTGTCCTCCTGTTCTTCATATTTCCGGATCGCCGCGAGCGCCGCGTAGGCCAGCATCGTGAGCTCCGGGTTTTTTGTCTTTGTCATCTGCGGCCCCTCCCGTCAAAACTTCTTGCCGTGTAGGTATTCGGCCGGGGCTGTGTTGACGTTATGGAAGCCGTAGGCCTCCGAGTTTTCGCCGACTTCCTTCACGAAGTCGAAAATCTTCAGCTCTGCCATATCTTTATCTCCTTATCCTTCATTAGCTCCTGCGCGATCTCGATCAGGGCCCGCACGGCCTCCGCGCCGATACCGAGGGCCTGAATAATCTCCGCGTTTGTGATATCCGTCATGGCGAGCCGCGGGTTTTCCTCGTGGATCGCCTTCAGCTTTGTTAAAATCTTGAGCGTTCTGTTTGGGTTCATGGCCTCGCTCTCCTTAGCAGAATGGGAGGTCGGCGGGTTCTGCTTCGATCGGCTCGACCGCGACAAGCCAGCCCTTTTCCTTGCTCCATGAGAACTCCGTTATCTCCGCGTTGTGAAAATCGAGGATCTGGTCGTTAAACCAGTGCCCGGTTTTCACGTCGAGGATGTTCCCCACCAGAGGGCGCACGACCTTGATCTTGTCGTCGTCCTTCACCAGTCCGTTATTCAGTAAATCGTGAATCGTCATATCCTTGCCCTCCTTAATCATTAAATTCGCTCCGGGCGCTGTTCGTTTCCTCGGAGCATTCTCTGCAGTAGTTCCCCCAGTCCCCGCCGACCTTTTTCGACGTCCATCCGGCGGCGCGGATCGCGCAGACCGCGTCCTCGTAGTCCCACTCGGGATCGAGCTCGTCTCCGCAGCAGTCACACACGGGGACGTAAATCTTCTCGTGCCTGTGTCGTCTCTTGTCAATCATGTCTGGCCTCCTTTGTTTTCTGAAGTATACGAAGCGTATACTTTTTAGGCATAAAAAAGGGCGTCGACAGTCGTTTCGTAATACTTCGCGAGCCTGATCTTGATCTCGTCCTTTGGGACGCGTTCCCCGCTCTCATAGAGCGAGATCGCCATCGCCGAAGTTCCGACCGCCTCGGCCACTTCGCGCTGAGATTTTTCTCCGCGCAGTTCCCTGAGTCTCTCCGCGATTTTTGTCTTATCCATTTCTTTACCTCCTTTACGCGACTTTTACATAGTCTTTTAAAATGTCATCGAGTGACGCCTTCGTAAACCGGAAGCGGCGACCGGTTCGGCTCCCGAGCTTGTTCACGGTGTCGCCCCAGCGCATAAATTGTACCGCGTAATAGTTCCCGCTGCCGTACCGGACGACCTCGATAAACTTGTGCTCGTTCCGGTTGTTTCTGTAGACCTCCGTCCTTTTCATTTTGTTCTCCTCTCTGTTGTCTTAGGTAAACATACTGTATACTTCACCGACTATGATAAACGCGGCGTATACAAAAGTCAACAATAAAATCAAAACTTGTTGTTTACTGTGATAAACGTATCGTTTATAAGAGGAGCCAGCAGGACGCGAGGGAGGAGGTAAAGCATGAGAGAGTTTAAAGCTATCTTTAGGAGATTGAGACTCGATAAAGAGATGACGCAGGACGAGCTCGCGGACGCGCTGAAAATCACGAAGCAGGCCGTCTCACATTATGAACGCGGGACGAGATACCCGAAGCCAGAAACGCTCGAGGCGATCTCGGATTATTTTAATGTTGATATGGACTATTTAACCGGCCGATCCTCGAGGACGTCCCGGCTCATTACAGACGAGGAGCTTCGGCTCCTGAATGCTTTCAGAGGAGCGAGCTCTGAGCTAAAAACGGCGGCTTGCGCGGTGTTAGGTATTAAAAGAGATAATATAAACGATGATTAAAGAGGAGTTAAAGACATGACCGGCGTTATTTACGCAAGATATTCAGAGGGCCCGCGGCAGACGGATCAGTCGATCGAAGGCCAGGTCGCGGACTGTACCGCGTTTGCCGAGAGGAACGGCATCGACATTATAGACATATACGCCGACCGTCATATCTCCGGGAAAAGTGTCGAGAAGCGTCTCGAGTTCCAGCGGATGATCGCGGACGCCTCCGAGCACAAGTTTGACGTCGTGATCGTCTGGAAGATCGACCGCTTCGGCCGCGATCGGCAGGATATCGCTATCAATAAAGCCCGCCTTAAACGGGCCGGCGTTAAGCTCATGTATGCGGAGGAGTCCGTCCCGGAGGGCCCGGAGGGGATTATCCTCGAGTCAGTCCTCGAGGGGATCGCGGAGTATTACTCTGCAGATCTGAGGCAGAAGGTCATCCGGGGCCGCCGGGAGACCTTAAAAAAGGGACTGTACTGCGGCACGGTTCTCCCGATCGGCTATAAAGTCGACGAGGATCGTCATATCGTAATAGACGAAGAGAAGGCCCCGGCCGTGCGCGAGGTCTTCAGAATGTACGCCTCCGGCGCTCAAATGAAAGAATGCGTCGATTATTTGAATAGCCACGGGATCACGTCGGCCCGGGGCGGCAAGATCGTAAATTCGACGCTTTATAGAATGCTCCGCAGCGAAAAATACCTCGGGATTTTTGACACCTCCGGGATCGAGCTGCGCGTCGAGCCGCTGATCGACGGCGAGACCTTCAGAGCCTGCGCGGAGAACTTCCCCGGGTCTCGTAAGCATAACGCTGCCGGTAAATCTCCGGCCGGCTTCCTTCTCTCTTGTAAATGTTTCTGCGGATACTGTTCGACGATGCTCGTCGGAGAGTCAGGCCGGGGCAAGCTCGGAAAAAAGTATTTTTACTATAAGTGCGGGAATAAAAAGAGGGGCGGCTCCTGTGAGCTGAAGCCGATCAGAAAAGAAGAGCTTGAGGGGCTTGTTCTCGAAGTTACCCTCGAGGATATGCTCACCGACGAGACGATCGGAGCCCTCGCCGACGAGATACTCCGGGTGCAGGAGCTCGATCTCGCCGACGATCCGGCCGTCACTCTGAAGAGCCAGATCGACTCCTGCCGGAAGAGGCAGAGGAACATTATCGCCGCGATCGAGGAGACCGGGGCCCGGGGCCTTGCCATCCGGCTCGCCGCGCTGGAAGAGGAAGAGCGCGAGCTGATCGTAGAATTAAAGAAGGCAGAAATAAAACGCCCCCGACTCTCCCGGGAGGAGATCGAGGGCTGGCTCCGCAGCTTCCGCGGCGGGGATGTTGACGACGAGGACTTCTGTGCGAGGCTCCTCGATACCTTTGTCGCCCGTGTAGAACTGAGGAACGACGTCGCGATCATTTACTATAATATCAGCGATAAAAACAAACAAAAAAGGGCTGTATCCTTGGGTTCGGATACAGCCCGATTAGTGGAGCAGTCGGTTTTGTATCCGAACACTCGCCGGCCCTTTGTTTATAAGGGCTATATAGTTTTAATGGTTCCTATTGACCGGGCCGCCTGAATCGGGCGGCTTTTTCTTTTTGCGTTTCTTCCCCCTGATATTCTTCGCACCATATCCGAAAATCTTCCTCATCGAGCTCGTCGTAGGGATCGTCGCAAGCGAGGACGATGGCGACGATCAGCGGCATAATCATAACGAGAGCGATGATAAAAAGTATCGTTAAAACCTTAAACATGGGCTGCCTCCTTATTCGTTGAGAGCCGCGAGCCAGGTCGCCGCCCCGACGATCCCGTCGGCCGTGAGGCCGTGAGCGAGCTGCCACCGGATCGTCGCGTTCTCTGTCTTCGGCCCGAAGTCCCCGTCGGCGTCGGCTCCGGCGATGATCTGCCAGATCTTGACCGTCGTCCCTGAGCTTCCCCGGGAGAGGACTCTCATGGACGCGGTGATCGTGACGCGGCTCTCCTCGGGCTTTACGTCCGGGACTTCGCCGCCGTGTTCTTTGACGTAGTTGTACGCCTCGGAAGTATAGCCGAACGGGTCGCTCTCTTTATCCGGGAACGAGTAAAAGGTATACGTCGATCCCATCTTGTTTTTGATGATCGTCTTCCCCTTTTTATAGTCGGATCGCGTCCTCACGTTTCCGGTGCTGATCGAGGCGATATCGGAGAAGCAGTCGTGCTCGTCGACGTATTGCGGGAGCGTCCGGTTCCCGTTGACGAGGACGTCGCGGACGGCGTTTATAATAGCCTGCGAGGCGCTCCCGTAGTCCATATAATACGCCGCCCGATAAAACCAGCCGCCGTTCCTGATCCAATTATAGAGGCCCTTTGCCCCGCTTCCGTACTTCCTCCGGCGATAGTCGCTTGTCTCGAGTTGGTTCGCCATGAGCGACGCCTCTGCCTTCGCTCCCGCGAGGCTCCCCTGCTCCTGCAGGCAGAGCCGCGCGATCTGTTTTAATTGAGATTCCGTTAAATTGTACTTAGTAAACGCCATCATTTACGCCTCCCTGAGATACCTCGAAGACACGAAGCCCGCACCCGCCGAGGTCTCGACATAGAGCCAGCGCGTCCCGTTGACCGTTGTATAATACCCGTACCAATAGACGGAGGCCTCGGTCGTAAGTGTCGCAAGAATCTTTTTATCGGCTCCCGCGCCGGCCCTGAGTCGGAGGTTCGTCGTCGTCTTGAAGCGCTTCGGCCCCTTGACGGTCTCGTCCCTCTCCTCCGCGTAGTCTGTTGTCATTTTAGCTGCAGACTCTTTTGCCGCCGGCTCCGTCTTCTGATCCCCGCCAAACATTTCGAGATATTTCCGGCCGTAGCCCGCCCGAATGTTCTTCATGTTCTCGCTCTGATCCGCGGGCTGCTCGAACTGAGTGAGGACGAGATCGCTCGCTTCTCGGACGGTCTTCGCGGTCTTCAGGCCGCGCAGTACGCCGGAGAAGTTCCCGTTAAATTCGATCGCGAGATATTCGAGCTGCGTCTGCAGATTTCCGATCGAGCTCTTGACGCTCTCCGCGTAGGCCCGGAGGCCGCGCTTCCGTGTCCAGTACGTCCACTGGCATAAGCCGTAGCCCGCGGAGTCTTTGTCGAAGTTGTCATACTTCCCGGAGTCCACGGCCTCCGTGTAGCTCTGGTCGTTGTACCCGAGCTTTTTCTCGAACGTGTTCTGCAGATTGATCGGAAGGAGCGCCGACTCGGCGTATAAATTACCCATGAGACCGCAGGCTCCGTAGACGTTCCCGATCAGGTTGAGCAGAAAAGTGTAAATGGTTTTTGCGTCGGTCGTCAGAGTAGCCCGTCGGCCGCTGTTTATCTGATCCTTTACTTCCTCCGTTTTGAGGAGCTCGTTCACGCGGTTCTGGACGGCCGCGGCGTCATAGCCGGCCGCCGTGAGCTTCTGGCTCCGCGCCGGATCGTTTCCCCAGTCCCCGTTGATGACTTCAGCGGCAAGCTGGTCGACCGTCTTGTCTTCCTTCACGAAATCGACGGCGGCCTCGGCGTTTTTCCCGGCCGTGATATTCGTCGCCGCGTGGTGCTCTTCCTTGAGGAGGATATCCCCCGGGAGGAGATAGTCGTCGCTCGTGAGGTATTTCTTCGCCGTGAGGACGGAGAAGCCGGCGGCCTTGTATCCGGCCTTCATGTTTCCGGTGTACGTCGCGGAGAGGTTCTGCAGCTTTTTGTTTCCGAGAAGATAGCCGGCCGCCTTCGTGATCGCGATCACGCCGGCCGAGCAGTCCGACTCGCACTTGATCGCGATATTCGCCGGGCGATACTTCGCCGACTTCAGGGCCGCCCAGAACGTGTCGCGGTTCCCCTGATCGTAGCCGATATTATCATTATTTGCCGCTTCGATCGCGAGCTCCGCGATCAGGGCCCCGACCTTCTGATCGGGATGCCGAAGGATACAATCCCACGGCCGGTTGTACCATGACCGGATCTGCCACTCTGTCCCGGTCTGATCGCCGGCGGCTCCTCCGGTATAGCTTCCGTGCTCATCATGTCCACTATTAGAGATCATTATCTTGCCCTCCTGTTTAAAGTGAAGGCGACGAGGCCGAAGCCCCGCCGCCCGTGTGAGTTACTCCTCGACTTCCGGCAAGCCGCCGAGGGACGTCAGGATCGAAGCGATCGCCGCGAGGGCCGCCGTCCCGGCGACCGCTTTCCAGTCGACGTCCGCGATCGTCGCCGCCATCGGAAGCATAGCGACCGCCGTCTGGGCCGCTGTCTTCACGGCACGGATCAGCGCTGCCTTTAACCATTTGCCGGTGTTAGTTTTGAGCTGTTTCATTTGTGCCACCTCCGTTTTTACTGAGCGGGAGACCTTCGACTTCCCGCATGATCCGCTCGGCGGTTCCGTTCCCTCCGAGCTCTACATAAGGTTTATAAAGATAGTCGTGCAGGTTTTCGTACTCGTCCTGCGTGATCCATCCCCTCTCGACGTACTTCCCGCCGAGGTAGACAATACGGTCATGGCCGAGCCCGAGAAGCATTTCGGACTCGACCGTCCGGCTGTCTTTTTTCTTATCGTGGCGCTGAATAAGGAAGACTATCAGCGAGCAGAGCCCGCTCGAGCACGCTCCCGTTATCAGCGCGGCAATTATTGTTTCTGTCATTGTTTTGCGTCTCCTTTTCTGAGTATTTCGCACACCGGTGCGGTGTTTTCCATGAGAGCTTTCTCTTCGGCGTCAAGGGCCCGGTGCAGCGCGAGCTCTTGGAGGAGCCCGGATATTATCGCGCTTTGCTTCGCGATGATTTCCTGCTGCTCGAGGCAGACGCCCTCGAGCGTCACGCGTACACCTCATGCGTGATTTCCTCGTACTCCTCCGCGGTGATCCACGGGGAGCTCTTCGGGGTTGTCACGGCTTTACGGACGCGGGCCTTCGACCAGAATCCGTTGTCGTAGTAGTATTTAACCTTCTCGAAGTTCTCGCTATGTTCTACCATTGTTTATTCCTCCGTTATCATGTTCAGATAGTCGATATCGGCCTTCGCCTGTTCGAGGGCGATATAGAGCGGCCAGTTTTCCTTTTCGACCTTCAACTCTTCATAGTTGAAGACGGTCATCGTCCCGCCGCCGGGTTCTTCGACTGTTGCTTCCTCGATATTCCGGCGGGCATAGTTGTAAATCTTCGACGAGGTCTCGTCAATTTCCGCGGGCCTCTCCGGGCTCTGTGAGTTTATCCACTCCATGATCTTTTTCCTCCTGATTCTTTCGCCGGTCATAGTTAGATACTCGGCGTTTACATTTTTGGATATCGACGAAGGGCTTTATCCACTTCGTATACATCCCGTAAGTATCCGTGCAATCTATCCATCCGAGGTAGCTCGTCATTTGTCGGACTTCATAGATCGTCGGCTTCTCCTTCTTTGCGATCCGGCGGGCCTTCCGTGTCGCTTTTAACATGATCGAGCGCCTGATCGTCGTCCTGTCCCGGTAAAACCTAAAGCCCATATAATCGAGGAAGCGGCCGCGGTGTTTTCCGTCCCGGTCGACATAATCAAAACGGAAGACTTGCCAGTTCCCTTTGAGCTCGAGGCCGAGCCGGGTCTTCAGATACTCGTCGATCGCCGCCCTGATCCGGTGCAGCTCTCGCTTGTTCGCCCCGAAGACGACCATATCGTCCATGTATCTCATGTAATGAGGAGCGCGGAGCTCCTCCTTTATGTAGTGATCGAGGTCTTGTAAATACCAGTTAGCGAGCCATTGACTCGTATAAAATCCGAGTGGCAGGCCGTGATCTGAGACGCTTATTATCTCCCGGAGTATATCGAGGAAGCGCTCGTCGTGTATGAGCTTCTCGAGCTTTCCGAGCAGGATATCATGAGGGATCGAGTCGAAGAACTTCCGAACGTCCATTTTGAGGCAATACTTGACGCCCTTCGGGTCTTTCCTGATCCACTTCTCGATTACCTTTTTGCCTTTATGAGCGCCGCGGCCCGGGATCGATGCATAGCTGTGTTCGTACATTCCCCGCGAGAAGATCGGGATCAGTACATTCACGGCCATGTGGTGAACGATCTGCTCATAGTATCGCGGGACGATGATCGTCCTCTTTTTCCGAGTGATACCATCGTAAATTTCCACCGGCGTGTGGTCAGCGTTGTGAAAATCCGAGGCGAAGCTCTGCACCCGCTTCAGGATCACGCCGTCGGGGTCGCCCTCGGCCGTGATGGCCGGAAGGTATGACTTGACTACGGGCCGGTCTCGCTTTCCCTTCGACGAGTTCAGGATCGCGAGCCGGCTGTTATCCTCCGAGATGTATTTCTCGTAAAGATGTTTATATGATTTCATGTTGTTGTGTACGTTCTTATCCTCTCGCCCGCTTTCACTCTTTACTAACAGGCGCTTGCATCGAGTTAATTTTCAGCAAGGGCTGAGGAAATAGCGGAGCATTTAGTTTTCGGTCTCATGACCTTATTTTGATAAGATCGGCCGCGCCATAGTTCCAGTTGACATTCCCAGAGCTGTTGTTCAGATTCACGGCAGCCCCGCATTTGAGGCCATTGTTCGAGTTGCCCTCGGCGCGAAGTCGCCCCGCTATTCCCTTAATTATTCAGTTGTCTATATTTAGGGCGAGCCTCACGGCTCTCCCTCGTCTCGCGTTCCGCTCGACTTCACCCTCTCAAGCAAGCGGTTTATAAGAAACGGCCGCGCCACAGTGCCAGTGGACAGCCCCAGAGCCGCTGTCCAGATACACGGCAGCCCCGCAAGTGAGGCCAGCGAACGAGTTGCCCCCGAAAAGAGCGTAAGTTATCGCCGAGTTATTGAACCAGCAGGCATCGCAGTAGTGAGTCGTCGCGCTTCCGCTCATAGTCTTAGGAAAACCTCCGTATTCATTGAAGGCCATCTCGGAAATATAGCCGCCGCTTGATCCTCCCGGAGTAACTCCGATATCAATATATCCAGAGCCGTCCGTGTTGTAGCCGTCGACCGTTGAGCCGTCCTGCTGCCCGTATGTGAGTTTGATCTTCTCGGCGGCATTGACCTTTACGAAGCCCGCCGTCCTTCTCCACTGTCCACCCCACCAGCCTTCCATGCCGAAGACTTTCACGCCGTGAGAGCCGTCGTTATATCCGAAGAACATGCCGGATGCGTTGAGAGCACCAGTGCGGTAGTTGTTGAGCGCTGTCTGTGATCCGGAGTCGAGGCCGCGGCCGAAAACAGTCTGAAGGTCGGTGCTCTTACCGATCAGGTAGAGCAGGAAAGTTATCAGGATACGGTCGGCGAGGACTTCGATATACCAGCAGACGTTGTTGTCTTTGTTGTTACCCTTCGCCGCGTTGATCTCGCCCGTCGCGCCACCGGCGAGCGACTGGGTCACGGCGAGGCCGGACATGGATCGCATGACGGAGTCGACGACGCTTCCGTTATATATCGGCGTGTAGAAGTGATCGACCTCGACGCCCTGATTATTGATAAAGCTCCACGCCTTATAGTCAGGATCGAGGCGCTCGTCGGAGATATAGACGGAAGCGCTCGTCGGATCGCCGGCATCCGGGACGATCTTGTACCAGATCTTTTTCCCGTTCTGGCCCCATTCCATCATCGCGTTGCCCGCGAAGGTCGTGTCGGCGATATCTGAGGCCGTTCCGTCTTCCTTCTTTGTGTAGTCGTCCGGGTCGAGGTAGTACGCGACGCCGCCGGTCTGTCTCACCATACACGGGCGCGGCATGAAGAACGCGCCCGCCCATGAGCCGTAATTAAATTTGCTGTTGGCGTAGTCCATATAGGCCGGAGTCATTCCGACCGCGTCCTCGAGGTATGTTACCTTTGCGGCCGGATCAGACTCAGCTCCGTTGATGTGAAAGCCATAAAGGACATGAGAGCCCCGGGCGAGCAGAGTGCGGATACCGTTCAGCTCCGCGGCGATTTCTTTCCCGGTTTTGTCAAGTATTACTGGTTCCGTTACTTGTGACATAGTTTTTTATCCTCCTATTTTGTTATGAGTTATAAACGGCGCAGAGCTTGCCGTTCACCACCTGAAGCCCGAGGTTATTGATCGACGTCGCGAGAGATGCCTCCGCGTCCTCGGCTCGCGTCTTCTCATTCGCCACTGCCGTCGCCGCGTTACCGGCCGCCGTATTCGCCGCGTTCGCGGTACTTTGAGCCGCTGAGGCCGCGCTCGCCGCGCTATTTGCAGAGGTCTGAGCCGCTGAGGCCGCGTTTGCGGCGTTCTGGGCCGCGGTCGCGATCGAGCCCTCAGCTTCGACCGCTCGCTGAGTCTCCTCGGATAAAGCGCTCGCGACGGCAGAGACTGAGGCATAAACGCCGCCGGACTTGACCGGGTTCGTGCTTCCCTGAGTCGGTACGTTGTCAAAAGTGAGCGTATTCTGTTTGGTTGAGTCGTGTGTCGTTAGGGTCGTGGTCGTTCCGTCCCGGAAGGTAAAGACGATGCCCGTCTGATCCTGAGTTAAAGCCGCGCCGGTGAGTCCCGGGATCGCGGCGAGCAGGGCGCTAAAGAGCAGCCCGTAAGACTGAACGCCATCGTCGATCGGGAAAATATCGTTGCCGGTGACCGTCGCCTTGCGCGGGAGCTGGTCTATTGTTTTTGATTCGGCCATAGCTGTTTTTCTCCTTTCCTTTAATGCCAGAGGATGTAGTTCTCGCGGTCGTTACCGACGCCGTGGAAGACGATAAAGTCGCCCTCGTGGTCTATGATCGGCTCGTTGTTGTGGGTGATCCACGTCCTGAACATTCCGAGCGCGTACATGACCGCATCGAGCCGCGCGACGACGTTCCCGAGGCCGAGATCGTCGGCCGTGACGTTGTGAGGGTTCCCGCTCCTGAGCTGGGAATGGTCGTGCGCGATCTTCCCGAGGTCGCCATAATACGCCGTGTCGTGTGTCTCGCCCAGGGCGGCGAGGTTGTTCACGCGGTCGCAGAGCCGCCGGATCACTTTCGACTTGCCGTTGTAATTGATTTTAAAGCTGAAGTCGCCCATCTTCTCACCTCCTTAAACGTCCGTTAGCGTGTACGTGACCTTCATCGTCTGCGAGGCGTTCTTCTCGATCGGGCTCGGGAGGTTGTTGATCGTCCCGAGATAGTCGAGCGCGTAAGAAATATAGACGCGTCTGTTGTCGTAATAGTTCGGGAGCACGAGCTTGTGAGCGAGTCCGTAGTAATAGGAGTTATAGTTCGAGTCCCAGTCGAAGGCGACGTCGTCATAGTAAAACACGGTATCAGGATAGAGGACTCCGGCGAGCCGCTGATAGGAGCCGGAGGTTAAAAGGTGATAGACTCGGAAGCGAACGCCGCCGCCTTGCGGGCCTCTGTTGAAAAAGCCCTCGATATAGTCTGCAGATCCCTCCGGGATGATCCTCACGAGCCGGACGTTTACCGGGTTCTCCATGTCTATGACGTACACGCTCTTGCCGTTGTATGAGAGCCAGTAGAGATACCGCCCCCGGAGGCATACCGCGTCGCGGCTCCAGCTCTTGAGGGCCGCGTTCGGGAGCTCGATGCGCGCCCATTCCGATTTCTCCCACGACTCGTCGCCATAGTTGATCGTGAAGTATGAGAACGCGCCGGTGCCTGAGCTGTTTCCGTCCTTCTCGGCGTTCTGAATACAATAAAGGAGCCCGTCCCCGTTGTCCCAGTAGGCGTTCGTATCTCCATAGCGGTAATGGTCGTAATAATACGAGCCGGACTGCGTCTGCCAGTAGTAGCTCTCGCAATCCCAGCTCGTTACCTCTTCCGCGTTTTCCGTGAGTCCAACGTGATCCCGGACTTTGTGAGTCAGGAGCGGGAGCCGGAGCCTCGCGCACCGCATTTGATGGGTCGTCGAGTTGTACTTCATCATGAACACGTACTCGCCCTCGTACCTGATCGGCACCCAGTACGCGTCGCTCTCTGTGAATCCGTTATACTTCGATACGACTCTGCGGATCGCGCCCGTCGGTGTCAGGGGGTTGCCCCCGGCGTTGGCGCTTGTCCTCGCGACGGAGCGGATCACTCCGTTCGCCTGAGACGTCCCGAAGTCCCACGTCGAGATATAGCCGTTTTCAGTCGGCCCGGACTCGGCGGCGTTATAAGAGCCGCGCCGGATATTGTTCGTGCTGGCCGATGTGTTCGCATATCCGACGATATGAGCGTCGTGCGGGAGGTATATGTTTTCGACGTCCTCCTCGAGCGTCTGGTCAAACATGAGCAGGCCGCCGAGGGCCTTCGTCGCGATCGGGAATATCCACGAGTCGAGCGCCTGATTCCCGGCGGCCTCGATGTTCATGGCATACTTGACCGCGTTCGTTACGAGGTTGTCGTCCTCGATCTGGCGCTCGAGCTTCCCGCTCCGCGCGTTGAATAGCTGTATTTTTGTATGTCCTTTAATCATGAGATAATGTCCTCCGTGTAAATCTGGATATCTGTCAGCGTCGCGGAGCCGACGAGGATCGCTCTCACCATGAGAGAGCCGTCGAGCTTCTCGGCCCATGTCGCCTCGGAGATACTCCGCATCGTACCCTCAAACATTCCGTAAACGTCCTGCGTGTAGTCAGGTTCGCGCCATTCGTCGACGTATGTCCACCAGTGTTCCCCGGCGTCAAACGAGACTATATACGCGACGTCGTCGCCGTTATGCCGCGACGTGACCTTCTTCACCTGAGAGACCGCGGCCGCCGGCGTTGTTATCGTCCCGGATATCTCCGTATTTGTTAGCCGCCAAACTTCTGCAGAGGTGTCGATCGTTACGTTCTCGTAGGTCATGAGGCCCGCCGCGTATTTGACGTCGAAGCGGTGCAGACGTGAGAGGCCGGCGACCGCCTCCGTAAAGCCCCCGAGAAGCAGATCCCGTACGTCGACCGTCGGGAACTGATCCGTCGGGCCGTAGTCGTATACCTGCCCGAAGTAGAAGGCCACCGCGCCCTCGTAGTCGCCCGCCGTGACGGATACGTCGATCGCCGGGAACTCCTGCTCGATACGGACGGTGCCGTCCCACGCGTCGTCGCCGACGAGACCTTGACCGGCGATATATCCGCGGGCCGCGCTTTGGCCGATCCATACCTCGCCGCCTTTGAGCTCGAGGACGACCTTAAAAGTCCCGACGACATTCGCGGAGCTTTGCCACGTGAAAAGGAGATGCAGGAGGTGCTCACCGTCGAGGGCTGTCTCGATCGGGTGGTACTCCGTGACCTCCTCCTCGTTGAGGTAGTACGTCACCTTCAGGACGCCGTCGTTTTCTGTGTACTCCGCGGCCTCTTCGTCGTCGATCTCTGTCGTCTCGAGCAGATACTTGACCTCAGCGTGGAAATCGATGTGCGTCGCCTTGGTCGTGATGTAATGGAAGACGATTATCTCGGCCTTTTCTTCGTCGCCGATGTGATACTCCTCGGCGTTGACATAATCGTAGTAGTGAATAACGTCCTCGTTCGTTGAGGAGAGCAGGCCCGTGATATCCTTGTCCGTCTTCGACCGGGCGGACGCGAGCGCGGGGTTCTGGCCCACGCCGGTGACGGTGTACGTCCCGCCGTATGTCCAGTCGTACTTTGTAACGCACGAGAGCTTCTCCGCGTCCGCGACGCCTTCGGAGAAGACGATCACGTCCCCGAGGTCGTAGGCCGGGCTGCCGATCATGTCGACCTCCATCGGCACGTATTTGATGACCGCGATCGCGTCGAGGATCGCGGTGCGCTGAGCTGTGAGCGTTTCCTCGAGGCCGTACTGTATGAGCGGATTGCTCCCGAGGTTGTAGGTGAGACCGTCGTCGACCGGCAGCCCGTAATACTGCGTCGTCTTCGCGGTCATGTTTACGATCGAGAGCCCCGTGTATCTGGTCTCGAAGTCGGAAAACTTCGCGCCAGTGTATCGGTGATAATCGTCGATCGTGTCGACCGGCTCCGTCCCGTACTTCCTGAGCACGAGCTTCCCGGCCCTGTCCATAGTCGCGAAGGTTCCGGTCGTCTGAGCACACCACGAGACGAGGTCGCGCCATGTCTCGATATCGTTTTCCTGATAGATCGCGAGCGACTCGCGCCCGTTCGGTAGGTCTTGCACGTCGAACTGATCCATCCCGAGCTCGACGCCGCAAGTATTACAAGCGAGCGAGAGGAAGTCGAAGATCGTACCCGTCGAGGCGTTGAGATAAATCTTTTTGTCGAACTTGCTCATATTGTCGTAGGCCGTCACCTCGACGCCCCACGTCGTCCAGTTCGCCTCTGAGATCAGGAAAACGCCGAGAGGCACCGGCTCGTAGCCTTCAGACGTGAGAAGCTCGAGCCGCGGTATGATCCGGGCGCCCTTCAGAGAGTAGCGCGGGAGGTTCATGCGCAAAAACGTCGCGGAGAGCTCGGCCGTGTAGACCGTCCCTATCTCGACGAGCTCGTTCCCCGAGCACTGATTCGAGATATTAAAAGATTTTTTTAGAATATTGTCCTCCGTGAAGTAGAACGACCGGAGGCCCACGATCACTTGACCGCGGAGCCTGAAGTGTTGCACCGGTCGTTTCATAGCCTCCCGGAAAGCGTCCGAAACTTCATACATGGCTTTATAACTCCGTTATCTTGACCTCGACCTCGTAAAGCCCGTTGCGGTGAGCGAGTTGTCCGCGGGCCTTCGTGAGGTGGGTCTCCTTTGTAATCTCAAACTGGCACTCGTAAGCTGTGAGCACACGAGAGCTCGGATAATATACTTCGACGGTGACGGTATCGGCCTGCCGGAAGGCGCGGAACTGTTCCATCCACACGCCTGATAATTTCCACGCGCCGGAGATCGAGAGCTTCGTCTCCCGCGTGACGATTATCATCGTCGTGCCAGCCTCCGTCTGGTTCTCGCTCTTTATTTTCTCTGCGTTATAGTCGAGGTCGCCGTCCGGCTCCGGGAGCCAGACGCCGTTCACTTTTATTACATTGACCATATTATCGACCTCCACTTCTGTAGTTGTTCCGCTGCAGCGCGTCGACGACGATCGTATCTATCCGACGCTGGCCGATACTGACCGGGATAATGATATCCCCGCCCGCTCCGGCAGCCGCCGCGACGGCCTCGCCGATCATTGACCGCAGAGAGTCGACGCCGACGACGGCCTCCGGGCCCGCCTCGCCGCCTCCGAGGAGCTTGCCCCCGGCCGCACCGAAGATCGTCGGATTATTCAGGATCATGCCGTTCTCCATAGCCTTTTTGTACCAGCTCACGCTTATATGCGGGACGCTCGGCGGGTCGAGAGAGAACGAGCCGGAGATCGAGAAGTGCGGGAGCTTAATGCGCGGGAGAGACCACTCGAACTTGACGAGGCTCTTCAGTTTTGAGACCGCGCCGCTCACGAGTGAGACGATCCCATTCCAGACTCTCGAAACTGTCGACTTTATTCCGTTGAGGATGCTCGTAAAGGTCGACTTTACCGCGTTGAGACCGGAAGAGACCGTGCTCTTTATATTCCCGATCACGTTCGAGATCGTCGTCTTTATAGCGTTCCAGATTGAGACAGCCGTCGACTTTATAGCGTTGAGGACTGAGGTCACGACGGACTTGATCGCATTCCAGATCGAGGTCACGACGGACTTGATCGCCCCCATAACCGTTGTTATCGCTGTCTTGATCGCGTTCCATACTGTGACGACCACCGTCTTTATCGCGTTGAGGACGGTTTCGATCGCTGTCTTGATCGCGTTCCATACTGTGACGACCACCGTCTTTATCGCGTTGAGGACGGTTTCGATCGCTGTCTTGATTGCTTCCCACGCATTTGAGATTGCTGTCTTTATTGCTTCAAGTACTCCGTTTATAAAGTTCCTGAAGCCTTCACAGTTGTCATATAAAAGCTTAAAAGCCCCAGCAAACGGATTTACCAAAAGAAGAAGTAACCCCTGCCAGTTGTTCTTTACAAAATCAATGATTCCGATAAAGAAGTTCTTTATAGCCTCCACCACCGTAGATACCGCCGACTTTATGCCTTCCCAGAGGTTGATCCAAAACTGTCTGAAGCTCTCCGACGTGTTCCAGAAATAGATAAACGCCGCGACGATAGCCGCGATCGCCGCGATCACGAGCGTGATCGGGTTCGCGAGCATGATCGCCCAGAGGGCTTTCAGTCCTGCACCCACCGTCGTGACGACGGTCTTTATCGTTCCGAACATTGAGACGATCCGGGGGGCCCATGTCATGATCGTGCCGATCGCCGTCCCGATCTTCGAGATCGCGATCAGGAGCGGCCCGATCGCAGCAGCGACGAGCGCGATCTTGACGATTGTCTCTTTCATTCCCGGGCTTAATTTGTTGAGCCAGTCGACGATCTTCTGGATAAACGAGACCACGTCGCGGATGATCGGGACGAGAATCTCACCGAGAGAGACGCCGAGGGTCTCGAGCTGTCCCTTTAAAAGAGTGAGCTGCCCCTCGAGGTTGTCGTTCATCGTATCGGCCATCCGCTGAGCTTCCCCGTCGCAGTCAGCCAGAGCCCCAGAGAGCTTGTTCACGTCTTCCTCGCCCGCGTTCATGATCGCGAGGAATCCGCTCATGGCGTTTTTACCGACGAGGGTCTCGGCCGCTGCGGTCTTCTCGGACTCTGAGAGGTGAGAGAACGCCTCCCGGCAATCCATGAGAATATCGTTAAAATCACGCATCGAGCCGTCGGCGTTCGTCGTCGCGATCGTGACGTCCCCGAGCTCCTTGCCGCTGATCGCGATCTCGCCGTTGAGCTCTGACATGATCGTGCGAAGAGAGGTGCCCGCCTGTGATCCTTTAATACCGGCGTTGGCCATGAGACCGATCGCGAGGGCCGTGTCCTCTGCAGAATAGCCGAGGGCTCCGGCGATCGGGGCGGCGTACTTGAAGGTCTCGCCCATGAGTGAGACGTTTGTGTTCGCGTTTGAAGAGGCGGCCGCGAGGATATCGGCGAAGTGACCGGAGTCGCCTGCCTTCAGGCCGAACGCCGTCAAGGCGTCGGTCACGATATCCGAGGTCGTCGCCAGATCCTCACCGGAGGCCGCGGCGAGGTTCATGATCCCCTCGATACCGGCGAGCATGTCCCCGGTTTTCCAGCCCGCCATAGCCATGTAGCCGTAGGCGTCGGCCGCGTCCGTACAACTAAATTTTGTTTTATTGCCCATCTCCATCGCTTTGTCGCGAAGGTCTTGAAGGTCTTTGCCCGTTGCTCCTGAGATCGCGGAGACGTTGCTCATTGACGAGTCGAAGTCTGAAGCAGCCTTGACTGCTGCCGTCCCGACGGCGACGATCGGGAGCGTGACGTTCCTCGTCATGGTGCCGCCGACTTCCCCGATCTTCGCGCTCACGTCCTTAACCTTCTCACCGGCTGCCGCGACTTCCTGGGCCGAGACGGAGCCGAACTCTTTCATCTCGCCGTTTAGGCTTTTGAGCTTTTGCTCCGTCTCGACGATCTCCCTCTGCAGGGCGTCCCATTCAGCCGTCCCGACTTGATCGTTTTGCATCATTTGTTGCTCGGCGGTTTTCAGCGTCTGGAGCTTTGTCTTTGTCTGTTCGATCGAGTCCCCGAGGGCCTTAAACTTCTGCTGCAGGAGCGCGGTGTTCCCCGGGTCGAGCTTCAGGAGCTTGTCGACGTCCTTCAGTGTGTTCTGGTTCTGCCGTAGGTCGTTATTTACATCTTTGAGGGCCTTGGATAGTTTAGTAGTATCGCCGTCAATCTCTATAGTGATACCTTTTATTCTGTCTGCCACTGAGTCCTCACCTCCTTAAAACTTGTCGAAGTCGGATTGCGTCGCGAGGGTTTTATAGCTGTCGGCCTCGTTATCGTTCCCCGCCTCCGTTATCATGTCGAAGATGAGGCCCTCCTCGAGCTGCTCCATCTCCGTGAGTGTTAAGCCCAACTGCTTAGAGCGGAGCATATAGAGCGCTGTATTTACTTCTCTGTCAGTTGGGCGGGTTCTTTTTTTGGGTTGCTTGTCGTCATCCGGTTGCTCATGTAGAGCCCGAGGATATCCATCGCGTGAGTGAGGAACTCCATCGTCTCGAACTGTTCGAGCCAGTCGAGATACCCTTCGACGTCGAGCGTCTTCATATCCGCGCCCTCGGCTGCCTTGTTCATGATGTACGCGAGCTTAGAGATCGCGTCGAGCTCCCCGGAGCCCGCAATCGAGAGGAAGATCTGCAGCGTCTCCGGGTCGAGCTCGTCCAGGGCGATATCTGTCTGGCCCTGAGCCTCTGCTTCCTGTGAGAGCTTCAGGAGCTCGGCGAGCTTCCCCGCTCCGGCGCTGTTTACGATCCCCGTTATTGACGCGAGGAGCTCTTTGTGAAAAACATTGCGGAAGCGCACGGCCGTCCCTCCGTTAGCGGCGAAGGGGAACACCTTCTCGGAGCCGTCGGCCAGCATTAAAGTGATTTCTCTATACATTGATTACCTCCATACGCTAAAAAGCCCCCCGCGACCTTTATGGACCGCGAGGGGCTTTTCTTTTCCTGTGTTAAGATGTGACCGTGATCGTCTTCTGGTCGGAGACCGTGCCGTCGACCGCGAGCTGTGCGGTGATCGTCACCGTCCCCGCCGCAACGCCTGTCACGACGCCCGCTCCGTTGATCGTAGCCACGGCGCTGTCAGAGGACGACCAGATCACGGACGCGTCGGCCGGTGTAGTCGTCGCTGTCAGTGAGACCGTGCCGCCGACTGCGACCGTATCTTCGCCGCTGATCGAGACGCTCCGGTTCGACGCTTCAGGGATATAGACCTCGTTATACCAGTTCTGGTAGGCCGTGTCGGCCGTGTCTGAGCCGCTGCGGGCTTTTACGACGTTCTTATCGAGCGCGGCGAGATAGAGCGGGGAGCTCGTGATCTCGATCGTCTCAGTCTGGACTTCGGTCTCGTCTTCCTTTGTCTGAGACTCGATGCTGGGCCGCGTCGCCGTATTGTTATACACGACGTGCCGGATCTGGTTCACGTCTCCGTCAAACTCAAACATGAGAGCGAAGTGCACGCTCGGGGCGTCGGCGTTTTCGACGAGGACTCCGTTCGCGTCGAGATAGTCGCCGAGGACTTCGGTGCGGAAGTCTTCCGGTACCATCGCGCTCTCGTAGTCGCCCGAGTATCCGTTGTTATTGTTGACGACGTAATACTGGATGCCGTCGGCGTAGAAGATCGACGGCGATCCCTCCGCGTCGAGTGACATACTCACCGCGCCCGGCCACTTATGAACGGGGCCGAAGCTCGGGACGTTGTCATCGTCAAACGTGACAATGGCCCAGTGTACGTTTTTCAGGTTGTACTTGACCTTATTCTTTTTGGGCATGATTGTTTCCTCCTTTAACGCGGCCTTATATCTCATAGAGGGACTCGTAGAAGTCCTCGGTCTCTATATAGACGGTATCCGCTGATAAGTTATAAAATATCTCTTCCTTGTCGAGAAGCTCCTCGACCTGAGCCATGAGGCTCGCCATCGCGTCCGGCGTCTCGGCGTATAGCTCGAGATCGACGCCGTCCCCGTGATGATAAACGACGCCGTCGGCCGAAAAATTCGGCTGCGCCACTCGCCGATATACGGCGAAGGGCGGGGGGACGGCGTCGGACTGTTTAAAGTGATCGTACTCGAAGCCCTCGATCGCGCCGGTGTTGACCAGCGCCTCGCAAACTCCGCGGACGATTTCATCCTTCCTGCGCAATTCTTTTCACCGCCTCCTCTAAATTCTTTATAGCGTTCTGCTCGGCCGGCGCTATATGGACAAACGCCGGAGCCCGGCCGCCTCCCCTGAGCGCGTGACCTTTTTCAAGTAGGTGCGCGAGCTGGTAGCGTGTCCGGTTATGCACAATCATATCGGTGCGGAAGCGGTCGACCGCCTCCTCCTTCACGGCCCAGCCTCGGCTGTACTTTCCCGTCCGTACCGGAGCGCCCGCCTGCGTCTCCTGTTTCGCTATGTTAGCGACCTGTCGGACGGCCTTCGGCATCGCCTCCACTATATTGTCGCCGTACTCTTCGAGTATCTCGTCAATAGCTGTGCCGAGCTCCGTGATCTTAACGCGGCGAGTCCTGGCCATTTTATTTCCCTGATTTCGCCGCAGATTTGCCCGTTTTGGCCGTCTTCTTTTTAGGGGCAGGCGGTTCTCCGTTTTTGACCTTGACGGGGCTCTCTGAAGCGCTGTGCGCTTCTCCGGCGGGTTCCTTCGGGTCAGCTTCTCCGGCGGGTTCCTTCGGGTCAGCTTCTCCGGTGGGTTCCTTCGGGTCAGCTTCTCCAGTGAGCTTTACGACGTCGATCTTTATCAGCTTCGCGGCCAAACGATCCGAAACGTCGATTTCGTCCCCCGGTTCGCCCGAGTGAAAACCGGAGATAAAACTCTTTTTAACCTTGACTTTCATTTGTTGCTGTCTCCTTTTTAATCTCGACCTGAATCGACTGCAGCTCCCAGAGGTCGACGCCCCGCTCGGGCTTCTCTTGTATCCTCTGGATGCGATACTGCCGATCGTCCTCCGTTTTCACGAGGACGATGTTCATCCGGTCGACTTTGTTCGTGTGCGGGACTTTAATCACGCGGTCGATCCTGTTTGAAGAGATCGACGCCTGCGCCTGATAATAGCGATTTATCCCGACCGATTGCTCCTCGAAGCGGAGCGTCGCGATCAGAGAGCCGAGCCTCCTGCCCGACTCCTCGTAGACATCAACGACTCCGTCCGGGAATGTTTCAACCTTCTGTCCGGGACGCATTCGCCACCTCCCATCTGATCCTGAGACCGACTATATCCGAGCGATAGTTCCGTTTGAACTGATCGACGGCTCCCGCACGATCATAGAGCACATAATTAAAAAGCAGCTCCTGAGCGCGGTCGTCTACTGAATCACCGGCGAAGGCCGACGGGTCGACGCCGGTCTTCGCGCTGATATAAGCGATGCCGCGCCGGAGTTGTCCCTTGAGCTTGTTGTCCGCGTCGGTGTCCTCCCATGTGATATCGAGGTAGTTTTTTGCCTCCGCGAGAAGCTCATCAGATACAATGATGGCGCTCATCGTTTAACCTCCTTAATCGCCGGCCGGTTCCAGTGTGAGGCCGCTCAAATCAAAGACTCTCGAAACGGCGCGGCCGTCCTTATAGGCGACCACATTCAGAGCCTGCGCATCTTTGTCCTTGATCCTGAGAATAGCTATGCCGTCCTCGTCAAGGGTTGCGGGCCCGAAGTCTCCGTTAATGAGTTGCACCTTGATCGCGTCCGCGGTCACGCTTCCGGTGTCGCAATGTACTACCAGATAGTGGCCGGACTGAAGCTCCTCGTCACCGCTAAAGCCTGTATAACCTGTGACATACTTCAGAGTGCCGGAGATACCGGTCGCCCCGATCGTCACGTCGGACTGAAGATCTCCCACATATTTACCGAGCAGATCTGTCCCTGCCTGAATGTCCGCGTCTACAGACAGGGATGTTAAAAAGACTCGATCGGCTTTACTTCGAGATAGGTCGGCTCGAGGTTCGCGATATTCAGACGCAGGAAGGCGTTATTATCCTTCGGGCGGCCGTTCGCATACGCGACGATCTTGTAATATCTCTGATCCTCGAGGAACTTGTAATCGTCGGAGAACTGGATGCCGCGACGACCGCCGATTCCGAGGAAATACTTCTTGCCAATTCCGAGGATCGCTTCGCCCTGAGTGACGGCCACGGACTGGATAATCTTCGTCGGTACGGGCAAAACGTCGTTTACATATTTCCCCTCGGGAGTCATGAGAGTGGTGGCCGGCATCACGAGACTGTAATAGTCGAACGGGTTCACGACCATAACGAGATCGCGGACGGCCCTCGGCTTGTTGTACTGAGTCTTTGCCAGACGGGAGATGAGACCGCCGTAGGTAGTCCTGCCGAAGTCAGTCACGACGATGGCGTTCTTCTGAGGATATACTCCTCCGACGACTGTCACGTCATCAGCGACGGAGCGATCCATTCCGATCGGCATATCTTTACCGGTTCCGGTGATGATCGCGTTCTCGAAGCCGATCGCGAGCGCCTCTGAGAGGCAGATGCGGATATAAGAGTCGAGCCAGTTCGGGCCGAGCTCGAGCATATCCTGAGAGATAGGCATCCACGCGGAGAGCTTGAACTGTCCGAGGTCGATCTCCTTAAAGCCGGAGGCGATCTCCTTCGTGATCGCGCTCTCGAGAGCTCCCCAGGTCGCGTTGTCTCCCGCGTCAGTGTTGAGCAGGTACTTCATGACGCCTGTCGCGGTCACGGTGTCGATCGCGGAGAGAAGCGGGTGCTCCTGCTTCATGTCGTCCATAACCTGAGTTATGATAGTGACGGGGAAAGTCTTGTCGGTGTCGGTGAGGGCCATCATCGGATTAGACTGGCCGGTCGCCTTCATGGCGTCGATCAGGCCGGTGTAAAACTTGACCTCCTCACTTGTCAGCATCCTAACGCCGCGCTGGGCGAGGACGGCCGCGTCCGCGTTCGCCTGAATCTCGTGGGCCTGGGCGATGATTTCGTCATGGAAGAATGAGAAAAGCTCCTGCAGGCCGTTTTCAAAATCTTCGGTGTTGCCTTCCTTCGCCGCGTTGCTGATTCGCTGAGCGATTTCGAGCTGCTTCATGTTCTGCACGTCTTTGTTTTTCATGGGTTTTTTACCTCCTTTGCCGGTTCTCCGGCTTTTAAAAAATAGTTATTTGCGGCCTTATCGGACGAAGCCGAAAAAGCCTTTATTTTCCACCGACGCCGGAGTCTTCGGCGTAGGAGTGGTGGCAACAATCAGAGACGCGACGGCTTTCATCTTCGAGAAGAACTCCGGATCATTGTCGATGCGTTCCATTGCCCTCGCTATGATCCCGATCAGGCTCTCATGATTCTGCAGCATGACCGCGAACTCCCGAAGAGACGCGAGCGCGTTCACTGTTTCATCGGGAAGCACGGCCCCGATCAGGTACTCGGCGCTCATTTCTGACAGCTCGGTCGCCGGGTCCGGCCTCTTGACCGCAGCCATAATTGAGCGCATCGCGTCGTTAATAATGACGCCGTCCTCGTCTTCCTCGGGCTCGCAGATCTGAGTCGCGAAGCCGTAGGCGACGGCTTCCTCGGGTGTGATCCATGTCTCGGCCTTCAGCATCGCGTCGAGCTGATCGTCGTCGATCGTGATCCCGGCCTCTTTATACGCTTCGACCGCTGCCGAGGTGACGATCCGCAGATCGTTCGCGGCCTTGTCGAAGTCGTCGGCGTTTCCTTCCGCGCCCATCTGAGCTTGGTGGATAAAGAGCAGGCTCGCCGGCTGCATGATCCGGGTCTTCCCGGCGCAGAAAATCACGGAGCCCGCGCTCGCCGCGAAGCCTTCGCAGATCGTTGTCACGTTCCGGGACTTCAGGACATTGTAAATGCCGAGCCCTTCCTTCAGCTCGCCCCCGTTTGAATTTATGTGGACGGTGATCGCCCAGTCCTCCGGGATGCCGGCGACCTGATTCGCGAGATCATAGCTCGACTGGTCGCTGTTCGCCTGCAGGAGGCCGGAGAGGCCGCCGCGGTTGTGAGCGATATCGCCGAAGATATAAATATCCGCGCTCTGTTCTTCCGGGTTTTTCGCTATGCTGAAGTAGGGCATCGGGGCGTTACTCCTCACCGGAGCCGCCGGGGTCGTTGTCTGTTTCCTTTTGCTCATTGCTTTCCTCCTTCTCCGGCTGAGCTGCCGGTTCGTTTGTTTCATCTACTCCGACGAGTAGGTCTTCGACGGTCGCGTAGTTCTTCGTCATCCAATGCTGCCACGCCCACGGCTCGTCGATCACGTCAAGGCCGAGACGGACGCGGATATCGTTAATGCAGAACGCGCCGGAGCCGATCAGCTTGTCGATCGGGTTCGCGACGTCGAAGAGATCGTTATATCTCACGCCGCCGAGGTTCGCGGCGATATAAGTCCCCGCAAAAACGAGGTCGCGACCGTAGACCTTCCGGTTCATTTCTCCCGCGATCATCTTCACGAGCGGCTGCACGGTGTAGGTCATGAACGCCTTAAAGTCTGCGTCGGTGACGTTCTTCCCCGTGACGATCGAGACCGGGACGCCGAACGCCTGAGCAGTCAGCTCGACGATATCGTCCATCATGTTTCGGATATCACGGGTGCCGGCGAGGCTCGACTTTGAGCTCCCGCCCGAGCTTTCCTTCTCTGTAAAGTTGTAGCCGTTGAAGAGCGGGAGGACGGCGTTCTCCGATGTAAAATACTTTTTAAATTTTTCGTTGACCAGATCCTCGTATATCTCGTCGAAGTCCGGGTCGGCCTCTGCAGTGTCGTCGATCTTTAATATCCCGCGCGTCCCCTGAGACCTGAGATATCCGGCCGCGGAGCTCTTCAGGAGCTTCCCCTCGGCCCCGGCGATCGCCAGCAGCATCCGTTTGATCCGCTCGCCCTCGATCGTAAGGTGGAGGACGTCCGAGGATAAATAAACGCCCGGGACGCTCTCGCCGTTGACTGTGATATTCTGATAAACATCGCCGGAGAGCTTCTCTGTCTTCGAGAAGGCGTCGGCGACATAGCGCGAGCCGTTCCTCGTTTCGACGATTAGCGCCTCCTGATCTGAGTAAAGCGCCCCGACGAGCCTCTGGAAGAACTCGTCGCGGGTCTGGTTCGGATTCGGTGAGCAATTCCACGACCAATACTCCTTTGCCTTGACTTTCTTCCCTCTCCGATAGGTTTCCCACTCTGTCGCAGCGACGGCCGAGCCGATCTTCCTCACGATCGACCAGAACGCCATCCGGGAGATATAGACCTCGATCCCGGCCATCGCCGTTTGAGCCTCCGCGTCGAGGAAGTCGCCGACCGTGACTTTCGTCCCGAGTTCCTCCGAGGCATCCTCGTCTTTTCTTAATATCCATTTGAAAAAATTAAAAGCCATGACCTCCTCCTTAATACGTCACGACGTCGAGCTTCCGGCGTTTACTTGTCCGGCGCTCGATGATCTTGTCCTCGATCGTCATCGCCGCGACCAGCGCCATGAAGGGGTCGGTCTTCCGGCTTTTCGCCTCGATCTTTCCATAGACGTAGTTGCCGACGTCGGCGTCACCGGACGAGCCGATCTTCCGGCCGTACCGGATCAGCTTCGTGTTATTAGTTGCCCACCGGAGCTCCGGCGCGTCGCCCCAGTTAAAATATTGATTAGCGAAGCACGAGTCGATGACCGGCGCGACGCGCATCACGTCGGACGGTCGGACGAGCTTCAGGTTCTTTTTATCCTTCGGATCGAAGCCGATCTCGTTTAAAGCCCTCGCGAGGAGAGCGAAGCGGAAGTCGTCGATCGCGATCGCGCGGATCATGTACTGCGACCGCATCCCGTAAATATAGTCGGTCACTATTTCGGGATGTATCTCGACGTCATCGACGAGAGTCAGGCGACCGGAGGCAGCCCACTCTTTCCACGGACATTTGAGCCGCGGGATATCCTTCGAGGCGAGGCACATCCACGAGTGGGAGATATCGAAGCGCTGGTCGCCCTGTTTAAAGTGTAGGTCGACGCTCACCCAGTCCGTGATCTTCGAGAAGTCGATCCCGGCGACGCAAGTCCACCCGGATAAATCCGGGAGCTCGCGGTTCGTCGCTTTTATGTTCTCGTAGTCCGTGACCTTGATCTCGCTCGCGCCGTCCGGTAGGTTCATGCGCTTCTCCATGAAGGCCGGGAGCCTCGCGGGGTTCTGTTTCCATTCCCGGTACTCCTTTTCGGTCTCCTGCTGAAGGGCCGGAAGATAGGGGAGCGAGGGGTTCGCCTTTTCCCAGTTCCTCGGATCGTCGACCTCCTCCTTCGAGTCAAGTCTGCAGACGAACGGCAGCAGGCCGTTGTCAGGATCGCCGCCGAAGAGAACGCCCTCGGACGTCTCGATCAGATCGTCGAGGGGGCCTTCGCGGACGTTCCCGTTCGTCGTGAAGTACGACCGGCGGGGGTGCGGATGCTTTCCGAGGCCGGTCGTAAAGACGTTAATATTATTATAATTTTCGTACTGGTGTATCTCATTAAAGACGACGATCCCGGAGCGCATCCCGTCTTTTCCCTTCGGGTTGTTCGTCCGTCCGCGGATCTGCGCCTTCGTCCTGAGAGACTCGCCGCTCTCCTTTTTCCAGTTAAAATACTTTTTTAGCTTTTTCTTCAGCGCGGGCTCGGACGAGTCGAACGCGTCGACGATATCGAGCACCGGCCGGAGGGCCTGCTCTTCGTTGTTCGCGCAGACGTCGACGTCGTAGCCCTGAATGCCGTTATACGGTGATGCCAGGGCGACGGACTCGAGCGCGATCGTCCCGTCTTTCCCGGCTCCTCGGCCGATCATACAAAAAAGATCAGGCCAGCGCGGCATCTTTGTTCCCCGCCAGAAGGTCGCGTCGTGTAGCGTAATAACGAAGGACTGCCACGGGAATACCTCCTCGAACGGAAAATACTTTGCGAGGGCGAGATAGTGATCCGCGAGCTCGTCGTCGACGTATATGTCCTCGTTATCGAGGCAGTATTTGACGTGATCGACGAGCGCCTTCACCTCCTTGCTCGTCCTTAAATCACCAGACTCGACGAGGTCTATAAACGGTTGAAGGTGCGGGCCGTAGTCCCGCGCAGGCCGTTTTTTATAGGTCGATGTCATCGTCTCCCGGGCTCGCGCCGTTCATCACGGGGCCCTCTGAGAAGGTCGTGATTATTTTTATAAGAGTCTGGACGGTCTGGTTCGCCGCGGTGCTCGTTTTGTTGTATTCCGTGATAGCCGGATTCGCGACGAGGTTCTTCCGTCCTTTGACGTACTCCTTCTCGATCAGGAGCTCGTCGCCGTCGATCTCCTTTTGCAGCCTTGTTAATGTGTTGAGCTGTACCTTGTACCGGTTGAAGGTCGTCGTAAAAAAGAAGTTTTGCTCGACGCCTCCTTCCTCGGCCATTCGGATCAGCTCGGCCGCCGCTTTATTGAGTTGGCTCTCCGGTTTCTTTGCCGCCGTCTTTCGCGCCGGCGTTTTCTTTGTTGCCATTAGCTCCTCGCTTTCTTTGCCTTTTGCCCGGTGTACTGTTCCCACCGGTCGATAATCACGGCGGTGTAGTAGGGCTCGCACTCCATTGTGTAACACTTCCGGCCGGTTTTCTCGCAGGCGATCAGGACGGAGCCGGAGCCGCCGAACGCGTCGAAGACGGTCTCGCCCTCCTTCGAGAAGTCCTCGAGGATATCCGAGAAGAGTCCGACCGGTTTCTGGGTCGGATGTATTCGCCGCGGAAGCTCCTCGCGCCGGTCGCCCTCTCGGGCCATCCCGTTCCACATGTGCTGATATAGCCGGGCCGCTTTATCGTAAGACGTCCACGCGAGCTCGCAGTCCGCGAAGATTGAGCCGCCGTTCTTCTTATCCCATACGAGCCAGCAGGACTTGACCGGGAGGAAGTCCGCGAAGTAGTTCCCGCCGAAGATGATAAAATTCTCGGCCAGATCCTTCGTGCCTTCGTAGAACTTCCGGGCCGTGTCCGTTGTCTCGTCTCCCCTGATCGGCTGGTACTCGTTACACTTGACGACGTTGTCGCCTCCGATCTTTTTCCCTGAAAAGGTCGCGGGTTTATCTCCCCCCACCTTATTTTCCGCGCCAACGATCTCTATCCCGTAGGGCGGGTCGGTGAGAACGAGGTCGACGGTCGCCCCGGCGAGGAGCTTCGCGACGTCTTTCGGGTTCGTAGAGTCTCCGCACATGAGACGGTGCTCTCCGAGCTCGAAGATATCCCCGGGCTGCACTTCCGTTTTTAGCTCGGCCGGGGCGGGAGCCTCGTAGTCAAAGTCGGTGGTCTCCGTCTCTTCCTCCTCTGCAGCTTCCTCCGGCGTCTCGATCAGATCGAAGCCGAACTCGTCCATCGTGATCTCGTCCGTCTCGAGGAGCTCGGAGTCCTGCAGCTCGAGGAGCTCCGCGATCAGGGCCTCGCCGTTCCATCTCGATTTCTCGCCGACCTTGTTATCGGCGAGCCGGTAGGCTTTACACTCTGCCGGCGTCAGGTCGTCCGCGACGATGACGGGAACGGTCTCAAGGCCGAGCTCTGTCGCGGCCTTGTATCTCGTGTGGCCGGTGACGATCACGCCCTCCGTGTCGACGACGATCGGCACCTTAAAACCGAAGCGTCGGATCGAGGCCGCGGTCGCCGGGACGCTCTCGTCATTGTCTCGCGGGTTCCTCCAGTACGGAGTGATGCTCGAGAGCTTTTTCTGTTTTACTTTTACATTTACATTGATATCGCTCATTTTTTCCGATCCTCCCGCCGGATCATCCAAAAATCCGTGCGCAATAACATTTTTTCAAATTGTCGAGGGCCTCACCGGTCTATAGGGGGCTCTAATATTTCGGCCAGATCGGGGCGGGGGTGTCGCCGATCGACGACTCACTCGCCGCCGATTCGTGTCGTCATCAGTCCCACCTCTCCTCCGTGAGGAGCTCGCCAGTCTTTCTCTTCCTGTACCCGTGTGCCTCCTCGTGACAGTCATGGCACAAGCTGATAAGGTTCCGTCGTGTCGTGTGAGTCGCTGGGTCTTTGTACTCCTTCTCGAGCGCGAGGTCTGGCCGGTCTTTGAAGTGGTTCACATGATGAACGGTATCGGCTCTTGTATACCTCCGTCTCTTCTCTTTACACCACTGGCACTCGTACCTGTCAGCGCGGAGAACTTCCTCCCGTACCGCGAGCCACCGGCTCCACGTGTAAAACTTGTGAGGATCATGTTCAGCACACCAGAGCGCGTATCGCTTCTCGGACTCTGTCATATTATCCCCCTGAAAAATATCGCAGAAAAAATCGAGGCCGGAAAAAATTCGACCTCGAAAAAATATCGTTATATAAATATTATCACGGGCCCCCGTAAAAATTTTTACATTTTTTAAAAGCCTCGGAGCCCGCTATTTTACTGGATTTTTTCGCCCTCACCTTTTGGCCAATTTATTACTTTTCGGTTTCGCTCTCATCCGTACACGCACCCGCCTGAAGCTGATCGAGACGATAGAAGAACGCCCGCCGCACTCCGTAGAAGTCAGGAGAGGAGAAGGGCATCTCGTATAACGAGACGAGTTTATCGTAGCCGATCCCGTCCGTCACGTTGCGCAGGATCGCCCGCCACGCCCTTTTATATCCTCCCGCGCTCGCCGCCCACATTGCCGACTCCTCTATCATTCGGCAGTCACGGATTGCCCTCTCTGATTGCCGATAGTGACGGAGCGCGGCGGTCTCCGTCGGCCTCGATATTCCAGAGCCCCCTCCGATCGCTTCCGTATTGACGGCGGCGAGAGCGTAGTCCCCGAGGCGCTTCGCGTCCTTTTTCTTCTGTCTGTACTGCAGGCAAAAGCCTTGAAGCTCCTTATATCGCCCTTTACTGATCCCGTAATCCTCCCACGTGAGAGAGCGGAGCCCCTTATTATCCTTACCCATAGTTTTGTACCTCCTCCCCGAGTCTTTCCTTGAGCGCGGCCATAAGCGCCGCCTGCCCTGTGTCCTTTTTCCTGAGTGACTCCATAACCTGTTCGTCGACGGTTCCGACGGCGATCAGGTGATTAACGACGACCGCTTCCGTCTGTCCCTGCCGGTGGAGCCTCGCGTTCGCCTGCTGATAGAGCTCGAGAGACCACGGGATCGAGTACCAGACGATTACATGGCCGCCCGCCTGAAGGTTTAGGCCGTACCCGACCGAAGCCGGATGCGCGAGGAGCACTTTGATCTTTCCCTCGTTCCATTCTTCGATATCCTTCTCCGTCTGAAGCTCTCGCGGCTCCGATTTAGCCAGGGCTCCGAGGAGCCGCTCGCGTTCATGCCTGAAGCCGTAGAAAACGAGCACCGGACTCCCGGCCGTGTCGATGATATCCCGCAGCGCCTTGACCTTTTCGTCGTGGAAGATCGCGAAGCCCCCGTCGTCGTCATAGATCGCCCCGCCGGTCATCTGCAGGAGCTTCCCCATCACCGCCGCTGCGTTCGCGGCCGTGATCGTCTCGTCCTTCAGCTCGAGGAGATGGTCGCGCTCCATTTTCCGGTATTTTCTGAGCGCCTCGGGCGGCAGCGCGATTTTTACCTCGTTCTCGATCTGATCCGGCAGCTCGAGATAGTCCTCGGCCTTCATAGAGACGACTATATCCGAGATTTTCTTCTGTATTGCCTTCTCGGCTTCCGGGAGGAGAAGCCACTCGTATGTTATATGCCCGTTGCCCTTCCCGGGCCTGAAATAGAGCTGCCTATATCGGCCGATCGTCCTCTCGAGGCGTTCCCCCTGATCGAGGAGGAAGATCTGGGCCCATAAATCCATGTAGCCGTTCGGGTTCGGTGTTCCGGTGAGGCCGACGATCCTCTCGATATATGGCCGGACTTTTCGCAGGGCCTTGAAGCGCTCGGCCTGATTACTTTTAAAGCTCGAGAGCTCGTCGATGATGACCATGTCCCACCTCCAATGACTCGCCGGATATAATCGCGAGAGCCAGACGACGTTCTCCCGGTTCACGACGTAGATATCGGCCTCGGAGTCAGCTGCTGCCTTCCTCTGATCCGCGGAGCCGAGAATCTTCGCGATTTTCAGGTCGCGGAGGTGATCCCATTTTTGACCTTCCCGGCTCCACGTGTCCTCTGCAACTTTGAGCGGAGCAATCACGAGCACCCTCATGACCGCGAACTCTTCATAGATCAGACGAGCCGCTGCCGTAAGTGAGACGACCGTCTTCCCGAGGCCCATCTCGAGGAAGAGGCCGCAGGCCGGTGTCTCCATGATCTTCTCGATCGCGCGGCGCTGATAATCGTGCGGCTTAAACTTCATAGCCCGCCACCTCCTGAAACGATCCCTCGAAGATACTGCAGGAAATCCTCGACGCCCTTCGATCCGTAGAGGACGCGGACGTCCTGCCCGAGGTCTTGGAGCATCCTGATCTGTACCTTCTGAATGGGTGAGGGCCTTCCGACGTCTGTCTTCAGTTCGACGAAAATCGTCTTGCCCCGCCCCATGACGATCCGATCCGGCACGCCATCGTTCCCCGGTGAGATAAATTTATATGCCCGGAAGCCGAGACGCCGCGCCCCTTCGAGGAGCTTTTTCTCGATCGCTGATTCTTTCAAATTTTCACCTCCTGAGCCGTGGGACAAACCTCGCGCGTGTATATGACCTTTTCGCGTATAGGCACTCGCGCGGGCATCCGTTGCGGCTTTTTCTCTCTGTTTCTGTATTATTTTTTTGGTTTAATAATCTTGTCCCTTGTCCCATAAAGCGGTAAAAACCCTTTATTTATGCGGTTTTCAGCGTGGGACAACTTTCGGGACAACTTCGAGACCTTCCGAGCTTGTCCCGCTGCCGACGTGGGACAACTTCGAGACCTTCCGAGCTTGTCCCGCGCGGTTGTCCTGTCGCTTTGCGTCAGGTTGTCCCAACCTTCTGATACACCCGCTGCCGCCCGTAGATCGGGACGTATTTGCGATCGGGTGAGCGCTCCCATCCGAGGCGCTTCAGGATCGCCGCGATCTGATAAGAGTCGCGCGGCTGTATCCGTTTGGCCTGATCCCGGAAGCATTCGCACCAGATTTCGAGGTTCGTCACTTCGGTGCGCTTTTCGGTTCCTTCGACGGTTTCTCCGATGATCTCGTAGTCGCCGTCGAGGAAGTCGAGCCTCGAGTCGAGCCCCATCATGTCCCATTCTTTCGGGAGGAGCTTCTCGAGATATTCCTCGACCATTCCTTCCCTGTCGTCGGCCTCGATCGCTTCCGTCTGTTTCTCGATCGCGATCTTCTCGGCCGCCGGCGAGAGTATGAGAGAGCGCTCACCCAGCGCGTCGTATCTGAAGACGACCTCGGCCCAGATCTGATCGCGGTCTTCCTTCGTGAGGTTCCACGGGTGCCGCTCCGACTTCCCGGAGACCTCGATCGGCCAAAAACGCCGGTTTCCGGTGACGTCCTTCAGGTAGCCCGAGAGGTCGTTCACGGTTCCGAAGATCACGCACTGGCGCGGGTGGCGCTCCGTGTTGTGCCCGTAGGCCGGCCGATAAATATCCTCTTGCCGGGAGACGAACGCCTTTATACTCTCGACGTCCATCTTCCGCATTCCTTTCATTTCTGAGATTTCGAGGAGCCAGTAGCCTTGTACCTTTTCGGCTGCGCTCTTGTCCTTCATGTCCTCGAAGGTGAGGTTATCAGAAAACCACTCACCGGCGAGCTTTTCGACGATCATGGACTTCCCCGCGCCCGGAGGGCCGGAGAGGACGAGCATCGAGTCGAACTTGCACCCGGGTTCGTAGACGCGCCGGACGGCGGCAGTTAAAATCTTGGCCGTCGCTTCCCGTGTGAAGATGTTGTCGGCCGCGCCGAGATAGTCTATAAAAAGAGTATCGACGCGCGGCTCTCCGTCCCAGTCCGGCAGGCTCTCGAGGTATCGTTTAATCGGATGGAAGGCCCGGGAGCTCGCCGCGATCAGCTTCTGGTCGTTGATATAGGCCCGAGGGAACTCGGCGAACTCTTTTCCGATGTAGGTATAGAGCTGCGCGTCGTCCGTGTCTGTCCACTGGCCCGGCCGGCGTTCCCACGGGACGGGTTTATCGTCCTCGATCTCGATCCCGTTCGTGAGTAAATTCAGGACGAGACCGGAGAGCGCCGGGTCGTTTTTGAAGATTCTCTCGCAGTTGAGGACGTTCTTCAGGATATCGCCCCGGGCTCCTTTTCGTTCCAGCGAGGTTCGCCAGGCATCCGGGTCGGGGTCGTCCGTGAAGTCCGCGACGGCCTCCTCGTGACGCTCCCGATCGAGGATGGCCCGGGTCTCTTTGTCTGATCCGGCGAAGTCGAGCATCGCCTTATAGCTCGGCCGCTTGTTCGTCGGGGTATCCCCGGAGACCTCCTCGTCTTCAGCTCCGAAAAGGTGTATCCGAACGAGGTCGAAGGCGTTGCAGAGCTGTCCCCCGGCCGGATCGGTTCCGTGGTTACTGTAGGCAAATTTGCCGTCGTTATAGAGGACGAGACCGGAGGCCGTAGAGCCTGCAGCATAGGTGTATCGGTCGGCCTTTTCCGTCGGCGTGTAAATCTCCGGGAGGAAGGCCGCGATCGCCGCAGGAACGTCGTAGGCGCGGCAGAACGCGCCCACGATCCCCGGCTTCGTCGTCGGGTCTGTTTGTTTATCCGCGAGGGCCTTCCGGCTCGACGCTTCCTTGTCTGAGGTTGGCCACTGACTCGCGTCGCGCCAGTCAGGATACCGGGCGAGGACTTCGTCCGGGTTGAGGAAGGGTGCGTCGAGGTAGTCGAAAAAATACTCGCCATCCTCGGAGCAGCTCGGCCAATACATGAGCCGCGACGGTTGGAAGGTCGACGGGTCGAAGTAGTCCATCCCGATATCGCTCGCGATCATTCGAGAGATCGCCTCATACTCGTCGGCCGTGACCGTGCGGGAGAGAGGGACGAGGAGCCTATAACGCGGAGCGGTCGGCCGGTGTTTATGTGTGGAGTAACACGCGCTGGCGTAGTCCGCGAGGAGCGTGTAGTCCTGATAAAAATTATCGGGAGCGAAGTCAAGGTCGAAGGATAGGATCGTTCGGCCGGTCACTGTGTGGCTGCCGCGCTTCCCGTCCTTCAGGGTGCCGCCGACGAAGCCGCCCACATCCTTTATTTTGTCTTGATCCGCTTTTGTCGCCGCGGTGTACTCTGCGTATGTCTCCGGCGTCCTGATCGGCGTCTCGAGCTTTTTCACGAGGCGCGACCAGAGTATTTGTTTATTTTTCCATTTCTGATCGAAGCGGTTCCGGCCGGTACTGATCCAGAGCTTCGCGTCGTGCTTCAGTATCGGAGAGGGTTCGAGCTTCGATATTTTTTCGATGGTCATTAGTTGCTCCCTTCCCCCCCCCGCTATAACGCGGGAGGGTTCTTGCGGTATAGGACTTTAATCTTCTGTGTTTCCGTTATAAGCTCCGTCTTTTCTCTCTCCGACGCGGTTCTGGCATCCGCACTGAGGGCAGTCGAACGTATCGTAATAGTAGTTATTGACGATGGACGAGAGACCGGAAATATCTCTCGACGTGTATCTTTTCTCGGCGATCGCCGGGAACTTCGTGCCGCAGTATCGGCAGATAACACGGCCTTTTTTGATCTTCGCGTATTTCATAAGCGCACCTCCTTTGTATCGAGCGGATAGCGTTCGCGGAGTTCCCGGTTCCTTTTGATGTTTATGTCGAGAGTTTTCCGGGCGTCCCGGATCGCCATCTCGACGGCCTTCTCCTTCGCTGTGATGACCTCCCGCGGCGTCGCCTTATCGGCCCGGAGTTTCTTCAGCTCCTGCTCGGCGTTACGGATCGCGGTCTGCAGTGCTTGGTATGAGGCGATCGACTCCCGAAGAGGCGGGTCGGTCACGGCCGCCACGAAGACGGCCCCGCAGCGTCGGCACTTGATGTAGGTGTATTCGAGGTCGCCGACCTTTTTCTTCTTAGGCCGGAGCTGGTTCATATTCCGGCCGCATTTGTCGCAGACGACGGGCTTCCCGTTGATCTTTTCGTTTGTCTGTCTTCCTGCCCTGTTTCCGACTCTCTTCGTCATAGCTTTATACCCTCCTTTAATTTGTGGATAATCTCGTTCGTTTTCTTTTCTCTGATCTTATAATTGACTGCCGCGTCGAGCGACGCGTCGAGCTCCTGCAGATCCTTCAGGATATCGAGGCCGAGGAGGATGATCTCCGCGTCGGCGTTCACGATATCGAAGGCCCGACTCATGGCGACGCGCCTGCCTTCGTAGGGCTCGCCGTACTGGTACGAGCGGAAGTGGTTGATCGTGAGCGCGATCCGTTCGAGACGCTTTTTGTCCTCCGGCGCGATCCTCGGCTCGTCCTTCTCGGCGAGCGTCGGGTCGTCGACCTCTTGCATGACACTCTCCTTTATGAGCATCGGCATCTTACAAGCGATGCACGTATACCGGAAGAGCGTCGTCGTTTTATTCGCGCGGAGCTTCTGCTCGGCCTCCTCCTTTGTCGCCGCGAGTTTTTTCCCGCAGTTCGGGCAGATAAACATATAATACTGAGCCATTCCGTCCTCCTTATCCTCTGATAGCGCTATACATGGGCGATAAATCGAAAAACTCGCCGGTATATCGGTAACGCCCCGGGCTCGATCCGAGGCTCATGCCGTCGGTAAAGAGGACGGCGACGTCTCCGTTTTTCTCGAAGATATAAAAAACGATCCCGGGCTCGTTCTCGGGGTTGAGAACTATATCGCCGATCCGCGGAGCGTCCTCCGACGTCGTTACTTTAAAGTCACCGGCGCGGAGCTTATCAAAGAGCGGGGAGAGATCGAAGGATCTGCCCGTCGGTTCAGAGACGACGCGCTCCGCGAGGCCGATAAAGCCGTCCGGTGTTATAACGCAGTGGCTGCCGTCTTCCCATGAGTGAGCGACGATTCCGAGCTTTTCTTCCTCACCGGGGGCGCCTTTTACTCTGATAATGTCCCCGGCGTTGTATTTCTTCCTCCCGTTTTCGTAGTCGTAGTCGATAGTTATCATTTTTGCCTCCTTAATCTTTTTGATAGTAGTCGCACTCGTATGTCCCGCCCTTCAGCGGGAGGCCGGGAGCCCAGTCGATCGGCTCGGCCATCATGTCGTCGATATCCTTCGCCGCCGTTTGATCGGAGCGCGGGACGTCGACGATCATTTCGTCATGGACATGGGCGACGACCTTATAGCCGCGGTCGTCGGCCTCGATCAGCTTCACGGCGAGGCAGTCCCGGGCCGTAGCCTGGACGATATTCTCGACGAGCTTCCCGCCGTAGGTCTTCAGGAGCCCCCACTTGTGTGTTTCC
>ODAI011900940.1_pt1 | contig 40899 bp, 38 predicted proteins | sample 1539321 | NCBI WGS metagenome assembly ODAI01 (sample SAMN02144231, study PRJEB22623) | gut metagenome | biome: sheep rumen | host: Ovis aries | place: New Zealand
AGGAAAGCTCTCTGCGTCCCAAAAATAATGCTGTAAGAGCCGTATGGTGACTGAACGAACAAGACGCAATATACAATTCCATATGTACTGTAAATGCTGTTTGCGTCTTAGCAAGGCGCATGAAAGTGATACTACGTTAACAGCATAGTCATGTTGTCTGCTGTGTGCGCCTTAAACTCGTCACTTTTCTGGGAGTTGAACCCGTTCTTGAATGAACTGCCTCTGTCTGCTGTCAGTGACGAAATATCAACCCTTTATAACACCGACTGTGAAGAGTCTTTTTACAGGCTCTGTAAGGTCAGTCTGATTGGACATGACATCGTTGATGTCCTTATATGCGAACCGTGATTCCTCAGCGACGTCAGACTTCTTGTTCTTTGCAAGGACCACATTCTGCTTCTTTAAGTCCACCATTACAGATTCAACGGAGAACTTATCAAGTGCAGCAGTCCGGGAGTAAGCTCTGCCGGCACCGTGGGATGAGGACATAAAGCTGTCGGGGCAGCCCTTTCCACGAACTATGTAGCTGTATGAGCCCATAGCTCCGGGAATAATTCCCATGTCACCTTCACGGGCACGGATAGCGCCCTTTCTGTGTACCCAGACGTTCTTTCCGAAGTGATTTTCGAGAGCCGCATAATTATGGTGGCAGTTTATCTCACCTGAAAACTCAGGAACGATGCCTGTGTGCTTTTCAACGTGCTTGGAGAAAATAGCCTTTACCTTCTCCAGCATTATTTTCCGGTTCTCATAGGCAAAATCCATGCAGAGCTGCATCCACAGAAGGTATCTCTTTCCCTCATCAGTATCCACCGGAAGGAATGGGAGATTCCACTCTCCGGGTACCTGAGAGAACCACTTGTCGTTGAGCTCATGGGCTATTTTATTGAAGTACTGTCCCACTATATTTCCGAAGTGACGGCTTCCGGAGTGGAGCATTATGCCGCACATTCCGTTATCGTCCTGCTGGGGCTCTATGAAATGATTTCCTCCGCCGAGAGTACCTGCCTGAAAGTAGCCCTCCTCTATCTGGGGGATGAGTTCCTTGTCAGCTTCATAGCGTCCCATTTCTGCCTTTGCCCTGTCAAGTACTTCCGACTGCTGAGGAGTCTTGTAATGTGCAAATCCTGTCGGGATATTTCTCAGGATGTCACCGCAGATAGTCTGCACAAGATTTCCGCTGCCGGTAATAGTCTCACGGAGCACTGCAACAGGGATATTTGTCTGAATGTAAGCCATTCCGCAGCCAATATCAACTCCGACTGCATTCGGGATAACAACATCCTCGCAGGCGATGACTCCGCCTATCGGCATTCCCTTGCCTGCGTGGGTATCAGGCATAAGAGCTATCCACTTGTGAGCAAACGGCAGCTTTGCAAGGTGTTCAGCCTGCTCTATGCACTTCTCCCCTACAGCCTCCGCATCGGTCTGCCATATCTTTATGGGGAGCATATTTTCATTCTTCTTGTAATGTACGAACATTTCCTTCACTTCTTTCCTTTAGCTTGACTCAAGTATAACACAGGAAACGGAAATAATCATATATTTTTTTCTGCACACACTCCGGACCGTATTGCAAAAACACATTTTTTCTGTTAAACTATAAATGTAGGAAGGAGCTGAAAAATATGGCCGGATTTTCAGAGCTTATAAAAAATTTCGGTAAGACCCGTGACTATGTCCGTGACTTTTTCATATATGGCTGCAAGGTACGCAGCGATTTTGACCGCAAGAGCGTCAGGACCTACGGCGACGAAAAACGCCGTGTTGAAAGCTGGATGGGCGACTTTATGCGCTACGACGATTCTCTCCGTGGACGGAGCGTATCTATATCCGTTGACAGCGGACATATCCACGAAAATCCGCTGTACAGCGCCTATTATTCCAAGAGCTTCACTGATAATGACATCCGTCTGCACTTCCTGATAACGGACATTCTCCATGACGGCCAGAGCATGACGCTCAAAGAGATAGTTGACCTTCTGAACAACGACTACGCTCAGCTTTTCGATGAGCAGACTGTCCGCAACAAACTGAAGGAGTACACAGAGGAGGGCATCATAAGCTCTGAAAAGCAAGGCAAGACGCTGTATTACTCCCTATCAAAGGACTGTACAGAGAGCTTTGTCAAAAAATTCAAAGGTCTTGATGATGCTCTGCGTTTCTTTTCTGAGACCCGGACCTTCGGCATTATCGGCAACAGCATCCTAAAAGCGGCAGGCCTGAAAAATGACCTGTTCTACATAAAGCATAACTACATGATACACACCCTGGAGGACATTCTCCTCCCTGAAATACTTTCCGCCATGGAAGAAAAGCGTTACCTTGCACTTCGCACCTTTTCTGAAAAACGCAGGAGGTCCCCTGAAACTGCCGGCAGCGAAAACCAGGTAGTCCCTATGCAGCTCCTTGTATCAGTGCAGACCGGCAGACGCTATCTTGCTGCATATATCCCGGAGCTGAAAAGGTTCTCGGCGTTCCGCCTGGACTACATGAAGGACGCAAAAATGGGCGGTATTTATGAGGATTACGACGCTCTGCATGAAACCTTCCTGAAGAATATGTCTCACGTTTTCGGAGTGTCCTTCGGGATGAGGAGGTTCACCGGCACCGTCACTCCCATGAAGATAACATTCTTCGCTGACGTGGAAAAGGAGCCCTATATCATTGAGCGTCTGGAGCGTGAAAAACGGTGCTGTACCCTTGAAAAGACCGGTGACCGCCTCTATACCCTGACTGCTGATGTCTTTGACCCAAATGAGATAATGCACTGGGCAAAGACCTTCATAGGGAGGATAGTCGGCATAGAGGGCGGAGCCGACAGCATACGGGAGCGCTTTTACAGCGATATTGTACGAATGAACAGAATGTACGGCGGTGATGACGATGAACATATTCAGTGAGATATACGGCACGTATTTCCGGATAGCGGCAAAGCTGCTGGAAAATGAAGTCACAGACGAAAAGACGGTCCTTGAAACAGTACAGAGAGACGGCTTCCGGGACTCCGTTCTCTTTCTGCCTCAGAAGCTCATCCCCGGCAGTGAGGACTGGGGACTTTTCACCCGCACTCCTGAGGGCAAGCTGCGCCGGATAACAAAAAACGCACCTGTGAAGGTGCTGACAAAGCTGCAGAAGATGTGGCTGAAAGCAAAGCTGTCAGACCCACGGATAAGACTGTTCATGGACAGCGATACACTCTCACAGCTTGATGAGAGACTCTCGGATGTCCGCCCTCTTTACACCAAGGAGCAATTCCGGATAACTGACCGTTTTTCCGACGGTGATGACTTTCTCAGTGAGGATTACATCAGAAATTTCCGGACTGCACTTGACGCTGTAAAGACACGGAAGATCGTATTTGCAGAGTTCACCTCCGGCCACGGCAACCATATAAGCGGAAAGTTCGTGCTGCTGAAAATGGAATACTCCCCTAAAAACGGCAGGTTCCGGGTATACTGCTATCTGCTGCGGAATGACAGGATAAAGAGCAGCGGCATCATCAACATAGGCCGCTTGACAAAAATAGTGGATACCGGCCGTACCTTCCGGACTCCGGTATCTGTAGACGACTACTTTTCAAGCCGGAAGTGCAGCGAGCCTGCGGTGATAAGGGTAACTCCCCAGCGCAATGGTGTGGAGCGTTTCATGCTGGAATTTGCCTCCTACGAAAAGCATACAGTCCGTGACCTTGAGTCCGGCGAGTACACTGTTGAGCTATGGTACGACCAGTTTGACGAGACTGAACTGCTTATACGGCTGCTGAGCTTTGGTCCGGTCATAGAGATAATGGGGCCTCCGGGACTCCGTGAACAGGCCAGACAGCGCATCAAACGGCAGGCAGAGCTGCTTGCGGAGCAAAGAGAGGAGGGCGGTCATGCCCGGTAATAAAATGGAGGAGCTTGCTGAGGTACTTCTGGCTCATGGCAATCCCTCGGAATACTTTGAGGAACTCCGCAGAACAGATTCACTTGACCAGTGGTTCCCGGAGCTGAAGGCTCTTATAGGAGTTCCGCAGAACATTCTGTACCACATTGAAGGCGACACCTGGACACATACAATGATGGTACTTGACGAGGCTTCAAAGCGCCGTGACATAGCTAAATTTCCCCTTGGATTCATGCTATCCGCCCTCTGTCACGACTTCGGAAAGGCAGTCAGCACCTCGGTATCTGAGGACGGGACCGTACACTCATACAACCATGAGACCGAGGGACTTCCCCTTGTGCAGACATTCCTCGAACGTCTCGGTGCAGGCCCTGAGCTCACAAAATACGTCCTGAATATGACGGAGCTCCACATGGAGCCTAACACCATGGCACGGGCAAGGTCAAAGCTGAAAAAGACCAACAAGCTCTTCGACTCCTCTGTGGAGCCATTCGACCTGATACAGCTCGCCCTCTGTGACGGCCTTGGAAAATTGCCGCAATGTGCCGACACAGAGCCTTTTCTCATGGAGAGGTACGAGGACTTCCGGAGGATAATGTCACGTCCGTTCATGACTGCAAATGACCTTGAGGATGCAGGAGTGCCGGCAAATGAGGAGCTGCTCTCCTACGCTCACAAGCTGAGACTTGCAGGAATTGACAAGGACGGCCAGCTTCGTCAGACTATCGCCTACGCACGGTCAGTTCTGAAAATGAAGGTACCGGAAAAATAAGCTAAGCTCCCACACCCCGATTAGGGATGCGGGAGCTTTTTTATCTCGGCTCGTCTAGATATTTCACAAATGCCTTATCAATACTGTCGGAGAATCCCATTGAGCGGTAAAGCTCATGAGCACCGGTATTGTTCACATTGCAGGTGAGAACCATCATCTCGCAGCCCATTTCAACTGCGATATTCTCCAGATAGTGCAGCATCTCCCCGGCTATCCCCTGACGTCTGAACTTTTCGTCCACGCAGACGTACCAGAGAGTTGCAATGGGATTCTCCCCGTCGAATAGGTCATAGAGCACTGCCATTGTAGTATATGCCGCTATCTCTCCGCCCACCTTTCCCACAATGAAATAGTAGTGCGGATCGTCCTTGAAACGCCGGTAGACTCTTTTAACGCTGTCAGAGGGATAGCTCTCATCAAAGGCTCTTATGCACATCTGCTGAGTCTCTTCAAGGTCTGCCTCCTGTAGGCGTTCAAATCTTATGTCCATGGTGCCTCCCGCCTTATTTTATAACGTTCATGATGTATCTCATATCGTAGATATTGTCACAGAAATGAGCGTTATAGGTGCTGATGATACGGTCTGCGGCCACTCTTCCGCCCTCTGAGTCCGCACCCATGAGTATGGCGAAAAGGCACTGGCCGAAGATACTTACGATGTCCCCTCTTCTCAGGCACTTCTGAACTATGGGGAATGCCTCTTCAAGTATTCCCGGTTCAAGGGGACCGCCAAGTCTTGTGTGAAAGCTGAACTTCACAAGCTGTGCAGGCTTGTCCATGCGCTCCTGCAAACGGAGCACAAGTTTGTATACATCAGGGAATACTGACTCCGGCACAGAATAGGCACCGCACTTCTGGTCAGCGGCAGCAAGCTGCGAGAAAAGCTCCAGTCCGGGGTCCGCAGCTCCTCTCCTGTCCGATGTTTCTGTGAGAACGGCGATGCGTTTTTCAAGAATTACCGGAGACATGGGAAGACCGAATATATTTCCGGCTCCGCAGTCGAGGAGATATTCCTCATTTTCCTCTGACTTGTCAAAGGTGAGCACTCCAAAGGCTATGCTGCGGCTGCTGAGAGAAGCCGCTGTCTCAGTGAGTCTGTCTCCTATGAACTCCTGTGATATGAGTACACAGTCAGTGTCAGGCATCACATCTGCCGACTTTGAATACTCAACTATATACTCTGATTTTTCCGGAAAAAGTCCCGCAAATTTTTCACTGCTGTCACAAAGGACCACTATTTTTTTCATATATTCCACTCCTGTCACAAAGTGATAATTTCTGTACCCTAATTATATCATCAGTGACCGGCAAAGTCAATCCCTCAGGTATTTACAACCTCTTCCCGAAGTGGTATAATTGAAACGAGGTGACAGCTATCATGAGCATATTTAAAAAGAATATCCCCTCCCCTGTACCGCCGCCGTTTTCAGCCGGTGACATCAGGGTAGAATCAAGCACCTGCACTGGTGAAAAAACTATCGGATTCTATGACAAGTCCACAAAAAAACTGATGTATGCCGAGCTGGTACGCAGTGAAAAGGACATTGTGGATTTCTATAAAAAATACGGTCTCAGCTATACGGGAGGTCAGAAATGAAAATAGTCATAGCAATGGACTCCTTCAAGGGCAGTCTCAGCTCAGTACAGGCTGGAAATGCCGCAGCAGAAGGAATAAAGCGGGCGATCCCGGACGCAGAGACAGTTGTCCTGCCCATAGCCGACGGCGGTGAGGGCACTGTTGAGGCCCTTGTGTCCGGACTTGGCGGAGAGTTTGCAGAGGCGAAGGTCTCTGACCCCATTGGACGAAAAATAACTGCCCGATACGGTCTCCTCCCCGGAGCTGCGGCAGTTATCGAGACAGCGGCGGCATCCGGACTGACACTGCTCTCCCCATCCGAGCGTGACCCCATGGTCACGACTACCTACGGCACCGGCGAGCTCATTCTTGACGCTGTAAAGCGTGGCTGCCGGAGGTTCATTATCGGTATAGGCGGCAGCGCTACCAACGACGGCGGCGCCGGCTGTTTGCAGGCTCTCGGATTCGGCCTTCTTGACATGGACGGCAGGCAGATAGGTCCCGGAGCAAAGGGGCTTTCCCGGCTTTCAAAGGTGACAGCCGATGCTGTGATACCGGAGCTCAGGGAGTGCAGCTTTCAGGTTGCCTGCGACGTAACAAATCCCCTCTGCGGAGACAGCGGATGCAGTGCTGTATTCTCTCCCCAGAAGGGCGCATCTGCCGGGGACATCCCATTCATGGACGGCTGCCTGCGGAATTTTGCTGAGGTCACCCGGACTATCTCTCCCGATTCTTCCCCTGATACACCAGGTGCAGGAGCAGCCGGAGGCCTTGGATTTGCACTGATGAACTATCTCAAGGCAGAGCTCACGTCAGGTATAGAGCTTATCATACGTGAGACCCGGCTGGAGGAACATATCAGAAATGCAGACGCAGTCATAACCGGTGAGGGCTGTCTGGACGGTCAGACTGCCATGGGCAAGGCTCCTGTAGGAGTCGCCGGGATAGCTGAAAAGTACGGCATACCGGTCATAGCCTTCTGCGGAGGTGTCCGTGAAGGGGCTGAGCTCTGCATCGAAAAGGGCATCGGCGCATTTTTCCCGACTCTTCGCAATATCTGCACCCTTGAACAGGCAATGGAGAACTCCAATGCCCGAAGTGCACTTGCAGACTCAGCAGAACAGGTATTCAGATGTATAAGGATGTTTAAGGCATAAAAAAGGCGGCTCTTAGCCGCCTTTACTGTTTTATAGTATCTCCTGGACATTCACTTCCTGATGCCGACTACCACCTGCCGGAACTTTCCGTCGTCAGTGCAGGAGATCACAGTGAGCCGGTCATCACCGAAGTCTCTGAGGACGCTTGTTTCACTTGGCTCCACTATCCTGTACTCCGTGACAACATAGGTATACCTGGTCCGGGAGTCGTCCTTGTCATAGAGGTACATTACATCCCCTATACTTATTTTGTCAAGGTCATTGAAAATTTCAGCGTATATGGTACTGTTATGGCCGGCAATGCAATAATTGCCATGGCCCGGCGAGCCTGTGCCTTCAAAATGTCCGGCTGAGACCTGCAAAGCCTTTGAGTCAGTCCCCTCCAGCACCGGGACCTTTATGTCCAGTCCGGGGACCTCAAAGACGATATTTTCTTTCAGCAGCTTTCGCAGATACAGTTCCCTGCTTATCTTCATGTATGCCAGCACAGACAGTATTGCCGCTCCGCAGACTATCATCACGATGCCGGTGATACGCAAAACTTTTTTCTTCATTATCATCCTTCTCACTATGAAGTTGCCATGGTATCATCATACCACAGCATTCCCGGAAAGTCAACATTCTGCCTCTGACTTTCAGTCTGCTGTTAAAAAACAGGACAATACCCTGCCGCTGCGGTAAGGTACTGCCCTGTTGTTCATTTGAGTTTACTTATCGTCATCTTCTTTTCTGCTGCTTATGACCAATGCGGTACCGCCGGCTGTCAAAATGACTGCAAGCACAACTGCTGAGCCCCTGACTCCGGGATGACCTGTCTGCGGAAGTTCAGTTACAGTAGTAGTCGATACCGGTGAAGTCATGACCGCAGATGTACCATTGATGATGATAACATTTCCGTTTTCATCTACAAGTCTGCCCTGTGCGTCAGTTGAAACAGGCTGTGCTGTTGTTACATCCGGAACAGTTGTGGTCTCGTCAGGAGTAGTTCCCGGTCCAGCCGTTGCAGAAGTTGTTGTTTCTGTAATAGAAGAAACTGCAGTAGTAGTCGTCGTAGTCTCGAACTCAAACCACCATTTTGTTACAGTAGTCGTCCCCTGGGTCTCGGATGATCTTGAAGAGGTCTCAGTATCTCCCGGAAATGCAAGTGTAGTAGTCGTTGTTGTCGCAGTGTACAAGGGTTCAGTTGTCGTCAGCACTTCATTTTGAGAGACCTTTATATTCTCTGTGAAAGTCCTGCCGTCAGAGGCACGGACCGTGATAGTGGTCTCGCCTTCCCGGAGGCCGTTTATTCCGATGAATTCAGAAGTCGAATCATCAGCTACTGAAGCTATCGAATCATCAGCTATCTCGCAGCTTATATCAGATGCAACAGCACCTACAAGCTCAATATATGTGCTCTCGTTGACCGTCAGCTCGATATTTTCGGTAAAAAACCGCAGATAGAGTGGAGTATTGGCAGCAGTCTCCTTGTCGTAAACAGTTACCGGTATACTGCTTTCATTTCCCTTCATGCATATGTCATAATAGCCGTCCGGATGAGAAAGTCCATAGCTGGTCATGTTGTTCTGGGTATAGAAGGTTCCCACTGCGCCTGCAACAGGCTTTATAATAACATTGTAATTTCCCGGAGTCGTAAGGTCAACATTGCTGTCATCCAGGGCATACAGTTCTGAGTATTCTCCGGAACCAACTGTGAAAGCACAGTTATAATCACTGACATAAGCAAAGTTAGAATAATATCCGGAATATGTACCGAGCCTGAGACGCACACCGCTCAGGTCAAGGGTGTCGCCGGCATAAACCTTGACACCTCCGGAGAGGGGATCGAACTTAATATCGCCGTAAATAACTTCCTCATCCACAGAATCGTCAGAAACGGCAGGTCCTGCATCGGCGGCAGAAACGCTCATGGGAAGTACTGTACAAGGGGCAGCTCCTAAAGCAAAGGAAAGCAGCAAAGACAGGTATTTCGTTACCTTCATAAAAATCACTCCTTCATAAAGCGGACATCGTCGGTTTACAGTATCATGACAGGGCACCCCTGACAAAGCCTGAGGCCTTGCTCCCTGTTAAGCATATAATACCATATTCCGCAAGAAGTGTCAATAACTTTCGGACAGTTTCACGAAATTTTGTGATATATATATTGATTTGTACACTCTGACAAAGGCCATTGACAAAATGAAGGACTGCGGGAATTGTTATCTGAGAAGGGTAAATTCGTCACCCTCTGCGGCATTTTCTACATTATCGGCCCATTCTGCTGTGCCGTTATAGTGAACGGTTATTGTTCCTGTACCGTCGGTATATTCAGTCTCTTCTGATTCAAGTGTACCGTCACTGTTGTATGAGGTCGTGGTCTTTACACAGTCGCTGTAGGTGATGATAAGGTCATCCCCTGACAGTGTGTAAGTTCCGTCCATTGTCCAGGTGCTTGATACCAGTGCGCTGCCTGCCCACTTTACAGTAACGCTTGCACCCTTTGGACCAGGCAGTACATTCATGATAGCCCTGCCGTTGCTGTATTCACCGATATAATTCAATATCGCACCGTCAGATGCGGAACCATCATCGGTTATGATGTCTCCCCTGCCGTCAACTTCCGCTGCATTGAATGTATCCGGATCCATGTCCGACTGATAATAGAACACGTATGAATCGCCGTTCATTGTTCCGGTGATATTTCCGTCTTCATCCTTGGACATAGTCATTACTGAGTTATCTTCAATGCTTCCGAAATGGAAGGTGATACTGTCTTTAGTCTGCTCACAGGTAAAACCTATACCCATACCTGTATCGGAATTGGCAGTCTTACCGCTGCCTGTATCATAGAACACATACCAGCTCCGGTCAGGAACTCCGTTTTTTACAGCTATATAAACTCCCCTGCCCAGCCATGTGACAGCATCGCTGTTTTCGTCCTGAGCATCATTCTGAGATGTGCTGCTTGCTGTTGTATCGGCTGTTTCAGATGCAGTCTCCGCAGAGGTAGTTGGCTCATCAGAAGTTGTCACCTCTGTTGTTGTTTCAGTGCTGCTGCCTGATGTTTTTGCATCATCAGATATGCTCTCAACACGTCCGCATGATGTGAGCATTGCAAGTGCAAGGGTAAGTACCAGTGTTTTTTTCATGTTCATTTTTTGTTCCTCCTCAAAAATGTCTGTGCCGTATGGCATTAAATGTCAATAAGATGCTGAAACATTTCTTTTTCCTGACTTTCACGCTATGAATTCCAAAGCAATAGGATAACAGCAGACAGGCAAGTTATGATATTTTCAAGCATCTACTATAAGTATAGCATAAAACATCTCAACTATCAATACCCGGTATGCATGACAATTTTTAGAAAAACTCAGCTCTTAACTGTGCAGTTTTACTGAGTATGTAAAAGCACAGACTATCGGATATTGAATATTTTGGGACAGCATGGTATAATAGCAGAAAAGAGGTGTTAAAATGGACGTAACAATAAGGGAAATGGCTGAAAAGCTGCGCTCATACGACGAGTTTGTCATTGTATATCACATCAGACCTGACGGCGACTGTATCGGTTCTTCCTTTGCACTTGCACTGGGACTTCAGTCTCTGGGAAAGAAGTGTGCGGTCACAGGCAGAGACCCTGTACCCAATATACACCGCCCTATGACTGATGCATCAATGCAGGATGATGTCACAGAGCCGGTGTACATTTCAGTGGATACTGTATCTCTGATAAGAACAGGAAATTATTCCGACAGGCACTTTACCTTCTGCATAGACCACCACAGAAACAATTCCATTGAGGCCGACTATAGATACGTCGAGGAAGACTGCGGAGCTTGCAGTGAGATAATTTTCAAGCTCCTTAGAGAAATGGATGTGACGATAACCAAGCAGATAGCTGACCTGCTGTATACTGCTCTTGTTACGGATACTCGCTGCTTCCAGACCGCCGATACCAGCGTTCAGACCTTTGAAACTGCCGCAGTTCTCAAAAAGCTCGGCGCAGATACATTCAATATCAGCAGAAAAAATATATTTGTGAAGTCCGCAGGGCGCCGCATTATCGAGGAGCTGCTGAAAGAGAGCCTTCACTTTTCCTGCAAAGGCAGGCTGATGACCGGCATCATCACACTTGATGACCTGAAAACTGCTGATATTGCCGACTCAGAGCTGGAGGGGATAAATTCATATATTGAGCAGTATGAGGAAATGCTGATAGGAGTAACTGTCCGGGAATTGCCGGACGGACGCTCACGCTGCTCTGTACGTACAAGCGGAGACATCTCTGCAAATGACATATGCGCTGTACACGGAGGCGGCGGCCACTATCACGCCGCCGTGTGTGAACTTGACTGCCGTCCAGAGGCTGCCAGAGCTGTCATGGAGGAAACCTGCAAAGGATTTTTGAAATCAGACATTGAGGGCAATAAATAGGCAAAAATGCGTATAATATCTGTCACCTGTACAGAACACAAAAATAAAACCTTCCTGAACTTCGGGTCCGGGAAGGTTTTTATCGTATAGATACGCTCAGTCCAAGAGCTCATCAAGAAAAGTGCCGATAGTATCACTGTTTATCATGTTGAATACTGATATATCTCTGCCTGTCATATGACGCAGCTTTGCAGCTATCCTTACTGCCGTGAGGGAGTCTCCGCCTATCTCATAGAAGTTAACGTCCTCATCGTCAATATCGCAGTCAAGCTCATCTTCAAACAGTCCCAGTATCTCATCACGCAGGCTGCCTGTCTGCGGCGACTGTTTTTTCTCGTCAGAGGGCTTTGCAGCACTGCTCAGTATCATTTCCTCCAGGGCTTTTCTGTCTGCCTTTCCATTGTGCGTGAGCGGTATCTGCTCCGTCCTGACAAACACTTTAGGTATCATGTAACCGGCACAGCGTTCCTTCATATAGGCTGTGAGCTCAGTTGATGTAACATCTCCTGATGCGATATAGACAGCGCCGAGCTTACCTGCCTTTTCTGAATATACTGCCGATGCTCGGATCACGCTCTCATGCTCCTCAAGAATATGCTCGATGCCGGAAAGCTCGATACGCTTTCCGTGTATCTTCACCTGAAAATCGTTTCTGCCCAGTATCATGATAATACCGTCACGTCTGCGTATACCGAGGTCACCTGTATCGTAGTACACAACACCGCCACGTTCCTTAAACTTTTTTGCTGTCTCATCGGGAGCTCCCATATAGCCCTGGGAGATACCGGTACCGGAGCAGTAAAGGGTGCCTGACACCCCGAAAGGACACTCCTCAAAGTCGTCGTTGAAAACATGATACTTCATATTCGGCATGGGACTGCCGTATGGGATTGTCCCGCTTTTTATGTCCTCATCAGTAACGAGGTGGCGGATGTTCCAGATCGTTGATTCTGACGGGCCGCCGACATTATAAAGTGCGGCATTCGGGAATGTACTGCGGATGAACGATGCCACTCCCTGACGAAGATGCTCGCCGCCGTGCATGATACACTTCATATCTGTGAAGGTCTCTCTTATACACTGAGTTTCCAGCTCCGTCATGAGCATCTCCATGAACGAGGGGACGGATTCCCACAGAGAGATGCGGTATTTTTTCAGCATCCCGACCCATTTGAACGGTTCACGTGCCTGCTGTTCATCTGGGATAACTGTGCATCCGCCGTAGAAGAAAAGTCCGACCATATCGAATATCGCCATATCATGACAGTAATTCGTCAGGGCGATAAGCCGGTCTCCTTCGGAAGCGCCTGAAAAATCAGGTGTGCAGTAAAGGCAGTTGACAACGTTCCTGTTGCTTAGCATCACGCTCTTAGGCTTTCCTGTCGTACCTGACGTGTTGATGATTATGCAGAGGTCATCCGGTCCGGGCAGCACAGGTGTGAAGTCCTCCCATTCAGTCAGGTCAGCTTCGTCTGCAAATATTACCTTTCCGCTATATCCCTTTGGTATCTTATCCGCAAGACTTCTTACCGTAATTATTGTCTCAGATTTTGTTTTTTCAAGACAATAGCTGAGCTCTGATGATGTATATGAAATATCCGCAGGCAAATATGCTCCGCCAGTCAGCAGGACTGAATATGCAGCCGCAAACTGTTCAGGGCATTTCGGCAGGAACAGAGTCGTCACTCCACGTCCGCCGCCTGTAAGTTTACCCAAAGCCGCTGCCATGCGGTACATATCAGCATAAGTATACTCCCTGTCCATGTAAATGCAGGCTGTCTTGTCACTGTATTTTTCAAAAGCCTCAAGCATCACACTGCACAATGTCATTTCCGGGATTTCAAGCTCTGTGGCATTGACCTTGTCTATCACTTCAACTGTCTCCGATGTGAGCGGGAGCGTGCTTACCGCTCCGTCGGAAGCGACTGCTGCTTTAATGCCGCTTACGAACATATCTGCTATGTCCTCAACGACCTTTGCCTCAAAGAGCTCATCAGGATAGTTTATGCATATAGAGGGCACTCCGCCAAGTGTCAGAACATGAGCCTCGATAACTGCCTGATTAGTCAGGATACGCCAGTCATCCATTGCAAAGTCGCCGCAGTTATCGCTGAACGGCAGCATCGTAAATATCACATTTGAGGAGTAATTCCCCGAAGGCAGGCCGGCAAGCTGTGTTGTTCTGTTTCCGGGAACGAATCTTGACCTTTTCAGTATTTCCATGCCGGCGATGCTGCGCTTTGCAAGCTCCCCTACAGAAAGTCCTGCCGTTACATCAACGGGGATGCAGGCATAGTTTGAAAAAAGTCCTACTGAGTCATTTATGCCCTGTATATCTCTTACTCGTGCAGAGCACGGGATATTCATTACAAATCTTCTTGCTCCGGAAAAGCGTGATATGACCTTTGAATATACAGTCATAAGAAGAGTGAATACGGTCACTCCCAGTTTATCTGCCAGTCTCCCGGCCTGACCGTAAAGCTCACTGCCTATAGTACGCCTGATGCAGGAATTTTTCAGACCGGACGCAGAATACGGGTCCTGCCGGACAGGAAGTGAAAAATCGTCCCATTCCCTGTCTCTGAATGCCTCTTTGATAAAGCTGATGTCCTCTGAGCTGCGGTATTCCTCAAGTCTGCGTACATACTCGCTGAAGTCTGCTGTGACCGGCAGCTCCTCACCGCTGTAAGCCTTATTGAGCTGTGAAAGGAAAATATCTATGCTCATGCCGTCAACAGCAAGTCCGCTGAATTTGAGATGAACATCTGCTCCGCCGCCCTGCCGGACTACATACGCTCTCAGGCCGGAGCTCAGCAGGTCATCTGCTTTCTCACGGCATATACTGTCAGCGTCAGCAGCGTCAAGGTATACTATATCTGCATCAGCAGCCTTTTCATGCCACTCACCGCTCTCACTGAGAGTACAGTGCAGAAGAATATTGTTCTCTGTCACTTTGATAAGTGCCTCACGGAAACGCTCAGGCTCAAAGTCTGAAATGTGAGTCCTTATGTATATGAACGGACAGTTACCGCCCAGAAAAACCGATTCGTCCATTCCCAGACGATAGGTATTCTGAAGCTCTGTCATCTTGAATTTTTTCATAGCCAGTCTCCTTTATGAATGCATCAGAGCAAGCAATTCACTGATGAGCCTTTCCTCTGTACCCTCAGGAAGAACACCGTCCGGGGTGCTGAGATTAAGGAGCATCTTATCGCCGCATCTGAAAAATTCGCTGTCCATGACAACGTTCGGCGTTTCGGTGTAGATATAGCTCAGTTCACCGAAAGCCTGCCTTATCTGGTCAGTTCCAAGGTCAATATGTATATGGGATGAAAATGTCACATTTCCACTGGCATCACCGCCGCAGAGCTGCTGTACTTTTATGCCGCTGAACGCTCTGTGCTCAAGAGCCTCAGCGTACTCAGACGCCGTTTTTCTGATAAACCCGTCAGTATCCGCAGATGGACCAACGTCCGTGTCAAACATGATTATGGACGTATAATCCGCAGCAGTTTCGGCAAGTCCGGCAGGAGCTCCGCTCCTGTCAAGCACAGGTATGTTAAGAGTGAAATGCTCCCTGCCGCAGACCTTTGCCGCTGCCTTTGAAAACAGTGCAAGCAGCACGTTTTCCTCTGTTACACCAAGACGCTCAGCAGTTTCATGTATAAACGCAGTACTGTCTGCTCCTATGACTGAGCTGTGGCTGCTGTACTTTGCAGGTATGGCAGTCCTACAAGTGTCGGCAATGCCTTCAAAGGGCGCAGTTCCGAAGCTGCCTGCCCTCTCTGTCCAGTAAGACTTGTCAGCCTTTTTTACAGCTCTCGGTACAGCAGGATGCGACTCTTCACCGTATGGGAAGAATCCCTCAGGCACAACAGGCAGCTCTGCCTCATTCCCGTTATACATTGCCGCCATATCACGTATGAATATCTGCAATGAAGTAATGTCAAAGGCTGCACAGTCGCACTCAAAAACGACGGTGCATCCCTCTGCCTCCTTTATCAGATGAAGCTCGGCAGCTCCGCTGTTCTCAATATCCATAAGGCGGTTTTTCAGGCTGTTTATATAACTCTCACTGTCACCGCTGGCAACAGTGAAAAAACGGTCTGGGTCATGAGCATCCGAAAAGAAAACTGTTCCGTCAGACATTATGCGTGAGGACAGCACCTCATGCCGATGTGCAAGTTTATGCCAGACATCACGGAGTTTTTCTTCATCTATGCCGCTGCTGCGGAATGCTGCGATGATATGACAGGACACACCACACAGCTTTTCCTGCTTCTGCCTGCCGATGAGGAAAGCGTACTGTACATCATTCAGAAAAAACGGACCCTTCATAACAGCTCTCCCGTACAGGAAAGGTGCTCAGCCAGCTCTGAGAGGACGCTGTACTCATAAATGTCGGCAATATCAAGCACTATGCCTGTCTCACGGTTAAGGTCCCCTGAAAGCCTGACAGCATTCAGCGATGTTCCTCCGAGCTCAAAAAAATCAGAGTCCTCATCAATGTCCGCTGCTGGGAATATCCCCTGCCATATTTTTTTAAGTGTACCGGCTATGACTGTTTTTTCCATTTTCTCACCTCTTCAGCAGACCGCTGATAATATCAGTGCAGACCGCTGTATTATTCGTTATGATATTGTGATCTCCGGAGACCTCCGTAAAGGTGTATTCTCCGCCTGCAAAGCTCTTCCAGTCCTCAGCGGCAGTCTTTGGAACGAGCTTGTCTGCTGAGCCGTGGACCACCGTAAGTCTGCTGTTTATGACACATTTCTCATGTGCTGACCTGGAGTACTTTTCAGAAATGCCCCAATCTCCCCGGAGCAGCTCTATGGTGTTGTTGGCAAAGCCGAGCATTATCTCCTGCTCGTAGGTACGTTCAGTACCTATCACACTGTTATCCGGCAGTACAAGCTCACCGCCGCCGCTGTTGTTTTTTATGAGGAAGTCAGCACATCTGTCAGCAATGTCAGCAGGAGCTGAAAAAAGCTCTGAGCTGAAAAGTGCAAGGTATATGTCTCTGAGGTATCCACGGTTAGCCTCGCTTATGTAGCTGCCCTCCGAATAGAACAAAGTATCAGGCGGAAATGCCGAAAAAACAACGATATCGCTCGGCTCTTTAAGACCAGCCTCACTGATGCGTCTGTAAAGCTCGTACTCGATGAGAGTACCTGTACAGGAGCTGACAAACATATATCTGTCACAGGCATTGAGCTCGTCCTTGATCTTTTCAAAAAACCCGTCTGCTATCTTTTCAGCCGTCTGGGTGTCATCACGCTTGTAATCGAGAGCCTTTATCTCAGCGATACCCTTAAAGACCGGCTTCCACCGGAAGAACACCGAGGCAGGTGTTCCGCCGCCGGGGATACAGTATAGTCTTGTCATATTATCTTCATCCCCTTTTCAAGCATTTCCGGAAAGCTGTCTGCATCAAGGAAGAAATGTCCTCCGTCATAGACTTCGGACTTTGATGCAGCAGAAGTAAAGTCCTTCCATTTTTCCGCTGTTTCAGCACTGACTGAGTTATCATCGCAGCCGTATGGTGCATATATCGGGCAGTTGACACGTATCCCCTCCGGCTCATACTTGTGTACAAGACCGCAGTCTGCTTTGAGCGCAGGTATGAAAAAGTCAAGGTACGCTTCATTTTCTGTCATTTCACGGGTTATGTAACCCAGTCCCACAAAATGCTCAACAAGGGCTTCCCGGTCCATGGAATCCAGGTCTGCCGCACCTGTGACTATATGCGGATAACCGCTCGCAGCCGTTATGAGCAGTATCGGTGAGCATGAGAACTCTTTCTGCAATGTAACGGCTGTTTCATAAGCTGCAAGAGCTCCGAAGCAGTGCCCGAAAAGCACGAACGGACGGCTTTTAAAAAGGTCAGCATTGTCAAAAGCAGCCTGCCTGCCGAGTTCCTTCATAGCAGCAGGTACTTTCTCGCTGCGCCTGTTCTCACGCATGGGGAGCTGAACAGGAAAGAAACTGTACTTCTCTGGCAGTTTCTTTCCCCACGGTGCATAAATACTTGCACCAGCTCCCGCATGAGGGAAGCAGAATACGTTGATCTCAGCATTTTCCCTTTCGGTCGTGAAGCTGAACCACTTGTATTTTTTCTTCATCAATAAGCACTCTCCTCAATATGTCCGCACATCTCACCGAATGCGCTGTAGGTGTAGATGTCTCCGAATTCAAGCTCTGAGCCGAACCGATCATTCACAGATTCTATCAGCACAGATGCAAGCATGGAATTGCCTCCAAGCTCGAAGAACGTATCCTCGTCGGCTATTTCCTCTTCTGTTTCAAGTACGCTCTGCCATATCTTCATCATCTCACTGCGTACGTCTATAGTCTCAGTGGAAATATTTCCGGCTGTATCCACAGTTTCCGAAGCTATATCCTCCTTATCAACTATCCAGCTATAGAGCTTGTCGAACTGGTAGGGAACGGTATGTATCCTCCTGTATGAGCTGTTTTTGTAGTAATCGGCAAAATCAACGGTCTTTCCGGCACATATAGCTTCAAAGGCAGCCTTTGCAGGAGCATCTCCTGATATAGTTACTTTCTCCTTAACTTCACCGAAGCTGGTCCCCTTCACTTTTTCAAGCTCATCAAGGAGCTGCTGCCTGTTTTCAAAATATACCGCAGCTCTTATCCCGAAGTCATCACGTCCACGATTGAGTGTATAGATGAAGTCATTGATATCAGAAACCTCAGCAGCAGCCTGTTTAACTTTTTCAACATATGCCCTGAATGATGTCTCAGTAATAGCACTGAGTTTCAGCACACGGTTGAGCTCATCCGCCTCTCTGCTGTCAGGCACGTACTTTGCACTGTTTTCAACTATAACATGAACATTGAGTGAGTTAAGTCCGTATCCGCTCACTCCGGCAACACGTCTTTTTCCGGGAGCAAATCTCACAGGCTCGCCTATCGGGAGCAGATGTGCGCCCTCAAAATCAAGTGACCTCTTAGGCTCTGTGAAGTTAGCTATCGGGTAAGCAGTGTCGTTGACAAAGCCTGTAAGTGTCTTGATAACACCGGATATGCCTGCACACTGCGATGTATGTCCGATATTTGACTTTACCGATGTAAGGATGACCTTTTCGCTATTTTTTCTGTCATTGAGGGCGAGGGCAAGTCCCTTGACTTCACTCTCGTCGCCAACATCAGTTGCAGAGCCGTGAGCTTCTATCTCGGTTATATCATCGGCAGTCACGCCTGCTTTCTCCCATGCCCTGTGAATAGCACGGCACTGTGAAACACCGTCAGTAGCGTAGGGTGAGATGCGGCCCTCTGCACGTGTACCGCATATTCCGCAGCCTGAGATAATACCATAAATATTATCATTATCACGGACGGCTTCATCATAGCGCTTCAGCATTATAAATCCTGCACCCTCGCCGTTTTTCAGGTTGACCGCCTTTTCATCAAAGGGTATGTACTTATCCTTCACTGCCTCAGTGCCGAGGAAAAGCTCATGTGCTCTTTTGGCATTGCGTGGAAGGAAAAGCTGTACACCTCCTGCGAGCATCATGTCTGCATCGCCGGAAATAAGAGCATCACAAGCCTGCTTGACCGACAGCAGTGAAGATGAACAGGTAGAATCAAGTGCAAAGAACGGTCCACGGAAGCCAAAATAATAAGACAGCCGGCATCCGACCATAGTCTCCCTTGTATCCAGATAAGCAGTTGTACTTCCCTCCGGTGTAAGCTCACGATAGTCCGCAGCAGTTGAAGAACACGCAAGCACCATTCCGCATTCATGCTCCCTTATATCCGCAAGAGAGTAGCCTGAGTCATAGACTGCCAGCACCGAATGTGTAAGTGCCAGCTTCATTTCAGGTGACATCTCCAGAGTTTCCTTCTGCACTGTCTTGAAGAATCTGCTGTCGAAATATTCTATACCCGTCATCATAGGTGCAAGACCAGATACCTTGTCATACTCCGGCACATGAAGCAGAGCTCCTCTCTCCTTCCAGCCGTCAGCAGGAACAAATTCTCCTGCCTCAAGGTACTTCACAAGTTCCCCCATACTGTCTATATGAGGGTACTTAAAACTCATTCCTATAACTGCTATCCTGTTATCTTTCACTGTAAATGCTCCTTTATATTTCAAAAATTTTCCTGTCCAGAACTGCTCCCGACTGCTCAGCAAGGTCTGCGGCACTAAGCATCTGCTTCCGATAGTCTCTTCCCATTTTTACTGTAGGTATGAAAACCGCCTTCCTGTCAGCAAGACATTTCTGTGCAGGCATAAGCAGTACCGGCGATATCCCAAGGTCTATCACTCTGTACTCCCCGCCCTCAGGAAGCTGCTCCAGCGCACCCACAAGGTCAACGGTATTGCAGATGTGCTCGCACCAGTACTCACGCTGTGAGGGCTTTATATCCCTGCCGGCAGGCCTTATGGTATGCAGCATATCTATCTTCGGCTCACTGAGCTCCACCTGTGAGACAGTCTCCATAAACCTCTCAGCGCCGCTTCTGAGGCCTTCATAGTGAGCTCCATGGTGCTTGTTGATGATGCCGAACCTTATCTTTCGGCCCTTGCATATCTCCGTCAGCTCAAGCAAGTCGTTCGGAGTGCCGCAAACGGTCACTGTCTCAGGGGCATTGCGTGCAGAAATGCTTATTTTATAGCCGTACTCCTCTGCTATTGAAAGGATAGTCTCAGCACTTGTCTCTGATACGGCGGTTGCATGAGGAGAGTCTTCCGTCAGGCAGTCCGCCCTCTTCACCAGCATATGTACAGCATCATCTGCACTCATAATACCGCAGTGTACAGCCTCCGCATACTCTCCAAGGCTGTGCCCGGAACAGTAGTCAGCAGGACATCCGAGCGCAGTCCAGAATTCTGCTATAGCCACCTCGGAAGCAAACACTCTTAACTGGTCGATTATCTCATCGTCCTGAGTTTCGTCAAGCAGTCTTACAGAGTAATGTTTTGAAGCTATCTCATCAAGCTCGATGAGTCTCTTTGCTATCATAGGAGCAGCTCCGCTGAGAATGGTCAGCATCTTTTTCTGATGTATCCCGTTGCCCGGAAACAGAAACAGGTTTTTCATTATTAATCATCTCCCTTAATTCATTCAGCAGTCCGCTGTATGTGTATTCATAAATATCCGGTTCTTTTCCGCAGTATACAGCCGAAAAGCAAGCATCCGTCAGCGTCCGGCAAAGCACCTTGACTGTATTGTCGCCACGGATGATGTAACTGCCGTTTTCGCAGCTTACGCAGAATGAGTCCAGCGGCCTTGAAAGCCCGGTCCCCAGATATTTCAGATAAGATTCCTTTACCGTCCAGAGCTTATAAAAGCTCATGAGCCTTTCAGAAAGGTCGGCTTCTGAGGCAAGTTCCTCACGCTCATGAGGATGCAGGAAGGCCTCCGCCGCCTCCATTACACCGGATGATCTTGTTAGTTCTTCAACGTCAATACCGCATGGAAAGCGGTCAGCAATTACGGCAGCATAATGCCCGGAATGGGAAATACCCAGCCTTACCAACTCTCCGCATGACTGTGCAAACGGCGGTTTTAAGTTATCAGAAACTAACACCGTATCAAAAATATTACCGCCGGTAAGCTGCACAGCAGCTCGCACAGCGACAAGTCCGGCGGTATAGCAGAGCAGTCTGTCACACGCTCTCCTGTACCTCTTCATTTTGTCCAGCCTGTCTGACGGAAGTAAAGGAAACAGCAAACTATCCGGGTCTGTATCCTCATCAGGCAGGCGAACGAGATAAATAATGCTCATGTTCATCCTATTGTTATTTAAAGCTAACACCAGTATTAAAATAAACGGCTTTGCAGCCAGTCCGAATATTATTCTACCACATCAGCGAAAATTTTACAATAGTGGCATCTTACAATTTTACCTGTTAGACTATAATTTTTTTATTCAATGCAACAAAAACAAGCATTCTCGCTTGACAGGCAGTGAAAAAAATTATATAATTATTCCCGTTAAGTTAGCATTAGATAACTTTTATTTTTTAATCAAATGTTAGTTTAGTCTAACGTAAAGAGGCATTATTAATGAATATTTTAGAGATCAATGAACTTATGAAAAAATACAAGGACCTTCAGGCCGTCAACGGCCTTTCCTTTTCTGTTGAAAAGGGTGAGATACATGGTATCCTCGGTCCTAACGGTGCAGGGAAAAGTACTACGATAAGCTGTATTCTCGGACTTTCTGCCTTCGACTCAGGCAGCGTTACATTTGAGGAAAAATACAGCATACGTGAGTGGAAGCAGAATATCGGATACGTCCCCCAGGAGCTTGCCATCTACGATGAGCTCTCTGCCGAGCAGAACGTCAGATTCTTCTGCTCGCTCTACAGCACCAAAAACGTCCGGGAGAAAGTTGACAGTGCTCTTGACTTTGTAGGGCTCAGTGACGTTCGCAGCAAAAAAGCAGGCACCTTCTCCGGCGGTATGAAGCGCCGCCTGAACATGGCCTGCGGCATAGCACATGAGCCTAAACTTGTTATCATGGATGAGCCGACTGTAGGTATCGACCCCCAGTCACGCAACCGTATACTTGACAATGTAAAGGCTCTCAACGATAAGGGTACGAGCATCATCTATACCTCCCACTATATGCCTGAGATCGAACAGATATGCAGCCGCATGACCGTCATAGATCACGGCAGATTCATAACCGCAGGCACCAAGCAGGAGATAAGCGCTTCCCTTGAACAGTACACCGTCATGAAGGTCTGCTTCTCAGGTGACAGCGAAAATATCCGCAGTGCCTCAGACAGTATAAAAGCACTCAGCGGTGTTATCGGCGCAGAACTGAACGGACATGAGCTCACTATCCGCTTCCGGAACGGAGAGCCTGTTATCGACAGCGTATTCAAGGCATCCGCAGAATACAGTCTCAGAGTAACGGATATATCCACATCAGAGCCGTCGCTTGAAGAGATGTTCCTGACTATCACAGGTACAGAGCTCCGTGACAGTAAAGGCTGACAGGTGATACCATGTTTCTGACACTTCTAAAAAAAGACACACGTCTGGTAATGTCGAATCCGGTACTGATATCACTTTTCACGGTACTGCCGCTGCTCATAATACTGATATTCGGCTTCTCAATGAAAAAATTCGCAAATGCTGACTTCGGCACCTTCGACGACCTGGTGATACTCTACTGCGAGGACGGTACAACTGATGATATACGTGCACAGTTTAACGATGTTTCCGCTCAGATAGCAGAAAAGACAGGTGCGGAGTTCAAACGCACAGACAGCTACGATGAAGCTGTAAAGCTCACTGAAAAAAGTGAGGCAGCAGGAGTTATCGTCCTTAAAAGTGACGGCTTTGAATATTTCCGGTCCACCTTCAACGAGCCATACGGCGGTGATATCGTCCGTTCACTCTTCGTGCAGCTCACCTCTGACGGAAACGGCAGCTCCCCTGCTGCCGCAAGTATAGATATGGGCGTGAAAAGAACTAATGCTGAGGTCTACTACACATTTGTAGGAATGATCTTTTCGATAATGTTCATGGGCTCACTTGTCTCAAGCACATACGGCAGAGACATTGCCGCAAACACTCTCAGCAGAATGTCTCTTTCAAAAGCAGGAAATCTCATGGTACTCGGCAGCAAGCTGGTCTGCGGCCTTATATTCGGAATTATACAGATGCTTATAGCACTGCCCATAGCAACAGCTATTTTTGATATTGAGTGGAAACACAATACGCTTCTCATTCTTGCTGTTTTCTGTACAGTGCTGATATTCAGCCTCGCAATTGGCTCAGTAGTGGGGATATTCATTAAAAACGAGACCCTTTCCTACAGAACATTCTGTTACATCGTGCTTTTCAGCAGCTACCTCGGCGGAGCAGTAACTCCGGTATATCTCCTAAAAAGGATACCGGTCATCAGGTATCTCATTAAGCTGAGCCCTGTTTACTGGGCAAATGAAAGTGTCATAAGCCTTTACAACGGCACCGTTGATGAGCGGACAACAAACTGTATAGCCGCTCTTCTCATACTTTCAGTCCTTCTTATATCGGTGAATATCATCACACTTGGAAAACCTAAGCTCTTCAGAAAAGCAGTAAAGGAGGGCACTAAAGAATGAAGAACATGATGCTGCATTTTTTCAGGCTGTTCAAAGCGCAGAAGGGTGTTTTCACCGCAGTCGTATTCATGCCTGTGATACTTTTTCTGGTAATGACAGTTCTGCTGCCTTACAGTGAGGTACATTCCATAGCGATAATCAACAGGACAGACAGCTCCGAAATAGAGGATGCGGTAAGAAATATCGAAGGAATAGCGATCCAGGAAATCGACGAGGATGACATTGCAGAATCGCTTGCAGGCGGAGTCATCGAGCTTGCTGTTGTAATAGATACCGACCCGGCAACAGGCCTGCCCGCCGCATCTGTGATAACTGCCAACGGCTCGGAAGTCAGCGGCGCAATTGAGCTTGCAGTCTCCAACGCAGGACTTTCAGAGGGCAGGAGCAGTACAGATGTCAACAAGGCAAAAAAACATACACATAAGCTCCTGACGACCACTCCGTTCATGCTTTTCAAGCTCCTTGAAAGCGGCAGCTTTTTCGGTGCCATGATACTCATGGAGCGCAGGCGGATGATGAAGGACAGAGTTCTTCTGAGCGGCATCCCGCCACGCAGGTATTATCTCAGTGTTACGGCTGTATATCTGATACTTTCAACCGCAGGAACACTTCTCTACTTCCTTACAGCGGCAGCCCTCGGCTTTGATACAGGCATGAGGCATCCGTTACATTACCTGCTGATGCTGTGCCTTGTGAATATTCTCTCCGCAAGTGTATACTTCTTCGCCTGCTCGTTCGTAAACTCCGAGAGCGGACTTGAGGCGGCAGCTACATATCCGCTGGAAATACTCTCATTTGTATCGGGACTTTTCTTCCCATATGAATATCTCCCGAAGGTCCTCAGAACGATAGGCAGATTCTCACCGCAGAGGTGGATAACCCATGGCATAGAATCCATTCAGACCAAAGGCGCCCTCAGTGCCGCCGCAGGAGACATCACACTTGTGCTTGTTTTCTCACTGGTGCTATATTCTGTGGGACTTATCAGGTCTGCAAGGAAGAGCTGAGATGATAAACGTTAAATAAGCTGTTATCAGCAAAAATAACCATTATATGAAAGGCGGTCCAAGACCATGAACAATTTTACATTCTACAAAGACGAACAGGGCAGAGAGGAATTTGAGCTTGCTTTCATGCAGCATTTCATGCTTTATAACGGCGAACTGAACAATCAGATCGCCGGTGAGAAAAAGGGATTTGCAAATGTAGGCTCAGCTTACCGTATCCGTGCAGCTATTGATCCTTCAAGGCTCGAAAAGTGCATCCAGCGTGTATACGATGAGAACCCCATGACACGTATCCTTGCTGTTGACAAGGGCGACGGCAGATATATGCAGAAGATAATAACCAACTACACCTTCAAGCTGGATGTCATAGAGGCTCAGGGTTCAACTGAACAGGAAAAATTTGATTACGGTGTTGAATATGCCACAAAGGTGATGCAGTCATATCTTGATCCGTTCACAGGCATCAGCAACAAGATATTCCTTATCAAGCTGGCAGACGATGATTTCTTCTTCACTATCGTAACTCACCACTGGATCGGTGACGGCGCATCTCTCGGCGCTATCTTCGGCTCTATCTTCAAATATTATATCGACCTCAATGCCCCTGCTGTTCCCGCCGGCTCATTCATCGAGTACATCGACGAGGAGAGAGAATTCAAGAACAGCGATGCCGGAAAGAAGCAGCTTGCTTACTGGGCTGATGAATTTGCAGGCTACGAAAAGATAGACCTTGAAAACAAGATCTCCGTCCTCGGAAATGACCACTCAAACATCGACCGCAAGTATACAGTTGATATCCGCAAGGTCGAGGAGATCTCAGCAGCTAACAAGACCAGCAACTTCCAGGTCATCCTCATGGCTTACCACATTGCCCTCTCCATGATAACAGGTGTCGGAGACATCTCTATCGGAGCAACAAGCGCCTGCCGTACTGCAAAATACATGGCAACTGTAGGTTTCTTCGCACACTCCGCATTCCACAGACTCAAAGTGTCTGACAGCGACAAGCTCACAGAGCTTCTCAAGAACTCAGTAAAGATACATTCAAAGGCTATGTCAGCTATCAGGACATCCTTCGATTACTACGAGAATCTCCAGTTCAATATTGCCTACCAGAATTACATACCTGCTTCCAGCACAAAGAAACAGGCATTCGAGCTGGAGGATATACCGATCTCATCTGTTCGTGAGGTAAACGTATTCTACCTCTGCCCCTTCGAGCGTAAGGACGACCTCCTCATCATGATGATAGGAAGCGGGAAGCTCTTCCCAAGAGAATTCCGTGATATGATGGATCAGTGGATAAAGAGCACGATCGCAGTAATGAGCAGTGACCCTGAGGCTACTATAGCCGATATCCGCAAGTATCACGCTGAAAACTTCTGAAATGGAAAGCAGCTATTTTCAGTTTACCCGTGAATCAGAGGATCCCGCCGCAAGGCTCTTCTGCTTTCACTGTGCAGGCGGCAGTCCCTATGCCTACGCTCCCTGGGAAAAATTCATAGACCCACGCATAGATATTTTCCCGTTCCAGATGTCAGGACGCTGCGGCAGAAAACGTGAGTGCTATGCAAGCTCCATAGAGGCTGCTGCCCTTGAAGCAGCAGAACAGATAAAGGACTTTGCTGACAGGAAGATCTATCTCACTGGTCACAGCATGGGCGGAGTCGTCGCTCACTATACAGCATATCTGCTCAAACAGCTTTACGGTATCAGAACGGAAAAGCTGTTCATCACAGCCTCCGTCCCGGACCTTGGTTCATCTATAAGGGATAATTACGGAAGCACTGACAGATACGACGATAACCGCTTCTGTGAGATGCTCCTCGGCTTCGGAGCCGTTGACAGCAAGATAATAAGGATAAGACAGTTCCGTGAGCAGTTTCTGCCGATAATAAGGTCAGACTTTACGCTGATAGGCAATTACCATGCCGATCCGACAAATGTTATAGATTCGGATATATCCGTATTCTGCGGAGACTGTGACAAGATAGTGAGCAGAGCTGCCTGCTGTGAGTGGAAAAATTATACCAAAGGCAAGGTGGACATCACTGAGCTGAGCGGCGGACATTTCTTCATCAACGAACACGTTAAGGAAATATGCGGCGAAATAAACCGCTGTGTTTCATAAATCCAATCAAAGGAGAGCATATACAATGGAAAGACTTGATCAGATAATATCCATAATCAGAAATGTGGGTGAGCTCACCCTCTCAAAGGACCTTGAGATAACCGGTGACACCGACATCAGGACAGACATCGGATTTGACTCACTGGACATGGTAATGATAGTCGATGAGCTGGAAGAGACCTTCGGCATCACAGTTGAGAACGATATGGTCCAGGAGATAAAGACCGTAAATGACCTGTGCCGCAAGGTAAGTGAGCTCCTTGGAGAATGAACATGATAAAAAGAACAGATAAGCTCTATCCCGTTGGTGAGCTCCCGGAACCCGGCGTACTGCCGGAAAGGATGTATGCCTGGACTCTCCGGACTGAGAATCTCGGTGAGCCAAAAAACGCATTCAGGGAAGAGATAGTTCCTGTCCCCGAACCTGCAAGGAATGAAGTCATCGTTGCGAACCTCTGTGCATCTGTAAATTACAACGGTGTATGGGCGGCTCTCGGAAAGCCGAAGAATGTAGTTGCAGGCAACGGCAGCTACAGCGACAAAAAAGAGGACTTCCACATCTGCGGCTCCGAGGCATCAGGAATAGTTTATGCCGTTGGTGAGGATGTAAAAAGCGTCAAAGTCGGTGACAGAGTAACAGTCAGCGGCGGACAGTTTGACCCGGACTGCCCTGTTGTAAGATCAGGCGCAGACCCCGTTAACAGCCCGACATACCGTGTATGGGGTTATGAGGCTAACTGGGGAGGTTATGCACAGTTCTGCAAGGCTATGGAAATGCAGTGCCACAAGATACCTGACACAATGAGCGATGAGGAGGCATCCGCATTTGCAAGTGCCGGAGTTGTCGCATACCGTATGCTCACCCACTGGGAAGGCAACCGCATAAAGAAAGGCGATGTTGTCCTCATCTACGGCGGCACAGGCGGTATCGGCAGTATAGCTATCGAAATAACAAAGGAGCTCGGCGGCATACCTGTAGCTGTAGTCTCCTCAGACGAACGAGGCGAGCTCTGCAAAAAGCTGGGAGCTGCCGGCTACGTCAACAGGAAGAAGTTCTCACACTGGGGTACCCCTCCGGACTATACCTCCCCTGAGCAGCAGAAAAAATGGCTCTCAGAGGCTACAAAGTTCCGCATGGCAGTTTACAGGGCAGCAGGCAAAAAACAGGCTCCTGCTATTGTCATAGAGCATCCCGGTGCAGATACTATCCCCACTTCCCTGCTGGTTTGTGCAAACAACGGCATGGTGGTGCTCTGCGGAGCAACGTCATCCTATTGGGCAAGCATAGACCTGCGGTTCCTGTGGATAGGTCAGAAGCGTATACAGGGCTGTCATTCGGGCTCTGAGGAGGACTTTATCAGGTACATGGATTTCATGTCGGAGCACGGTATAAAGCAGCCGATAGGCCATGTGTATTCCTGGTCAGAGCTGCCAGAAGCTCATCAGGCTGCCTATGAGGACAGAGCCTTCCACGGAAAGTCTGTCATAAGGATATGCAGCCGTAAGGAGGAAAAAACATGAACAGAGTCGTTATAACCGGAATGGCTCCCATATGTCCGCTGGGAAATACCCATGAGGAGCTTTTCAAGAACCTCTGTGAGGGCAAAAGAGTGCTGCAGCGCATCGACAAGAACAATGCTGCGCGCAGTAAGATAAGAGCTGAATGGCTCGTACCATACCCGGAGCTGGAGGACGGTAAATTTGCCGACAGGCTCTTACAGGTAAAGGCAAGAGGCTCGACCAGCGCATATGCTGCCGTCAAAGCATCTCTGCTCGCACTTGAAGATGCCGGACTTGAAAAAGCCGATGAGGATGCAATGGTATTTGTGGGCTCGGATTCTTTCAGCATGAAGGAATACACCAACGAGATAACCAGGTTTGAGACTGAGCAGAAAATGAACATCATGACAGTGCCTATCACCATGCAGAGCTCCGTGGATTCCTGGGTGACGATAGTTCTCGGTACTCACGGACGGAGCAGCGTGCTGAATATGGCCTGTGCCTCAGCAACTACCGCTGTAGGCTGGGGATATGACAATATCCGTGCAGGGCGCTGTAAAATGGCACTCTGCGGCGGCTCCACCTGCATAACCGACAAAAATCTCACTATGAACAAGGGCTTCGAGTATCTGAAATGCTCCACGACCGATAAGGACGGCAATGTTTACCCCTTCTCTGAGGAGCGCTGCGGCTTCCTTTTCAGCGAAGGCGGAGCTTGTATGCTGGTAGTTGAGGAGCTTGAGCACGCACTTGCAAGAGGTGCTGAGATATACGCTGAGATAACCGGATTTGAGAGCTCCAGTGACGCTTACAGCATACTGTCCATGCATAAGGACGGTCACGTCATAGAGGCGATGCTCAGAAAGCTCATCGGGGATAAGAAGGTGGACTACTACAATTCCCACGGAACAGCTACACTGCTCAATGACGAAGTAGAACGCACAGTCCTGAAAAACATATTTGGCAGCAAGGAAGAGCAGCCGGCAATAAGCGCTACCAAAGCCTTCCTCGGACATACACTTGCAACGAGCGGAGCATTTGAGCTTTCGGTCTGCGCTGATTCTATCAGGCACAACAAGGTACACGGCAATATGCTTGGTACAGTTTTCAATGACATCAACATCACCTCCGAGACCCGTGAGCTCCAGGTGGATACAGCAGTTTCCGCTTCATTCGGCTTCGGAGGCTTCAACTCAGCTATAATGCTGGAAAGGTTCAAGGGGTAAGCAATGGAGAATAACACTTCACGCACTGCCCTGATAACCGGCTCGTACAAAGGTATCGGCAGGAGCATTGCCCTGAGACTTGCACATGACGGCTTCAATATCGTCATAAACTACCGCAGCACCAGCAGCTCTGATGCTGCTGAAAAGACCGCTGAGGAATGCAGAGCTCTCGGTGTAAGGGCTGAGGCTTTCAGGGCTGATGTTTCAGTCGAATCCGACTGCAAAGCGCTCATCGACTTTACGGTCAGCACCTTAGGAAGTCTTGACGTACTTGTGAATAATGCAGGTACAGTAAGCTACGGCCTTCTCACCCGCATAAAGGAAGAGGAGTACCGCCGCATCACCGAATCCTGTCAGACAAGCGTTTTCTTCATGACAAAGCACGCCGCAAAGGTGATGAACAAGCAGAAGTACGGACGCATCATCAATATCGCATCAATGGCAGGAGTAAACGGCTTTCCAGGCGGATTCGCCTATTCCGCAGCAAAGGGCGCTGTTATAGCAATGACAAAAGCTGCCTCAAAAGAACTCGCTGCAAAGAACATCACCGTGAATGCCATAGCTCCCGGAATGATAGCAACAGATATGAGTGATATAGTTGACGGAGAGAGGACAGCACAGGTACTGAAAAACATAGGCATGGGACGCTACGGACTGCCGGATGAAGTTGCAGGAACAGCTTCATACCTTGCTTCTGATGACGCTGCCTACACTACAGGCACAGTCATAGAGATACACGGCAGTATGATATCATGATCAGATAAGGAGAGATCACAATGAAAGCAGATAAGGAATTTATAAGAGAATCAGTTGCTGATATAATCGGCTGCGAGGTAAGCGACATAAAGGATGATACCAACTTCGTAAAGGAGCTTGAGGTAAACTCTATCCAGATGCTCGAAATAGTTGCCGCTGTCGAGGACGAATATGACATTGAAGTCAAGGCAAGCGACCTTTCAAAGTACGACACGATCGACAAGATCGTCAGCGCACTCGAAGAGATGTAAGGTCCTGCGGAGGAATTATGAGAAGAGTTGTTATCACAGGTATAGGTCCCGTCTGCGCTCTCGGCAGCGACCACGAAGAGGTCTTTACCCGGCTCTGCAATAAGGAACAGGTAAAGGTCAGACTCGATAAATGTACACCTGCAAGAGAAAAGATAAAGGCAGAATGGTATGTCCCCTTCCCTGACCTCTACAGCGACGGGAAATATGCCGACAAACTCGCACAGGCTGAGAAGGAGGCTGCCAAAAGCGCCTATGCAGCCGCAAAAGCCGCACTTATCGCTATGGATGATGCAGGCCTTGAAAAAGCTGACGACAATACGATGGTCATTGTAGGAACAGACTCTTTCAGCATGGAGGAGCTCATCGAGGAAACTGTAAAATTTGATACAAAGCAAAAGATGTACAGCATGATGATACCCTATACCATACAGAGTGCCATTGCATCGTGGGTAACTATCGTTCTGGATATACACGGCATGAGCAGCGTCATAAATATGGCTTGTGCATCGTCTACAACATCTGTGGGCATATGCTATGAGAATATCCTTGACGGCAAGTGCGATATGGCTGTCTGCGGCGGAACTTCCTACATTGGTGACAGGAACATGACCATGTTCAAGGGATTTGAGTACCTGAAATGCTCATCCACGAACAAGAACGGAGATGTGTTCCCTTTTTCAAAGGAGAAAAACGGCTTCCTTCTGAGTGAGGGCGCAGCCTGTATGCTCGTGATAGAGGAGCTTGAACACGCAAAGAAGCGTGGAGCTAAGATATATGCTGAAATAACAGGATTCGGCTGCACGAGCGATGCGTACAATATCGTATCCATGTATCCCGGAGGAACTATCGTTGAGGATATGCTGAGAAAGCTCATCGGGGATAAAAAGGTTGACTATTACAACGCCCATGGTACTGCCACTATACTCAACGACGAGGTCGAAGCAGATGTTATCCGAAGGATATTCGGAAGCCGGGAAAACCAGCCTGCCATCAACACATCAAAGCCGTTTCTCGGACACACTCTTGGCGCAAGCGGAGCACTTGAAATAGGTGTCTGCGCTGATTCTATAATGCACAACAGAGTACACGGAAATCTCTGCGGGACCGTTCTTGACGATCTCAACTACGTTCCTGAGACAAGGGATATGCAGGTAGATACAGCAGTTTCCGCATCACTTGGTTTCGGCGGACACAACTCTGCTGTCATGATAGAAAGATACAGGGATTGAGGCACAGACATGAAAAGAAGAGTAGTGATAACGGGACTGGGCGCAGTTTCGCCCTGCGGTCTCGGCAAAAAAGAGCTTATGGACAGCCTCATGGAAGGCAGGAACTGCATCAGTAACATAAATGTTGAAGGACTGGAGGACTGCTACTGCAAGCTCCACGGAATGATAGACCGTAAAAGGCTGTATGAAGCCTTTGAGAAGCACCTATCCCCTGAGGAAAGAAAGCTGTCGCTCTGTTCCAGGCTCTCCATTTTAACGGCAATAATGGCTGCGGAGGATGCAGGTATAACATTCAGCGGCAGTGACAGATACAGGACAGGTGTACTTTTCGGTACTACCCAGTCAGACCAGTATGCCGTTGAGGACGGAACAGAAGAGCTCCGGCATGACCGCTTTACAGCTCTCATGAACACCGCAAGGCATTTTGATGTACACGGACCGTCGCTTTTCAATACCAATCTCTGTGCATCAGGCAACCACGCAGTCGCCTATGCATCAGACCTCATCAAGCAGGGTCGTCTTGACACAGCTATAGTCGGCGGTGCAGACGTATTTTCAAAGATAACATACGTCAGCTTCAACAGGCTGAAGGCTCTGACTGCTGATGCCGTAAGACCCTTTGACAAAAAGCGTAGCGGCACAGTCCTGAGTGAAGGCGGCGCTGTTCTCATCCTTGAGGAATACAGCCATGCAAAGGCACGCAATGCTCACATCTACGGTGAGATACTCGGCAGCGGCGTCAGCAATGATGCCTATAACATAGTCGCTCCCGACCCAAGCGGTCAGGGAATAATCAGCGCTATGGAAAAAGCCGTAAAAGACTCTGGTATAGCCCGTGATGACGTTGGGTTCATCTCACTCCACGGCACAGGCACTCCTGCAAACGACTCAGCAGAGATGCTGGCTATATCTGAATATTTCGGCAGTCACGCAAAGGAAATACGTGCCACTGCAATAAAAGGCAGCATAGGACACCAGCTCGGAGCAGCATCTGCTACCTCGATGATAATGTGTGCCCTTATCCCTGAATACGGTGCAGTACCTCCTACTATCAATGTCACAGAGCCTGAGGAAACAGCCTTCAGACTGGTAACAGGCAGTCCTGAGAGATATATGCCCGAAATATTAATGAATAATGCCTACGCTTTCGGCGGCAGCAACTGCTCAGTCATCATGAGGAGGTGGAATGAGAATGAATAACGTACATATCTGCGGATTCAGCTATATGCTCCCTCACAGCACCGGCTTTTCCACGGCCGGAGCCATCGTCACTGACGATGACATCAGCCGTTACCTTGATGACAGAAAAACCGCCTCAAACGAGCAGATAAGCCGTGAGTTTTTCTGCACTGCGGAAAAGCTGTACGCTGCCGGCCTCCCCTCCCACAGAACAGGTGTATCCTTCGGCACATCCGACGGATGCTTTTCTTCGCTGAGTACTGCGGCTGAGGGCATCGCTGTAAAAGGCGTAAAGGGCATGAAGCCGAAGGACGCCTCCAACTGCACCATGAGCGGTGCAGCCGCTAAGACTGCCATAGCACTTGGGATAAAAGGATTCAGCCTGACAAATTGTGACGGCATGAACGGCGGACTTGATGCGGTCATCTTTGCCTGTGATATGCTCCGCAGCGGAAGTGCTGACTATGCTTTGGCAGGCGGCGGTGACGAAGGGAAGGCCTATGGAGCTGTAATGCTGAGTACTGATGATAAGTCAGAGGGCTGTACAGTCTCCCCTGTTTCGTGCGGACTTGTTTTCGGCAGTGACACAGCCGCTCAGATAAAACACCTTGTGAGCTGCGCTGTAGATAACTGCGGTACAAATATCGAAGGTGCAGTTATTGTTTCAGAGGATCATTACGCAGAGATACGCACTGCCCTTTCAGAACAAATATCCGCTCCGGACATTTCAGAATTCAGCGTTCCGGATAACACCACCTCTGCAAGCGGTATAATGGCTATTGAATACACAGTCTCACTCGCATCAGAAAAAGGCAGTATCCTGCTTGTGCAGTGCGGCAAAGAGGGCTATTTCTCAGCAGTCATGATAAAAAAATAATAACGCATGGATTTGTTTCATAGGCAGGGTATCACTCCCCGTTTTAATCAAATAAGAAAAGAGGATCTTATGTTTATAGAGATCAGAAATGCAAAAAAACAGTACGGTAAAGGTGAAGCTGTCGTCAATGCACTTGACGGTGTTGACCTTTCCATAGAAAAAGGCGGTATCAGTGTTATACTGGGACCCTCCGGTTCCGGAAAGAGCACACTCATGAATATGCTCGGCGGTATCGACTCCCTCACATCCGGTGAGATAACCGTTGACGGCAAGAACATCTCAAAGGCAAATGCCAGGGAGCTGACTGAGTACCGCAGGGATGATATAGGATTTGTTTTCCAGTTCTATAATCTTATCGCTGACCTGACAGTACAGGAGAATATCGAGGTCGTGGCAGAAATATCAGACTCCCCTCTCAATATAAATGAGGTCATGGAGGCTCTCGACATAGAGAAGTACAAAAAGCGCTTTCCCCGTGAGCTCTCAGGCGGTCAGCAGCAGAGAGTTGCTATCGCAAGAGCAATGATAAAGAATCCCAAGCTGCTCCTTTGTGATGAGCTCACAGGTGCCCTTGATACAAAGACTTCACGTTCAGTTCTGGAATTCGTCCAGAAGGTGAACTCCCAGTTCGGAACTACCACCGTCATAATAACACACAACAATGCAATAGCTGACATGGCAGATCAGGTCATAGTCATAAGGGACGGTAAGATCGTGGAGAACCGGAAGAACAAGAACAAGCTACCCGCTTCAGGGCTCGTTCTTTGAGCGGAGGAGCGCTATGAAATTGAACAAACGCTATGCACGGAGTGTCCGTGCAAATCTCTCTTTTTATGTGGCTGCTTCGATAATGACCATGACAGCTCTGCTTGCATTCTATCTGTTCTACATTGCAGGTATAGGCATAAACAGCTATGCTGACGAATTCTTCAGCCGTAACAAGCTGGAGGACGCACAGTTCACTGTGTACACTCCGCTCACTGATGAGGATATAACATCACTCGAAAGCAAATATGACGTAACACTTGAGGCTGAACAGAGCTTTGATTCAGAGGATGACGGAGTAACCGCACGTATTTTCAAGGCAAATCAAAAGATAGACCTCTATGAGATAATCGAGGGAAATGACATAAAGGAAGATTCCGATATTGTCATATCCGCAGGCTATGCAAAGGCTAACGACGTATCAGTCGGAGACAAGCTCACTGTCAGCGGACGTGAGTTCACGGTCACCGGATTATTTCTCCGCCCTGATTATCTTTATATGCTCAAGGACCTCAGTGATTCCTACAAGAATGTCTCGACTTTCTACTTAGGCGCTGTCACTGACAGTACGTTCAGCTCCCTGACCTCCGGACCTTCTGTAACATATAAGGTCATCTTTGGTGAGGACAGCTCTGATACAGAATTCCGACGTCAGCTCAACGAGGACTTCTACCTCATGTCCTATGTCCCTGCTGAAAGCAATGCCAGAATAAAAATGGTACATGACCAGGCTGATACATACATCTCATGGGCATGGATGATGCTCATTCTCCTTCCGTTGATAACAGTCATCCTTATCAGTATCGTCATCGGGCGTAAAATAAGGTCTGAGCAGCGTATTATCGGTACTCTCAGTGCAATGGGCTATAAGAAGTCAGCTCTTATGCGTCACTACAGTCTGCTGGCTATGCTTCCGGGCATAATGGGCGGTATACTAATATCTGTGCTTTGTCTGCTTATAGCCCAGCCCTACGGCGAGCTCACTCTCATTGACTATGAACCTTTACAGGCTGAATTCCGGCTCCCCGTTTCAGCAATGATAACAGGCATGATAGTGCCTACAGTCATATATATGCTTGCAGCCATGCTGAAAATAAGGAAGCTCCTTAAACACGACACCGTTGAGCTTCTCAATAACTCAGTCGGCAAGGATGTAAAGACACACAAGATACTTACCAACTCTGACAAAAAGGTAAGGTTCAAGTTCGCAGTAAGGTCCCTCATCGGCAGCAAAGGCCGGACTTTTGTAGTCTTTCTGGGAATATTCCTCGGCGCCATGATAGTCTCACTCGGACTGATGTTCTCTGACTCAGTAAAGGGCATCGGAGATGCGGTAAAGAGCTCCTACGGTGACCTTGAATACGAATACATCCTGAATACGATAAAGACGGAGGCCCCCTCCGAAGGTGAAGCTGTAGTTGCTGCGAAGTTTGAGAACGAGGACAGCACCGAATTCACTCTCATGGGTATCGGAGCTGATACACAGCTCTGGGAGCTCGGACTGACAGACGGCGGCAGTGCCGACCTTGAAAAAGGCTGGTATGCAAGCTCACTATGTTCTGTAGTACTCGGAATAGAAGCAGGCGACGAGATAACAGTCCGCAGCGTGACGACTCTGGAAGAGCATAGTATAAAGATAGAAGGCATCATTGATAATGGATACAACAGCTTTATCGTCTCAACCCGTGAACGTGCAGAGGAGCTTACAGGCCTTGAACACGGCAGCTACACAGCTATCATCAGTGACAAGGAGCTTGACATCCCTGCATCAGAGGTATCATCTGTGCTCACCAAGGACACTCTTAAAGAACAGATGGATGCTATGCTCGGTGAGAACAACAGCCTGATATATGCTATACTCATAATAGCGGCGATAATCTGTATCTCATCCCTTTTCATAGCCATAGGACTTCTCATATCCGAGAACAGCACGAACATATCCATGCTCAAAATACTTGGCTACGACAACAAACGCATCAGCCGTATGCTCCTTGATATGAACCAGGTCCTTCTGATACCCGGTATCGGACTTGGCATAGCAGCAGCCTATGCAGCGCTTTCAGCATACAAGGACCACTATGCAGCGCTGGTAAATGCAATGCTTCCTGTAGAGCTTACAGCATCTCAGGTAATAATAACGACAGTATTTGTATGCATATGCTACTACGGCTCACTATTCTTCCTGAAACGTAAGGTCGGCAAAGTAAACATGGCTGAAAGCCTTATGGACAACAGAGAATAACAAAAATATCACCCCCGGAGCTCTGCTTTAAGGCCGCTTAGAGGGTGATATTTTTATGCAGTTTATGAGCATATGCCAAAGACCTCCCCGGAAATTCCAGGGAGGTCTTTTTCTGTTCATGAGCCAATGCAGTTTTATGTTCCGCTGACGAGCATATCATATGTCACGCCGTACTTTTCTGCAATGTCCTTTGCGTATGACGAGCCCTCAGGCCGTGCCAGAGCGACCTTGAACGAACGCTTGCCGTCCTCAGTCCGCATGATGAGCGATGCTGCTCCTGCCCCGGAGCTGTCACGGTCAAATTCCTCAGCATCCTCCCCCAGCTTGTGCATATGGGTATTGTATATCGTCCGCACTGACCTGGTCAGGAGCGCTTTTACGGAATCTCTTGCGATATAGTAGCCCTCCTCAAATGATGTCGTAGAGAAGGTCTCATTCAGAAGCATGAGACTTTTGCTTGTAGACTGAGAGAACATCTCCTTGAAGCGAACACACTCCTCTCCCAGCCGTCCCAGGTCCATTGTCTTGTCCTCGTCAGCCGGGAAGTGGGTGTAGATGCAGTCGCAGGGAACATAGCGAAAGCTCTCCGCCGGAACGTAAAGTCCTCCCTGTGCCAGTACGAACAACTGACCTACAGCCTGAGTGATAGTAGTCTTTCCTCCACGGTTTGCGCCTGTGAGGATATAGACTGTATGCTCCTTATCGAAGGTAAGGTCATTTGACACGATGCCGCTGACATTCTCCATGTTCATTGCCAGCTTCAGATTGTAGAAGCCTTTTGCCAGCATGGACGCACCGCCCTCAGTTTCCGGCTGAGCCTCGCAGAATACGCATCCTTTTTCCATAAGGCCGCTGATAAACTCCGCACATCTGATGTAATATATAAACTCCGGCACCAATCCTGAAACGCTCACTATCGCCACATCAGCATATCTGGTAAGCGTATCCCTCAGTTTCTTCACAAGGGAACTGAGCATCTTATTCATTACATTATCCAGATAGAAAGTTGAATTTCCGGTTCCATCGCCATCAGGAGTTTTCACGATCGTGGAACGGATATGTCCGTCAACAAACGGGTTATTTCGCACAGCAGAAAAGCCTGAGAGCTTTTCGATAAAAGTGCCTGCATTTCCGGTACTCTCCTTGTCAACGAGCTGATAGTGCATATCCCCGTCCCAGTCTGCGGTATCCCGGAGCTTATCCTTAGAAGCTATGGCATCTGCAAAATTGCTGACGATGCCGGACTTTTTAAATGGCTTTCTGTTAACAGAGACCAGGCCTATGCTGACGGCTTCAAAGCGCTCGTTGACATTGATGCCGAGGGTGACGCTCTGAACATCTGATGCCTTAATTTTCAGTGCAGAGATGTCCTTTTTCATATCAGCAAAGCAAGCGTCCTCGTACAGTCCGGTGATGTGCTCCCTAAGAGAGATAAGTCCATCGGACTGTATCCTCTCATCTGAAAGGCAGTCCCTCATAGTCTCTACAGTTCTGATATAGCTGTCAAGCTCATCAAGACGGTGAAAGAGATGCCACAATCCAAGCTCCTCATCGGAGGTCTTGTGCATGGTGGAAAAATCCTGCATGAACTGCAGCTTGTCGAACAGCTCCAGCAATGTCTTTCTCAGCTCAGGGAGCCTGAGAATATCCCTGAAGACCTGCCGGCGGTATGCAGCGACATTTACATCATCTGTTATCTGAGAAAGAACATTTGTTATCAGACGGCGTTCCTTAGCATCGCCTGATATAGCCTTGCAGAATTCCTCCAAACCGAGGTCATGGATCACATTATCCGGAAGTCTGCGGTATCCGCTGTCTGTTCCGACCGGCTGGAGCAGACTGAACCCGATATTATTATCCATGTTACCTCTCATAGTTTTCACCTCTCATATTTTTTTCAATGGGATCCAGATATAGCTGACCGTGTCAGCAGGGTCTTTTGCAGGCGGCAGGTAAACTTCCAATGAATAATTGCCTGCCAATTCATAGCCCTGTAAAGCAGGGAGCCATTCCGACCAGATCTGTGTATTGACCTTCTGTATACTGCCCGGCAGAGGCCCTTTGCACTTGAATACAGCCCATAGTCCGCCTGGGATCTGGTACACTTCACTGTCTGCCGGGATATCATCCCACGGCATATACAGGTCAGCTATCCAGTAGTAAAAGTTCTTTCCGTCCATATCCGTGCTTATGCCGAACATCCCTTTCAAACCTTTCCTGTCTGACATCCACTCGTCCCAGAATTCCGGGACTTCTTTATAGTTTGTCTCAGTATTGAACCTCTTTTTGATCCCGACAACCGTAAACGGAGCCTTTTCCACAATTTTATAATCCAGCATATTTCCGCCCTCCAATGTTATTTTGATATGCAGCGGAGCAAATGAACGCAGGTTCGCCCCAGGCTCTCTGGCCTGTGCAGGGGTGATGCTGTGAAAGCGCTGAAAGGCTTTTGCGAAGCTGTCCGGAGAATCATAGCCGTACTTCACAGCAATGTCGATCACTTTGCGGTCAGAGCAGCTAAGTTCCTGTGCCGCCAGCGTCATGCGCCGGGCACGGATATATTCTCCGACGGTCATGCCGCACATAGCACCGAAGATACGCTGATAATAGAATGACGAAAGTGCAGCTTTTGCTGCTATATCCTCTATTTCATGCGTTTCGGAAAGGTTCTGCTCTATGAACTCTATCGACTGCTGAAATCCTTCTATCCAACCCTGCATTGCGTTTACTTCCTTCCGCTGTAATACCATTATAACACATTGTTGCGAAGCGTACCCGACATTTTGTGCTCTCGTTGTCAGGTACGGTATGTGTCCTGCCGGCTGAAGCCTTTGTTATTTTCCGGATATGGCAGGTGAGCTTTTGAAAAGGTTTGTTTACATTTTAAACTTCTTCCGAAGCACACGTCTCCTGTATACTTCATTTTATCATAATGACAGTATCCTGTCAACAGTGGTCATTCAATTCCGAGAAGTTATTATTCTATTGGATGATCTCAGACATTGACTTTTTCTTTCATATGAGTTATAATTTTATTTGCATTAGAAGCGCAGACTTCTGATCACTAATAACAACTTGGAGGAACATAATTTATGCATAAGAAAAAAATGTTGATCGCATTATGCTTTGTTTTCTTTAGTCTGATCTCATGTGGAACCCAAGATGAGAATTCCAGTACACCTAAAGCTGGATCAAGTGTTACAACTGAAGCTGCACAGGAAAGTAAACCGACAGAGGATGCTCAGCAAGATCTAACCGAAACGACTCCTCCCGAACCAAGTGAAGCGGCTCAGCAAGATCCAACTGATACTGCTCAGCCTGAAATTAGCGAGGATACTTCCATTGCACTGAGTGAAAATAAAGCTGAGACTCTTTCAGAGAATCAGGCATTGGATGCGATCAAAAACTATTGTTTCATTAAAAATCCTGAATTAGAAAGCATGGTGGATTCAGACGAATACAGTATTTACTGGGATGTTACGACCAATGATGCCAATGAAATCGTTGTTTTGTACAGGGCTTATACCGGTGCTCAAATACGCTATTACATCGACCCTGTTTCCGGAGAAGCATATGTTACTGAATTGGTTCCAGGAATAATAGACGATGAACAGCGTACAGAGGAAACCCTTAATGTAAGAGACTACTTAACATAATTTTTGTTTTCTATACATATTTAGCAATTGCGTTTTTTAAGGCAATACCGCACAAAGATTGTGCTGAAGATGCGCCGTGAGATTTTTCGTCAGATTGTATAGAAATTCCGCAGGCATACTGACGTATGTCAAGGAATTTCTGTGCAAGATTACGGAAAATATCCAAGCAGATTCAGTACA
>ODAI012045929.1_pt1 | contig 40892 bp, 20 predicted proteins | sample 1539321 | NCBI WGS metagenome assembly ODAI01 (sample SAMN02144231, study PRJEB22623) | gut metagenome | biome: sheep rumen | host: Ovis aries | place: New Zealand
AGACGATTATACGTTTTACGGCTGGTTTACCGACCCGAACTTTACGCGAAGGCTGGGTTCGCCGCTTATGCCCGCAAAGGACGGCAAGGTATACGGGTATTTCAAATATAATATAAGAGAGACGGACGTTCCCGTTATTCAACTTTCTTATCGCGAAACGATAACGAACGAAGATCTTGAAGATATCGCTTACGTTGACGTATACATAACAAATAATTACGGGTTAAGCAGTTTGATGATAACGCTTTCCGAATACGATACCGAAATTTTAACTTTCTGCGGTTTCGAGAAAGGCGAAATTTTCAAGCAAATGTCGTTTTTTACGACTAACTACGAAGGCGGCGTTTATCCCGAAAACTTTAATTTTTCGTGGAACAATTCCAACATTAACTCGTACGAGTTGGGGCGGTTGCTCGTTTTGAAATTCAAGGTTAAGTCGGGCGCGCCCGTGGGTGCTTACGAAGTGGTTATGACGGCTGACACGAAGAACACGACTTACGTTAAGGACAATGAAATCTGGTATTCGGAAATTGAGTTTATCAATACGAAAATACCTATCGGTGAAACGAATTACTGGATTGAACCCGTGCCTTCGTCGGACACTACGATAGAAATAGAGTCTTCGAGATACGTTCCGTATAACGTCGAACTCGTGGTTAAGGTCGAGAAAATCGAAAACATAATCGATAACGATACGTTAGAAAGCGTTTTGGCTGACGATTTAATGGTTTATAGTCTGTTTGACATATATTTCCAACAAAACGCGACCAAGATAACGCAGGAAGAATATAATCGGTTATTCGGGGACGAAAGCGTCGTCGTTAAAATAAAACTCACCGCGCTTCAACTCGCTTGCAAAAGGCTTGATATTTATTACGTAGACGACGACGGAAAACTGACGTTATACGAATCCAAAAGAGAAAACGGATATCTGGTATTCGAAACGAATCATTTTTCGCATTGGGCGCTGGTCGGCGATTATTCGCTTACGAACGTGGAGACGGTTAGCAATAAACTGCTTAAAATCTCGTTAATAATGTTCGGGATTGCCGCAAGCTCGCTGATTGCGATTGCGTTCGTCAGAAACAGAAAAAAACAAGCATTACTTACTTATTCAGATAAAAACGAAGGAGGTAGTAAAAACTGAAAATGAACTTATTAGCAGGAACTCTTGACATTTCATCGCTGTGTACTAATACGGAAAACTGTTTGTGCTGGTTGATTATACTGCTCGACATTTTTGCGATATTTTACTTGGTATTCGCTTCATTTTACAGAATTACTAAACTTGTAAGAATGATAGGTTGGATATGGCTTGGCGTGCTTATCACCGCAGACGTGATAATCGTCGCTATTCACCCGTGTATTCTTACGTTGCTGTGCATATTATTTACTATAATGATTATGACGGCAATACTTTCCGTGGTTCTGCCGAATACGGGTACTGCGGAAGTTTCCGAACAGAAAGACGGTTCGGCAAAGCCAAAAAATAACACGAAATGCGGCAGCTACGTTATCAGAGAAATCGACGCAAAAAGATTTTGTTTCGAAATCTACGATAAGCAGGACAGATTTTTGGTTCGGTCGTTTAATTGCTATAAAAGCGTTGCGGGCGTTAAGCAGGCAATCGCTATGGCGAGAGAAAACGGCGAGATTGCGGACGTAGAAGACAGGACGGTTAACTGGATTAAAGAAGTTAATCACCCCAAATTCGAGATGTTTAAGGAAGGGGAGTTATATTGTTTTAAACTTTCTTCGGACAATACTTCCGTTATCTTTAAGTCGCCGTCCTATACGACTTTACAGGAATGTAAAAAACAACTCGACAAAACCATTGCGGCGGTCGCGTCTACTGCAGTATATATTTCCGTGGAAAAACTACCCAGCGCGGACGCACAGCAATATAAAGGTATGAAAGCAACGGGTATACAAGACGAAGTTGCCGCGACGCTTTTGCCGTCTTCTTCGGAAACGGTTTCCGAAGCGGAAACGGTGGGCGACGGTGCAGTTGTTATAAACGCCGTCGAAAAGAAAACGCTGTGGGAAAGTTATGGCGAACTTTCCGCAAAACAAAAGCATTTCTTCGACGGGTTAAGGAAAGCGGCGCAGGAAAAAGACGGCGTGAGAGAATTCGAAGCGTCATCGCAACTTTCGTTCGTGCTGTTTAAGAACAACCTTTTACGCATAAGAATCAGACGGAACACGGTCGAAGCGGTCTTTATGTTAATGGACGCGACGTTCAAACGGTTAGACGTTGCGGGAGACGTAAAGATTAAAGAAACTAAAACCGTGTTGAGAATAGAGAACGATACGTATTACGCTTTAGCACTTGAAACTCTCGATAAAAAATACAATTTATTGTTAGAACAGAAAAACGAGAGAGAAAGTCAGAGAAAAGCGGAAAGACAGGCAAAGGCAAAACAAAAACGCCTTTCGCAGAAAAAGAAATAATATACGGTCGTATTAAATAATAACGTTAAAAAACATACCTACAAAGTAATAGGAAAGGAGATAAAAAATGAAAACTAAAAAATCAATATGGTCAGTTGCTTTGAGTTTAATCGTTGCGTTTGCTCTTGCTTTAAGTTTTGGCTTCAACGCTCATAAGCAATCGGTTAATGCAGAAGAACCGGAACATATTACGTTTGAGATTACGGTTGACGACGTCGCCGAAAAGTCGATTGCTTCGTCATACGCAAGTCAACTTGTCGTAAAATATACGGTAGCGGAAAACACCGGCGTTGACGCGTTGCAACTTAAACTCGACTATAATTCGTCGGCGTTCAATCTTGTCAAAATCGAAACTTTAAAAACCGGCGCTTTGGGTTCTGCAACAATAACCAACGGCACATCCACAACCGCGTCCGACGAAAATTACGACGCATACACGAATTTCACAGATTTAACCGAGACGGGTGCGAACGTAGTTTACGAGAACGTTAATAACACCTATACCGCAACGAACGACGTTTTGATTATCGCGTACTTTACGGTAAACGAGCCGAGCCCTGCAACTGCTTACAGTTTCGGGTTTGCCGATATCAATGACGTTGATACATATGCAAAGGACGCGTATTCAACCGCGTGGAAAAACGTTGCGCCTGGTGATGACCAGTCGGGAACGCATTCGCCCGTTGAAATCAGATTGAGCACGGCGACGGTTTACGTTCTTGGAAATTTGAATCTGACGCTCACGGGTAATACCAAAGTTTACAACGGTGTAGCGGCAACCGATGCGGAAATAACAATCAGCAATCTCCCTCCGTTCACCGCGGAAAACGAACCTGTTATTGAACTCGTTTGGTTTGACAGCGATTACAATATGCTTAGCAACAAGCCTGTAAATGCAGGAACTTACTACGTTGCCGCAAAATCTGCCGCAACGGAATACTGGAACGCTTACTGCGGCTATACGGGTGAAAGCGCTCCTTATACGTTAACTAACTATGCAACGTATACGATAACTCAAAAAGCGCTTACTATTTCGTTTGATACGAGAAGCGCACAATATAAATCGTTTACAAACAGCACGTTCGCGGGCTATTTGGGCGAAAACGGCTATTGCACGATAACGGGGCTTGTCGGAACGGAAACTTTAACGGTTGCTCTTGACGCGACGAATATCTTGACTGCAAGCGTTGGCAACTACAATTATACTTCCGATATACTCGTTTCATTGTCAGACGGAACTGCCGAAACCGTAGGGCTCGCTTCCAACTACTTTATTGACAGTATAACGGGCACGTTCACTATAACCCAAAAAGAAATTGAACTTGGCGATTCCGTTTACGCGGTGTTCAATAACGGCAGTTTTGACTATGACGGAGATAAACATACCATTTCCGCTACGATAGCAGAAGCGTATGCGCCTATTTTAAGCGCAACTTACAGCGGCGGTGAAGACAACGCCAACGGAAGAACAAGCGTGGGTATCAGCACTATCACGGCAACGTTTACTATCAGCGACAGCAACTATAAGTTCAAAGATAACGTAAACACTTTAACGGCAACTTTGGAAATAGTGCAAACCGCTTTAACGCAACCCGAAGTTGACGCTTTAGTCAACGCTTACGTTGCGTTCTACGCTGTCGATAACGGGGCTGAAACTCCTGAAAACTTATTAACAATAGTAAATCACGCGGGTTCGTATACAAAGACATACGACGCGAACTCCGCATATATCGGCGCGCTCGTCAATACGGCAGACCAAAGCAAACTGTCCGCGACCGTTCTTTATAAAGACGGCGAAGAATTAGCGACCGAAAAAGTTGCGACTGCATTAAATAACTTCGCAAGTTATGCAAAAACCAACGCTGGCGTTTACACGGTAATAATTACTGTTCAGCCCGCAACGGGTTATGCTTTTGCTAACAACGTAAATGCCGACTACACAATCACGCTTACGATAAACAAAGCGGCTCTTACAATCTCCGCAACTAGTGCTGTTCAGTATAGCGACGATGCTTCCGCGATTACCGTTGACAACGGCAACGGCTGGGTAGGTACTGAAAGTTATACGACCTATAACATAAATAACAACACAATCAGCGCGGATACGTTAAAAGATTACGTAAGTTCAACTTACCAGAACACAATGACTGCCGGCACGTCTTATACGCTTTCATGGATGGCAAACGCAGAGACGGCTATCGAAGAAATACTTTTTAACTATGACGTAAATCTTGCTGTTGCGGAAAACCTTGTCGTCGCGAAAAAGGTTATCAATGCGTCGGCTTACGATTTCACGGGCTATCAGGGCGCTTACGACGGTGCTAATCACACGCTTACGGTTAGCGGCGCAAATTCGGTTATCACGTACACGATTGCAAGCAAAGGCACGGTTAAAAACGTTGCCGACAGCGGAACGTACACCGCGACGATAACGCTTGCCGATGCGAATAATTATACTTTTGAAAACGGTACTCATACCGGTTGGACGGTTGACGGAAACAGCGCAACTAAATCGGCGGCAGTTTCCATTACGACGGTTGAACTTGCGATAAACGTCGCTTATACGAAAACGACCGCAACGTTTACTATAAGCGGTTTCGTCGGCGAAGAAACGGAAAGCGTTTTAACTAACCTTGCGTATCTTGCGGGCGACGAAAGCGCAAATATCAGCGGAAACGTTTATACCATAAACGGCTACGTTGCAAACGCTATTACCGTTAGCGCAACGAGCGATAACACGAACTATACTATCGCAAGCGCAACGCTTAAAAATATCAGAAAGGTAGAATACGTTGCGGGCAGTTATGATATTGCCAAATCTGGCGAAGAGCCCGTTTTACCTGCTACGGACTTACTGTTTGACGGGTTCACTACGGTTGAGCCCGCGGCTGTTGCGTTAAAACACTATACGTTTAATAAATTTGCAATCGCAAACAGTACAAATGCGGACGCGTTTGATTTTACGCAAGCAATTACAGAAAATAAAACGATTTACGCAATTTGGCAGATAAACAATCAATTTACGCTTACTTTAGTCTATATGGTTGAAGGCGACGCAAGCAATTTAATTCAACTTGCGCAGACTTCCTATTACAGCGACGATGTAATCAATTACAATGCCGAATTACCTTCGCTTGCGGTGAAAAACTGGTTTAAGGTTCAGGAATGGTTTACCGACAGCGCGCTTACCGCAAAATTTGTCGGCGGTATAACGCTTACGGAAGATACCACTCTTTACGCTAACTATAAATTCAATATCGGGCTTGGCGACGTTAACGGCGACGGCAAAGTTAATGCAAACGATATAACGCTTTACCGTCAATGGATAGTCGGCGGATATGAAATGGAAGTTGTTGAAACCGGCAACGAGTGGGCAAAAGTCAACGCAAACGATTTCGATATTGAAAATGTTTATTTCATAAAGAGAGTTGCAGACAGCAACGCTTTGACGGCGGTGTCAACTGCTCTCGGTGATAATCACCTTGACATCCGCGACGTTTCGACTATCCGTATGGCTTTAGTCGGCGGCTACGGCTTCTCAATATTAGAAGGTAAAAACGTTGACGGTGAAGAACTTATCGTCAGCAGAACCGTTGAAATTGATACGATAAGTCAATTATTGTCCGTTGCGGCGTCCGGCACGACGGCTAAACCTGTGAACGATATTACGGAAACTTTATTTGTCGGTAGTATCGCTAACTGTGTAAACGACGTGGTTATTGACTTGAATAACAAAACCATAACGTTAAAATCTTTAAGCATCGCGCTTGCCGCAAACAATACCGGTAAAATTGAAATCAAAAACGGAACTATTCACGTCGAAGACGGCAACGGTATCACGTTAAGCGCGCCGAGCGGTTCGGTAATTCTCACCAACGTTACGTTCTATGATAAAGACGGTCAGTTTACTCTTCAAGCCGCAAATCAAAGTTTACACTTTAATAACGCCGTTCAGTTCCTGAAAGACGACAACGGTAGCGAAGTTCCCGCAAGCGTCGTAATTCCCGCGTCTACGCATGTTGTCATAGAAGAAAATGCAACTTTAGTTATCGAGAAAATCGACGTTCAGGAAGTTGCAGACTGTACTTTAACTATTGATGTTGCGGGCAATACGACAAATAATATAATCGTTAACGGCGAAGCGACCGTTAGCGGAAACGGTCAAACGGCCAAAGTAGAAACCGTTCTTTGCTCCGCATTTGACGGCACAGATACGACTTACTATGATTCGCTTCAAAGTGCAGTAAATGCGGCGGGAACAACCGCAACGACGATAACGCTTTTACGTAATGCAACCGGCAACGGAGTAATAGTACACGAAAATCAGAACATAACGTTTGATTTTAACGGTTATTCGTACGTTCTCGACGGAACGACCGTAGGTTCTACGGGTACTGAAACCAACGGTTTCCAATTATTAAAGGGTGCGACGGTTGCGTTTAAAAACGGAACGTTAAAAACCACGACGGCAAAAATTCTTATTCAGAACTATGCTAATACGACGCTCGATAACTTTGTCGTTTCGGGCGACGGTGCAAACTTATTACAATACGTTGTAAGCAACAATTTCGGTTCTTTAACCGTTCAGAACGGTTCAAAGATTTTGGCTTACGGAAATCAGGTAGCGTTTGACCTTTGGTACGGAATGAACGCGATTTATGACGACGGTATTACGGTAAGACTGAAAGCCGGAACGGAAGTTGTCGGCGCAGTTGAATACGGCGCGCAAAGACAAGTCGCAGGCTGGGTAGAAAAAACTAAACTTATAGTAGAAGACGGCGCTGTTTGGGATAAAGTCATAACCTTAACTACGAATATTGCCCTTACAAATACTTGGGTATTCGATTTCGATTGTACGCTTGACCTTGCGGGGCATAACATTACGGCGAATAATTGCCGTGCAATCTGGGTAAAAACGGGCGTGCTGAATATTATCGGCAACGGCACGATTTCCGCAAACGGAGAGTCTTTGAATGAAAACAGTTCGGTAATACGCGTCGGCAGCGGTAGCGTTGCCGATAGCGCGACGGCGGCATCCTTAACGATTGGTGAAAACGTAATCGTTTCAACGAACAAGTGCTACGGCATAACCGTGTTCGGTTATAATCAAGCGGCGCTGGTAGTGAACGGTACGGTTGCCGTAACGGGAACAGTGCCAGCAATTTCCGGCAACGGCACTTCAACGTGGAAACAAACCGACATTACGATTAACGGAAGCGCTACGGTAAGCGCAACCTACGACGCGGCAATCTATCAACCGCAGGCGGGCGTGCTTACGGTAAAGAGCGGCGCTAACGTAGAAGGCGGCACTGCTATCTATATCAAGAGCGGAAACATTACCATTGAAAACGGTGCAAATCTCATAGCCACAAAGACTTCTTATTCAGCATATTCCTACAACGGCAACGGCACTAACATAACCGGCGACGGCATTGTAATCGACAACTGCTATTATCCCGGTGAAAACGCTACCGTAGTTTTGGGTGAAAATCTTGCCGAAACCATTACTGTGGCTGCTGAAGGTGCAAAAAAGATTGCGACTTATTGGTTCGTTAAAAACGAAACTCAATTTGCTGAGGCTGTTGCCGCAGGCGGCGAAATAATTCTCGGTGCGGACATTTCGGGTATTCCTTATGTTGCAATCTTAGCAGATACTACCTTGAATCTTAATGGCAAAAACCTTTCCTTCAATAAATGGGGGCTTTGTGTTGATACTGAAGCCGCATCGCCTATCACTTTGACGATTAACGGCCAAGGTAATGTAAACGCAACTTACTGTCTTGATGCTGAAAACGGTAATATCCTTATCGTAAACGGCGGCAACTATACTGCTACGGAATGTGCGGTAGTATCTTATACCGGCGGTCAGGTAACGATTAACGGCGGTACGTTTACTTCTATTGACAACTCTGTAATCAGTACCAACGGTAGCGAAGGCTATGGCGAAAACGTTATCACTGTAAACGGCGGTACGTTTAACGGCGGCATTACTACTAACGGATATATCGCTTGCGGCATTTACGTGGCGAATAACGACACGGTAGTAGTAAACGGCGGTACGTTCAATATCACCAACGGTGTAGGCGTGCTTGCAAGAAGCGGCAACACTACCGTAAACGCAGGCGTTGTATTCAATATGCTTGGCGACAACGAAATATCCGGCTGGGTAGGAGACAAGGAATTTGCTATCCCCTCGGGTTATGAGTTAGTGTTAGACCTCAAATCGGCTTACCCCGGCGGGACGCCGACTATAAATAACGAAACAAATATAGACGTTTACGTCGTTGTAGACGGAACGTATACATTTGCCGACAGCAGAGCTGCTTTCCACGCTGCTCGCGGAGTATACGACAACGTTATACTGACTGCGGATTTAAATAATTATCTGTACGTGGACAGCGATATGAACATATATCTTAACGGACACACCGTTGACACAAGCGCAACGAGTTCCGTTGCCGTTTACGTTGTTAACGGCGCGAAAGTTACGATAAACGGAAACGGTTTGGTTAAAGCCAAGGAAGGTTGCGTAATGGCGCTTAACGGTTCGGAGTTCGTTATTAACGGCGGAGAATACATCTGCTACGATAATTTCGTTTTCGGGACTAACGGAACTGTAAGTGAAGAAAAAGGCGACTACGGTCATAACACTATTACCATTAACGACGGTATATTCAACGGCGGCATTACGTCTGCGGGATACGTTGCTTGCGGTGTTTACGTTGCAAACAGCGATACGGTTGTTATAAACGGCGGTACTTTCAATATTACTAACGGCGTTGGAGTTTTAGCAAGAAGCGGCAACACGACGGTTGGTGCAAACGTGGTATTCAACGTTACGGGCGACGGAACACTCGGAAAAGTTGGCGACAGCAAAGTGACTGTACCTTCCGGCGAAGTGCTTGTTTTAGACCTCGCGGCGAATTACCCCGGCGGAGTACCGACACTCGTAAACAATAACAGTAATTATAATATATACAATATTGACTAATTGACAAGGGAAATAAAATGAAAAAGGCAAAATTTGGCATTTTAAGTTTATTGTTCGGGATTTTAGTCCTGTTTTTAAGCGGGCTAATATTTTTACCGTATTCTAATAACGCCAAAGAGACCGCTTATGCGGATATACCGGCAAGTTCGGGCTTTACTCCCAGCAGAAATAAGAGTGAAGAAACGGTATACCACTTATTTAGAAAGCAATTATACGAACTTACCCCCGGTACTCAAATAATGTACGTTGCTGGTACGGATTTGGCGGAAACGATGGTTGTGCCGACAATCCCCGCAGGAAGTGCGACGCTTAAAGTTACCGGTCCGGGGCAGGCGTATCAGACGAATAATATAACCTGTTATGTTGAAGTTTTGGAAAGGGGCAATGGCTTTGACGGCTGCCCGTGCGGAACACTTAATGAAAACGCTACCGAATATAACTGTTGCTACGGCGGTATTCAGCACTATAAGGGTGCACCGTTCAATTATGCGACAAAGACGTATTACAACAGTGCAAGAGTCGGCGTGTTCCAGAATAACGTTGCGATAACCAACGCTACCGTTCAACTTTTCGACGGGGAAGCGTATTTCAACCTGAACAGCGAAGGCAACGGCTATTATTCTCATACGCAGATTTTCAACGGCGAATATGAAATCGTTGTAAACGGCGAACATACAGGGCAACCGCTCCTTATCAATAAATTCACTATCGGTGAAAACGGACGTTTAGACGGCGGAATATTCTACAGCGGCAACACCTACACGGAAAACGTATATTTCTATACAATGCAGGTCAAGACCTATCTCGACGGCGAATTAAGCAATAAGCCGGGCGATGTTTACTTAAAGTCTGCTTGCACGAACTGCGCGCTTACAAGGACTTCGACCGGCGTTTACAGAATACGCTATATTATGAAAGAAAGTTCCGTGCGCGAAAACTATTCCGTAGTTATCGGCGGCAAGGATACGGGCTATACGTTAAACGATTTTAAGAATTCGTCTTTTAAAAACGACGTTTCTATATATTACTACACGTTAAGCGTTGATATTGACGCGGATACCGCTTGGACTAATGCGAAAGTCGAACTCAGGAACGACGACGGAGAAGTCCGTTCTGTTTTAGCGCACACGTCAACAAGCGGCACGCACGCGTTATATACCAACATAATGCAGAAAGACGAAGCGGCAAGCCCCGAAAAAATGACGGTGTTCGTGGACTTTGTCGCAACCGACGCGGTTATTTATTCAACCCGTTCGGGCGCAAGGGGCGAAGAAGGCGATAACACGTTCGCTAACTTAACTTATTACGACGCGACGATTAATTTAAGGCTGGATAACGGGGCGTTTAAGTTTAGTTATCCCGTAAGCATTTCCAACGGCGTAAATTCTTATTCGCTGACTAACTCTACGGGCACGCTTGCTCTTAGACTCAGGCAAATAAACGTTAATGACGAAGAATTGCCTTACAAGGTTGTGGTAACGGGTGTTACCGACAATCTTGCGCCTTTAACTTTAACCAAAGCAACGCCGTCTATTACGTATACTTATCGTACGGTAAAATTCTACACTTATACGACGACTAACGGTTCTACGTATACCGCGTCCGTTTACAGAACGCAATACGTAAGACACGGCAGTACTCCCACACTTGTTTCCGACCCGCAAGTTTCGGGTATGACCTTTGACAAGTGGAGTTTGACGACTTGGAGTCAAAACGAAGATTTAGACTCCATACCAGAATACGATTTTTCAAGCGTAATAACTTCGGCAAAGAATATTTATCCGCATTTTGCGAAAACCGAAGTTAAAATAAACGAAAGTTTCATTAAATGTACGGTGGCGGGTGTGCAATCGAGCACGGGCGTTGCCTTCCGTATGGCGAACGTTACCGTCAGCGGCTTTGAAAAGGGCAACAACTCCATAAAGAGCATCTTATTGAACCTTAAAAACGTTGAAAGAGTTTATTTCTATTCGACCAGCGGTAAAACGTATAAACAAGGTCAAAACGCTAATCTTACAACTGTAAGCGGCGGGCTCTATTCGACTAACTCGGCTGTGAGTATTACGTTTAACAGCAAAGTTTCAATGGCGGTTGCGCAGGACTATCTCCGTAATTACGTAGTTATTAAGCCCGTAGTCAATCAGGACGTTCAGGTAACTTTAACCGTTTCGGACGGTGTGTTATCAACGAACGCCACTACTTCGGTTTCGCAATCGCAATGGGGCGGAACTCAATGGACAGTAAAATCTGCGGGAACTTATAGTTCTTGGTGGATAGGTTCGGGCAACGGCGTTCAGTACGTTTATTTTACCGGCAATTGTACTTTCAACGGTAATAACGACAAGTGGGGCGGCATTGAAATCAGCGGAACTTGCTATATCTATATACCGAGCGGTGTTACCATCACTTGTAATGGCGTAGCGGGTAATGCGAGCACCCCCGGCGGCGCAGGCGTTTACGTTCCTTCGGGCAGCAATCTTTACGTTTTGGGCAACGGCAAATTAGTTGCTAACGGCGGTAAAGCGGGCAACGGTTCTAACGGCGAAGGCGGTGGTGGCGGCTGGAAGAGCGGAAGCACGTACGGTTCTGGCAACGGCGGCACGGGTGGTGCCGGCGGTGGCGGTGCAGGCGCAGGTATCGGTACACACGGCGCTTACGGCGGAACGGGCGGTTCCGGCGGTAGCGGCGGTTCCGTAGGCTGGTCGAGCAAAGGTAAGGCACAGTTCTGGGGCAAAGCAGGTAATGGCGGTAATGCCGGCGGCACACCTTCGGCTGCGGGTAATATTTATAAGACGAGTACCGTAACAGTTAATGCTTATGGCGGTGCTAGGGGTAGTAACGGTAGCGGCGGCGGTGCTGGCGGCTATCAGACCGACTCCGGTACCGGTTGGAAATATAATCACTGTGCAGCCGGCGGCGGCGGTGGCGGCGGCGGTGGCGGCGGCTACGCGGCAAATAACATCGGTGCAGGCGGTGCCGGTGGCGGCGGCGGTGGCGGCGGCGGTTCCGGCGCGTGCGACTATCACAGCAGTACCAGTTATAACTGTATCGGCGGCGGTAAGGGCGGCTACGGCGGCTACGGCGCTTCCGGTCAGGCGGGCAGAGGCGGCAACGCGCATTGCGACCATCAGGACGTTCCCGGCGGCAACGGCGGTGGCGGCGGTGGCAACGGAAGTGCCGGTTCAAGCAAATCTACCACTAATTTTGATATAAGTACCAGCACGAACACCAAGTGGACGATTACTTTCCAAGGCGCGTCGTCTAACGCAACGCAGGAATATAAATTTGAAAGCACTACGATTGCCGTTCCGGACTACGTACCTACGGGTAAAAACTTATTCCTTGGTTGGAGAGTGGCAACCTACGGCTACAATGCCAACGGTACTTCTTCTTCCAAACCGTTAACGACGGCGGAAACGGTGTTATATCAGCCGGGTACTACTATAAAGACGGCACAGGGGACTTACGGAAACATAGTTTTAAAACCTGTTACCATGCCGTACGAAGGCAAAATCGCGCAGGACGTTTTAAACGTTGATAAAAAGTATTTTGCTTCGACAAGTCCGACAAATCCGACCTATTATACTTACGCCGTTCAGGCTTATCTGGACAACGTGAAATCTAACGTCGGAACTATGTCGTTCACTATAAACGGCAAAAACTACAAAGTGGAATCTTCGGCATCAAATCCCGGATTGTATTCGTTGACGCTTGAAACCAACGTAGCAACTTTTACCGCAAAACTTGACGGCGTTAACATTACCGGCACTCTTAACAAAGGAACGAATAACGTTTACTTTGAATCGATGAAAGTAAAAATTACTGGTCATAGCGACGTTCAGTCCGTAATACTTTCAGGTAATAGCGTTCCCGTTCTCCAAAAGGACGACGAGGCAAGTGTCGGTTCTACCAGCGTATATTTCGCGATAAAACAGAAAAACGCTGATACTAATACTTATAACATAATTATAAACGGCGAAAATATTCCGTCCACGATAGGCGTAGCCAAATTCGGCACTACGGCAACGATACCTTATTGCAAGGTCAGCGTTGACCTGAATACGAACATGGCTATCGAAAGCGTTGAGTTAATCGACGCCGATAAGAATTCTATCGTATTGATATATAACAACGAAACTTGGACCACTTCGGTATTGATGGACGATGATACCACTTACACGGTTTACGCCAACGGTTTCAACACCAAGGTTGACACAAAACTTAATGCGACTGAAATATCGCTTTCGGCGAAAATCTATGAGTTCAAGTTGATTACGAGAATAAACGGCGCGATTTCTTCGTCGATTGCAAAACTTACGGTTAACGGCAAGTCGACGACCATGAAGACGGGCGAGATTTCGTTCACAAAATCTGCTCCAACTTCTACCGAATACTGGAGTTATATAGTTGTTAACGACGAAGCGGTTTCGATAGAAGCGAACGGCGCGCAGGTTACTACGATTACTCCGAGCGCAGACCTTGGTAATACCTATATCGACTATTTCACGGTCGAATATGACAAGGGCGACGCAACGGGTAGCGTTCCTGTTGACGAAAACATCTATCTTGCCGGTGAAGACGCAACTATTCTTTCGTACGAACATTTATCGACGGGCGATAAAGATACTTATCTCGCGGGTTGGACGGCAGACGGAAATAACTACACCGAAGGCGACGTTGCCATGATTAGCGGTCCGCTTGTTTTAAGGGCGGTTATATCCAGCGACTTGCTTAAAGTTCACTACGTGGATTATTTCGGTGAATTAGAAGTTAAGTCCAGATTGAACCTGACGGATAAATTAGTGGCATACGACGGCGATAAAGCGCTTTTAACCTTTAACGATTACGGCAGAAAGTACACGTTAAAAGGTTGGGTGCTTGATATCGACGACACGAAAACCGTCTACCAGAGCGGAGCGTTAACCGATTTCGTTGCAGGCGACGTTTTAGGCAATTCTACCGAAGAAGTGAACGTTTACTTTAAGGCGGTTTACGAAGTCGAGTATTTAAATGGTATTCATTTTGAACTTGAATTGAGCGAAGAAGATAGCGAAGGACAGAAAATTCTCGGCAATATCGGCGAAAAGTTTACCGTTAATTACAGAGTTGTCATAAACGACGGCGTAAGCGCGATGCTGTTGATTCCTCAATTCAACAGAAGCGCGTTCAAAATAGCCAACATAACAGTAGATGATTCTACGGTACTTGGCAAAGCGACTTTGACCGCAAATTTAAATAGCGACGTTTTCAAGATAGCGTTCGACAGCACCGATTTATATAACCTTACCGGTGAAATACTGATTAGCGTCGAATATGAAATCGTCAACAATATCCCGGGTAAATATAACGATTTCGGCTTTGTGCTTGATTATCCGAGCGATATGACGATAAAGGTCGATGATAACGGAAAAATAACGGATAAGTCGTTAGACGTCGATAACAATACGAGAAGTAATGCATGGTATATTTTAAGCGAACCGAGTCTTTCCGCTATTCATAACGAGATTAAAATCTTCGTTGATAACGAAATCTCCGTTATTATAAGAACGGCGGGAAAGATAACCATTAACGAACAGAACGTAATTTATCACGGCGAAAGCCTTACCGTCGGCAACGTTTATACGCTTGCGACGGCGTTTGACGCTACGCAAACTTATTACGAGTTTACCGACGGTGCATTTGTCGTCAGCGCGGACGTTGATGCAAGCAATTTCGGCGGCAAGTATTATTACGTCAGAAACTCCATTGACGACGTGGTGTTTGAATACAGCGCGTTCGGTCAACAGGTATTCTGCGTAAATCCCGCAACGTTTACGATTAAGTGGTACACTTACGACGCGGAAAACGATATTTATACGGAAATTTCCGCGCCCAAGAACGTTGGCGATTATTACGTAGGGGTTTCGTCAACCGCTAACGATTTCGTTTACAGCGTTGAAGAAGTAAAACAACTTATACACATATTACAAGCCGAAATTACTTATACCGCTCACGACAAAACGAGCGTTTGGAGTGAAGAAATCGTCGCGCTTACCGGTGAAATAACCGACGGCACGCTTTACGGCGAAGACGACTTGAATATCGTGCTTAATACTGTTGCAACCAACCAGTCGAACGTCGGCAATTATGCGATAACCGGCACGTATGATAACGCTAACTATAAAGTTATAATAGTAAACGGTAATTACGAAATCACCAAAAAACAAATCGAACTCGGGTTAGACGCAACGGCGAAATTCAACGACAATTCGTTTGCTTACGACGGTACGGAAAAGACAATTTCCGCAACGATAGCGGCGTTCTACGAAGATATTTTGTCCGTAAGTTATAGCGGCGGTGAAGACGGTTGCAGCGGCAACGGCGCAATCAACGTATTGTTTAACGAAGACAACGAGGTAATCGGCTATACGATAACCGCGCGTTTCACTATAAACGAAGGGTATATCCAGAATTGCGAATTCGTTAAAGACGGCAACGATAATGATATCGACACGTTATCCGCCGTTTTAACGATAACGATAAACGGAATAACCAAAGCGCAGTTTGAAGCACTCGTTGCGCAGTTCGTTGAATTCAGCGTGGTTGACGGCGAAACTAACCATATATTAGTTCCCGATGTTGATAACGCTATGGCGTATGGTAAAATTTACGACGCGATTACAGAATATGCGAAAGTCGTTGTAAGTTTGGAAAAGGACAACGTTAAAAACGACAAGATTTCGGCTATCGTCAATTATAAATTGAATAATCTTGAAAGCGTTGAGTTTAACGCCGCAAATGATTTCAATTACAGCAATTATAAGGTTAAAAACGCAAACGTTTACGATGTCAAGATTACGTTCGTCGCGGGTAAGGGATATGCTTTCGAAGCGGAAGTTAATCCCGTATATACAATCACGATGACGATAGCAAAGCACGCGTTGACCATCAATGCAAGCGCAAGCGTTTCTTATTTAGACGAAGCGCCTGAAATTACCATTGACAATGGAACGGACGCTTGGGTGGCAGGTGAAAACTACGCTACTTACGACATAGAAGATATACAAAGCTATGCAAATCTCGTTCACACGACCTACGTTTACGGTGATACCGCAGGCACGGAATACTCTTTGGAATGGACGTCGACCGACATTATTTCCGAAGCGTTATATAATTACGCGCTTACGCTTACCACTACGAGCGGCAATATCGTCAATAAGCGGGTTATAAACGTTGACGAGTACGAATTTGCAGGATATTCCGCCCTCTACGACGGGGAAAATCACACTCTCGATATCTTTAAAGGCGAAAACAAACTGACGGTTTCCGACCCGCTCGTTTCCTTCCGTATAACGATAGGCGAAGTTGAAAAATATATCGTTAAAAACGTTGTCGACAGCGGGGATTTCGTGGCGACGATAACCTTAAAAGATACGAATAATTACGTCTTTGGCGAAAGCGACACTTGGACGGTGGATAGCGAAAAAACTTCCGCAAGTTTGACAAAGGAAGTTGCTGTTGCACCCGCACCGCTTGTCGTTGACGTAGCGTATACGAAGACGACTGCAACTTTCAGTTTGACCGGCTTTGTCGGCGACGAGAATCAAGCTGTATTGACAGACTTCTCGTATATTAAAGGTTCAGTCGTTGTTATGGATAGCGAAGAAGAGAAAATCATAACTCTTGAAAATATCGTCGCTATCGGTGATACGATGACTGCGACGGCGGCGGGAGAGTTCGGCATTTCCGCAGTAAGCAGTAATACAAACTACGGTTTCTCAATATATACCGTAGCGGTATTTGAAGTGGCTTTCGTCAGCGGAAGTTATAACGAGGCGGTTGCTGGTAGCGGGTTCGTTCCGCAGAATATGCCTGTAAGTCAATTTGTATTCAGCGGTTTAGACGCAGGAGCATTTGAAAATGACCCTGCCGTTGAAGAAATAAAGGGCACGTTTACGGCAGATATGCCTGCGGAAACGCCTACTTTAAGGCATTACACCTTCGCCGTGTGGTCGGCAGAAGACGATGCGCAAGCGGCGTTCGATTTTGCCGAAACTATAATCCAAAGCAACATTACCATTTACGCCGTATGGCAAGAAAACGCGACCTATACGTTGACCTATAAGTATAAGATTGACGCGCAAGACGCGTGGAACGAACTTGCCGTAGATACTCTTTATACCGACGACAAATTAGTTTACGGCGATACTTTACGTTCGCTTGAAAACTTAAGTTGGTTTATCGGCGACGTTTGGTATTTAGATGCCAACTTGCAAGACAGAATAATGAATAAAGTCTATCGGAACACCGACACCGTGCTTTACGGTCAGTACCGTTTCAATATCGGTCTCGGCGACGTTAACGCCGACGGTAGCGTAGATGCAAACGACATAACGTTGTATAGACAATGGATAGTCGGCGGGTATCAGATGCAAGTCGTTGAAAAGGGCAATGAGTGGAACACGGTTAAAGGCGAAGAATTTGATGCACATAACACGTATTTCCTTAAACGGGTTGCGGACGCCAACGCGCCGACGAGTTCGGCTGTAGTTTTGGGCGATAGCGCACTCGATATCCGCGACGTTTCCACTATCCGTATGGCTTTGGTAGGCGGCTACGGCGTTGACGTGGTTGCCGGTGTGGACGCCACTACCGATAGTGTTGTTATCGTTTCCGTTTCGGAAATAGATAACGTAAGTAAACTGCTGTTAGCGTTAGGTTCGGGCAAGAAAGCGAAATTGTCCAAGGACGTAGACGAAAGCGTTGCGGTAATCGATATCAGCAATATGCAGAAAAATATCGTTATCGACCTTAACGGTAAAACGATAACCGTTCCTTCGTTCAGTATCGCGCTTGTAAGCAACTTTGACGGAAAGATAGAAATTTACAACGGTTCTATCGTCGCTACGGACGGTATCAGTTTAACTGCTCCGAGCGGAACGATTATACTTAATAACGTTAGGCTGTTTGACAGCAACGGTGAATTTACTCTTGCCGCGGCAAGCAATAGTTTACATTTCGTCGGAAACGTTGAGTTTACTAAAGACGACGGCAACGGACACAGCGTGGCGGCGGACGTGGTTATACCGTCGACTACGCACGTAGTCGTTGAAAACGGCGCAACTCTTATTGTAAAGAATATCGTCGTGGCGCAGGTAAGTGGCTATACGTTCAGTATAGAACTCAATAATTCGCAGGAAGAAGAAATCGTTATTCAGGGTGCATACACAGTTTCCGGCACTAACGACGAAGTCGTAAGTTCGTTCTTAACCGTCAACACTTCTGAAGAACTGCTTGAGTTCGCCGCGAAAGGCTACAATATTCGTCTTAATAGCGATATCGTTGTTAAGAGCCAAGTAGTATTTTCAGGCGTAGGCACGCTTGACCTTAACGGTAAAACCATTTCCAACGATGTGGACATCTGGGACAAAACGGCAAGCAAGTGGTCGATTATAAGTGTTCAGGACGGCACGCTTACGATTATCGGCAACGGCACAATGTTTGCCAAAGAAGATGATTGCTATGCGTTAGACGTTCGCGACGGGGCAAACCTTGTAATCGAAAACGGCGAATTTATCGGCAATATGCACGCAGTTTACGTGTACGAAGGTAGCCTTACCGTCAACGGCGGTAAATTCAGCGTACAGCAGATATACAGCGCTACTAAACCGTACGAATTTACCTTAAATATGTACGACGCTAACAGGGCGAACGGCACGGCAACTATAACGGTAAACGGCGGTTCGTATTACAAGTTTAACCCGAGCAACTGCGCGGCGGAAGGCGAAGGCACGAACTTTGTAGCACAAGGTTATTCCGTGGCGGCTGACGGAGATTATTACGTCGTAATAAACGGCTGATAGTACAAAGAGTAATAAAAAATCCACGGCGGAGCAAATTTTGCTCCGCCGTAAATATTAACAGCAGGCGGTTGACAAAGGTTTGTCAACCGCCTGCTGTTAATTGTTATTAAAGGTTATTTATAAGTTCTTAAAATTTCTTCGGCAATTTCGCGCTTACTTATGCACCTGTCCATCGCTTGCTTTTCTATATATCGGTGTGCGTCGTCTTCGCTCATGTTCAAAGCATTTATAAGCGTCCACTTGGCGCGGTTGACGAGTTTTATTTCCATCATCTTTTCTTCGAGCGATACCGTTTTCTTTTCCATTTTGCGGAGACGCTCTCTGGTTGCCTTGACAAAATCAAGCGCTTGAGAAACGTTTTGCGTCGGCAACGGTTTTCTTACCGTAAATACGCCGAAATCCGAAACCTTATCGTATACGTCGTCGTAATTATCGCTACGGACGAAAAGTAAAACCACCGACGGGCTGTTGTTCGACGTGTCGATAGCGAATTTAGCGCCGAAATCATCGGGTAGCGGCGTGTTTATTATAATAAGGTCGTAAAAGCGTTCCACCGTTTTCCTTTGCGCTTCGTTTATGCTACGCGCAAAGACTACGGGCGAATAGGTCGCTTCGGGCAAAAACTGCATTACGTTTGCCGTAAACGTTTCCGAAGCCGAAACTATAAGGACGCTGTATACGTGTTCTCGTAAAGACATATATTTCCTTAATTTATCTTAAATCAGTATAAGCCGAAATAATTTCTTTTGGTAAATATTTTTTTATAAACTCGCTTGTTGCCGCTTTTTGCTTGGCGGTTTCCAAAGAGACGGGCAGTTTTTCGTATTTTTTAAGCGTGTCTTTATCCGCCTTATACATATTGAAATCGGCGGGGGCGGGTAATGCTTCTTTTGCGGCTATTCCGTCAAGCGTCGAATAAATTATAAGCGCAAAAGCGATATAGGGGTTTGCGAGCGGGTCGGGGGAACGGAGTTCCGCGCGGCGGAACGCACCGTTTGCGGCGGGAAGTCTTATCAGTTCCGAACGGTTTTCTTTTGACCAAGCGATAAAGCCGGGCGCTTTGTTTACGCCGAGCCGTTTATAAGAGTTTTCGGAATTATTGAAAAAAGCCGTGCAATCTTTAATTCGGTTTAATATTCCAGCGATAGAATATGGCAAGAAATCTTTGCCGTCTTTACTTTTTACCGAAAAGTTAATATGAAAGCCGTTGCCGGGCGCGCTTTCCACGGGTTTCGGCGAAAAGTCCGCGTATAAACCGTTTCTGTTTGCGACGGTGGAAACCACTTGACGGAAAGTAATAGCGTCGTCGGCGGCGGAAAGCGCGTCCGAATACCTGAAATCAATTTCGTTCTGCCCCGCGCCTTCTTCGTGGTGGGAACTTTCGGGGTAAATACCCATTTGTTCCAAGGTTAAGCAAATCTCGCGGCGGATATTTTCGCCCTTGTCTTCGGGCGCTACGTCCATATAACCCGCGTTGTCGTATGTTTCAGTCGTTTTGTTGCCGTTTTCGTCTAATTTAAAAAGGTAAAACTCCATTTCCGCGCCGAACGCAAAGGAAAGCCCCTGTTCTTCGGCGGCTTTTACCGCGTTTTTAAGTATCAAGCGGCTGTCGCACTCAAAAGGCGTGCCGTCAGGGTAAGTTATATCGCAGAACATACGAACAACCCGCCCGTGTTCGGGGCGCCAGGGAAGTATGGAAAGGGTAGAAGGGTCGGGGTGTAAAAACAAATCGGACTTTGCTTCGTCGCCGAAACCTTGTATTGCCGAAGCGTCTATCGCCACGCCCGTTTTAAAAGCCCGCTCTAATTCGTTATCGGTAATAGATACGTTTTTTTGTTTGCCGAAAACGTCGCAAAACGCGAGTTTGATAAACTTGACGTCTTCTTCTTTTACGAATTCCATTACTTCGTTTTGAGAGTACATTTTTTTACCGCCTTTATTTAATTTTGAACGTACATTTGCTTATACGGATTATTGCTGTCGGGTGAAACTACCGTAAACTCCGCGTTTAATATTTCCTTTTCGTCGTAATTAAAACGCAAGCAAAATTCTTTTATGTACGGGTAAAATTCGTCTAAATCTTCTTTTGTCGCAGCCTTAACGTGCACGTTTTTCGGGAATTTTATATTTTCGCAGGTCGAACGCAACAGCATTTTGCCGCCGTGCATACCCGTGCAGGGGAAATTGCCGACGATGTTTTTATCAGCACCTATGCCGAGAACGATTATAACGCCGCCCGCCTGATATTCGCCTAAAAAACTCCCCGCCGTGCCGCCTATTATAAGCGCGGGGATTTTTTCTTTATAGGCTTTCATGTGAATACCCGCGCGATACCCCGCGTTGCCTTTAACGAATATCTTTCCGCCGCGCATAGCGTAGCCCGCGCAATCGCCGATATTTCCGTGAACGGTAATTTTTCCGTCGTTCATAGTGTCGCCGACAGCGTCCTGTGCGTTGCCGAACACTTCGATAAAAGCGCCGTTAAGGTACGCGCCCAAAGCGTTGCCGGGAGTGCCTTTAATAGTAAGATTTTTGTCGGAAAGTCCAGCGCCGATAAATCTTTCGCCGAGCGCGCCCGAAATTTCCACGTCTTCGCCAGATGTTCTTATTTGCTCGTTAAGTTCTTTGAAAGTTGCGTTTTCTGCGTTTATTTTCAACATTATACCATACCCCCGAGTTTTTTTGCACGGATTTCCGAACTAAATATTGCCAAAGTCGGCGATTTTTTAAGTTTTTCTTTATCTTCTTCCGATAAAGATACTTTTTCTTTTATCAAAGAAGTGTATATTCCCGTGCCTTTTACGTTGCCTATAATTATAAATCCCACTAGTTTATCGCCGTCGAAGAACAGCCGTTTTATGCCGTTTTCTGTCTTTTCTTGGTACATATCGCCTATATATGCGCCCGCCGTCAAAGAGTGAAGCCCGTAAAATCCTATAGCGTTGACGGGCATATCGTCCGTCAGCGATTTAACGCCGCCCGCCATATTTACACCCGCCGTAAAACCCTGAAAATACGCGCTGGGCAGTATCGCAAGCACGTGATTACCCTTTATCGAAGCGTCGTAGCCTTCCGCGCAGTCGCCCGCGGCGTAAACGTTTTTGAGAGAAGTCCGCATTTTGTCGTCGACGATTATTCCACGGTTCACGTTTCCGCCGGCGTATTTAACGAGAGAAACGTTCGCTCTTACGCCGACCGCAAGAATCAGCACGTCGAAATCTATCGTTTTACCGCTTTTTAAAAGCGCGGTGTTTTCGGTGAATTCGCTTACGCTGTCGCCTAAAATAAACGAAACGCCGTGTTCTTCCAAAACGCTTTGCATATACAGTGCGCACTCGTCGTCAAGTATGCTTGATAACACTCTCGTTGCAAGGTCGACGACGGTTATGCTTTTAACACTTTCCGCAATACCTTCGGCACACTTTAACCCGATAAGCCCCGCACCTATTATAAGCACGTGCGAGTTTTCGTTTATTGCGTTTTGTATCGCAAGCGCGTCGTCTTCCGTCATAAACGGAAATTTTTTATCTACGCTGTCCAGCCCCGTAAATGGTGGTACGAACGGGGTAGAGCCAGCCGCGATTAAAAGTTCGTCATACCCGATATCGTTATTTCCGACTTTTACCGTTTTTCCGTCAACGTCTATACTTTCCGCTCGCCCGAACACGAGTTCCACACCGTTTTTCGTGTAAAACTCGTCGGGGCGATATTTCATCTTTTCAAAGTCGGTACGCCCTTGCAGATAGTATGAAATAAGCGGGCGGCAATAGGTCGGCTTTTTCTCGCCGCTTATAAGGTAAATTTTACCGCTTTTATCAACGCTTCGTATTCCTTCTATTGCAGCGACGGAAGCAACGCCGCCGCCCACGATAACGTAATTTTTCATGATTAGCGCTCCTCGTAAACTATGGCTTTATTAGGACAGCCCTTAACGCATGCGGGCGAGCCGCAAGCGTTTTCCAAACACAGTTCGCACTTTAATGCGGCGTGTTCTTCCGCGGGGGAAACCGCTCCGTACGGGCAGACCAAAACGCAAGTAAAACAGCCTACGCACTTGTTTTTGTCTATCTTCACCACGCCATCCTTTTTCGATAGCGCGCCCGAAATACAACATTTAACGCACACGGGGTCTTCACAATGACGGCAGGAAACGGCGTAAGTTATTTTGCCGTCTTCTTCTACGTGTATGCGCGGCTTTATCTCTTTGTCTTTTAAAGCCTTTACCATAGATTTTTCGCCGGAATTTGCGAAAGCACAGTTATATTCGCAAAGCCTGCATCCTAAACACCATTTTTCGTTTACGTAAACTCTTTTCATTGTCCTGCGTGCGAGATACCTAATATCTCCAACTCCTTTTCGTTTAATCCTACGCCGCGAAACATCAGCCTATTGCCTTTAAGCGCTTCTATCGAATTTATACCCATACCGCCCATAAGTTCTTTTATTTCGTGTTTCCACGCCGTCATAAGGTTAATAAGCCTTTGACTTCCTATTTCGGGGTTTAAGCGTTTTACGAGTTCGGGATTTTGCGTGGCGATACCCCAGTTGCATTTACCCGTCTGGCACGTACGGCATAAATGACAGCCTAAAGCAAGCAGCGCCGCCGTCGCAACGTAGCAAGCGTCCGCGCCCAAGGCTATTGCTTTAACTACGTCCGCCGCCGAACGGATACTACCGCCGACCACAAGAGAAACATTGTTTCTTATCCCTTCGTCGCGAAGGCGTTTATCTACCGCCGCAAGCGCAAGTTCGATGGGAATACCCACGTTATCTCTTATTCTCGTCGGTGCTGCGCCCGTACCGCCGCGGAAGCCGTCGATTGCGATTATGTCCGCGCCGCTGCGCGCAATCCCGCTCGCTATCGCCGCTATATTATGTACCGCCGCCACCTTTACTATTATCGGCTTTTTGTACGCCGTCGCTTCTTTTAACGAATACACGAGTTGCCTTAAATCTTCTATCGAGTAAATGTCGTGATGGGGCGCGGGGGAAATAGCGTCGCTGCCTTCGGGTATCATACGCGTTTTAGACACGTCGCCGACTATTTTCGCGCCGGGGAGATGCCCGCCGATACCGGGTTTTGCACCCTGTCCCATTTTTATTTCGATGGCTTTACCCGTCATCAGATATTTTTCGTGAACGCCGAACCGCCCCGAAGCCACCTGTACTATCGTGTTTTCGCCGTAAACGTAAAAATCTTCGTGAAGCCCGCCTTCGCCCGTGTTGTATAAAATACCGAGTTCGTGCGCGGCAATCGCAAGGCTTTTATGCGCGTTATAACTTATCGAACCATAACTCATTGCCGAAAACATTACGGGGATAGAAAGTTCTATCTGCGGGGTAAGATTGTTTATAATCTCGCCCTTTTCGTCGCGTTCTATCGCGGACGGTTTTTTGCCTAAAAACACCTTGGTTTCCATAGGTTCGCGCAACGGGTCTATGGACGGGTTAGTTACCTGCGACGCGTTTATTAAAATCTTGTCCCAGTAAACGGGCAGGGGATTAGGATTGCCCATTGAAGAAAGCAAAACCCCGCCGCTATTTGCCTGTTTATATATTTCTTTTATAGTCTGGTCCTGCCAGTTGGCGTTTTCCTTGAGCCTGCAATCGCTTTTTACTATTTTAAGCGCGTGCGTAGGGCATAAAGATACGCAACGTTGGCAGTTTACGCATTTACTTTCGTCGGATAACATAACTTTGCCGTCCGCATCGAAACTATGCACTTCGTTAGCGCACTGTCTTTCGCAAACGCGGCAGCAAATACATCTGTTTTGATTTCTCACTACTTCGAATTCAGGATAAATATATTCGACACCCATCAGAATTTACCTTCTTTAACTTTTATTATCACGGGTTCGCCGCCCATCGGGGAATAAATGTTTTCGGCGTTTATTTCCATTGTTCTTATCGCCGCTTCTTCGCTTGCGATAAACACTTTATCGTCCTTTTCGCCGACTACCATAGAACGGAGTTTAAGTCTGTCGTTAAGCGCCATAAGTCCGCCGTCGAAACCTAATATAACAGAAAAAGGACCTGTAATTAAAAGACTTGAAAAGACGGTGCGCAAGTATTTCAGTTTTTCGCGTTCCTTTTCGGGCTTATTTTCTATCGTCGACCAAAATGGCGCGGCGATAACGGACGCCGTTTCTTCGAGAGTTAGGCCCTGCCGACGAATAAGGTAATCGGCGATATAGGTTATAACTTCGGTATCGGTCTGCAATGTGCATTTATACCCGAACATCTCTATAAACCTGCGGTTAGCGTCGTAAGACGAAATTTCGCCGTTATGCACTATCGTGTAGTCAAGCAGTCCGAACGGGTGCGCGCCGCCCCACCAACCGGGGGTGTTCGTGGGGTATCTGCCGTGCGCCGTCCATGAATAGCCCTCGTATTCGTCAAGTTTATAAAACCTGCCTACGTCTTCGGGAAAACCTACCGCCTTAAAAGCGCCCATATTTTTCCCGCTTGAAAAGACATACGCGCCGTTCACTTCGGTATTGATTTTCATTACAATACGCACCACAAACTCCTTTTCGTCGAGTTGTAGCGAGCGTAAAAGGGAATTAAGCGGAATAACGAAATACCGCATTATAATAGGTTCGTCGGTTATTTCGGGGATTTTACGCGTCGGAATAAGTTCCTTTTTTACTATTTCGAAACTGTCCTTTAATATCTTTTCACATTCTTCGATGCGGTACTTATCGTTAAAGAAAATATGCAACGCGTATACGTCTTTATGGTCGGGGTAAATGCCGTAGCCGGCAAAGCCGCCGCCTAAACCGTTGCTTCTGTCGTGCATGGGTATCATACTCCGTATGATTTTTTCGCCCGTCATTTTATTCCCGTCTTTACTTATGACCGCAGAAATCGCGCAGCCCGACGGTATTCTTATTTCGCCTTCTTTAAACATAATATAACTCCGTAATTTAGCGTTTAAAATGAAACGGGCGTTCACCGCAGAAAAAATCTGCAATGAACGCCTTTGCTCATTGATATTTCACATTTTACTCTTTATAATAATGTTTGTCAACGGAACGGGGTATAATTTTCCATTAAAAATTTTTATATACGTTATAAAAAAATCTTGCGTTTTTATTTTGCCGATTTTGTTGACAAGCGAAAAAAACAAGTTTATAATGGCGGTATAAATTGAAAAAAGGCAAAGGCGTCTTTTAAGTTTTTACTTAAAGGGCGCTTTTTCTTTTTAAAAAATTCCAAGGAGAAATATTATGGAAAAGATTACGGAAATTTTCGGTAGCAAGGTCTTTGACGACAGGGTTATGAAGGCAAGGCTTTCGAGTAAAGTTTACCAGTCCTTAAAAAAGACGATAGACGAAGGCACGGAACTAGACTTATCCGTCGCTAACGCCGTTGCGGACGCTATGAAGGAGTGGGCGATAGAACAGGGCGCAACGCACTTTACCCACTGGTTTCAGCCTTTGACGGGAATTACCGCCGAAAAGCACGACAGTTTTATTTCTCCCGCGCCTGACGGCAGGGTGATTATGGAATTTTCGGGCAAAGAACTCATTAAAGGCGAACCCGACGCGTCGAGTTTTCCGTCGGGGGGTATCCGCGCCACGTTCGAAGCGCGCGGCTATACCATGTGGGACCCCACGTCTTACGCGTTTATAAAGGATAAAAGTCTGTGTATTCCGACGGCGTTCTGTTCGTACGGCGGCGAAGCGCTCGATAAGAAAACGCCCCTTCTCCGTTCTATGGAAGCCTTAAATAAACAGGCGCTCCGTATATTAAAACTTTTCGGAAAGACGGAAGTTAAGAGAGTAAGCACGTCCGTCGGTCCTGAACAGGAATATTTTCTTGTGGATAAGGCTATGTTCGATAAACGTAAAGACCTTATTTATACGGGCAGAACCTTGTTCGGCGCAAAACCCCCGAAAGGACAGGAAATGGAAGACCACTATTTCGGCGTTATAAAGCCCCGCGTCGCGGCGTTTATGGCTGACCTTAACGAAGAGTTGTGGAAACTCGGAATACTTGCTAAAACCGAGCATAACGAAGTCGCGCCCGCGCAGCACGAACTTGCACCCATTTACGCGACTACGAATATCGCTACCGACCATAACCAACTGACTATGGAAATAATGCAAAAGGTGGCGTTAAAGCACGGGCTGTGTTGTTTATTGCATGAAAAACCCTTTGCGGGCGTGAACGGCAGCGGCAAGCACAACAACTGGTCAATGGCTACCGATACGGGCGTAAACCTTTTATCCCCCGGCGAAACGCCGAGCGAGAACGCGCAGTTCTTATTGTTCCTTTGCGCGGTAATTAAAGCGGTGGACGATTATCAGGACTTATTGAGAATTTCCGTTGCGACGGCGGGCAACGACCACCGTTTGGGCGCTAACGAAGCGCCGCCCGCGGTAGTTTCAATCTTTTTGGGCGACGAACTGACGGCAATACTTGAAGCCATCGAACAGGATAAACCTTATCAGGGCACGGAAAAGACTACCATAAAACTCGGCGTGGACGTTCTGCCGAAGTTTGCGAGAGATACGACGGATAGAAACAGAACTTCGCCGTTCGCGTTTACGGGCAACAAGTTCGAGTTCCGTATGCTGGGCTCTTCAAACAGTATTTCGTGCGCGAACATCATGCTTAACAGCGCGGTGGCGGAAAGCCTTAAAATTTACGCCGACAGGTTAGAAAAGGCGAAAGACTTTGAAAGCGCGCTCCACGATATGATAAAGAAAACCATAAAAGACCACAAGCGAATTCTCTTTAACGGCAACGGCTACGACGACGCGTGGATAAAGGAAGCGGAAAAGCGCGGGCTATTAAACTACAAGACTACGCCCGACTGTATGCCGCATCTTTTGGACGAAAAGAACGTTAAAATGCTGACTGCGCACAAGGTCTTTACCGAAACCGAACTTAAATCGCGCTGCGAAATTATGCTCGATAACTATTGCAAGACGGTGGTAATAGAAGCGAACGCTATGGCGGATATGGCAAGGCGAGAGATATTGCCCGCGATAGAAGGGTATGTCGGCGAACTTTCTTTAGCCGCTAAAAACAAGATAAAAGCGTTCGGCGACGTTTCGGTGGAATACGAAAAGACAACGGCAGTTAAACTTTCGGCACTCTGTTCCGAAATATTGTTAAAGACCGACGACCTTGAAAAAGAACTTATCGCGCTTAAAGGCTTTGACGGCGTTATAAAAGAAGGCTACGAAATAAGAGATAAACTTTTACCTTTGATGACGGAACTCCGCGCGGCGGCGGATACGGCGGAAACGCTGACTTCGGCTAAATACTGGCCGTTCCCGACCTACGGAGATTTATTATTCGGCGTGAAATAAACGCTTAAAACATAAGGAGAACTACTATGACTATCGAATTCTGGTATTTAATCGGCGCGGCGCTCGTATTTTTTATGCAAGCGGGGTTTGCTATGGTGGAAACGGGTTTCACGAGAGCGAAAAACGCGGGCAATATCATAATGAAAAACTTAATGGACTTCTGTATCGGAACGGTGGTTTTTATGCTCCTTGGTTTCGGACTGATGATGGGCGAAGACACAGTCTTCGGGCTTGTAGGCGTGCCTAATCTCGATTTATTCACCAAGTTTTCGGAATTTATTTCGGGTACGGGCGAAGGGTTTACAGACGCGTCAATCTTCGTGTTTAACCTTGTGTTCTGCGCGACCGCGGCGACTATCGTATCAGGTTCTATGGCGGAACGGACGAAGTTTTTATCCTACTGTATTTATTCCGGTATAATTTCGCTCGTTATCTATCCTATAGAAGCGCATTGGATTTGGGGCGGCGGCTGGCTTGCGAGTTTAGGTTTCCACGATTTTGCGGGGTCTACCGCAATACATATGGTCGGCGGAATTACCGCGCTTATCGGCGCAATAATGGTAGGACCGAGAATAGGTAAGTACGAATACGATAAAAGCGGCAAAGTTATTAAAGTGAACGCCATACAAGGGCACTCTATACCGCTCGGCGCGCTCGGTGCGTTTATACTTTGGTTCGGCTGGTACGGGTTCAACGGCGCTGCCGCTACTACTACGAGTGAGCTTGCCACTATATTTTTGAATACGACTATTGCTCCCGCGGTTGCGACGTGTACGACTATGGTTTTTACTTGGGTAAAGAACGGCAAACCCGACGTTTCAATGTGTATAAACGCATGTCTTGCGGGGCTTGTTGGAATTACTGCGGGTTGCGCCGCACTTGACGCAATCGGCGCAACGGTAGTCGGTATCGTTTCGGGATTTTTAGTGGTTTTCGTCGTTGAATTTCTTGATTTGAAATTACACATAGACGACCCCGTCGGTGCGGTCGGCGTGCATATGGCAAACGGTATTTGGGGAACGATAGCCGTCGGGCTTTTAGCAAACCCTGACGCTCCAGCGCATCTTAACGGGCTTTTTTACACGGGCGATTTTACGCAAATCGGCGTACAACTTTTAGGCTTTGTTTCGGTTGCCGCGTATACGGTAATAATGATGACGGTATGCTTTACGGTAATCAAAAGGACGGTCGGCTTGCGCGTAAGCCGTGAAGAAGAAATAAAAGGGCTTGATAAGACCGAGCACGGGTTGCCTTCCGCATACGCGGACTTTGCACCGTCCACCGTGGCGTATGCCGATTATATAAGCGAGGACACGGTATTCGTTTCGGGCGATACGCCGATAGCCGAAGCCGTGCCCGTTAAAAAGGTGGAAAGTGTTAGCGACGGACATCCTAAATTTACAAAGATTGAAATTATATTTAAGGAAGAGCGGCTGTACGCGTTGAAAGAAGCGTTAGGGCGTCTCGGCATAACGGGTATGACGGTATCACACGTTATGGGCTACGGGCAGCAGAAAGGTAAGCCCGAATACTACAGGGGCGTAGCCGTCGAAACCAACCTTTTGCCCAAAGTTCAGATGGATATAGTCGTCAGTAAAATTCCCGTACGGGCAGTTATAGAAACGGCTAAAAAGGTGCTTTACACGGGACATATCGGCGATGGAAAGATTTTTGTGTACGACGTGGAAAACGTGGTTAAAGTAAGAACGGGTGAAGAAGGCTACGACGCTTTACAGGACGTAGAATAGAAGGTAGAAATATGTGCGGAATAATGGGCTACTCAGGAAAATGCGACAAAAAGGCGTTCGCGGACGGGTTTTATAAGACCGTGTCGCGCGGACCTGATATGACAAAATGTGAAAAAGTCGGAGACGGGGTCTTCGGCTTTCACCGTTTGGCAATAATGGGGCTACACGAAGAAGGTATGCAGCCTTTTGAAATGGACGGGAGTTTTGCCGTTTGCAACGGCGAAATTTACGGCTTTTCTAAGTTAAAAGACGACCTTATTAAAAAAGGTTATAAATTTAAAAGCGACAGCGATTGCGAGATACTGTTGCCGCTTTATAAGGAATACGGCACGGATACTTTTAAGATGCTGGACGCGGAATACGCCTGTATTATCTACGACGGGAAAACGGGCGAATATATCGCGGCGAGAGACCCGATAGGTATCCGCCCCCTATATTACGGGTACGATAAAGAGGGCGTAATAGTGTTTGCGTCAGAACCTAAAAACCTTGTGGGAATTTGCGACAAAATTCTGCCGTTCCCCGCAGGGCATTACTATAAGGGCGGTAAATTTTACTGCTACAACGATATAGCGGCAAGACAGCCCTATTCGCAGGACGATATTAACGCGGCTTGCAAAAACATACGTGAAAAGTTGATTGCGGGCGTAAAAAAGCGGCTGGTTGCGGACGCCAAAGTGGGCTTTCTGCTTTCGGGCGGGCTTGACAGTTCGCTTGTTTGTGCGATTGCGCAAAAGGAAAGTAAAACCCCGATTAAAACTTTTGCAATCGGTATGGTGGGCGACGCTATAGACTTAAAATACGCTAAACAAGTCGCCGACTACATAGGCAGCGACCACACCGAATTTTATATGACAAAAGAACAGGTGCTATCGTCGCTCGAAGAAGTTATTTATATACTCGGCACGTTCGATATAACGACAATCCGCGCGAGTATGGGTATGTATCTTCTCTGCAAAGGTATTCACGAGAACACCGACATACGCGTACTTTTAACGGGCGAAATTTCCGACGAGTTATTCGGCTACAAGTACACCGATTTCGCGCCGAACGCCGAAGAATTTCAACGTGAGAGCGAAAAGCGGGTAAAAGAACTGCATATGTACGACGTGTTGCGCGCCGACAGGTGCATTTCGGTAAACTCTTTGGAAGCGAGAGTGCCGTTCGGCGATTTGGATTTCGTAAAATACGTGCTGTCTATTAACCCCGAACTCAAACTCAACAAGTACAACAAAGGCAAGTGTCTTTTAAGAAAGGCGTTTGAAGACGGCGATTATTTGCCGCACGATATACTGTACCGCGAAAAGGCGGCGTTTTCCGACGCGGTGGGGCATTCTATGGTGGACTACCTTAAAGAATACGCCGAAAGTTTATACACGGACGAAGAATTTAACGAGAAAAAGGAAAAATACTCTCACGCAAAGCCGTTCACCAAAGAGTCGCTTTTGTACCGCGAGATTTTTGAAAAGTATTATAAAGGGCAGGGAGAAATGATAAAAGATTTCTGGATGCCGAATAAGTCTTGGCAGGGTTGCAACGTAAACGACCCTTCGGCAAGGGTTTTATCCAACTACGGCGCAAGCGGCAAATAGGCGAAAGAGAAAAGATAAGGAGAAAGAAATATGGCAAAGTATATTTTCGTAAGCGGCGGAGTGGTTTCGGGGCTGGGTAAGGGAATAACGGCGGCATCTCTCGGCAGGCTTTTAAAAGCGCGCGGGCTTAAGGTTGCGGCGCAAAAACTCGACCCGTACATAAACGTCGACCCCGGCACTATGAGCCCTTATCAGCACGGCGAAGTTTACGTTACCGAAGACGGTGCGGAAACCGATTTGGATTTAGGGCATTACGAACGCTTTATCGACGAAGATTTAAATAAGTATTCTAACCTTACGACGGGCAAAGTTTACTGGTCGGTCTTAAATAAAGAACGCCGCGGCGAATATTTGGGGCATACCGTTCAGGTTATACCGCATATAACGAACGAGATAAAAGAATTCGTCTATTCGGTCGGCAACCACACCGACGCGGACGTGGTTATAACCGAAATAGGCGGCACTATCGGCGATATAGAATCCCAACCGTTTTTAGAAGCGGCAAGACAGATTTCCTTGGAAGTGGGTAAAGGGAATTGTCTGTTTATCCACGTAACCCTTGTGCCGTATATAAGCGGTTCGGACGAACATAAGTCCAAACCCACGCAGCACTCGGTCAAAGAATTGCAAGGTATGGGCATTAAACCCGACGTAATAGTTTTGCGTGCGGACGAACCCTTAGAAGAAGAGATTTTCGATAAAATTTCGCTGTTTTGCAACGTGCCCAAAGATTGCGTTATTGAAAACCTTACTCTGCCAAACCTTTACGAAGCGCCGCTTATGCTTGAAAAGCAAAACCTTTCGTCGGTAGTCTGCCGCGAGTTGGGGTTAAAAACCAAAAAGCCCGATTTAAAGGATTGGAAAGAAGTTATCAAAAAGATAAAGTCGAGAACCAAGACGGTAAATATCGCGCTTGTCGGCAAATACGTCAAACTTCACGACGCGTATTTGTCGGTTGCGGAAGCGCTTCGCCACGCGGGCTACGAATACGGCGCGAGAATAAATATTTCCTGGGTGGATTCCGAAACGCTTAACGATAAAAACGCGGCGGAAATCTTAAAAGACGCGGACGGAATAATTGTCCCCGGCGGTTTCGGCGGGCGCGGCGTAGAAGGTATGATTTCTGCGGTAAAATACGCGCGAGAAAACGGCGTTCCGTTTTTCGGAATATGTTTGGGTATGCAAATCGCGGTAATAGAGTATGCGCGAGACGTTTTAGGGTACAAAGACGCAAATTCCGGCGAGTTCGACGAGAATTGTAAACACAAAGTAATAGATTTTATGCCGGGGCAAAGCGACGATATAGATAAAGGCGGCACTTTGCGGCTCGGCAGTTATCCGTGCAAAGTTATGTGCGGCACGACTATGGAACGGTGCTACGGCAAAACGGAGATTGCCGAACGCCACCGCCACCGCTACGAGTTCAACAACGATTATAAAGACGAATTTATAAAAGGCGGCTTGACTATCGGCGGTATTTCGCCCGACGGCAGGCTTGTGGAAACGGTGGAACTTACCGAAAGAGATTTTTACGTGGGCGTGCAGTTCCACCCCGAATTTAAGTCCCGCCCCAACAAGGCGCACCCGCTTTTCAAGGGTTTTATAAATGCGTCGCTTAAATATAAGGAAACAAAATAATGAAATTTAGCAAAATGCAGGGGCTTGGCAACGATTATCTTTATATCTACGGCGAAGCCCCTCTAAAAGCAAAAGATTTAGCCGTAAAATATTCCGACCGCCATTTCGGCGTAGGGGCGGACGGGCTTATATTTATATCGCCGTCAAAAATCGCGGACTTTAAGATGCGTATTTTTAACGCCGACGGTTCGGAGGCTAAAATGTGCGGCAACGGTATACGGTGCGTAGGGAAATTTCTTTACGAAAAGGGCTATACGGACGATACGGTTTTAACAATCGAAACGTTGTCTGGCATAAAAACGCTTAAACTTAACGTGGTGTTCGGAAAAGTCAAAACGGTGTCCGTGGATATGGGAAAAACTACCGTACAAGACGATATAACGCTTACGGCGGCGGATAAAGTGTTTACCGCAACGCCCGTTTCGGTCGGCAATCCGCATATAGTTATTTTTGTAGATGACGTGGAAAATTTCCCGATAGACAAGTACGGTAAAATTTTAGAAAAGCACTCACAATTTCCTGACGGTGTGAACGTGGAATTTGCCGAAGTTTTTGATGGGTTTATCCGTATGCGCGTTTGGGAACGGGGTAGCGGAATAACCCTTGCTTGCGGCACGGGCGCATGCGCAACCGTTTCCGCCGCAGTGAAAAAAAGGCTTGTTGGCGCGGGCGAATTTATAACCGTTAAACTTGACGGCGGCGATTTACAGGTTAAATATACCGCCGATACGGTAATAATGACGGGCGGCGCGGAATTTATAGCGGAAGGAGAGACTTATGACTAAACCGAATATGAATTACGCTGACTTAAAAGACAGTTATCTGTTTTTCGGTATAGCGCAAAAGGTCAAAAAATATTCGGAACAAAATCCCGATAAAAAGATTTTCCGTTTAGGAATAGGCGACGTGTCCTTACCCCTTTGCAGGTCTGTAATTTCCGCGTTGCAGGAAGGAGTATCAGACCAAGCCGAAAAATCGTCGTTCCACGGCTATATGCCGGAGTGCGGTGCGTCTTTTTTAAGACAAACCGTAGCCGAATTTTACCGCAAGCGCGGCGTTAAAATAGCCGACGACGAAGTTTTCGTTTCAAGCGGAGCGAGCGACGAACTCGGCGATATTTTGGACTTGTTCGACAAAGAAAATTCCGCACTCGTTATAGAACCCGCTTATCCCGCGTACGTTGACGCGAATATTATCGCGGGCAGAAAAATTATTCACTTATCATCGTCGATAGAGAACGGCTTTACGCCCGAACCTGACGAAGACCATATCGCGGATATTATTTATATTTGTTCGCCTAATAATCCGACGGGCGCAGTGTTTACTAAAGAAAAACTTAAAAAGTGGGTGGATTTTGCAAATAAGCACGGTTCGGTTATACTGTTTGACGCGGCGTACGAAGCGTTTATCGAAGACGATAGCGTGCCGCACAGTATTTTCGAGATTGACGGCGCTAAAACCTGCGCGATAGAAATATGTTCGCTGTCTAAAACCGCGGGGTTTACGGGCACAAGGCTCGGCTATACGGTTATTCCGAAAGCGCTCGTGCGCGCCGGCATGAGTTTTAACGCTATGTGGGTAAGGAACAGAACGACCAAGACCAACGGCGTTTCATATATTATCCAAAAGGGCGGGGCGGCGGTCTTTACCGATGAAGGTCAGAAAGAAATCAAGGAAAATATTGCTTATTATAAAGAAAACGCTAAAATTTTAATGCGTGTTTTAGACGAGTGCGGTATAAAATACACGGGCGGCAAGAACGCGCCGTATATCTGGCTTAAATGCCCGAACGGGCTTGACAGTTGGGCGTTTTTCGATTTATTACTTGATAAAATCCAGGTTGTCGGTACACCGGGCGAGGGCTTTGGAAAATGCGGCGAAGGGTTTTTCCGCTTTTCTACTTTCGGTAGCCGTGAAGACACCGTTGCCGCCGCAAACAGGTTGAAATCCTTAAAATTATTCTGAACTATAATTATCCGCCGTTAGCCTTTATGCACGCATTTGCCCGTGTAGGCGTCCTGAAACATCATAAAATATCCGTCGCCTTTTAAGTTGAATATGGATAGCGGTACGAAACAGCAGTACCCCGCGAGTTCTTTCGGGGGCGTCGGCCGATATTTTGACGGTACGCCGTAGCATATATACTTTTCTTTGCCGTTTTCCTTTATTACGCCGACGACGTAATATTTTTCATCCGCATAATAAACCTTTGCGAACCGACTGCCGTCTATTACCTTTTCAAGTTCCGTTTCTTTCGGGTATTTATCGAAAAGCCCGTCAAGTTCGTTTTTTACTTTAAGGTAGTAGGGGGCGTCTTGGCTTCTTTTATCGCCCGTTTCATTTTGAGATAAATCAAAGTTTTTTTCGCTTTGTCCTTCTTCTTGCGGACGGAAATAAGCGTCGCCGCCCGATTCACGTCGTATATACTCATCGGATAATTCCTTTATCGCTGAAAGTTTTTGTTGCACGTCCGTATCGTTGTAATAGTTTTCGGTGGCGACCGCTTCGTCGTCGTATAACCTGAACAACTGCGTGTCGCCGTGCTTATAAGGCGTGTCAAAAGTTTCCGTGTCTATTTTGGTAGCGGCGGTGTCGGTGTCGTCAAGCGGCATAGCGAACTCTTTTTCGCGCTCACGGAGTTTTCTTTCGGTTATTATTTCGTTTACCACGATAGAGCCGTACTCCTTTGCGGAAAGTAAAGCGTCTTCGCTTTTACCGTACGCAATAAGCAGCGGAATATCGTTTTCCACCGTCCAAAGCCCCGCGGTAATGCCTTTTTCAAGCGAAAGTCCGTCGATAAACGGTATCGCGGAAGAAACGGGGGTTTTACCCAAATCTTTTTTTATTATCGTTTTATCGTCGGCGACGATAAACAGGCGGTATTCGCCTTTTTGTAGCGCGGCAAACCCCACGAGCGATAAAAACACCGTTAAAAGCCCGTTTTCTTTTTCCAGCCGACAGATACCGCAGGCGGGCTTATTGCCCGAAGAATAACTTTCGGACGTCTGTTTTATAACGAGAATTTTTTTTGCGAACATTTTTTCACCGCCCTTTACCGACGCTTAGTATCGATTATTTTAAATATATATGCTGTGTTTATATTTAAAATTTGTTTTTTTGCCGAAAAACAGCACTTAAAGTCGAAAAAATATATTACGGCGGCGCTAAAAAGTTTACATATCGTTCTAAAAATGTTATAATACATATAATTATAATGGGGTAGGATGAGAATTTTTTTAAGGAGACGTGTAAAAAAATTATGACGAACAACAAAAAACTTCTGGATTTCGTTAAAGAAGCGCAGGAACTTTGCGCTCCTGAAAGGGTTGTGTGGATTGACGGGAGCGAGGCTCAACTCGAAGCGCTTCGTAAACAAGCCGTCGACGAGAAAATTCTTATCAAACTCAATCAGGAAAAATTGCCCGGGTGCTATCTTCACCGCACAACGGTAAACGACGTCGCAAGGGTAGAAGGCAGAACCTTTATCTGTTCTAAAAATAAAGAAGATTCCGCACCCATCAATAACTGGATGGAAACGGAAGAAGCCTATAAACTCTTAAAAGGTCTGTTTAAGGGCGTTATGAAAGGCAGAACTATGTACGTTATCCCGTATTCTATGGGCGCTGTCGGCAGTAAGTTCTCTAAAATCGGTATCGAAATCACCGATTCTATCTACGTCGTTTTAAATATGGCTATAATGACCAGAGTGGGTCAAAAAGTTTTAGACGCGCTTGGCGACGGGGATTTTATCAAGGGCTGGCACTCTTATGCGGAACTTTCCGAAGAAAAGAGATATATCTGCCATTTCCCCGAAGACAATACCATTATGTCCATCAACTCCAACTACGGCGGCAACGTGCTTTTAGGTAAAAAGTGCTTTGCGCTCCGTATCGCTTCGTACCTTGGCAAGACCGAAGGCTGGATGGCTGAACATATGCTTATTTTGGGTATTGAAAACCCGAAAGGCGAAATCAAGTACGTTGCGGCGGCTTTCCCGTCCGCGTGCGGAAAGACCAACCTTGCTATGATAATTCCGCCCGAAATCTATAAAAAGAAAGGCTATAAATGCTGGTGCGTGGGCGACGATATCGCTTGGATAAGAGTTGGTGAAGACGGAAGACTGTGGGCGGTGAACCCCGAAAACGGCTTCTTCGGCGTTGCCCCCGGCACGAGTATGAAATCTAACCCCAACGCACTTTTATCGACTAAAAAAGGCACGATTTTCACTAACGTTGTTGAAAATTTGGACGACGAAACGGTTTGGTGGGAAGGTTTGGATAAAAATCCGCCCAAAAACGCGCTTGACTGGAAAGGTAATCCTTGGAATGGCGATATGAAAGACGCTGACGGTAAGCCCATCAAAGGCGCGCACCCCAACAGCAGATTTACCGCGCCTACGGTTAACTGTCCTTGTCTTTCCGACCAGTTTGAAGCGCCGAACGGCGTTCCGCTTTCCGCTATTATCTTCGGCGGAAGACGTGCAAAAACCGCACCGCTCGTTTACCAGAGTAAAGACTGGAATAACGGCGTGTTCGTAGGCTCGATTATGGCGAGTGAAACGACGGCGGCGGCAACCGGCGCGGTTGGCGTGGTTAGACGCGACCCGATGGCTATGCGCCCGTTCGTCGGCTACAATATGGGCGATTACTTTAAGCATTGGATTGAAATGGGCGACAAGATTAAAAATAAACCCAAGATTTTCAACGTCAACTGGTTCAGAACGGACGATAACGGCAACTTTATTTGGCCGGGGTTCGGCGACAATATGCGCGTTCTCGACTGGATACTTGCCCGTTGTGAAGACAAGGTTGACGCTAAAGAAACGCCTATCGGCTATGTTCCTTACGCAAAGGACATCAATATCGAAGGGCTTGACGGCATAACCGAACAGACCATTGAAGATTTACTTACCGTCGATAAAGAAAACTGGACGAAAGAAACCGAAGGTATCGAAACTTTCTACGGCGAATTAGGTAGCCGAGTTCCGAAAGAACTTTACGATGAACTTGCTAAATTAAAAGCGAATTTGAAATAATTATAAAACTTGTGTTCCCTATAAGGGAAAGGTGGTAAAGGCTCGGCAAAACTGCCGAGCCTTTACCAAAAGGTTAAAAAAATTAAAACGGATAAACCCTTTGGTAAAACCGTACCGTAGGCATGTTTTTGGTGTGCCTACGGTACGGTTTTACCAACCTTCCCCTAAAATGGGACACGAGAGATGATAAAAAAGCCCGCCGCGACAAAAATTTGTCGCGGCGGGCGCTTTTTATTTTTAATATGTATAAAAACTTTTCGTAAGGGGTAAAACATAACCATAAAACTAAAAAGGAGATTGTTTTATGGGCAAAAATATGCTTACTACCAAAGAAGCAACGCTTTTATCGGACGTTTTAGTCTACGAAGAGAGCGCGTGCAAAAAAGCAAGACTTTACGCAAGAACTTTAACGGATAAAGATTTAGCGGCAAAATTCAATAAACTTGCCGACAACCACGAAAAGCGATTTAACGCGTTATTCGATTTATTGTAAGGGGGAAGTATGGATTATATGAAAGAGATAACTTTAAATGAAAAAGACAGTTTGCAGGATATGTTGAATTTAGAAAAAAATCTCGCCAAAGTTTATTCTACGGTGATGACCGAAGGGGTAAGCAACGGTTTCAGGACGGTTATTAAACGCAACTGGAACGAAACGGTAGAAGACCAGGCGGGCGTTTATTTTATGATGACGGACAAAGGCTATACGGAAGTTCAGTCCGCGCCCGAAACGACGTTATCGGAAGAAAAAAATAAGTTCATGAAAGTTAAAAGTCAACTTGCATAAAACAACGTTTTAAACAGGTAGGTAATTTCTTGTGTCCCCTTGTAGGGGAAAGTTGGTACAGGCGTAGCAGATTGCTACGCCTGTACCAAAGGGTTTAACTATAATATAAAACCTTTTGGTATCCCTACGGCTTTAAGTCGTAGGGATACCGCCTTTCCCTTACAGGGAACACGAGATTATTACGAGTGTGGCGGACGGAGACGGGCAAACGAAGTAATCTCTTTGAGATTGCCACGCTTAGAAAATCGGCTCGCAATGACATAAAAAAATTTCGCGGCGCAAGCAAAAATGCTTGCGCCGCGAATTAGTTAATTCAGAAATTATTTATTCGTTTCCGTATTGACGGGCGTTCCGTTATTTTTTCTCTTTTCCAGATATTTAATAAGGAACACAGAGCCGACAAATAAGCCTATGGCTACCACCCACATAATTACGCCGCCGAGAACGCCGTTCAAATCCGAATCTATCAGCACGCCGCCGACAAGGTAGGATATAAAGGCGATTACCGCAATAAGCGAAGCGTAGGGGAGTTGCGTTTTCACGTGGTCGACGTGGTTGCAGTTGCCGCCTGCGGAAGCAAGTATCGTGGTATCGGAGATGGGCGAAACGTGGTCGCCGTAAACAGCGCCGCCGAGCGTTGCCGAAACGGTAAGAACGGCAAGCGTGCTGCTACCGCCAAGCACCGCGATGGCAATCGGCACGAGAACGCCGAACGTACCCCAAGAAGTACCCGTTGCAAAGGATATGCCGCAAGCAAGTAAGAAGAATATAGCGGGGAACAGCCATTGTACGGAAAGCCCTGCGACGTTTTCGTTAACGAAGTGCTGTGCGTCGAGATAGCCGCCTTTCGCGCCCATAATGCCGGAAATTGTCCAAGCGAAAACCAAAATCAGTATTGCGGGGGTCATAGATTTAAAGCCCTGAACGATACTGTCCATTATTTCCTTGAAACTAACGACGTTTGATATCATATAATAAGCGGCGACGACGAGCAACGCGAAAGTAGAACCGATTGCAAGGGACAAGCCCGCTTCGCAATTCGAGAACGCTTCGATAAGGTTTGCAGACTGAACTTCCGTGCCGAGCGTTTCGGTATCCCAGTTATAGAAATAGCCGGTGTATATCATGCCGAGAATACAGAACACGATAAGCGTTATAACGGGGATAACGAGATGACGAACCTTGCCTTTGGGATTGATGGCGATAGACTTGTCTTCGTTGGTGGGAAGGTCGGTTTCGCCCGCGTTAAGGTCGTCCAAAAAGTCCGCCGCGTTTTCGTTTTTCTTCATTTTGCCGAAATCTATTTTATAGATACAGAAAACGAACACCATTATTAAAGTAAGTATAGCGTAAATATTGAAAGGTATAGTTTTGATAAACGCAACGAGTCCGTTGCCTTCGAGTTCGCCGGAAACTGCCGCCGCCCAAGAAGAAATAGGCGCGATTATGCAGACGGGCGCAGCCGTGGAGTCGATTATCCAAGCG
>ODAI013310112.1_pt1 | contig 40890 bp, 43 predicted proteins | sample 1539321 | NCBI WGS metagenome assembly ODAI01 (sample SAMN02144231, study PRJEB22623) | gut metagenome | biome: sheep rumen | host: Ovis aries | place: New Zealand
CCGCCCGGCGAGGGTGTGAGCGGGGGGCGGCCCCCCCCCCCCCCCCCCCTCCCCCGCGGGGCCCCCCCCCGCCCCCCGTGCGGCTAAACTTAATATCCATTACAAGCCCGGCCAGGCGGGATCCGCCCGCCTGTTATAATAGTAGCAAATTTCCTAAAAAAAAATTTCGTTTTGCCTGTTGACATTGTTCCGTTCACGTAGTATAATACAGGTGACGGTTGAGAGATCAGCCGATCATCCGAAGGAGGACAAAAAATGAAGATCAATCTGTACGAATCCTACGGCGTGATCGCCCACGAAAAGGCCCCCGTTTACTCCGAAACCATCCCGGCCAGCAGCGCCTACGACGTCATCACCGTGGACATCCCCGACCAGTATCCGCTGTCCAGGAACGAGCTGGGCGAAACCCTGATCGATATCGACGGCGTCACCTGGCTCCTGCGCGAGGTGCTGAAGAACAAGGGCGATCATCCCGCCCTCCGGTGGTTCGACGGCCGGCGCTACCACACCATCCAGCTCAAGACCGTCCGGGAGTGAGGTGCACGCCATGCCTGACCTGATCCCCATCAAAGAGTACGCCGCCTCCCTCGGCAAAGACCCGGCGGTGGTCCGACAGAAATGCCTCCGCGGCACGCTCCCCGGCGCGGTCAAGCTCGGCCGCGACTGGCTGATCCCGCCGGACGCGCCCTACCCGGATCACCGGGTAAAGTCCGGCCTCTACAAAAACTGGCGGAAGAAAGATCCCCGGCCCGAATGATCGGGCCTTTTTCGTTGACGGCCGCCGGAGTTGCACCGGCTGCGCGGCTGGCACATCCTGTCCATGAGGGCCCTTGCAAAAAAGGGTCCTCCTCTCTTTATTATTTTTTTAGGATGCCGCGCCGGTCTGCCGCCGCCATGGAAAGGGCAGCCCCGCTGCCCATGGTATAAAACATCCCGCCTGCGTCCGCGCTTAACGTGAATACACCGTACACGGCTCGGCCACGAGCGCGAAGGCTTAGACTCATGTGTCCAAGTGCTTCTGTGTGTCTGTCTTGAAAGGAGGGAATGATACATGAAGAAGTGCTGTCCCTTCCGGCCCCTGGGCCCGCAGGCGGGATTATCATTCGGCAATACAGTTATTGATGGCTTTTATTACGTTCTTCCTGTCGGCCATCCCACTTCACTGCCTTTCTCCGTCTGCGCAGTACCATTCATCATTAGTCCCAAAATGGCGGCGGCAACACCAACCACAACCATTTGAACAACATTCTGTGCTATAATGTCTGCAATTCTTGCACCGGACAACCTCAACCATATCTTTTGGGTTTCCGTTCGGTTCATATCCAAGCATTGCCATCTGAGCAGCAAAACTACTCCGTGTTAACTCTTTGTTTTTTTCTTCATCAGTCATCCCATTTCACCTTTCTTCCACAGACCGGACAAAAATTAATTGTTTTATTCATCAGGTAACGTACTTCATCGTTAATAACTAAGCCGCAATTGCTACATTCGAAACAAGTATACTCATGTGACCACGTTACTGGTTCCTGTTCTTTCAAATCACACGTATCACACCAACGCTCTTGTGATATACGAATAACGTCTTTTGCATCATAGGACAACTTGCTCAACATTCCGTGGGAGATTTCGCATAACACAATCTGGTATTGTGCCAAAGCATAGTCAACACCTTCGGAAGTAAGGCCGTATTTTTCTGCGACTTCTTCAAGTGTCATCCCATTTCACCTGCTCTTTCGTCGGCTTTTTTGTGAACAATTTGATTTTTTTCATAAAATATAGAATTTCGTTAATTTCTTCCGGCCTTAACACCCAGAATGGTGTTGTATCTCCGTAAAATATCGCGCAGATAGGGTCTCTGCGTTTGTCTTTCTTCCACTTTTCCCATTCTTCTTTGGTAAGTTCGTTTGGTTCCTGCTCTTTCAGCAGTTCCCGTGCGTCTTCTGCAATGTTCTTTAGGCAGTACCCGCTTCCGTTGTACGGGCATCCTTCACATGGCGTTTCGTTCGTTATCAGGCATTCCAGCCCTTTCAGGACTTTTTCTCTGTCAGTCATCCTCCGCCTCCAGCATCCGCGCCATCGTTGCCCTCTCCGACGATCTCGCTCACCCGCCAGCCGGCCGCCCTGCACAGCCAAAAGAGTTTGGGGACCGACGGCACCGCGCACCCCATCTCCCAGTTATGGATCGTATGGTACTGGATGCCCGTCCGTTTCGCCAGCGCGCCGATGGTCAGCCCGTCCCGCTGCCGCCTCGCCCGGAGGTTGGCCGCGATCCGCGCGGCCATGGCCTCCTCAAACGCGTATTTGTCATCCAGCAGCTGCTCCCGGTCTGCGTTCATCTTGTCAGCCTCCTGTCATGCTCAGCTGCTGGTCCGCGTACCTGGTCTCCCAGTAGCCGCGCTCGTTTTTCCACAGGCCCTTCGCGCACGTCGTCCTGAATTTTTTTCCCTCGTATTTCCCGCCCAGCTTGTAGCCGGTCCTGACCTCAAACTCCGGCGTCAGCAGCTCCGTTCCGTCTGCCTGTGTTTTGCTCCTGATCTCTACGCCGATTTTGATCGTCACGTCCGCCGACGCCATCCTCCTGGCCAGCGCCGCCCGGAAGGCATCGTTGACGATCTCGTTGATCTCCTGGATCATCTCCGCGTTTTCATCCGCGATAATATCAAAAATCAGTTCGTCCATTCGTCCTCCTCCGGCATCCGCTCCGGCGGCAGCATCCGCCTAAACTCGATCCCGTCGATCACCTGCACCTCGTCGCTCACCACCGGCACCCACGGGCCGCCCAGGCCCTTCTCCCTGGCCATCCCCATGGTGTATTCCGCCAGCTGCTCGCAGGCCCGCGCCGCCCGGCGCATCAGGATCCAGCGCCAGATCACCAGCCCCGCCAGGATCGCCGCCAGCACCAGCAGGATGATCTCCCCGATCTGCTGCCGCACCATCACCCCGCGGATCAGCCCGTCCGTATCCCGGATCATTTTCTCGTAGCTCATTCCCGTTTTTCCTCCTTTTACGCCTGGTTGATCTTCCCAAGGCCGCTGACACTCTTTGTGATCTGTTAATTCGTGTCAAACCAGCCTATACTGCTGTCTTCGATGTCGTGGCTGATCCCCTTATCACAGAGCAGGGCGTGAACGTCTTCCCGCTTTTTGTCCGGGAAAATGGCCGCTCCGGCCTTGTTTTTCGTCCATTTCAGATCCCCGTCTTTTGTGATATTGAAAAGCCAGCCATAGTGCGCTGAAGAAATCCGAAAAGCCATCATGAAGCCTTCTTTCCCGTGCTGTTGTACTTCGCGGCGATTTTCTCGTAGCTCATGCTGCCCCCTCAAAAATCCGTCCCGGTCCCTTCCATCCTGGGCTGTACCGAGTCCACATCGTCAAAGGTTCCGCTTCCGCTTCTCGCCTTTGCCACCATCGGCGGATCACCCGCGTCCTCTCCGTCAAAAGGCAGCCGCTGGTACCCGCACTTGATACACACCATCACGCCGCTGTCCGGCCGCATCAGCCCGATGTGCGTGCAAGGCAGTTCCTTTTCCTCCATTTTTTTCTGCCAGCGCTTCCTGTTCCATACGTTGCTCCCGCTGCTCTTCGCAAAGCTCATGGCATCACCACCGCCTTCCCGATCTCGTCCATCAGCCGCCGGTACTCGTCCAGCCGGAACGTCCCCGGCGCCTTCATCCTCCTGTACATGGTCTCCTGGGTCATCCCGATCCGGAGCGCCAGCTGCCCGACGTTCCGCCCGGTCACTGCCAGATACGCCCCGATCCGCCCCCGGATCTCCTTGTCCTCATTCCGCCAGCGCTCCGCCGCCCGCTGTTCCTCCGTCAGGTGCGCCCTCGGCATATCTCCATCACTCCTTCGGCAAAATATACCAGTCGCTCGCCAGCAGATCCTCCATGTTCGGCATCCATACCACCCGCAGCCCTCTCCTCCCGTAGAAAACAAAGATCTTTTCGTCGCAATTCATGACATTATATTCGCCCGGCCAATTTTCTCCGGTCCGGAAATACATATCATGGCCCATGATCACATATTCGCCATGCTCATCCCAGCCCGCTCTGCTGATTCTCCTGCCACGTTGCGCAGCCTCCAGCGCCTGCCCAAATGTCAGGTGCTCTTTTTCCAAAGGTCGCCGCTTCGTATCATCCTCGCGCTCGACGGGTGCTGCCTTTACCTCATCTTCATTTTTAAACAGATTCGTTTTGATCATGCCCGCCATAACTGCGCCATCAAGCAAAAACATCATAAGATGATCATGAGCATCCTTGAATTCTTCTCTCCCCTGAATCTTCTCAAACGCTTTTTCCACCGCCGCATCAAACATCGCCTCGTTGATGATCTTTTCCATGTTCATTTCCTCCAATATCAGAATTCCGCGGCTTCCTTTTCCGCCGCTTCCTTCGCGTCGCTCAGCTTCCAGTACTCCTGTTCTGTCCCGTCCCCGTGAACCACGAAATAGGTCGTGTGCATCCACACACCCTCGCGATTCGCGTGCGGCACAGCCTTTTTCCGGCTTTCGATCCATGCCCTGACGCCCGGCGCCTTGTACGTGATGGTCTTTTCTCCGTCCTTCCCGCTGATTCTGATCCCGTGCTGATACCACCGTGCCATTGTGTGCCCTCCTTCCGCCGGGGCTTTCGCCCCGGCTTTCCGTTCTTACCGCGCCGCTGCAATCTCGAGCAATTTCCCTTTGTAAAGCTCGTCGTTGTGCGTCATGCTTCCGCACTTCTTCATCTGCTCATCGGTCATGGAATATCCGCTGAGGCTTACCCGGTTCATCGTAATGTTGAAGTGCGCGTAATGCCTGTCGTTGAAGACAACATCCGCCATATCCATCCTGTCTCCATAGTAGAAATGCCTGATCGTGCAATTCCCGAACAGTTTCTCCGCGGCCTTTTCAAAAATGCCGATCATGTCCTGAATCTCTTCCGCTTCGTACCCGTTACTCTTCGTTTCGATCTGCAGCATCTTCATTCCCTCCCTTTGTTACGAATTGGTTGCAATTTCACTCCGCACGATTGATCACCATTGGTGATTTTTCACCTAAAAAAATATTCGCGATCGTGTCCAGCGGCTGATCCAGTGCGCCGGCGATCTTCACCGCCTCGTCCAGATCCGGCATTTTCTTTCCGTTCGTGATGATGTTCAGCCGCTGCCTTGTCCATCCAAGCGCCGACGCCATCTCCGTTTCATTCTTGTATTTGGAATGGATCATGCCGTTGAGCTTCATGTTCTTACTCATCTATCCACCTCCTTTTTCCGTAACCATTGGTGACACTGAAAATATAACACACCTTGTCACCGTTTGTCAACATCTTTTTTACATAATCCTTAAATCCTTACTTTGCTATTGTATTTCTATACTTTTTGATTTTATAATATAGTAGAAATTTTCAGATCAGAGGTGGTCACCCTGAATAATTCTGTGCCCGTTGGAAAAGTTTTAAAAAAAATCCGTGAAAAAAATAGCTGGACGCTTGACCAGATGGCGCAGATCCTCGGCACTACGAAGCAGGCGCTTTCCAGATACGAGCGCGACGAGCGCTCACCGAAACTTCCGGCCGCCGCCCATTTCGCTCAGGCGCTCGGGATCACGCTGGAGCAGCTGGCCGGCATCTCCCCGCTGGATGAATCCATCGCCGTCTCCATTCCTCCAGCCGATACATCTGTGCAGCTGCCATCGGATGAGCGCCAGCTCATCGACATCTACCGTTCGCTGAACCATCATGGCCGTGATCTCCTGCTCACCACCGCCCAGAGCTACGCGTCCAACACTGCCCTGCAAAAAAATGGCACAGAAGCGGCAATCTGATTATCATTGATAGCAGGTGATATTATGCCCACCGCAAAAAAGCTCCCCTCCGGTTCCTGGCGCGTCCTGGCCTACGCCGGCAAGGACGCCCAGGGAAAGCGGAAGTACGAATCATTCACCGCCCCCACCAAACGGGAGGCGGAACGTTTGGCCGCCCAGTGGCAGCTCACCCTGGAGGAGCGTTCCACCCAGGCGCCCACCGTCGAAGAGCAGCTGCAAAATTACATAGATACCTGTTCCGGCGTCCTGTCCCCGCGCACCGTAGCGGAGTACCGCAAGCTCGCCGCCCGCTATTATGAGACGATCGCGTCCGTCCGTCTCAACCGCCTGACGTCCGATCAAGTGCAGCGCCTGGTGTCCACCCTGGCCCTGGACCATTCTCCAAAGACCGTCCGCAACGTCTACGGCCTGCTGACCGCCGCCCTCCGCGCCTGGAATCCGGAGCGCCGCCTGAACATCAAGCTGCCCAAAAAGCAAAAGACGGAGATCGAAATCCCCACCGCAGACCAGGTGGATCTGCTCACCTCCAGCGCGGATGCCGTCCTCCGTCCCGCCATCGTCCTGGCCTCCACCATGGGCCTGCGCCGCTCGGAGATCTGCGCCCTCACCTGGTCCTGCGTCCGCAAGGAAGGTCTCCGCATCTCCCAGGCGCTGGTCAAGGACGAGCACCACGAGTTCGTCACCAAGTCCCCGAAGTCCACCGCCGGCTACCGCACCCTGCCGATCCCGCTGCCGGCGCTCCCGTATCTCACCAAACCCCAGGACGCCGCCCCCGGCGACCGCATCGTCCCCCTGACGCCCGACGCCCTCACCCGCCGCTTTGAGCGCCTCTGCGCGTCCCTGGGCCTGTCCCTCCGTTTCCACGCCCTCCGCCACTACTACGCCTCCGTTCTCCTGTCCCTCGGCGTCCCCGACAAATACGCCATGGCCCGCATGGGCCACGCCACCCCGAACATGATCAAAAACGTCTACCAGCACCTCATGGCCGACAAAGACAAGGAGATCACCGACACCATCGACGCCTACTATGCAACACGCAATGCAACACAAAAAATTGAAAACGCCGATATTCAGCCATCATAGCCTCCCCGCCAACATGTTCAAATCCTGCCACCTCGACCAAACATGGAAACCGCGATATATCGCGGTTTTCTTCTTTTTCCCGGTGCTGTCGGCGTTTTCGCATTGTCACCCGTTACACCCTTTTACCACATTTGACAAATATTTATCATCTTTTGCAACCCGATGCAACACGAAATGCAACACGAAATGCAACACGAAAGCCCGCCCTAAAGGGCGGGCCGTTTGCTTTATCGATTATTGGTTTCAAGCTTTTCGAGCACTTTCATGAGCTCATGCCTGGCCTCGTCATCGCTCGTGTGATCGATGGCTTTTCTCAGGTGTTCCGCCGCTCCGTTCCCGGAGTAGCGGACGTTCCCGGATCGTCCGTCCATCATGGAGCGATACGATCCGCCGCGCTCGTCGTAGGATCTCATACTGTAGGCGCCGCTGTAACGGTCGCCCCGGTCATCCATGCTCCGGCGCCCGGAATATTCGTCGTAGGATCTGCCTGCTCTGTTCTGGCCTTCCTGCCGCTCCATAGCCTCAGCGGTCAGAGCGCTTTTTTTATAATGCATCAGCAGATCCGCGTACTGCATATCCGCCATGGTCATCTTCCCCTGCTTGGCTTTCTCCTGCATCTCTTCGTATTCCTTACAGGCGAAATCGAATACATAGTCCATATTATCCCCCCTTCCTTATCTGCGGATGCCGTTATAACTGATCACCACGTTGGCGTTAACCACCTCAATGGCCTGATCGGATACGTTCCGCACGGAGATCGATGCGCACCGGCAGATGCACGGCACAGATACGATGGCCGCCGCGCTCACGTTGCCCAGCTGCTGCACAGCTGCCGGCGTGATGGTGCGCACGGTCGATGGATCCAGCTCGCCGTCAATAAACAGTCCCAGGCTGATCGGGCCCACGGTTCCTCCGTCCGGGATCTGGATGTTCGCCCCGTACTCTACCAGATAGTCCGCCTTCGGGTAATCCTGACAGCAGCAGCGGCGTCTGCAATTTGCCCCGATGGCGCTGGGCGACGCCAGACGTACCAGTCCGGATCCATCACGGTGGTACACCAGGCCACGGGAGCAGGGGACCGGCCGCTCTTCCCAGATCACTGCGGCATTCTCCTGTACGGTCTGCAGCTCGTTGGCGCTCAATTCCACAGCCATTTGCTCACCCCCTTATCAGGTGTAGGCAAAGCCATTGCCGTTGCAGCCACAGCCTCCGTTGTTATTGCAGCTAAAAATCGGTGTCCGTCCATATACGGGAGTACTGGGGACAGGACACTGGGAAAGTCTGTTATAGATGGCTTCCGTCTGCGCTGCCTGTCCGTCCTTGATGGCGGCAGTCTGAGCGATCTGGCTTTCCCGCATCGTCGCCATGTTGAGCTGATTCTGCAGGCCCACGTTATCACGCTGTGCCTGAGCCAGCTGACCCTTGACGCCATCCAGCTCCAGCTGGCACAGCTTGTCCAACACAGCCTGGTTGTTCCTGTTGCAATTTTCAATGACATCCCTGACACTCATGGCCAGGGCGTTGCGGTCCGCGCAAGCCTCCTGAGCCACAGTGTATTTGAGATCGGCCGTGCCGGCTGCCAGGTTGGCAAAGCCGCCCTGCATGGTGTTGTTCAGCGCATAGGTACCATCCCGCACAGCGCCTGTAATGGCATTGCCCGTCTGGCACTGGCCCAGCTGCAGCGTGTTCAGCTGGTTGCCAAGGCCGGCGATCTGTGTATTGAGCTGCTGGTCGCGGAAACCATCGGAGATATGCTGGCTGTTATTGAGCCACGGGTACAGATAGTCCATGCCGAAACCGCCCATGCCGCCCATCATCCAGGGCATCATCATGCCAGCCCCCCCGAATCCGCCGAATCCCCAGCCATTGCCGCCGATGAGCAGCAGCAGGATGATCCAGGCCCAGTCTCCTCCGAAAAAGCCGCTTCCGCCGTTCCCGCCATACATGGGAGAGACGGGCATCACCATGCCATTGCCGCCATTCTGATCCGTAAGCATATATCATGCTCCTTTCAAATAAATAATATATTGCACATCGCTCCGCGCGCTGAGCGATTATGCCGCAATTCATCGCCCCAGCATCCTCATGACCTGCTGGAGCCTTCCGCCTCCCACCTGTCCGCTCTGGAGCAGGTACTGTGTGATCTGTTTCGGGTCCGTCATCCCCTGCGGAATGTTAAAGCCCCGCTGCTGCAGATACGCTGCCGGGTTCGCCTGGATGCGTCCCATCTCCGTACGCATCATGTCCGGCGTGATCCCCTGCTGCTCCTGTGGCTGCTGGGCTAATCTGTCAAACAGGCTCATTGCTGTGCCTCCTTATATTTTTTGATGGTCTCCTCGATCAGCTGACCGATCTCGTCCCTCCGCACATAATCGCTCGGGTTGATCTCCGGCGTCGGCGGGGCCGGCGGCCTCTTGTCATACATGTCGATCATCACCTGTCCGGCGACCGTTACGGATTTGACCGCCAGGAAGCTGTCATCCGCCGCCAGGAAAATCTTGGTCGCGCCGGCCCCCACCGGGAAGTCCAGCACCGCCTTTTCATTTGGCACCTGCACAGCCTCCACCATCCTGGACGCCTGCTGCTGTCCCTGCTGCGGCATGTTCCGCGCCCGCATGTACGCCGGGTCCTGGTAGGGCTGCTGCCCCGGATAGTCCGGGATCCATCCGCCATACTGGTCAATCATTTTTCCTCATCCTCCTTATAAAAATAAATAATCGGCACCTCGCCGGATGAATCCCAGCTGTCGTAGATCGTCCCGCCGTTCGCCACCGTCACTGCGTGCGAACCTGTCCCCAGCACATACGTTCCGTTTTTGTGGTCCCTGGCGAAATCCGCTACGGTGTAGCACGCCGGGCACGTGTCCGGGATCGCCCTGGACCGGAATCCGTGATCCCGCAGCACCGCTCCCCAGACGTGATTCGCTGATGGCATGTCCGAAAGCTCCATGCCCTTTGTGCAAAGGATGGCGTATGCCGTCACCCAGTCCGTTCCAAGCGCGCAGGCGATTGCTCGCACGACGCAATCGCCCACATGCTTTCCGTCCGGCGACGGATTGTAATACCGCCATCTGCTCATTGTTTCTGATCATCCCCGCCCTTGGCTCTCATCAGCTCCAAGGCCTTTGTCAGGATCTCCGGCACGGGCACGCCCATCTTGATCACGTTCTCCAGTACGCTGATGCCCTCGCTGGCGATGAACCACAGGCATGTCGCCCCGGTCACCGCGGCGAATTCGATGCCGGCGCCCATGGCCACCGCCTTGTCCAGCAGGGCGGCCAGCAGCACCACGATGATGATCAGCACCTTTTTCATCAGGCCCCGGAAGGCCGCGCTGCTGGCCAGGTGTCCGTGCGGCGTCTTTTCGCTCACGCCCATGATGCCGCAGATGATCCCGGTCATATAGTCCAGGCTCATCACCGCCACCAGCACCCACATGATCGGCGGGATGCCGCAGAAGAATGACAGGATCGCGCCGCCCGCGGCGGCCAGCATTTGCAGGATTTTTTCTTTCATTCCGGTTTCACCTCTTTGTCGATCTCCGCGATATAATTGATCACCTTATCATAGACATCCACATACATTTCGTCTTTCCCGGAATGATAGGTCACCTCGTACAGCCTCCGGTTTTCCCCGTTATCGATGAAAATTCCCTTCTTATGGCCCAGCACATGCGCAAACCAGACCATGTTGATATCCTGTATACGATAGGTTTCCCTGTATCTTGCTTCCACAAATCTGATGATCGCGTTCTTGGCCGCCACTTCAAATTCATAACTCGTCATTTCTTTTCTCCTTTACTGATCATCAGCAGGATCCAGGCAGTCCCCGCACACAGCGCGCACAGGATCACAATGCCCAGCGCGTTCACGGCGTACCCCCCACCCTGCGGATCACATCGTCCAGTTTTTTCCGGATGGCCAGCAGCTCGTCCATCACGGACCGCAGCTCGTCTGTGCCGTCCTCCTCGCCCTTGTCCCCGTCGTCGTCCTCCGGCGGATCTTCCGGCTGCTGTTCGTCCGTGCGCTGCAGGTATTCCGCGGAGGCCCAGCCCACCCGGCTGCCGAAGCGCACCTGGTCCCAGCCGTTGTCCTCCGTCAGCACGTCCACGTTGTCGCCCTTTTCCAGCCGGAACAGCTCGCTGTATTTTTTGCCCGGCCCGCTGCGCACGTTGAGCCACTTGCCCGGGTTGTTGACCACCGCGTGAAACAGTACGTCCTGCCGCTCTTCCCGGTCCTGGATCTCCGGCGCCGGTTCTTCCTCGATCTTTTCCGCGTCCGTGTAGTCCACCATTTTGAGCTCCCCCCAGTGGTCCCAGTGATCAAGTCCTGATGTAACGACGCCGTACTTGGCGCCCTTGGCCTCGATGCAGACGCCGTGCCCCACGTATACGCCCACGTGGTGGATCCGGTCCTTGCTGCCCTGCAGGAACACGGCCGTGCCCGGCAGGACGGGCTGCCCGTCCTCCCGCCGGCCGTCCGCCAGCTTTCCCTTGTGGCCGGAATAGTCGGTATACTGATACCGCGCATGGTGGGAGATGGTTTCCCCCAGCTGCTTGAGCGCCCACATGGGCAGCCCGGAGCAGTCCGTCACCTTGTCCCCGATCCATTGTGCGCCGTACTTCCTGGACATGGCCCGGTTCTCGTCCGTCGTCTCGTTCATCTTCTCCTGCTTTTCCCAGGTCCAGACGACGCCGGCCGTGCCCCAGATGTACCCCCAGCCCTCCAGCAGCGGGATGTATACCTTCTCTACAAATGATTTCGCGGTAACCATCGCGTCAACACCTTTCCCGGTTTACGATCCGTAGCTGAATTCCCGGTCGGAGCCCCTACCAATTCTCACGCACTTGACTGTTTTCGCCGAATAGTTGACGGTGACGACGTCGAAGCACTGGGAGTTGACCGTCCCCTCGGTCCCGGCATGATCCCTGTAGCTGTCCGTGTCCGTCGCGATGATCGGGACCCCGGACGGGTTGTTCGGATCGTTCGCGCCCATCGCGAGGTCTGCGTGCTTATGGCCGCCGATGATCAGATCCACCGTTCCTGCCGCGGCCGTGAAATCATACGTCGCCGTCTGTTGGCTGCCGGAATAGCTGCCGCTTTCCCGGTTGTTGTACGCGCTGACGATATGCGCGATCAGGTCGCACCCGGCAAACAGTGCGGTCGCGTTGTTCAGGGTGAAGTGCATCACGATCACCACGTGCCAGCCGGACGCGACGCTGTTCAGGCAGCTGAGGATCTGGTCCTTGTCTATGATCATGCCGTTGCGTTTGGTATCCACGAAGATATACCGCGTCTTGATTTCTGCCTGATCAAAATAAAACGTCCAGTTGTTGCTGATGCGCGTGACGCGGTCCGCGACCGGGGACAGCAGCAGGCTGTAGAGCGTGTTGGCGTCGTATGCGTGGGCCGTAATATCCGCGCTGCTCGACCAGTTGCTGTTATCGTCGTGGTTGCCCCTGGCGACCGGGAAAAAGCCGTTGGTCTGCACAAAGCGGAAATGGTTGACGCAGTCCAGGAGCACCTCCGCCATCGCGTCCTTTTCTCCCTGGTTGAACAGGTCCCCGCCGCAGAACACGTTTTTCACGTTCGTTTTGGACAGGACGCGCCTGACCAGCGCCGGGGAATTCCGGTAGTTCGTCTCCCAGTGCAGGTCTGTGATGAATACAAACGTGGTGCCGTTCGCGCCGGCCTCGTTCATGTTGGCGATGATCAGCGGGATTTTCTCGGCCAGGTTCTCCTCAAAGTACGCGGGCACGGTGGGCGTGACTGTTTGGAGCGCCTGGACATCCGTCTGGAGTGCCTGGTCATCTGTTTGGAGCGCCTGGACGTCCGTCAGCAGGCCCGGGATATCCTCCGCTCGGCGCGCCGTCATATATTCGACGGCCAGCCCGGAACGTAAGGAGGCGTAATGCGCGGCGAAGATTACCGGGTGCTTGGACAGGGCCGCAATCGTCTCCGGGCCGGTGCCCGCGTTCGTTTTGCAATAGACCTTCCCGTCCGTTTCGTCCAGATAAATGGAGAACGTGCTTCTCGTGATGACGCCGTTTTCATCGACGGGCACCCCGGCTGCCGTCGCCGCGTCGATGATATCCTGCGGCGTGACGGTATAGGTCGTCCCGTCCATTCTGATGATCAGGTTCTTCGTGCCGGTATGATAGCTCGGCGTCGATTCTTCCAGCCCGCTGTAGACAATGTCCGCGCCATCCGCCGCGTAGAAAATAGCGTTGTACCGTCTGGATTTGACCTGGTTTGACAGGGCCGTGTAATCCTCCGGGATGCTGGCCAGCGTCGTTTCGCCCTTCAGCTGGATCGCGGCGGTCTGCGCGGCGCCGGCTTCGTTCACTTCCGCCAGCTTGGCCGCCGCGGCCTGCGCGTCCTCCGCCGCGCTTTCCGCATCCTCCGCGGCGCTTTCCGCGCTTGCCGCCGCCGCGTCCCTGCTGCCCGCCGCGCTTTCCGCCGCGCTGAGCGCCGTGTGCCTGGCCTCCAGCGCGCCGTCCATGGCTCCCTCGATGACCTCGGCGGCCTGGAAGATCCGCTCCGCCCACTCCGGCGTGTGCCGGCGGTTGGCCCAGGTATCTGCCAGCTTGCTTGCCAGGATGATCACGTCGCACACGTTGGACGCCTGCTGGGTCGTGCCCTGCGTCCAGACGAACTGATAGACATAGGCGCCTGGCGCGCTCAGCAGCTCCGCCGGCACCTGTCCCTCGATCATGCCGTCCTCTTCCGTGACGGTGACCGGCGTCTGCCGCCCGCCCGGCGCGGTCCCCAGCAGCTGCGGGCGGCCGGCCGGGTATTCCGTTTTCCAGGCCCGGCCGTCAAAGGCCACGGCCACGTCCGTTTCCCCGGCCTTGGCGATGGCCTGCCGGATGCCGGGCTTGATCAGATAGGTTTTCATGGGTTATTCTCTCCTCCCTGTTCCGCCGGCTCGTCCGCCGGCGTGGTCTCCTCCGCCTCGTTGTTGATGAGCAGCGCCGCGGTTTTGGCAAACACCACGTGCTCGCTGTCGTACCGGACGCCGATGCCGTGGATCGTCCTGTCGTTCATCAGCTGTTTGCCGGCCGCGTTGATCAGGATGTAGGTGACGTCGCCCACCACGCAGTCCGCCTCGCCGATCACGGTATCGTCGAGCACCTCGGTATACCGTTTGTAGCCGTCCGTGTTCTCTGCCAGTTTGACGCCGTAGAGGGTGATATGCGGGTTATGCTCGGCCTCCGATTCGGTCACCTTGATCTCCACCGTCGCCGCGGTGACGGCCACCTCCTCGTCCCGCTCGAAGATCCAGCCGCAGCAGTGATTGTCGTACATGGTGACGACGGTGGGCCTGCCGCCCTCGCCGCTCACCTCCACCTGCCCCTGGGTCTGCCCCGCCTGGGGCGCTTCGTTGTACGGCCATTTGACGCCCGCCTGCAGGTTCCACACCTTTGCCGACGTCGTCGCGCGCTGAGTGGCGGTGAAGCCCGGCAGGCTCTCGATGCGCTCCCGGTCGTCTCCCCGGATGACGGAGCGCAGCTGCTCCACCGCCTCTGCCTTGGGGAGCGCCCCCGCGGTCAGCTGGATCCACTCGACCTGGTCCTGGCTCTCCTCAGCCTTGTAGGTATCCACCCCGGCCCGCAGCCTTGCGATGACGGTATGCCAGTCGCTGTACGCGCCCAGGTCGATCCCGTCCCCGATGTCATCCATTGCCGGCAGGCTGTCGTGCATCAGGCGCACGTTGATATAGTATTCAATTTCCCGGAGCTCCGCGATGTGGGAAAAGATTTTGCTGCTGATCACGTCCCCCGCGGAGACGGCGCGCGTCCAGACGGGGGTGTGCCAGTCCGTATCCGCGTAGATCCGCAGGGCCGCGCTGGTCGAAAAGCGCGCGTAGGAGGACGCACCGTCCTCCTCCTGGTAGATCAGAAAAGCGTTGACCTCCCCGTTTTTCAGCGCCCGGAGCATGGAGCCGGGCAGGTCCAGCAGGGCCGTCGTGCCGCTGGTGGACACGCATCGGTGGATCTCCCGCCGGGCCAGCGCCATGCACTGGCTGTACGTCATATAGCCCGTCGGCATCTCGGAGATACGCAGGGGCGCTACGGAGACGGTGACCTCCGCCTCCCCGTAGGCCGCGTCCCTGCGCAGGATCAGCTGGGCCTGCGGGAGCGGGCTGTCCCCGATGGCCTCCGCGATCTCCTCGGCGCTGAACGCGATGATGGACAGGGAGCGCTTGGCGTCATAGACGCCCTTCCGCGCCGCGCCCTGCGCCCAGCGCGCCGCGCTGTCCCTGTCCGCCCGGCTCAGGTGATACCATACGCCGGTGCTGTTTACATCCGTTGTGGCCATCAGGTAAACCTCGCTCCCTCAATCGTCCCGTCCGCGTTGATCACCAGCGTGCCCACGGTCAGCCCCGCAAACGTGGGCGAAGACGCGGCCTTCACGTCCTGGTCCAGATGGCCGGACAGCTCCTCGATGGCCGCGGCCTGCGCGGGCGTCATCATGCCTGCCTCCGTCTCGCTCACGGCGTCGTGGGTGTGGTGCCAGTAGCTGTCCGTTTTCAGGATCGCGCCCGCCCTGGTCACCAGCACGATCCGCCCCTGCTCGTCGTAGGCCACGGAGACCACGCTGCTGTCGGTGTGCTCCACCGCGTCCCCCTGGTAGACCGTTCCGTGGACGATCACGGTAAAGGGCGCGGCGCTCACGGTCTGGCCCTCCGCGTCCAAAAGCACCAGCTGGGCGTCCCACTCGTCCGCCTGTACGACGACCGCTGGGGTCGGTACAAAGTCGGCGTAATGGTCGCCCATGACGCAGTCGATCAGCAGGTCCTCATGCCCTGCGCAGTGCAGCCGCACCTTCGCCGCCGCGTAATTCTCCATATTCAGCAGCTGCCCGCCGCTCACCGGGATCAGCCGCAGCGCCCGCGTGCCGCTGTCCCCCGCCACCAGGTGGATCGTTTTCTGCGGCTCGGCGACGTCCGCATCCAGCCCGACGGTGGTCGTAATCAATACGCTCATGCTGTCACCTCCTGTTCCCGATTATAACAAAGCGCGCCGGGGCTTTTCTCCCCGGCGCGTCCCTCCTCAGAAGGAGGATCTCTTTTTGCTGCTCGTCTTTTTCTTGCCCGCGGTCGTCCCGAAGGAGCCGCTGCCGAACGTGCCGCTCCCGAAGCTCGACTTCCCGAAGGAGCCGGATCCGAAAGAGCCGCTTCCGAAGGATCTGCTCCCGAATCCGCTGGAGCCGGACGACTTGGTGCCCGTCCATCCCTGGATGGTGCTCCGGTTCATGCCCATCTCCATCAGCATCTCGGTGATCTGCCGGACCGTCTGCATGTCCCCGGCGTCGTAGGCCGCCTTCAGGATGGGCTTCCAGTAGCTTGTAAGAGAGCTGTTAATGGCGCTCTGCTTCTTGCCTGATTCCAGCATCGCGTTCTTGACCGCGACGGCCTGGGCTACGTTCCCGTCCTCCAGCAGGCTGTTCATCATTCCGTTGGTGTAGAGCAGATCGCTGGCTTCCTTGGTCATGCCGGCGGTGATCTGGTCGTAGGTCATGCGCTGCGGCGTCTGCGTCTGCCGGTTCTCGTTCTCCTCCTCCTTTTTCTGTGCGGCCTCCTGGAGCTTCTTTCGCTCCGATTCCACGTACTTGACGGCGTTGGCCGTGCTCACGCCCTGCTCTGTGATTTCCCTGACCAGCCGGTTGTACAGGCTGATGTCCCCGTCCTCGATGGCCTGGGCCGCCTGTTTGATCTGCGGGATATTCTCCTTCTGCCAATTGGCAATGGCCGTGTTCAGGCTCTGCGGCGTTTTCCCCTGGGCCAACTGCCCGTTGTACAGCCGCTCCGCCTCCGCGGTATCCCCGCTGGCCATGGCCCGGGCGATGTACCCGGCCACGTCGGCGTTGCTGGTATTTCTGCCCCTGGCCGCTCCCAGGAAATCCCACCCGGTCGATTCAAAGCTGAGCGGTTTCCCCGCAGCCAGGTCTTTTCCGTTGGCGATCAGGCCGTCCAGCAGGTTCCTGATGTTGTTGACCGGTACACCGAACAGTTCCCCGATGGTTCCCGCCAGTTTCCATACCCGCGGTCTCAGCTTCTCTACCTTTTCCCCTGCGCTCAGGCTGCTGTCCGCCAGCGTGTCGCCCGCGTTGATCACGCCGAACAGGTTCTGCTGCAGGTCGTTGATCGTGCTGACGCCCACCGCCTCGATATCATACGGCGCTTTTCCTTCGGTCACACCGTTGATAAAGTCGAACAGTTCGCTGCCGCCCAGCACCATGCCGGCCATGCTGCTGATGGTATCCTTCGCCAGCCTGCCGCCGGCGGCTCCCATCGTGATGTCGCCCTTTTCGTCCTTGTAGTCATCCGTCTTGTGCAGCAGCATCTTGCCAAGCATATTCAGCACAGCGATCATGACAGCGGATGCTACCTGGCCGCTGATCGTCAGGGCCATAGTGCGCTGCTTGGCCTTCAGGTTCTGCTTCGCCTCTTCGCTGCTCGGGTTTTCCTTCAGCATTTCCCTGGCCATGCCGACGTCGTTGGTCACCTTGATGACCCGGTTCAGGTTTTTCCACAGCTGCGTCCGGAACATGATCATGGCCTGCACCGCCGTGCTCTTGTTCCTCTGCAGCGGGTTTTTCTGCATGACGCCACTGGAAGGCTGCGTTTCCTCAATCACCGGGTCGTATTTTTTTGCCACTTCCTTCCAGTACGCGTCCGTTCCGACTTCCAGCTCCGGGTTGTTCTTCTGTACTTGGAATTCGCACGCCTTGATCAGTACCCTCGTCGTCGCTTCGTCCATTGCCCGGATCGTATCCAGCGCCGCGTGCACGCCCTTCGCAGCCATGCTCTCCCGGTTCGCGTTCGCTTCCAGGCTGGCCATCGTGCCGGTTTGACGCATGTAGAACGCCGCCGTGTACTCGCTCAGCTTTTCCGCATTGATCTTTTTGAGGGCCGCATAGTATGGCAGTGCTTTCATCACGCAGTCCGGATCCAGTACGCCGATCGCGTTGGCGATGGACGCCGCCTGCTTCACGGTGACGGCCATGTTACCGGCCAGCAGGCCCTTTGCGATGTTGGACCGCAGCGCGTCGATGACCGTGTTCCGCACCTTGCCGTCTCCGTTGATGTCCCTGGCCAGGTCTTCAAAGTACTGCGCCATCTGGCTTCCGAAGTTCCGGATGATAGCCTCCCGGAAGCTGGTGTCATATCCCGCCGCGTTGGAGAAATACAGCGTCTGGAAGTCGCGCATGGCGACCGCCCACCCGGAGTACACCGAAACATCCGCGTTCTGCTTTTTGATCATGTCCACGATCGGCATCAGCACCACCGGCTTGGTGGATTTGACGCGCTCATGCGTGATGCCCATGTTCGCGATCCGGTTGTCCACAACTACGGATTCAAAGTTGCCGTTCACGTAATTCTGGTCGCGGGTAATGGTGAAGTAATCGTCCACCCTGGCGATGTCAAAACCCACCAGTTTGTTGCTCGCCTCGTTCAGGTCCGCCCGCCAGATTTTCGCCGCTTCCCGCCACGCTTCGCAGAATTTCTTGTCGTAATCCGTCATTTCCTCCAGCAGCGTGTCGATCTCCGACAGCGTCATGATCACCCGGTGGCTGTGCTGCACGGCTTCCTTCAGCTTGCCCTTCTTCAGCAGCTCCGCGTCCGGGACGGACATCTGGTACCTTTCCCCGTTCTTCATGATCTGCTCGTCTGTCTGCTGCACCCGCATGGCTTCCAGGTTTTCCGCGATGTGCCGGTTCATATACAGCGAGCACAGCTGCGCGTGGCTGATCTCGGCGTTCCTTCCTGTCGGTTCCCCGTTTTCATCCAGCAGAGCCATCCCGGTCTCGATCAGCACGGCGTTCTTCCCGGTGAACCGCTTGTACTTCCTTGCGTTGTCCTTTCCTTCCAGCAGGGGGTTAAAGACCTTTTCGTATTTCATCAGGTTGAACTCGCACTTCCGCTGCGCTCCCTGCATCTCATCCCCCATGCGTCCCCAGACGGTATTCCGCCCGCCGTCCAGCACATCGAACATGGTCTTCGGGTTGGTCTGGTTCATGAAGAACAGCCGCGCGAGTTCTTTTGCGCCTTTCTTTACCCGCGGGTGCTTGTTCGCGTCCCGGATGGCCTCGGCCGCTTCTTCCTGCGCGTCCCTGGCCCGCTCCTGTCCGATCAGCTGCCCGGCGGTCCGTATGTCGTGCACGACGCCCTGTACGGCCGCGGCGATGATATCGATATCCTCCGGCTTTAAGTTCCTGGTCAGCTCCGCCTCACCGCCGTTTTTCTGCCGCGCCTCCTCCATGACGTTCAGCGCCTCCTGGACATAAGCCTTGGTAGCCACGCTGAATCCCTGCCACTGGCCCTCGTCGTACCTTGCCCGGCTGATGAGCCGGTCAAAGTCCTCCATCGCGTCCTGCATGCCGCGGCCTGCGTTCACGGCGTCCGCCATCACCCGGGCCGCCTCCATCATCTCCATCGGCACGTAGCCCTTCTTTTTACTCGGGTGCTCGATCATGCGGTTCAGATCCACCGCCGCTTTGTTGATGTTCTTCAGGTTCTTCTCCCGGCGCTCGGCCTGCTGCCGGCTTTCCCGGTAATCATGCTTCCACGCGCTGAACTCCCGCCGGTTCTCCGCCTTCTGTTCTTCGTACTTGCGCTGGTACTCGTTCTTCTGCGCCCGCAGGTTCTGGATCACATTCCGGTCGCTGCTGATTTCCAGCCCGGCCACCTCCAGCCGGTGCTCCGCTTCCAGCTGCCCGGCGATGGCGATGTTCAGCTGCTGCGTCAGGTTCCGCAGGTTCTCCGCCTGCTGGCCCTGTACGCCCTTCCCTTCCTTCCGCAGCCGCTTGATCTCCTCCGCCTGCTTCGCGACCCTGTCTGTCAGGTCCTCCACCGTCCGGTTCGCGTCCTCCAGCTCCTTCTGCAGCTGCTCCACGGTGGCAGTGTCCTTGAGGCTCCACCGGATGTCCTCCTTCGACGGGTCAAACCGCTCGGACAGGGGGATCACCCGTCCCTGGTCGTCGTGCGTTACGGGTTCAGCCGTCTTGAACTGCCTGGAATCAAAGAAGATGTAATCGTCGCCGTAATCGTTGATCAGATCGGGATCCAGCACATTCTTAATCACCACGGATGTGTATCCGCTCTTTTTCGCCGCTTTCACAATCTGGTCTGTAGACACCGTCCGTCTCCCTACCTTGATGCTCTTCCAGTCCGCGCCCTTTGCGTCGATGATCAGCGGATTGCTGCCCAGGTTGCCGTATCCTTCATATACGCCGTTTGCGCTTTCTTCCTCGATCCATGCCTTGAGGCCTGCTTCGGAGATAGTGCTCTTGTGGTTTTCTTCCCGGTATCTTCCATCACCTTCGTAGGTAAATTTCCTGTTCAGGACATTCTCCGCGTTTTTGATGATGATGTCCGGGTTGCCGTTGTCTTCCACCGCCCGGAATTCGGTCCCGCCGTTCAGGCTTTTGTTCGCATAGCCGGATGCCACCATCTGGTTCGTCGTCGTGAATATGGCGTCCGTATTGAACACGGTGAATCCATTCCGATTTGTTCCGTGGTACAGCTTTACGCTCGGATCATACCCCGCCTCCTTTGCCGCCTGGTCCACCATCTCCTGCGCCGTTTTCATGTCTCCTTTTTCCACGGCTTCCATGTACACGGAATCCTTGATGGAATACCTGTCATCTTCCGCAAACGAGTACGTTCCGATGACCTCGCCGTCCGTGATAACCAGTTCGTCCGGATCATAGCCTCTTTCAGCCCGCTCATTGCCTCCGACCAGGTAAATGATCCTGTCCCCTTCAAACGCATACCGATAGGGGCCCATTTTTTTGAGTGCCTTTTTAATATCTTCTTCCGTCGCGTATTTGCTGATGGCGATCGTACTCACGCCTTCAAGTTCTTCGCCCTGCCACAGGCCTGCGTCTTCGTTGAATTCCATTCCCTCAATTTCCTCGTCGAACCATTCGTAGCTGTTGTCAAATACATGGCCTTTCTGGAAGCCTGCACGGTCTACCCGCAGCCCATAGTATTCGTACTCCATTTCATCGACGATTCTTTTGATTTCCTTTGCGGCGTCCTCCGCAGGCGTCACGCCGTTCTTCAGCGACAGCTTCACATCGTCCCCGCGCTTGAGCTTCCGCACGGCCGGTTCCCTTGGTTTCTGCGGCTTCTGCTGTTCCTGCGTTTCCGGTTCGCCCTTCATCAGGTCCATGTAGCCCTTCGTGTCCTGGCCGATGATGCTGTCCATGTACTTGGCCAGCATCCCGAACGCCCGGTTCATCTCCGCGTCCATCTGCACGCGCTCAAAGCCCGCGCGCTGGAGCGCCCAGGACATGGTCTTCCCGTTGGCGTTGAAATCCAGGGCCGCGCCCAGAAGGTTCCGGACGTTCTCTTCGTTTGCCTCCACGCCCATCCTTCTGAGCAGGTCCTGCGCCAGCTGCCGGGTGGCCTTGTTCGCCTCCTGACGGTTGGACGCCTTCTCCATCCGGTCCTGGTAGCGCTTCGTCATCACGCCGTTTTCCCCCAGGGCTTTGACCGCCTGCTTGCTTTTGACCACCGGCTCGCTTTCCTTGAGCGCCTGGTCGATCATGTCGCGCATCGCCTGCATCGCGCCCTCTGTGTCCCGCAGCATCCGCGCGCCGGCGTTGCGGTCCGCGTATTTGCTGGTGATCGCCCGGATATCCTGCATCACCTTGGACACGAAGTTCCTGATCTGCTGCACCAGGCCGCGGTCCTGCGCGGCCAGGACCTGGATGGTCCGCTGGTCGCCGATGACGTCGTACAGGCTGTTGGCGACGACCTCCTCGCGCAGCACGCTGTCTGACGGCACCGCGAAGCCATGCTCCCGGTACTGGGTTTTGAGCTTCTCTACCTCGTGGGTCATGTCCAGTCCGGCGCGCTGGGCGTAGTCCAGCCAGGCCTGCTGCATCCTCGCGGCGGCCCGCGCGTTTGTGGCGGCGATGGCGTGGTACAGCTCATGGCCGAACACCGTGCGCAGCGGGTTCTCCGCGTCCTGGGCGATGTGGACGGTCAGTCCCTCGCCCTGGCGGTACTCGCCGTTGGCGCGTCCGTTCTGCAGGCTGTGATCGACAATGATGGCCACGCCCCGGCGCTTGCCCCACTCGTCGATGGACTTGAGATCCGCCAGGTCGATCATCGCCGTGCGCCCGCTGTTCTTGTACTGGATCTGCGCCGTTCCCGTCCGCGCGGATCCGGACCAGGAACGCATGTTGACGCCCGCCCTGGGCGTCGAAGACTGGTTATTGTCGAGGAAGTGGAAGCCGTAATTCTGGGCGATCTGCTTCGCGTTCTGCCGCCGCTGCTCGTCCGTTTCCTCAGGCGTTGCCTCCGTCGGGGCCTCCTCGGCCCTGGGCTCCGTCTTCTGGGTTTCAGCTTCCGGTGTCTCCGCCGCCGGGTTCTCCGGGGTCGCTTCCGTCGGGGTCTCTTTGGCCTGCTCCGCTTCCGGCGTCTCCGTCGCCTGGTTCTCCGGGGTCGCTTCCGTCGGGGTCTCTTTGGTCGGCTCCGCTTCCGGTGTCTCCGTCGCCGGGTTCTCCGGGGTCGCTTCCGTCTGGGTCTCTTTGGTCGGCTCCGCTTCCGGCGTCTCCGCCTGTGGGTTCTCCGGGGTGGCCGTGGCCGGATTCTCGGGCGCCTTCGGATTCTTCTCCTCCTCCGGCGTCTCCGTTCCCTTGTTCTCCGGGGTGATCTCCGTCGGCTCCTCCTCGGCCCTGGGTTCCGTCACCGGCTCCTGCGGGGTGATCTCCGTCGGGGTCTCCTCGGCCCTTGGTTCCGTCTCCCTGGTTTCCGGCCTGGTCTCGCCCTCCGGCCCTTCGGAAGGACGGTTAACCGGCGTCTCCTCCAGCCCGCTCAGCGCCCAGGCCCGCTCGTCGGCCTCCTCGCGCTCGGCGGCGCGGGCCTCTTCCTCCCTGCGCCTCCTGGCGGCCTCGTCCTCCACGGACTGCTGTTCCCCGGCCTCCTCGCGCTCGGCCTGACGGGCGGCCCTCCTTTCGTCGCGCAGGCGCTCCAGCTCGTTCAGTCGGGACTGGTACCCTTCGAGCTCCTTTTCGATCCCGTCGATCTCTTTCCAGGTTTCATTAGATTTGTCATGCGCTTCTTTGAATTCGCGGTTTTTATCCATGAACCGCTTGTATTCATTTCCGCGTTTTTTGTATTCCTTTTCCAGCCGGTCAATTGTTTTCGTGTCATTGACGTCTTTGTCAATCGCGTGCTTCAGCTCGGCGGCCGCGTCGCTCAGCCTGTCGTAGAGCCGGTTGTGCTCCTTGATCTGAGGGCCCCATTTCTCCTCATACTCCTGGGCCTTCTTTTTCGCTTCCTCCATGCGCCTGCGCAGCCGCGCAAAGCCTTCCACGTCCAGCTGCTCCCTGGCCTCCTCGCGCTCGGCCTGGCGGGCGGCGTTTTCCCGCTCGCCCTGCTCGTTCGCCCGGCGCAGTTCTTCCTTCTTCGCCTCCTCGTCCTGCGCGTACTGCTCCCGGTTTGCACGCTGCTCTTCTGCCAGCGTCCTCGCCTCGGCCTCTTCCGCCTCCGCGGCCTGTTCGTCGCGCAGCTGGCTCTGGATCCCATCTTCTTTCTCACGCAGGCGACGGAGCGCTTCCTGGCGGACAGCCGCGTCCTCCGACGGGTTTTCCAGCGTTTCGGCGATCTCCTCCAGGTCGTCCAGCTCGTTCTGCTCCCGGGCAAAATCAGGATTGTTCCGCGTGAAACGGTCGATGGCTGCCTGAGCGTCGTCCGCCTTTTTCTGGAGCTGATTGACCACGTTGTCGCCGCGGGCGTTGTCCCTGGCCAGCTTCAGTGATTTCTGCGCGCGATCCAGCTCGGCCTCCAGCCGGCTGTATTCCCTTGCCTTGGCCTTGAACTGCTTTTTGATTTCCCCGCGGCGGGCGTTGGCCTCGTCCCGGGCCTGACGCGCGGCGGCCTCCACCTCCTGCTGATCGGCGGCCTCCTCGGTTTCCGCGGCTCTGGCCTCATCCTCTGTCCGCTGCCGGTTGGCTTCTGCCTCCACGGTCTGCTGATCGGCGGCCTCCTCGGCTTCCGCTTCGCGCATGCGCTTCAGCGCTTCCTGACGGGTCTCTTCTTCGTCGATTTCGTTTTCCAGCTGCAGCAGCTCATCCCGATAGCCGTTTATCTCTTCGATCCTGTCATAGTATTCGCGGTTTCTTCTGATAAAACGCTGGTAATCCGCATCGGCCTTTTTGAATTCCTTTTCCAGCCGCTTCATCGTCTTTGGGTCGGTCTGGTCGTTTTCCATGGCTGCGTCCAGCGCGTCTGCCGCTTCCTGCGATTTTGCGTAAAGTTTATTGTTCTGATCCTTTTGCCGTTCCCATCTGGCATCATGCTCCTGGATCCGCTTCCTCAGCTCCTCCGCGCGCGCGCGCTTATGCTCCAGCGTCATCCCGGCCGGCTGTTCGGCGGCTTCCTCGCGCTCAGCGGCACGGGCTTCCTCCTCTGTGCGCTGCCGGGTGGCCTCTGCCTCCACTTCTTCCAGCTCGGCGGTTTCCTCCGCTTCCGCGGCGCGGGCTGCGTCCTCGGTACGCTGCCGGGTAGCCTCTGCCTCCACTTCCTCCTGCTCGGCGGCCTCCTCCGCTTCCGCGGCGCGGGCTGCGTCCTCGGTACGCTGCCGGGTAGCCTCTGCCTCCACTTCCTCCTGCTCGGCGGCCTCCTCCGCTTCCGCGGCGCGGGCTGCGTTTTCGGTTTCCTGTTCCTGCGTTTTGTTGTTCACCAGTTCCTCATAGCGCTGGCGCAGGGTATCCAGGGTGATCCTGCCGGCCTTGTATTCCGCGATCAAGTCCCCGTATCCATTTCGGATCCGCTCTTGCTCTGCGGCCCTCGCCTCTTCATCCCGCTGCCGGTTGGCCGCCTCCTCCACGTCCTGCTGTTCGCCTGCCTCCTCGGCCTCCGCGGCTCTTGCCTCTTCCCGGTCGGCCTCCATCTGCCGGGCCAGCTCCTCGTCCGCCTGGGTCAGCTCCCGCGCCCTGGCTTCCTGGATTTCGGCTTCCTTCTGCTCCGCCCGCTGGCGCGCGCGCTGGGCCGCCTCCTCCCGGGCCTGCCGCAGCGCCTCGTCCTGCGCCTGGCGCTCCCGCTGTTTCTGCTCCTCCTGCTGCTGGTGCTCCTGCGTCAACTGGTTGATCTGCTCCGGGTTGTCCTGCAGCTCGCGCAGCCTGGTTTCAAACTGTTCGGTGTCCCGCTGGTCCTGCTGGGCACGCATGGTGCTCATGATCTGCTGGACGGCCTCCGGGGTCGGTGCTTCTCGCATCATCTGGATGGTCAGCGGATCCACGCCGGTTTTCTGCAGGGCGCCCAGGAAGATCTCCCGCTGCTCCTGCTCGTTCTGCGCCTGCTCCACCTGCGCCTGTGTCGGGGATGGTGCCGCCGTCTGCCGCTGCCCCTGCTGCTGCCCCTGCGTCAGCCCCAAGCCCTCGGCGAAGGCGGCGTGCTGCTGGTCTTCGCCTGGGTTGTTCTGCACGTCCTGTCCCAGCAGGTTCGCTTCGTCCGCCATGACGCCCAGGCGCACGACGTCGTCCTGCTGTTCCTGGGTCGCCGTGCCGTTCTTGACGGCCTGCACCGCGCTGGTAAACCGGTTCACGCCGCCCTGGATCGCCGTCATGCCGGCGGTGGACAGCATGGTGTCCTTCGCTGTGTCCAGATATTTTGCCCAGTAAAAGAGATCCTCATAATCCTTGTTGTCCAGCTCGTGCCGGACAGCACGGCCACTGATCATGTCCGCGAAGTTTTCACCGATGTCATGATAGGCCAGCTGCCGCAGCTCCTCGCTGGTTTCACCGACCATTGTTCCTACGAAGGTTCTTAGGTTCAGCGGCACCCTGCCGCTGGCAATGCTCTGGAACTGCACGCCCAGCGCCGTCTCGCGGTATTCGACCACTGCGTTGAACCAGCCGACTGCAAGCGCCGTCCATCGGTCCGCGTCCGTCATCTTATCGCCCAGATCGGCCAGCTGCTCCTGGTAATATCGGCCGGTTTCGTCCATGAAAATCTGCAGGAAGCCCGGGGTTCTCATCGCCTCCAGGGCAGACTTCCCGAGATGTTTGATCATGCTGTCTGTGCCGATTTCCGCCGGCCCTGTCCAGGCTCCAAGGCCCGCGGATGCCCACATCATCAGCATGCTTGGGATCATATGGCCGAAGTTTTCGCCGCCGCTGTACGCCATCTTTTCGACAACTGTTTTGGCTGCCGCTTCTGCCGTCTGTTGGTCGATCTGCTGGTTAAAGTTGCGGATCAGGTCGGTCAGCTGTGGGATTACCTTTTCATTGCCGCGCTGCGTTGCGTCGCCCTGAAGCTCCGCGATCAGGCCGCGCGTAAAATCGACAAAGCTGTTGTCCGTGGTCCACTGTGCTGGGGTCCCGAACGCTTTAAATAACGCCTTCCGCGTATCACGCTTCTGGTTGGCTCTTTCTTCGCCGTACAGCAGTTTGTCGATGCCATACGTCGCCCATTCCGCCGCATCATCCAGGTGCAGCACTTCCGACACTGTGCGCATGAATGAAAACGTGCTCTCCACGTTGCCCAGCAAGCCGGCAGCGATGTTCTCGCCCATGCCCAGCGCCAGATTTCCGACAGCTCCCGGCAAATGCTGCACGTTATAGCCCAGGGTGTGTTTATACGCTTCCGCCGTTTCCTTTTTCGCTTCTTCGTACTCAGCCTGCAGCTGCTGCGCCTTTTCTTTGTCATAGCCGGGGAGCAAGGGATTCATGCTGCTCAGCTGCTTCTTCAGCTCCAGCTCGCGCTGCTTTGCCTTATTGTACAGCTCCGCCGGGCTGTTTTCCTTGTTATACTCGTAAATGCCTTCCCGCATCACGCCTTCCGCGGTATCGTCCCGCTCCCCGCGCTGCGCAAGGATTTCCTCGCCGTCCCGGAAATAGATTTCTTGGAAATACTGCAGCGCCTCAGGGCCTTCCCGGTACACCGTCCGGAGCATCTCCTGCTCCTCGTCCCGCATCCTGGCGAACTGCTCCTGCGTCACGCCGATGCTATCCATGGCGCGCTTGAATTCCGGATTGGAAAACTCCATGTATACGGAATAGGCGTTATCATTCCTGCGGCGCATCGCCTCCTCCGCCGCCGCGTCCGGATCTCCTCCGGTCTGCCGGTAGCGGTCGGAAAGATTCTGGTATACCGCGTCCTGCTTGGCCTGGTCCCGCTCGTCCTGCCTGGCCTGCTGCGCGGCCACGCGCTGCTCTTCCGTCATTTCCCCGTTGATGACGGCCAGCTGGTCCTTCATGCTCTGGATGTATTCTCTGAACTCGTATACGTATTTATCTGGGTTTTTGAGGTATTTTTCCAGGTCTTTCTGCGTCAGAGCCGGCATGGTCTTTCCCTGAAGCGCCAGCGGGCTAAACGCGCCGAACTCTGAATATCCCTGGTTGGCGGCTGCGAACCTGGACCCCTCCAGCGCCTTGAGCCTGTCCGCCGTGGGCATGCTGCTGTCCAGCATGGCGTTGAGCGCATCCTCCTCCTGCGCGATCATGTCCTCCATCACCTGGCGCACGAGCGTCGTATCACGGTACTGCTTCGCGCCCCGCCGGATTGTTTCGTCCACTTCCCGCTCCACGCTGTGGTACGGCGCCGACGGGTCGCCGATTGACGCCGCGTTTTCCCGCGCCGGGTGGTCGGTGGCTTTGTATTCATTCGCCCACCGGTAAAGCGCCGGCCAGCCTTCCTGATATTTGGCAAGCAGCGTATTCCTGTCTTCATCGGTCATGGCCAGGTAGTCATCTTCGGTGATACCCAGCTCCAGCATCTGCTGAATGAATTCCGGGTCGCTGTCCGGGTTAGTACCGTCGAACATGGCATACACCGCTTCAGCGTCCTTCCGGGCCGCCTCGTCCTGCCCGGCCAGCTGCTCATTATACAGCTGCCGATTCCGGTAATTCAGGGCGCCCTCCAGCTCCTCCGCAGTCACGCCGGTCTGGTTGTAATATTCCTGCTCCAGCTCGTAGCGGTCGCTCCATTCCTGCCGGCGCACGCCCAGCTTCTCCAGGGCGTCGCGCATGATCTGCTCGTTCTCCGCGTCGTATTCCCGGTTCAGGGCGCCGTCCTTCATGCCCAGCACCTGTTCGACGGGTACGCCGATGGCGCTCTGTTCTTTGCTGTATTCGTCGATCAGCGCGTCATAGCCCTGCTGGCGCTCATCTCTTTTCGCCAGCCCTTCCTTCAGCGCTGTGCCGCTGCGGTACTTTAAAAGCGCTTTGTTGTTGAACAGGTAGGCCGCCACGCTGTCCACGGCGCTGACGCCGTTTTCGTAAGCGTCCCGCAGGGCTTTCTTATCGTCATCCGGGAAACTGTTGTACTCGTCCATGGTGAAGCCGGCGATCTCCAGCTGTTCCTGGAGCACCTGCTGGTAAGCGTTCTCCGCCGGGTCGCCGGTATACTGGTGGATGACGGCCTCCTGCGCCGCCTGCTGGGACAGCATTTCGTCCGCGCCGCCTGCTTTGCGCTTGTCGTATTCGTCCAGATAGACGCGCTGCAGTTCGTCCGGCAGGTCCTCGATCAGGATGGACGGCTTCCACGGGTGGTTCTCCAGCTGTTTGCCCGCCTCGCCCAGACCGCCCAGCAGAGAGTACTGGTTCTCATTTTCCCAGGAAAACAGCTTGTCCTGCGCAAAAAGCTGCGCCTCCCTCTCCCAGGATTCCTCGTCCATTTCCCCCTGCTCGTTGTTTTTCTTGTACTCGTCATAGGCGCCGATCCAGATCTTCTGGCGCTCCTCGTCCAGGTTCTCCAAACGAACGATGGGGGTACGGCTTGCGCCGCCCCCCTGGCCGAACGTGTTCGAACCGAATTTTTTCTGGCCGAAGGTGATTCCCCCGGTCCCCGCGTTCCCCTTGGAAGAAAAGGTGATCCCGCCCGGATTCAATTGATTTGCCATGCTTTTTTCCCTCCGCGATCGCGATTAGGTTCCTGAAGCCAAAGTGCGCCTGTATTCTCTATTCCTGTCAATTACGCTGCCCGTGCCGGTGCCCGTCTGCGTACCGGTGCCCGTCTGCGTGCCGGTGCCAGTGCTCGTCCTTACGCCGTAGGGCGCAGCTCCTGTCCAGGTGTCCACAGGCCGTCCCACACCTGTAGGTGTATCACTGTCGAGGCCATAGAAACGGTTATATACATAATTAGCCGTTCCCTGATCAACGCCACTCATGTAGAAGACGTCTCTTCCGCTGTACAGTCCGGATGCGTACGCATTGAGAATCGTCGCCGCCAGGTCCGGGTTAAAAGTCGGATGAGCCCCTGTCGCCCCGCTCCCCGTCGGATAGATCACGCTCGGCCCCATGTATCCGCCGCCGCCTGCGGCCATGCCGCCGCTGCGCACGGCTGCCGGCAGGCTCGCCATCAGCTGCTGATAGTTCTGGGCCTCCTCCAGCCAGCGGCTGTAATCCTGGCCTTCGAGTTTGTACATGGCCTCCAGGTTGTTGCGCTGATCGTCCTGACCCTGCAGGTAGCGCTGGTAGGCCAGCTGGTACAGTTCGGGCACCATGGCCGTCAGATTCCCCAGGGATTCCTGGTACGCCTGCTGGCCGGCCTGCGCGCCGTAGCTGTTGCCGTAGCCGCCGGTCAGCGCCGCGCTCTGCGCCTGGGTGTCCATCATGCCCTGGCGTGCGGCCTTCATGTAATTATCTTTGATCTGCTGGTAGAGCCCGTCTGCGTTGACGTCGTAATTAAAGGGCTGTGCGTTGAGCAGCCCGTTCATGGTCCGGTTGATCGCGTCCCTGTAGGTGTTGACGTACGGGCCGGGGGCCGCCTGTGCCAAGGCGCCATAGTCCGTGACTGCGTTGCCGGGGCCCAGCATCGAGTACCAGGCCCCGCGGCCCGTCTGCCCAAGCCCCCCGGTAAAAAGGCCCTCGGTGCCCATCTGGGCCGCCTGCTGGTTCGCGCCCACGACCTTCTGTACCTCCTGGGCGCTCATGGTTTCCGTGTCCGTGGGCTGTCTGGACACCTCCGTGTCCCGGAGCCTCCCCGCCCGCTGCAGTTTTGCGACGATGTCCTGATAGTTAACCGCCATATCCATATACCCCCAATCCGATGACGCGCGCGGTGATGGTCCTTGCCACCTCCGTCTGCGCCCCTTCGCCCGTTTCCGCTAGGCGGTACACCCGGAGGGTCCCCGCCAGGTCCTTTGTCATGCCGGACAGGTTCCCCGCCCAGCAGTCCCTGTCCGTCGGTGCGGCCAATGTGGCCGCCGCGTAAAACGGCAGCGGGATCTCCCGCTCCCAGCCGCCCAGCTCCGCGTCCGCGTAGCACACCGGGTCGAGGCTCTGCCACTGCTCCTCCCCGGCGCTGCCGTGCTGGTAGACGCGGTGCCACTGGCTCAGCTCGATGGTAACATCCTGCACGTTGATCTGCAGGCCGCGCTTCCCCCCGACGCGCACGGTCATGCCGCCTGGCGTCAGCTCCACCGGGGCCAGGTTGTCCGCGCTGTACCCCAGCTGCGCCAGCGTCACCCCGTGTGGGTTGGCCTTGTCCAGCACGTGCTGGGCCAGCGCCCCCGCGGTGGTGTTTTTGTTGACGCTGCCCAGCTCCTGGGACAGGGCGTTATAGGCGTCCTGGTAGCCGTCCTGCCGGGCCGCCGTCAGCTCCATCTCCAGCTGCGGCACCAGCCTGGCCAGATACCGGCGGATCGTGTCGATGTCCCGCCGGGTGTCGCCCGTATTCGTCAGGCCCGGTAATTCAAGCATGGCTTTTCCTCCCCTGCAGCGTATAGCTTGGTGACGGCGTACACCACCGCCCGGCCCGTGCCGCTGTAACGGAGCCGCATATGGTCGCAGCTCCTCGCCGCCATCGGCAGGGCGATGGTTTTTTTAATCTCCGTCCGGTAGCTGAGGACCCGCTTCCAGGGCCCCTGGGAATCAAACTGGACGTCAATGTCGATCTTCGCCCCGCGCTCCATCGACAGCCGCACCTCCAGCCGCCTGAGGTGCATGGTCATCGTGGTATGGATCTTGCTGCTGTCCGCCGTCATGTCCCCGGTCACGGCCATCCAGGCAAAGTCCGCTTCTTCGCCCGCGTCCGCGTCCTCCAGCGGGGTGCTCGCCCCGTCGATCCCCCAGATCACGCCGGTATCGTCCAGGATAAAATCCCCCTCCGGCGTCCCCGCGATGGCCACGGCCCGGAGATTATCCTCCGCGTGCCACAGGTATACCCGGGTGTCCAGCACAAAGAGGCGGGGCGATCCGTCCGACAGGATGGATACATACAGCTTGTCCCCGTGCGCGCCGCAGACGGCCGCGCTGAAATCGTGCTCGCCCAGCGGCTCGCTCATGCCTACCGGGGCGCTCCCGTCGTAGCGGATGATCCCGTCCCGGCTCATATAGTAGAGCAGCTCGTTGACCACGCAGAGGCTCTTTTCGCATCCCGTCTTGACCCCACGCATCGAAAGCTCCACCAGCTGGAAGTTGCTGGGCTGCGTGCCGTACAGCCGGTGGACCCGATTTTCTTTGAAGAAATGCACGTAGCCCATGTAGTTGCATATCCCCGTAAAATCCCCCTGGCTGCCCACGGTGGCCGCGTAGCTGTCGGAGCTCAGGCCAAGGTACGCATTCCAGTTGGTCGGGTCGCCCAGCTTGGTGCAGCGGATCTCGTGCGTGAGGTTTGAATAGCCCCAGAGGCGGTTATTGTTCTCCACGATCCGGTCCAGCTGCGGGGCCTCCCTGGTGATGGTGACCGCCCCTTCGTTGACGAAATCTGTGATGATCCCGGTCGAGATCACCAGGTAATCGTCCCCTCTTGTGTAGACGGTCGCCGCGTCCAGGTTGAAATGCTCGTCCTCCATCCCGCTGATCGAGACGACGTCATAGTCCTTGAACCCCTTGCCGATGTTGAGGCATTCGATCCTCGAATAGATGGAATCTATTCCCGTCCAGACGCCGCCCAGATACTGGTACATGGCGTTGACCGCGGTGTTGAGCCAGTACATCTGGTCCGCGGGGTTCTCCGGCTCATCGTCCCCGGCCACGTAGGAAAGCTCTGCGCCGCTCAGCGTGCAGGGACGCACCCGGACGCCGCTGCCCGTCCACGTGCAGTCCATGTCCATCAGCTCCCCGGTGTGCGTGTTGTAGATGATCCGGTCCGGCCAGGCGATCAGGTATGCGCCCATCCGGACCAGCTGCGCGTCCGCGCTCACGCCCTGCGCAACGGCCTGGCCGTTGTAATACAGTTGTCCTTCGTCCACCCAGGACAGCGCCGCGCCGCCCAGCAGGGTCTGCCCGGTGATCTGCCGGATCCTGCGGCGCTTTTTGCGCGGGGCCAGCATCGGGGCCTCGTCGCTGGACATGTTGATCATGGCGGTGAATTCTTCGTTCCCGGCGTTCAGACGGTCCACGTAGCCCCTGAAATTATTTTGGGTCTCCCGTTTCTCCTTCGCCGGCTGCAGCGGTGGCAGCATGCGCGTCCCTCCTCAAATGTTGTATCTGCTGGGCTTCTCCCGGTCATACGTCCTGGAGATCATCCGCCCGTACTCATCCCACATGGCGTTGAAATACATCATGGCGTTGTTGTACCCTCCGATATCCTGCTGCATCAGATAGATCTGGCTCAGCGCGTACCATACGTACAGCTTATCATACGGCGGCGGGGCCACCAGCTCGCCCTGGCTCTCGCGGATCAGATACCCGTCCAGCAGCTCCCGGTAGATCTTCTGGTCGCACTCGTCCACCAGCTGCAAAAGCCGCGCGTCCGAATACTCCCCCGGCTGGATCTCCCGGATCTGCGCCAGCACCTCGTTTCTGGTCATCGTCATCCCCCTCAAACAAAAACAGCCCGGCAGCCGCCGGGCCTTGCATGATCAGCCCAGTTTGGCGGTCTGATCCCTGTACTCTCGTTCTTCTTTTTCCACGCGCTCCCAGATGGCCGCTTCTTCGCGCATCTGCTGCTCGATGAAATCGGCCACGTACTTGGGCAGCTGCACCTCCACGCCGCGCTTGATCAGCCAGTTCTTCCCGTTGATCGAGACGTACAGCGGCGCCTTGTACCGGTACTCGTCCCGGAACAGCCGGACGGTGACCGTCTGCGTCTCCTCGTAGGGAATTATCGGAGTGATGCTCGGGTCCGGCAGCTGCAGCGGCGCGTTGACCGGCGCGGCCTCCGCCTTCTTCAGGTTCGCGTTTTCCTGCTCCAGCTCCCTGATCCTGGCTTCCATTTCTTTACACGTCATACAATCCGCCTTTCTTTTTCAAAGGGGACGCCGCCGGCTAAGCGGCGTCCCCGTGTCATTGTGTTATTCCTTAGTTCGCGGCCGCCTTGGGCATGGTGGCAGAGGTGGTCTCGATGCGCACCATGTACTGCTCGATCAACCGCTTGGCCAGACGCATGGCTTTCCAGCCGATGGTCCCGCGCTGGTTCAGGGGGTCGTCGCCAGAACCCAGGGGCTTGACGATGTGCTCCAGGCCCGCGCCCTCCAGCTCGCTCACGGCGTAGGCGTCCGCGCCCAGCACCATGGTGCAGTAAATGGAGTACTTGTCGCTGCCGCTGATGGTCGCGCCCGCGCCGGCAATGATCTTGGCCCTGGTGTTCTCGATCACGCGGATGTTGCCCACGGACCCGATCTCGCCCTTGTAGATCTTCTCTGGATGGACGTAGCGCTGCAGGTCCTGCCACGCTGTGCTCTTTTTAAGGTCGCACGCCACATAAGGGTGCACGATGGCCACATACTCCCCGTCGATGGGCGGGGCGTCCTGGCCCTGCAGGATGGCGGCCGCCTGGAACAGCAGGTCAATGGTCAGCATGGCCGTGCCGTCCATGGTTCCGCGGGCGGTGTTCTCGGTGTAGGCGCCGGCGGCGTAGTTCGGCGCGTACAGCACGTTGCTGCCGGCGCTGACCACGTCGCGCACCAGGGTATCGATGGATTTGCCCGCCTGGCGGCCCTCCGCCTTGGTGATCTCGGCGATCACGGGGTCCACGGTCTCCCACTGCAGCTTATCGGAGTAGCCCACCCAGTAGCCGATCTGGTGCAGGCTCTCGTTGATCGCATGGAACGTCACCAGGTTGCCGGCGGGCGTCACGCCCTCGGTCAGGTCGGTGGTGGTCACGGGCAGCGGATCCATGTAGCGGATCTCCACGCTGTTGCCGTTGTGCTGCGGGATCGGCACCTTTTTGCCGAATCGCTCAAAGAGCAGCTCCGGCTCCGCGAACTGCAGGAGCTCCGTCTTGTAAAACGTTTTCATCTCCGGCGTCATGCCGGTGTCGGTGGTGACGTTCAGCGGGCCGTCCGCGCCGATATTGCCGTTGACGGTGCCGAACATCTGAAGAAATCGTTTGAAAATGATCTCCATGGTTTTCTCCTCTCCGGTGAGAGGATCAGAATCTGATGCTGTCTCCTCTCGCCGCTCGTCTGATGATCTCGTCAAAGTCGCGTGCTTTGAGTTTCGCAGCGTCCGATTTGACGGTCGCGGCCTTCTGCGGCGCGCTCCCGTTTTCCCTGGGCCTGCCGCTGTTGGCCTGGATCGCCCTCACGGCGGACGCCTTTCCGTCCGCTGCCGCCCGCTGCACCAGCTGGGTGGAAAGCTCGTCCATGTGCACCACCCGGTAGGCGGTGCCCACGTCGATGCCCGCGCCCAGCAGCTGCGCGAACTGCGGGTTTTTGACCTCCTGCTGCAGGTTCAGGCCCGGGTAGATCGCCCGTGCCTGCTCCGCCTGCTGCAGCCAGGCGTTGTACTGGCTGTCTACCTTCGCCTGGCGCTGCCGCTGGGCCTCGGCCTCTTTGAGCGCCTGGTTCTCGGCCAGCATCCGGTTGTACTCCCGGTACGCGTCCGGCTCCATGCCCTTGTCGTAGGCCTGGCGCTCGATCAGGTCGTTGTCCTCGTTGATCGCGCTGATCAGGCCCTTGAGGTCGCCCGGTTCCGTTCCGTACTTCCCCGCCAGCAGATTGAGCGCCGGCGCCAATTCCCTCCAGTTCTCCTGCTGCTGTTTGTTCTCCGCGAATCTTCGGTTGAACTGTTTGTCAAATCGCTGCTGAAACTCTTTTTTGTAGTCCGGGTCCTGGAGCAACTCATCAAAGCTCGGCTTTTTGTCCGGCTGCTGCGGCTGGTTGGTTCGATCCTGCTCCGCCTGTTTCCCGGCGTTGTTCTGGGCGGCGTCCTTGACGCCATCCTGGATACCATCCGCTGCCTGCCTGCCGTACACCACGTCGTTGAGGTTCTCCGGTTTCCCGGCCGCCTTGTTGGTCTGCGCTCCCGCGCCCTGCGCCTGAGCTGCGGCGCCCGCCTCTCCTGCCGTCCCGGTCGCCCCGCCGCCGTCTCCGCCGGCGCCGCCGTCCGCGAACATCTGCAGGTAATCGGCAAAAATGATTCCGCTCATCTGTGCACCTCCGCCGTCTCTCCGGCTTGTCAAAAAATGGATCCGGCTCTCGCCTGGATCCATGATAGCAAAATATTGTTTGTATTTCTCCCCGGGCTATTCGAGGCGCACGTACTCCGGATACTCCCGCTGCATGGCCAGGATCCCCGCCCGGAACATGGTGAGGTAATGCCCAGCCGGCTTCGTCCGGTAGATATATGCTCTCTTTGCGTCCGGCTCGGTCAGGAGATCGCGCAGGGCGCCCTCCCGGTCCGCCGCCTCGCACAGCGCCACGAACAGGGAGGATACGCCCGCGCAGACGATGTCCTGTCCCTTTTCCGCGTACCCGGCGTGCCCGGCCACGGTGACGCGGTGCTCCAGGCCGTCCTGCTCAATCAGTACGGTGATCATGTTATTCGCCCTCCACGGAATTGGCGTTCAGCGCCCGCTCACGGGGCTTCTGGATCCTGGTGCCGCTCTGCTGCTCTTTCCCCAGGCTGTCCTGCTTGGGTTCGCTGTTTGGCTTGATCTCCCCCGCCGGCGGCTGCGGCCCGGCCGGGCCTCCAGCCGGCGCGCCGCCCACGGGCATCCCGGTGACGGCCCCCAGCGCCGCGCTCAGCTGCTGCACCTGCATCATCAGCTGCTGCACCATCTGGTACAGGGTACCGTTCTGCTTTACCTTTTCGAGCACCTTGTCCTTCCCCTCGAAACTCATCATCTCCAGCACCATGACGGCGCTGTCCGCGTTCTGCGGGGCGAACAGGCCCGCGCCGTACAGCTCTTTCGCCAGCTCGTTCTGGGCCATGCGGCTGTACGCCGTCTGTTTCGCCGCCTTGACCTTGATGTCAAAGATCGGGAGACGCTCGGAAAAATCCACCCCGGTAATCCCCGGCTGCATCTGCGGCCCCAGCATGGAGTTATCAAACTGCATGTACTGGTCCCCGCCCATGGCGCCCTCGCCGGTGATCCGGATCGTGCGGGGCACGTCGTAAAACTGCCGGAACAGTTCGATCATCATGTAGCACACGTCCCGGAATTTCCGGTACCCGGCCCGGATCAGGTCGCGGGACGGTTTGCTGGCCGCCTCCTGCATGGCCGCGATGGCGCTGTACGCCGTCACGCCCGCGGCGACGCCGCCCTGGGCCGCCGCCGTGCTGCCGGACGTCTCCCGCAGCTCTGAGATCTTGTTGTTCAGGACGTTTACGTACAGGGCGTTCAGCTCGCTCTTGGGATACGGGTACACGCTGTCGCCGACTGCGCCGCTGCCGTTGACGTGGACAAAAGGCGCTTCCGGATCCAGCGCCTCCTTTTCGTTGACACCGCCGGCATTGTTGATAAAATGCTTGGGCCGCGCGTTGATCATCGCGCTGTCCAGGATCGCGCTGTCCAGCCGGTCGATATAATCCTGCGCGTCCCGGCACAGATCTACCTGGCCGAACCCCGCCGGGCTTCCCTCCATCGGGTAATAGGCATCAAACACAAACGGATACAAGCCATGGTCGTAGTATCCGCGCTCCGCGTACCGCTCGTCGTCCTCGGACGCGTACAGCACGATGTTCTCCACGAATTTGCACAAATGCAATACGCCGTCCCGCTTGTAGTACCAGTCGATCACGGCGCTCTTCCCCGCCGTGTTGTGGGTGGTTTCGTAAGCGTACTGCCCCGGCACGAATGTCGCGCTGCCCAGCTTGTCTTTGACCAGGTCGCCGTAATCCTCCTCCAGCTGCTTGTTGTCGATCAGGGCAACGCAGAAAAAGTCCCTGCTCTGCTGGATGTCGGCCACGGAGGGATCCCAGTAGACATTGAGGATGTCCACCCGGTTGATGCTCACGTCCCCGATGCCGTTGCTTTTGTCCTGGTCCCAGGTCACGCAGTATACCGCCGTTCCCTTGACGATCTTGTCCCACCAGGCTCGGTCGTAAATCTCCTCGTAGTCGTTCAGCTCCAGCACGGTTGGGATTACCTCGGACAGCGCTTTCGCCGCCTCGCTGTCTCCTTCCTCCCGCGGCAAAACATTTGCTTCCGGGTAATTGTCCATGGCGTCGCTGTGCTTGATCATGCAGGAGTTGAACAGCCAGGCGCTGTTGCTCCTTGCGCCGTAGCGCTTGAAGTCGTTTCGCTTCTGGCCCCAGTTGTGCATGCGGTAATACCGCTCCGCCTCGATCACGCGCTGCTCCAGGGACGCCTTCCCGGCCTTGTACTCCTGCAGTACCTCCAGCGCCTCGCTGATCCGCTCCTCCCAGTATCGTTTCCGCACCGTCCGCCCGGCCCCGTCCGCCTGGCTTCCCGGCGTCTGCACCACCTGCGCCCCCGGCCCGTTGTTCACGGTAGGCGCGCCGCCCGAAAGCCCGGCCCCTCCAGCAGCCGGACGCCCAAAAGCCGTCCCCTCTTGGATAGCCGTCCCCTCTTGGATAAGTGGCCCGGATGGCCGGATGAGGTTTTCATCGGGCATCACATTCCCCGCCGCCGTATCTTCGTTCCTGTTTCTCCGCCAGAATTCGCTCATTCTCCCGCTCCTCTCAATAGCTCAGATATTTCGTCCTGTCCTTGTCCCTGATCATGTTCAGCGGATCGTCCGGCTCCGAATACCGGATCTCCTCCGGGTTCTTCCGCGGTGCGCTGATCATCCTGGAGCAGATGGCATACCTTGCCTCGTCGTAGATATGGTCCTCCTGCTTCGTGTCGATGTCCTCCACGTCAATCTCCGAATACACAAGTGCCGGGATCTGCCTGATAAAGTTCACGCAGGTCTTGAACACCTGCATCATCGGGTGCCCATCGCTGTTGAAGGCCAGCCTGTAATGGAACTGCATTTTCCCCTTGATCCTGCTGTTCATGGCCTTCTGGAAATATACGCCCTCGGCCGCCATGTTCGCCGCCGCCCCGTAGCCGGTGTCTTTATCCATCCCGATGGCCGGGTCCGCGATCCCGGTGATCTGGTGCCCAACGATGTTCGGGTCCTCGCTCTCGATCCGCAGGATCTCCCGCGCGATCTTCTGGTCTGGCCATTCTACACCGGTGTTGGGCGATCCCGGCACGCATCCGTATAGCTCCCGGATGCGGTACATGCACCCTGTCTCATCCACGGCCCACCAGCCCACGGAAAACGGATGATGAAAGCCCCAGTCAAAGCTCCGGATGATCTGCCAGTGTTTCGGGATCGGGAACGGCTCGATCACATGCGTCCATTCCCGATCCTTGTAGTGCTGTGGCAGGTCCCGGAATTCCCGGAACACCTGCCCGGAGAAGCTATTCCAATCCCCGTACAGCATGGCGCGTTTTTCCGCCTCCGGCAGGCTCGCCAGCTGCGCCAGGTAGTTCGGGTCGTTCTCCAGCAGGTATTTGTTGTCAAACACCATGCTGGGCACAAAGCACCCGGTCTTCACCAGCTTTTTCCTGCTGCCGTCCGGCAGCTCTACCTCCAGCTCGTTGCAGAATGTAGTCATCGGTTCCGCCCGCGTGACAAACCGGTCTTTGACCCATCCGTGCCCGATCCCGCCCGGGTTCCCGGTGGCGCGCACGTAACATTTCGTCCCCGGCCCGCTGGGCCTGTTGCGCCCGGAGATGTAGCTGTACTGGTCAAACGTGAAGTGGGTCAGCTCGTCGAAGCCGATGTAATCATACTGCATGCCCTGGTAGTCGATTTTGTAGGTGGTGTCCCGCACATTGCCAAACCGGATCTTCGCCCCGCTCGGAAACCGCCATTCGTGCATGGTGCCGTTGTACCTGGCCTTCGGAAAAGCCTGCGGATAATAATACTGGCTCTTGTCGATCAGCTCGGTCAGGTTTTTGTATGTCTTCCGCAGGATCAGCCCGCGGTAGTTGGGCACATGCACTTGCCGCAGCGCCTCGATCACGATGGCGTCGCTCTTCCCGCCGCCGGCCGCGCCGCCGAAGAACACTTCGTCCTCCGTCCTCGCCATGAACGCCGCCTGTTTCGGCTGCGGTTTCCATACCGTCCGCGTCATGTCTCGTCCTCCCGCTGCGCCAGGACGATGACGCCGGCCTGGGTTTCCTCTGTCCTCGTCTCGTCCGGCGTGATCAGTTTCAGCGCCGCCGCCACTTCCTTCATGGCCGCCGTCAGGTCCCGGACGGCTTTCGTATCCAGCTTCTTCGTCCGGATCTCCTCGATGCTCCCATCCATGTGGTTGACCACTTTCCCGTGCAGCGTGTCCTCGTCCGCGATGTAGTTATTCAGCTTTTTGGCCGCCTTGTCCAGGGCGCTGCCCAGGTTCGTCAGCGTCCGGATCTCCCGCTCCCGCGCGCGTGTGAGGGCTTTTTCTCGCACCGAATTCGTATACTTTTCGCGCTTCTCGGCAAATTTACGTACCTCTGCACGTCGGTAAAAACTGCTCAGCTTGATTCCGTACTTCCGCGCCAGGGCCTCCATCGTTCCTTTGCCGGTCACATACTCATGCTCTATCCTGTCCCAGTCATACGCCACGTCATCACCGCCCTTCCGGCTGATTTGATTATAATCAAAAAAGCCGGGGGTTTTCTCCCCGGCGCTGCAGTCCGCTATTTTTCCTGGCGGTTTTGGTCACTCTCCCGCCTCCATTTGGCGTCGTAAATTTTGTTCATCACGCAGGCGTGCGGGCACGAATCCCACGAAAATTGATTGCAGTAGCGCACCATCCAGATCTCCAGATCCTGGACGGTGTCGAACAGCTCCCGCGTCCGGGCGTTTTTGATCAGCCCCTCGCATTCGATGAAGTTATTTTCGGATTTTTTGTAGTACGGGCAGACCACGTTTGTATTCCTCGGATGGTTAGGCATGCGTCAGCCTCCCGAAAATATAGGCTCCCGCGATATAGTCCGACCGCCGCACGGTCAGATCCTGCAGCTGCCAGCCCGGGTACAGCCGCCGGAAGATTTCCTCCCCCTGCAGCTCCGCGTCCTCGGCGATCCGCGCGGCCTTGCGCTTGGTGATCCGGTGCACGCTCTCCGTGATCCTCGGCTCCCGCAAATTCCTGGAGCAGCTCCACCGCTTCTGGTCCTTCGCCCTGGCCTCCGATCCGGCGGCCTTGAGCATGTACTTCGTGACGGCCATCAATCCGTTGCTCCCCAGCTGCAGCCGGTCGCAGTTGGGAAAGCCCTTTTGCCAGATTTTTTCGTACTCTTCCCGGGTCATGCCTCCGTCGATCAGCACGTGATGATGCGCCCGCCCGTTCCGGTTCCCGGCCTCCAATACCGCCATGTACCGGACCGGTGATATGCCCTTCTTCTTCCGGTAACGATTCACGCTGGCGATGAAGTTCCGGAAATCCCGCCGCGCCTGCTCCATGTCCGGCGCCGTCCCTGCGTAGGTCAGGGTTAAAAAATAGTCTCTTGGCCCGAAGTTCGCCTCCGCCTTCCGCCGGAAATGGTTCTCCGCCCGCCTGTCGTTCAGCCGCTGCTGCGCCCTGGTGCTCCGGATCCGCTCCTTCATCCGCTCTGCGTCCGGGTACGCCCGGCTGTACACCGGGTAGCACTCCACCTCGGTCACGTGCTCCCCGCAGCGGATCGTCCTGGTTTTGTAGCACAGCACCCGGTTGTGCCGCAGCAGCGCCTCGGTGGCGCCGTGCCCTGATTCGATCTCGAATACTTCTTCCAGGTCCGTCTTCACTGCCCGGCGCTCCTTTCTCCGCGCGATACGTTCCAGGGAGGGAGGGGGGACGGCCCCTCTTCCTCCCACCACGCGGGGCCCCCCCGCCCCCCGTGCGGCCAAACCTAATCTCCATTACAAGCCCCGCCACGCGGAGGC
>ODAI011132739.1_pt1 | contig 40864 bp, 36 predicted proteins | sample 1539321 | NCBI WGS metagenome assembly ODAI01 (sample SAMN02144231, study PRJEB22623) | gut metagenome | biome: sheep rumen | host: Ovis aries | place: New Zealand
GGGCGAGAATATCTGCTTCTTTCAAAATTCAGATTCTCAATAGCTGACACAGAAGGGCTCTGAGCCAAGAACTTTGTGGCTGTATAACAAATAATAACATGACTTATGAAAAAGTTTTTTTCAGCATTTGCAGCGCTGGCCGCCTGCAATAGTAATGAACCAAAGGCAGAAAACACAGCAACAAATGACGGCCAAGCCGAATAACGGAATAGAGGATTATGGAAAGTATCATCACGAGAGAGGCAGCGTGGGAGCTGCTGAGAAAGTATAATAAAGACCCGTTTCACCTGCAGCATGCACTGACGGTGGAAGGTGTCATGCGCTGGTATGCCGAGCAACTTGGGTTCGCCAGTGAAGTGGACTTCTGGGGAATGGTCGGGCTGCTGCACGACATCGACTTTGAACTATATCCCGAGGAACATTGCATCAAAGCCCCGGAACTGCTGCGAGAAGGAGGCGTTGGCGAGGAAATGATCCATGCCATTTGCAGCCACGGCTATGGCATAACCGTAGATGTGAAGCCAGAGCACCTGATGGAAAAAGTGCTTTTCGCTACCGATGAACTTACCGGACTCATTTGGGCTGCTGCCCTGATGCGCCCTTCGAAGAGCGTTCAGGACATGGAACTGAAGTCGCTCAAGAAGAAGTACAAGTCAAAGGGCTTTGCCGCAGGCTGTTCTCGTGAGGTCATTGAACAGGGAGCGGAAATGCTAGGATGGCCATTGGATGAGGTGCTGCAAAAGACCCTTGATGCCATGAGGGACTGTGAGGCCCGTGTAGCAAGCGAGATGGAGGGAATTTAAATACATTTTTTGAAATCAAATAAGAAGATGAAAGAGATCAACTACAAAGACTTGAAGTTCAATCCGTTCAACCTCATTGGTGGTGAATGGATGCTGATAACGGCTGGCGATGAGCACAGCTGCAACACGATGACGGCCTCTTGGGGGCATCTGGGTTGCCTGTGGGGTAACAACGATCCTTCGGCAGTGGTTTACATTCGTGAGTCGCGTTATACCAAGGAGTTTGTGGACGAAGAGCCTTATTTCTCGCTCTGTGTCATGGACAAGTCGTTCAAGAAGCAGATGGCCTATCTGGGCAGCACGTCAGGACGTGACGAGGACAAGATAGCCAAGGCTGGACTCACGCCCGTCTATGCCGATAACACTGTCTATTTCGAGGAAGCCAAGCTGGTGCTCGTCTGCAAGAAGGTCTATACCGCAGAAATCCAGCCAAGTGGCATCATCTATCAGGAAACCATCGACAAGAGTTATCCGCAGGGCGACTATCACACCATGTACGTGGGTAAGATCGAGAAGGTGCTGGTGAGGGATGATGAGTATCTGAAATAATAGATAAATAAATCGGAATTTAACTGCTCAATGAGACAAAGAAGCATTTTGGCACTAATAGCAATAGTAACACTTCTCAATGGATGCAAAAGTTATAGCCATATCCTTGAGAACATTTACGATAAAGACCAGTCAGTCCGTGAGTGGACTGTTGGCATGGCGTCTCTCTCTGCTGATGAAATCGCAGAGTATTCCTATGAAATGACGCGGACAGATTCGTTGAATCAGACCACAGTCTTTGATATTCTTGATAAAGAAGGCTGGCCATCCCATTTGTCGGACAAGGCGAATCGTGCGATTTGGCTCGTTATTGATCACTCCGATGCTTCAAACCGCATCAAATATCTTGACCTCGTGAAAGTAAAGGCGGAGGAAGGAGTTCTCAGTAAATCAGACTATGCGATTCTGAAAGACAGAACACTTATGGAGAATGGCTTAGCGCAGATGTATGGGACACAAATCAAGATGGCTGCAACGGTCATAGGCGAAGATATTACCATGCAGCTGTATTTATGGCCTGTGACGGATGCCACCGCACTTGATAGCCTGCGAAATACTGTAGGCTTATCCCCAATTGAGGAGTATCTGAAAACCAGTAGCGATGCAGTAGGACACGTTATTGTGTGGGACAGGACGAAAACTGTAGAGGTTTTTTGACTACAACTAAATTCCAATTTAGATATGAGATTATATAAACAGACAAAACGTTTCCTGCTTCTGCTGGCAATGCTGTCAGCAGAGAGTTTTGCAGATGCACAGATTAAAGTTGAAGCATCAGAAACAGTAGAATTGATGTCCATTATTTCACGCACGGCCGGTTTTCCTGAGTATTGCATGGATAATGGCGGGCAATACACAAGCGACACGGAGACATGGTTTTCCGCGTATGGACAGCATCCGACTGTCGCATATGTCAAAGAACTGCGGAAAAATTGTGGCATATCCTACGATGCAGTAATGTCGATGGCCGTCCATCTTAACACTGACGGGCAGAAGGTGTCATTCACAGGAGAAAAGAGTGACCTCGAAAAGCGTTGGCAGAAGGTGGAAATTGATTCATTCCTCGTCCGGCTCAATCAGTTCTATTCCGATACCCGCTTCCACGAATTTTACAAGCAGCACCAGACTTTCTACGAGTCCGTACTTCAGGCATACGAGGAGAACGTGATGAAGTATTTTCACCAAGATTGGTATCCCCAGTTCTATGGAACGGAACCGACAGAACAGTTCCGTATCATCATTGGTTTTACCAATGGGGGTGGAAACTATGGCACAAATAGGCAAATGATAGGCCAGCCTAAAGAAATTTTCGCCATCTGCGGTTACTATACAGACGAAACTATGAACAGTCCTTTTGAAAATGGAATGGACTATGCCTCGACACTTATTCATGAATTCAACCATTCATTTGTCAACTCCTTGTACGATACAAATGCCGTTCTTCTTGACAGCATCGGTAAAACACTGTTAGGCCGACATTATCGCGGCATGAGTAGTCAAGCCTACGGAGACGCCGCTACGGTCATCAACGAGAGTGTCGTCCGTGCAGCTGTCATCATCTATATGCAGGAGAACGGCTTCGCTTATGACCAGGTAAAAAAAGAAATGTGCGCTCAGGTAGGAAGAGACTTCCTCTGGATGCCAGAACTAGTTACCACATTACGTTATTACTCCAAGCACCGAAATCGTTATAAAACATTGGACAACTATTACCCCGAAATAGCCAAGTGCCTGAAGAAATATCTGAAAGAAGAAATGAAAAGAATAGAAAAATCATTATAACACTTATAAGACGAGGGTACTTTAGTATAAGTTAAATTCCAATTTATCTGCATAAAAAATATGTACAGTTTAAACTACAAAGTAACAACTAGCACCTGCGACAGCGAAGGAAAACTGAAACTCTATTCAGCTCTCCAGATGATGCAGGACTGCTCAGAGATGTGGATCGACAGCGAGCCGGAAGTCAAGGACTACTTCTTGCAGCAGAATATGGCGCAGCTGTTGGCTACACGCCAGGTTGAGGTTATCCGTGTGCCTGACTACAAAGAGGAACTGACGGTGACGACCTCCGTCTATGGCATGAAGCCCATGTTCGGATTCCGCAATACGTTCATCTACGATGCCCAAGGGAATCCCTGCTACAAGACGTGGAGTATGGGCGCGTTCGTTGACAAGGTGGCAGGAAAACTGAAACGTGTGGACGATGCGACCATACAATCAATGAAGCTGGAACCGCAGCTGGAGATGAACTACAAAGACCGCCGAATTATTCTGCCAAAGACAGATGGTGAAGTGCTGGAGCCGATTAAGGTGCTTCGTGCCGACATCGATTACAACAAACATCTGAACAATGCCAACTATGTTCGTATGGCGATGGAACTGTTGCCAGAGGATTTTGTGGTAAGCGGCTTACGGGTAGAATATCGGGTAGCAGCCAAGCTTGGTGATAGTCTGACTCCTACTATTTACAAAACAGCTGACGGCATCATCGTTTCCCTGTCTATAGGGAGTGAGGTAAGTGCCATCATTGAGTTTACATAACCTATGCCCAAGGAACGGAACAAGGCAGACGGCTATCGTGAGAAAGCTTACGAGGGCGACACCAAGGCGATGAATAACCTTGGAGTCTGCTACGAACGTGGCACTGGCGTAAAGGTCAGCCTTGAACTGGCGTTCGAATGGTATATGAAGGCTGCGGAATTGGGCGATGTCTATGGCTGCTTCAATGTTGGTGAGTGCTACTATCACGGCAAGGGCGTGAAGCAGGATGCAGTAAAGGCCTTCGAATGGTACATGAAAGCCGCTGACAAGGGTGACATGCAGTCGCAGGTGAACGTGGCCAATGCCTACTACCTTGGCGATGGTACTGAGCAGGATCATGCAAAAGCCTTCCTTTGGTACAGGGAGGCAGCCTTCCAAGGCCATGTGCAGAGTCAGAAGAACTGCGGTGCAGCTTTTTGGAATGGCGACGGTGTAGAGAAAGACCTGTCGGAGTGTGTCTTCTGGTATGAGTTGGCGGCCAATGGTGGCGATGCCCAGGCACAGTTCGCCACAGGCTGGTTTCTGATGACTGGAACTGGTGTCCCACAGGACGAGCGCAAGGGCTTGAAGTGGATTCACAAGGCCACCTTCCAAGGCTATCAGCCCGCAATAGACTATTGTAAGGAACATGGTTATAAATGGTATTGAAAGTATGATAACTATCGACACGACAAACATGTGTTCGCACCTGCAGAAAAAGCTGTTTGAAGAAAATGGTATCTATCATTCTCTTTGGATAGCTATGCAGGATGATCCAGAACTGACTGCAGTTGTCCGTTCTCGCCAGCTACATATCTATCGCAATGGCAAAAAGGTATTGGTTCTGGCTGGTAAGTCTGTACCAAAGATTATCAGAGAGGACTCGATTTGTGAACTTTTGCAAGTTGAACGAATCAAGTGGATGGAGCAACGCTTCAATAACGCCTTGGCTGCCATCAAAGATGAGTCTGCTGCTTCGTTGAAGACTATCAAAGAGGATGTTGCCGAACTCAGCAAATACTATGGCAGTGAATTGTGGAAACAGGACTTTGCTGCTGATGAAGCAGGGAATCTTCCCCCAAACCTCAAACGTGGAGTACTATCAGAAGATGGTATTTGGAATCTGCTCTCTGACTATCGTGTTATTCAAAAGAAGAAGCAATGAAGAAACGAAAAATCAAGTATTCGGCAATATTCTTCCTCTGCTGGTTTGTACTTTTGGTCTTGCTGGTTGATGGAGTCCTGAAGTTCCAGACATTGGTTGACTATTTCGGGTCGTATGCATTGGTAGAGGTCGCATTGCTGCTGTTGGTTCTTCTACCAACACTTGCAGTTTACGCATTTACAAAAGAAAAAAAGTGATGGCAAATGCTCTGTTATATTATCTTATATTCATCAATGTCGTGACCTTCCTGGTCTATGGCATTGATAAGTGGAAGGCTAAGCAAGGCAGCTGGCGCATATCGGAAGCAACTTTGCTGATACTTGCTGTTTTCGGCGGTAGCATCGGGGCTTTGCTTGGCATGAAGGTTTGGCATCATAAGACGATGCATAAGAAGTTCAAGTATGGACTTCCCCTGATTCTCTTGGCACAGATAGCACTTATTTATTTCATCTGCAACTTTTCGCATCGTTCTAACGTCTAACAGATAGAGATTGAAAGAGAACGAACATGAAGCTATTAGGAAACATCATCTGGTTGATCTTTGGCGGGCTGCATACTGCCATTGAGTATTTCATCGCAGGACTGGTTCTGATGATAACCATCATCGGCATCCCCTGGGGAAAGATGCACTTCCGGCTGGCAAAGCTGGCCCTGTCACCATTCGGAATGGAAGTCGTATAGCCCATGAACAAAGACGAGAAACGTGAACTGCGGCGCAAGCGGCTGATGGAGAACAAGGCCTATCAGACGATGAACGGCCTGACACGCTACATGGATCGATACTATCTCGATGCACTTATTGGCATCATTCCTGGCTGGGGTGATGCCATTGCCTTGCTCAGTGTCGTGCCGTTCGTTTATTTCTCATCGAGAGTCATCAAGAGCATCCCTCTGACACTGGCCGTCTTGAACAATGCCCTCCGCGACGTGCTGATGGGCATGATACCGTTCTTTGTTGGCGACGTTATCGACTTTTTCCATCGTGCCAACATCCAGAACATGCAGATGATTCAGGGCTTCGTTGACGGTGACGAGACCATCATCAAACAAGTAAACCAAAGAGCCTGGCAGTCAGCCATCGTTCTCATCGTCCTGCTCTTGTTCATAGCCCTGATGATATGGGCACTCGTCAGCTTCGGCAGCTACCTGTATTCATTGGTAACATCCATCTTCCGATAAGAAAATATTGGCTTACAAAAAGCTTACAAAGCCCCTTGGAATCCCTTATAAATAGGGAAAACTTTGCTGCCGCGCAGGCCGCTGTAGAAGAGTAAATATCACTCTAATATAATGTAAAGGGACCTGTCCGCTTGGGCAGGTCCTTTTTTATGCTCAGATTTTGATACAAAATATATGATGGTACAACTGAAATTATCTTAGGAAATGTTTTTTATTCTATTCTTGATGAAGTCCTGCTGTCGGTTTAGTACACTTCATGATTTGTCGGTATTCGGAATTAATGTCATCATCTTCGTAGGACAGGCCTTCTCGCATTTCCTGCATTTCAGGCAATCAGGATGCAGATAGCCTAATTGTTCGCCTCGGCTGCTGTATGGAGTGAGCTGCATCGGACAGACGCGGGCACACAGCTTGCACTTCTCTTCACACTGACTGCTGACATGAATGCTCTTAAATGCCTTTGGTAGTGGAGCTTTCTTAGGTGCCACCCATGATGACAATGACCCCATCGGACAGAAACTGCACCATGTGCGAGGGGCATAAATGAAGGACAGGACTATTCCTACTATGGTAGTCAACAGGATGATTTTCCAAAACACGAGTCCCATTGCGCCCCAATCGCCCCAGGCAAAATACATCTGAATGCCGAACATGGCGAAAATGAAGAACACCATAAACAGGCGGAACCCGAAAGTACGGACGAATTTAGGAATAGGACGATGAGGGGAGTACTTAGATAGCAGACGGTCGTACATATTGCCTCGTGGACATACATTGCCGCACCAAAATCTTCCTTTCCAGACAGATGTCAGGACTGGACCTATCATGCAGATGAGAGCAGCCCATCCGAGCACAGGGATGAACCATGCTAGTACTAGGTATGTGAAGATAATCCAAAACAGTTGTGGACCTTTAGTCGCATAGTGTTTGTGAAATTGTTTTTGTGCCATGTTTTATTCGTTTATTGTTATTGAATTGTTTTGCAAATATAATGATAATTACGGAATTATCGCCAAATATGCGAAAAATTTATGATTGTTTTCGTATATTTGCAGCTGTTTTTGAGAACAATTAAGGTATGCAGGAGCAGCAGCGGACATATATTGCTATCGACTTGAAGTCGTTCTACGCTTCAGTAGAGTGTGTGGACAGGGGGCTTGACCCGCTGACCACAAACCTTGTCGTGGCTGATGTGTCGAGGACGGAGAAAACCATCTGTCTGGCTGTTTCACCATCGCTGAAAGCATACGGCATTGGAGGTCGTGCACGACTTTTTGAGGTGGTTCAGAGAGTGCGTGAGGTCAACAACGAGCGAAAAAGGTCTGCTGGCAGGAGAATGACAGGAAAATCCTACAATGATCTGGAACTGAAATCCAATCCAAGTCTTGAACTCGACTATATCGCTGCACCACCCCGTATGGCTCACTACATAGAGGTGAGCACCAAGGTCTATCAGACCTATTTGAAATACATTGCCCCTGAGGATATTCATGTCTATAGCATCGACGAGGTGTTTATGGATGTGACGGCCTATCTGCGTACTTACAAGTTGACTGCCCACGAACTGGCGATGAAGATGATTCGTGACGTACTGGCCACTACGGGCATTACGGCAACAGCAGGCATCGGCACGAATATGTATCTGGCAAAGGTAGCAATGGATATTGTGGCTAAGAAAGCCCCTGCCGACAAAGACGGTGTGCGTATCGCAGAGTTGGATGAAATGTCATATCGGCGTGAGCTATGGGACTACCAGCCTATCACGAAGTTCTGGCGTGTAGGTAGAGGCATAGCAGAGAAACTGGCTGTTTATGGTATTGATACAATGGGTAAACTAGCCCGAATGTCCATACAGAATGAAGGATTGCTTTATCGGCTCTTTGGCGTGAATGCCGAACTGCTAATAGATCACGCATGGGGCTGGGAAGCGTGTACGATGGAGGCAGTAAAGGCATATCGTCCAGAGACGAATAGCTTCAGCAGCGGACAAGTTCTACAGGAGCCATATACTTTCAAGAAAGCCCGTGTGGTGATACGGGAAATGGCTGAAGGAATGGCACTCGACTTGGTGGCGAAGCGATTGGTGACAGACCAGTTGGTGCTGACTGTAGGCTATGATGCTGAGAGTCTGACGCGTCCTGAAATCCGTGAGAAATATCATGGTGAGATAACCGCCAACTACTATGGAAAACAAGTACCAGAACATGCTCACGGCTCCTTCAATTTTGAGAAGCCCACATCATCCTCGCGACTTATCATGGAAAGTGCTGCGGAGTTGTTTGACCGCCATGTAAATCCAGACTTATTGATTCGCAGGCTGAACCTGACAACAAACCATGTGGTATCAGAGGCATCTGTAGCAGCACAGAATAGTGCTCCCCAGCAACTAGATCTCTTCACGGACTATGAAGCTTTGGAGAAGCAGCGGCAGGAAGAGCAAGCCAAGTTGGACAAGGAGCGTCGTATGCAGGAAGCACAGTTGAAAATCAAACAGCGTTTCGGCAAGAACGCCATCCTCCGAGGTCTGAACTTCGAGGAGGGCGCAACAGCAAAAGAACGCAATGGACAGATAGGAGGACACAGGGCAGGCGTTGCCCTAAATGAGAAAGGAGAAATGAAAAATGAGAAATGATTACGACGATATCATCAATCTGCCACATTACGAACCAAAACATCATCCTCGGATGTCAATGTGGAACCGTGCAGCCCAGTTTGCGCCCTTTGCCGCATTGACTGGCTATGATGCTGCAATACGAGAGTCAGGACGATTAACAGATGACTGGGTAGCATTGAGTGAATCTGGCAATGAGGAAATGAACCGCAAAATGGAATTGATCGTTTCCATATTGCCAAAGCATCCTTCTGTGACCATCGAGTATTTCGTGCCAGACGAGCATAAGGCAGGAGGTTCCTATCAGTCTTATATAGGCAATGTGAAGCGCATCGACGAGTATGAAAAGTGCATCGAGTTTACAGATGGGAAGAGAGTTCCACTTGATGCTATAAGAGAGATAAAGATCGATTGATAATTATCCAATCACCTCAATATAGAAACTAAACGGACGGAAGCCGTCATTGCAGCTAATCATTGCACTTATGGGGTTCTTCATCCATCCATCGTAAAAGTTCCCCTCACCTTTGGACAAAGACTCTACAAACTCCCGCATGGATGACCAGGCAGAAGGGCACATCCCTTCGGGACATTCACCATTCTCTGATATCCATTGCTGCCCCTCCTTGACATCGCAAGTATGCTCGATGGGATTCTCATATTTTGCCATCAGGTCTGCATAGACCGTCTGACGGATGGCTGTAATTCGTACTTTGTTCATGTTAATCAAACGCCGAGGGGTAGTCCTGAAACTCTCGGATGCCGTCAGGGATGTAAGCCTTGGCTATTTCTTCCCATTTGTCTTCAACATCGGGACACTCCGGCAAACGTTCATCAACTTCCTTTATTGACTGCAGGAACTGGTGTAAGTCTTTACGCAATATCTCTTCAAAATTCTCCATATAATTCGTTATACCATTCATTGATCGTAGCCGATGGGCCTGAATTGTTTCTGATGCTCACTCCAGGCAAGGACGGTGCAAACCGAATGCAATGAAGCACGCTTCAATTGCTGAGGTGCAGCCCGTTCTCGCAAATATTATTTGCAAAGGTACTCATAATTCCCCGTTTTTTTGTAAATTTGCAGCCATATTTAACAAATATATGAAATAGGCGGCTTAATTATGGCACATTTATGGTACAACAAATAGAGATTATCCTAAAACCGAAACGCAGAGGCTTTCACTTGGTGACGAGTGAGATTCTGAGCCAGTTACCCAAACTGCCGAAGACAGGCATTGTGAATATATTCTGCAAGCATACGAGTTGCGGACTGAGCATCAATGAGAATGCAGATCCAGATGTTCGTTTGGATATGGAGACCATTTTCAATCGACTGGTTCCAGAGAATCGTCCCGAGTACGAGCATACCTTGGAGGGTGCCGATGATATGCCAGCTCATGCAAAGTCCACACTGAGCGGTGTCAGCATTACTATTCCCATTACAGACGGACGTTTGAATCTCGGAACTTGGCAGGGCATCTACTTCTGCGAATACCGCAATTACGGTGGTTCCAGAGAGTTGGTTGTAACGATTATTGGAGAATGAAACATAAGGGAATCATCTGCGGCATATTGGCGGCTGTCTGTTATGGCACAAATCCATTCGGAGCCTTGCCGCTTTATGAGGAAGGCGTAAACACTGCGTCCGTTCTTTTTTATCGCTTCTTCATGGCAGTACTGATGCTGGCCATCATGCTGATAGTTCGACGAAAAGACTTCAGTGTCACAAGGGGAGAACTGAAGGTTCTTGGCTCACTCGGAATGCTTTTTGCTGCATCCAGCATCACGTATTACCAGAGTTTCCACTTCATGGATGCCGGTATTGCCTCTACCATACTGTTCGTCTATCCTGTGATGGTGGCTATCATTATGGCCACATTTTTCCGAGAGAAGGTTACGGCTACAACCATTATTTCCATCACCCTTGCCTTGGTCGGTATCGGCCTGCTATACAAGGGTGATGCAGGTATTTCGCTCAGCTTGACGGGCGTGTTGCTGGTGATGGTATCGTCGTTGACCTATGCCGTATATATTGTGATAGTCAACCAGTCGAGCATCCGTATGTCGACATTGAAACTCACGTTCTATGTCCTGCTGATATGCATGACATGTCTGTTAGCCTATTCATTCACTTCGTACGAACTGCATCTTATGTTGCCGCCATCTCCCCGAGCATGGTTCTTTGCCTGTTGGCTGGGTTTAGTGCCAACGGTCCTCTCGCTGGTATTCATGACCATCGCAGTTCATGAGGTTGGAGCCACACCTACGGCTATCATGGGAGCCTTGGAGCCATTGACGGCAGTAGCCATCGGTGTGCTGGTCTTTGGTGAATTATTTACTTTCAGACTTGCCATTGGAATCGTGCTTATCCTTTCTGCCGTATTGCTGATTGTGATGGGTAAGAGTTTCCATCTGCGTACTATCAAACATACAATAACAACACTCGTCAGGAAAACATGGCGTTGGAAATCATAGATCACTCTTTATACTCCAAAGCAAGTCCCCCTTCGCTAGTCTCCTTGTAAAGCGAGGGCAAGTCGTGTCCTGTGCGTTTCATCACCTCCACCACATGGTCGAATGAAATGCGGTGGTTACCGTCGGAAGTGATAGCATAGAATGTCGCATCGGCAGCACGTGCGGCAGCAAAGGCATTACGCTCGATGCACGGAATCTGAACCAATCCGCAGATGGGGTCGCAGGTCATGCCGAGGTGATGCTCCAGTCCCATCTCAGCAGCATATTCTATCTGGTTGGGACTGCCTCCCCACAGCTGGCAACCGGCTGCAGCAGCCATAGCGCAGGCGACGCCCACCTCGCCCTGACATCCCACTTCCGCGCCGCTGATGCTGGCATTGTGCTTAATCACGTTGCCAAAGAGTCCAGCTGTAGCAAGGGCTCTCAGTACGCGCTGCTTAGAGAATCCCAGATCGTGGTAGGCCGCATAGAGAATGGCAGGAAGCACACCACAACTGCCACAGGTGGGAGCCGTCACAATCGTGCCTCCACAGGCATTTTCTTCAATAACTGCCAATGCATAGGAATAGAGTAGGGCACTGTAACGGGCAGTTTCATTGTATCCTTGTGCCTTCACATGATAAGATACAGCCTTGCGCGACAAGCCTAACGGACCAGGCAGGGCGCCTTCTGCATCAAGACCTCGTACTACGGCTTTTTCCATCGTATCAAAGACTTCCTTCAGGAAATCCCAGATTTCCGGTCCTTCACATTGTTCCACATATTCCCAATAGCCATGACCTGTTTTCTTGCACCACGCCATGATGTCCTTGATCTTGTGCATCTCATAGACATTACCCCCTGAAGCGAACATGTCACCTTCAGCCTTACCCTCTGAGAGTGCACCACCGCCTACGCTATATACCGTCCACTCGTCGCCTCCGTCAGCTGTGAACTTCATGCCGTTGGGATGGAACGGCAGGAAGATCTTTGGTTGCCAGACGATGTTTACTGGTGCTATCTTACTCAGCACATCAATGATGGCGACATCGGTCATGTGGCCTTTGCCCGTAGCAGCGAGACTGCCGTAAAGGGTTACTTCGAAGCTCTTGGCCTCGGGATGGCGCTTTGCGTAGATATGTGCTGCATTATCTGGTCCCATCGTGTGACTGCTTGACGGGCCTTTTCCAATACGGAATAGTTCTCTGAGTGATTTCATATTATAATTCGTTTTATTAATTTTTGTTGCCCAGTTAGGCCGCAAATTCTTGGAAACCTTGTATCATCTGTATCCGTAGACTAATCCGTACTTTTTATGTAGTTTCCGTAGAGAGCCGTCTGCCTTCATCTGACGGATGAAATTATTCACTATCTGCAGCAGATCCTCCTGACCCTTCTGCATCAGCACTCCTATCTCGCCATGAGTGAACGGAGCGTTTAATAACGGGGCTGCAAGCCGGGTATCTGTTTTCACATAATAGGGAGCCTCTGTGATTTCTGTTATCATCACATCCGCATTCCCCTCAGCCACAAGCGAAGGGATTTCCTCGTTCTTGGGGTGAACGATGATGGTGGCATGAGTAAGGTTCTCGTTGGCAAACTTCTCATTCAGTCCACCGGGATTCACCATCACACGGACTTCGGGCTTGTCAATGTCTGCCAATGACTTGTATCGGTCAGCCTCCGATGCACGGCAAAGAATGGTCTTACCGTTTGCCAGATAGCCTTCGCTCATAAGCATCGTCGCGCGGCGGGCATCGGTAATGGTAATGCCACCAATAGCGAGGTCGAATTTCTGAGGTTTTGCCAATACATCTGCCGTCAGCGTCGGCCATGAGGTCTTTTTGAACTCCACACCAACGCCAATCCTTTTTGCAATCTCCTTCGCCATCTCAATGCCGAAACCCCAGTAGGTCCCGTCTGCCTCTCTAAAGGATAGCGGACGATAATCGCCAGTAGTACCAACGAGGATAGTGCCTCGTTCAACTATCTCCGCGACTTTTCCATCGGTGCGGACATCAAGCGAAGTCGATCTGCATGAGCACAGGAATACTAATTGCGCTATTAGGATAAGCGAAACACCGAAATTGATCTTTTTATGCATGGTGAATAAATACATTTAAATCAGCCTGCAAAATTACTCAGAATTGAGGAATTATCCTTATCTTTAAGGCAATTATTATAATTCTTTATGATTTATAGTTTAAAGCGTATGAATCTCTCTTGCATACCTTTTTCGCAAATTTTGTTGCAAAATTGCCAATATTTTCGGAATAATCACTATCTTTGCAGAATAAAAGTGTATCACGATGAAGAAAATAGTATATGCGTTAATTCCTATGATGCTGGTAGCTTGCGGCAGTAGGACAGGAAAGGCGGTAAGCGTTACAGACTCTTTGGCTGTTGATTCCATTAACGGCTCTGTTGTCGACAAGCATTCGGAGACCTATATCCGTCAGCGCATCGATACCATCTATAAGTTTGTGGGCAAGATCACTACTGATGCCGACGGAAACCGGAATTATAATTATATGCCTTTCAATCTTGATAGCGCCTACTGCTCCCAGCGTTATTATGCCCTCATGCAGCAGGCTTTGGAAATCTGTGACGAGACGGGCGACATTCTCTACGACTACGATTACTGGGTGCGTGGACAGGATATCTCTGATGACTGGAGCTACAAGGTGGCAAAGGTCTATAACGTTACAGACTCTACGGCGCTCGTTAACATGATTATTCACAATTTCAGCGATACAGAAAATACGATTGCCCTGCGTTTTGAGCGTGATGACTGGTATATCGACGATTTCAGTCCGTCTGATGATGGCGAGGATGACAAGGCATATCTCCGTCGTATAATCAAGGAAGGCAAGGCTGTGAAGGGATATGATTCTGGTGATACCTACAAAATAGACAGCTTGAAACAGGAAAAAGGAACCTGACATCTTCAACAAAATCATTATAAATTAGGATTGCACAATCAAAATATTTGTTGTACCTTTGCAGCCGAATTTGAAAATGTGCATGATTCATGAAAAAGAATTTATGGATTTTATCCTTCGCTTTTGCATTTGGTTTACAAGTGCAAGCCCAGCGGCAGGACGATATGCGGCAGACAGTAGAGTATCTGGCTTCGCAGGAGCTGGGGGGCCGATATCCGGCCACTCATGGCGACACACTCGCCTCTGAGTTTATAGTAGGCCAGCTGCGCAGTATGAAGCTCAAGCCTGTTGTCAAAGGCAAGAAGAAGATAGGCTACTTTCACGACTTCACCTATGGGAAGAATGAGAAGCGGACTACTCATAACATCCTCGCCGTGTTACCGGGAAAAGACAAGCGACTGAGGAATGAATATATCGTCGTTGGTTCGCATTACGACCATCTGGGTATGGGCGGAGAAGGCTCAGGCTCGCGCCGTCCCGACACCTTGGGCGTGCATCCTGGTGCCGACGATAATGCCAGCGGCGATGCCGTCGTACTCCAGCTGGCTCGTCATTTCAAGAAGGTGCGCTCGCCCCGCAGCATCATCTTCGCTTTCTTTGGAGCCGAGGAGCAGGGGCTGGTAGGCTCGAAGTTCTTCCTCGACTGGATGAGGCACGCAGATGTCCAGCGCATCACCCTCCCCGATAGCTTGAAAGGCATCGTGGCGATGGTAAATTTAGATATGGTCGGGCGCATGCGCGATCACGCGATGAGTGTGTCGGGCACAGGTACCAGCAGCAGCTTCAAGGCGATGGTCGAGGAGGTGGCTCAGCAGTCAGGTGTGCACGTCAGTTGTATTCCCGACGGTTATGGTCCCAGCGATCAGGCTTCGTTTGTGGCAGCCGATATCCCTGTGCTCTTCCTGACGACGGGCGGTCACATGGAGTATCACACGCCAGCCGACGTGCCTTCTACGTTGAATTACGACGGCATGCAGCAGACGCTCGACTTCTCGAAGCAGCTGATAGCCCGCTTGGCAGCTCTCCCCGAGACGCCCGATTACATCAATGTGCCCAGCACCCAGACTATGAAGCATGCCAAGTTCAAGGTCACCCTTGGACTGATGCCCGATGTCATGGGAGCCAGTACGATTCCCGGTCTGCGAGCTGATATTGTGGTGGCTGGTAAACCCGCCCATAATGCCGGTATCCGTAGCGGCGACATCATTCAGGAGATTGATGGCAAAGCCGTCAACGATATCAATGAGTATATGGAGCGCCTGTCGGAGCTCAAGGCCGGCACTACGATTCCCGTGAAGGTGCTTCGTGGCGAAGAGGTCATTGTGTTTCAGGTTCACTTAACACCTCCTGTCAGATGAAGAAGTTCGTTTATTGGCTCCTGGCGGTCGTCATTACCCTGGCGTTGAGTGTCTACCAGCGCATGACGGGACCTACCTATCCCAAGAAGTTGACCATCGAACTGCGTGGTGAGAGCTACCAGATCAAACTGCCCCGTAGTGGGGTGCAGCATGATGAGATCGTGAAGCTTCCAACCCACGGGGATGGGTCTCAAGAGTTAGAAGCAGAGTCCACGCGTCCTGTCCCCATGAGTTTGCATTACCGCCGATTCCCGACGTCAGACGACTATACCAGCGTCGACTTCCGTTGGCAGGATGGTGAGTGGCAGGCAGCTCTGCCCGTGCAGCCTGTAGCCGGCAAACTGCAGTATTATCTGACCGTCGATGGTAAGGATTATCTGAAGGATGAGCCTGTCGTGATTCGTTTCCGCAACGATGTGCCCGCAGGCATCCTGATTCCCCACATCCTGCTGATGTTCGGAGCCATGCTGCTGGCCGTCTATACCTTCCTGATGGTGGTGATGGGTAGGGCGTACGGCAAGTGGCTGAAGCTTACCGTCGGTATCATGTTCGTAGGCGGTTTCGTCTTCGGACCCCTCGTGCAGCATGCTGCCTTCGGCCCCTGGTGGACGGGATTCCCTTACGGGACTGACCTGACCGACAATAAGACGCTCCTGTCGTTCATCTTCTTCCTGGCAGCCTTGGTCACCTTGAAATGGAAGTACAACAAGTGGGTTGTCTGTGCGGCAGTCGTGTTCATGGTGCTGATCTTCAGTATCCCTCACAGCGCATACGGATCGGAGTATGATTATTCTACCCAGCAGCTGAAAACATCAACTAAATAATATAAGAAAAATGAAAATCAAGAGTTTAATGATTGCAATGATTGCTTCTGTGGCAGTCGTGCTTGGAACCACTTCGTGCAGCAGTAGTAACGATGATGAGCCCGAGGCTCCCGTAGCTACTCAGGTGGCTGGTTCCTATACAGGTAACGAGGTGGTTATTGTCGATAAAGAAGAGTCGTCTAATGATACCAAGACCTACGAATTTGCCAAAGTGTCAGATACATCCATCGACATGACTGTTCCTGAAATGGGAATGGGTGGAATGATGACAATCCCGTCGTTCCCTGTGAAGAATATCCCTCTGACCAAGAGCGGCAATACGATTACCGGCAAGGTGGCTTCTTATAGCGGAACCGTGAAGAATGCCAAGGGCGATGAGAAGGCTTACTCCGTGAGCGATGTCACCCTCATGTTCAACGACAAGACCGTGGTGGCTACTTTCTCTTTGAAATATGGCAATATGCCATTCCTCATGACAACAACCTTTACTGGAGCTCGTAAGTAAGTGGTGACTGTTGTTCGCATCAAGACCTCTATCCTGGCTGGCATGGCTGTGGCTGTGCCAGCTATGAGTGTCTGTGCGCAGGATAATATCCGTGACTCTGTGGAGCTGGAGCCCGTCGTGGTGACGGCTTCGCACACGCCCAAGGCGCTGAAGGATGCACCTGTGGTGACGCGACTCATCACCCTCCACGACATCAAGATCAACGATGCCACCAACATCCAGGACATGCTCACGCAAGAGATTCCCGGGCTGGAATTCGGCTTCGCCATGAGTCAGGAGACATCGCTCAACTTGAGCGGCTTTGGCGGCAATGCCGTCCTCTTCCTCGTCGACGGCGAGCGCATGGCTGGCGAGACGATGGACAATGTCGACTACAGCCGCATGAGCCTCGACAATGTTGGGCGTATCGAGATTGTGAAGGGGGCCTCGTCGGCGCTCTACGGCTCGAATGCCGTCGGGGGGGTCGTCAACATCATCAGCCGAGAGAACCTGGAGCCCTGGACGGCTAACGTCAATTCGCGATACAGCACCTTCGGGCATGAATGGCGCAACGGGGCCAGCTTCTCGTTCAACACCAAGAAGTGGAACTCGCAGACCACTTTCCAGCACACCAAGATCGACCCCATCGACCTGCCTAAGGCGCACTCCTCCGAGGAGATTGCCATCGAGTTGATGAAGAAGGCACAGGGATTGCCCTACGATGAATCGGTGCTGACAGACGACTCGAACCTGAGCCGACTCTACGGACAGAAGACATATAACGTGAAGGAGCGGCTCATCTGGCGCGCTACCGACCAGCTGACGCTGACTGGGCGGGGCAGCTACTTCTTCCGCAACAGCGAGCGTGATACCCACGACTATCACTTCAACGCCTATAGCGCAGGACTCAAGGGGCGCTACGCCTGGGACTACGGGCGGCATCTGGAACTCTCCTATGCCTTCGACCAGTACGACAAGGCTAACTACATGCCCGATGGCACGCGCACACACGACCACGACTACACCAACCGCCAGCACGTCGCCCATGCCCTCTATCACCATGACTTCGGCCAGAACATCCTGATCGTGGGGGCCGACTACATGAACGACTATCTCTCTACCTATCAGTTCCGCGACAACACCAGCCACTCGCAGAGCAATATCGACGGCTATGCGCAGTTCGACTGGAACATCACGCCGCAGCTGAACATCGTGGGAAGCCTGCGCTACGACCACTTCTCGGCCTCGTCGCAGAAGGCTCTTACAGAGCGACTTGCCGTCGTCTATAAGTTCCCTTGGATGACCTTCCGTGCCAATTATGCCAGCGGCTTCCGTGCACCTACGCTCAAGGAGATGTACATGCACTTCGATATGGGTAACATGGGCTATATGATTATCGGCAACCCTAACCTCGAGCCCGAGAAGAGCCACAACTTCAATCTCGCCGCCGAGCGCACCAACCGCATCCGCAACCAAGGTATCCTCGACGGGCGCTACAACTTCACCCTCGTGGGCTATTGCAACATCTTCGACAAGCGCATCACCACCATCGACGGCGGCGACTATCAGGGCATGCCCAGCGCGCTCTACTGGAACGAAGAGGGCGTCACCGTCTGGGGCGTGGATCTGAGCATGGCCCACTTCTTCGACTGGGGCATGACGCTCAAGCTCAACTATTCGTGGATGAAAGAGACGGGCAACGTGATCTACTCGCAGTTCTCACAGCCCCGCTCGCACTCGCTGACGTGGCGGGTGGGCTACAACCATCGCTTCTCGCGCCACTATGCCCTCGATGCAGCCCTTTCAGGACGCGCACAAGGAAAGCCCCAATCGGGCAATACTGCCGTCGATCAGGGCTATACCATCTGGAAGCTGATGCTCCAGCATCACATCTGGCGCGGCTTGCATCTGAACACGGCCATCGACAATCTGTTCAACTACAAGCCCAAGTCGTATTACTATTTCTCTCCGCTCACCACGGGCACTTCCTTCAGCATCGGCCTCTCCGTCGATCTGGATAGAATCACCAAATCTTGATGCGGTCACTTTACTCTAGGGCCAGGCCCCAGCATGCACTTTACTTTGGGGCCTGGCCCCAGCACTTAGTTTTGGGGCCTGGCCCCAGAGTTGAACTTGAAGGTATCGTCGGTATTGCTGGTGTGCTGACTACATGCAAGCAATACATTTTAAAAAAACTCAAATATTATTTGGTTTTTTGTACGATTTGCACTAACTTTGTCCCCCAAATTTAAAAGAATTAATTATCAATAAAAAAAAGAAAGTAACATTATGAAGAAGATCATATTGCTAATTTTGCCGCTCGTCTTGCTGTCATCTTGCAAGAAGGATAGTGACGAGAGGAATTGGGTAGCGGAAACTGACCAGCTGCTCGACCAAGTGCTGAACAGCAAATTCAAGAGTATCGTGAACGTGCCGAAAGACAGCCGCACTTATGCTCATCTGTTCAGACTGTCGGAAGAAGCAATGACTCAGGCGGCGGGCAGAAGTAAAGAGGGGTTGCCCTTGCTTTATCAGGAGAAGAACTTCCCCATGGTGTATGACTATTATACCGACAATCGGACTGACCAGGAAGGCGTCTACAAGACGATGATAGGCTGGCTGTGCGCCATGCAACTGTCGGAGCTCTGTCCGACCAAGCGCAACGATCTCTATAAAGCGGGCTACGAGGCTGGCGGCTATACGATGAACAGCAATCTCTACGGCTACCACTTCACGACTGATCCGAATGTGGCTCGACTGGTGGCAAGTGCAGTCTATGCTGCGTTGCACCCGAAGAACAAGCTCGTGGTCGACACGATGAGGACTGAGGTGGGCGGCAGCCAATATGCTCTGGGCTTGGCTGAGCTGTATGCGAGTGAGTCGCGCAACCATGTGAGCGACGATGCGTTCTTCGTAGACCTGCGCAAGTTTATGGCCAGCGCCCCGGGACCGATTGCGCCGCCATTCGCTGACCGTCATGGCATCAACCCGCCTGTACCCGATGAGAAGGCTTCGAACGGTTGCCCTAAAGTGGATATGGCTATCTATGACTACGTGGTGGAGAAATACAACCTGCCAGAACAGAGAGCCTTACAGGCTACAGCCGACGAGGACGGAGACATTCATCACGTGTTTGGTACCGACAAGAAGAATGTCGGTGGAAAGTACAACTTCAACGCTGTGTTCGGACAGGCGACGATCGGGAAGACCATCAATCCAGACGGCAAGATCGCCCATCTGGTGCTCCTTGTACAGAAATCGGGTAACTCGGCCAGAGGCCCCCTTCAGCACGATTCTCCCTCGTTGGGACATTATGAATATGGCAGGTTGAGGCCTGGCTGTACCGAGCAGCAGCAGGGAATGCGCAAATCGTATACCGACGACCGGCTGAACGTGCTGACCAGTTTTGTCATCGATGATAATGACGGCCACAAGGCTTCTTATGACGTGGGTGACATCGAGGTGCCCTACTTGGACGAAAACGGCATCTGGACTAATGAGGAAGTGCAGTCGCCAGAAGATTATGAGGAAATGCAGAAGGATAAGCTCTATGCCAACTCATATCCCAGCGGCCACTCTGCAGGCATCTGGTCGGCAGCGATGACGATGATAGAGCTCTATCCTGAGAAGGCCGACCTGATTATGCGTGCAGCCAACGATTTCGCGCTGTCGAGAGTCATCAGCCGTTACCATTGGAACAGCGACATTATTCAGGGGCGTATCGTGGGTAGTCTGATGAATCCGGTGTGTCATGCCGCAACAGACTATAGCGATCTCCTGGAAGCGGCCAGGACGGAACGCTGATTACTTTAATTTGACGATGGCATAGGAAGTGGGCGGCATGTGGATAGTCATCGTGCCAGCCTTCTTGTTATGTTCCATCTTGAAGCTGTCGCCCATGAGGAGGCGGGTCTTCTTGTACTTCACGTTGACGGGGAAGGTGGCATCAGATGCCTCAGCCTTGGGGTTGAGCATGACAAGTACCACATCGTTGCCTGCTGCACGGGCATAGACGAAGGGGTAGGGTGACGGAGCCCCCTCCTCGCCAGGATAGACGGGCACGAACTCAGCATAATTGGCCAGGGCGGGCTCTGCGTGGCGCAAGGCGATGAGCTGGCGGGTCTTGTTGAGCAGCGACTGGGGATTTTTCTCCTGGGTAGCCACGTTGGGCGCATCGGGAGCTGGATCGACAGGCAGATACAGATTAGCAGCGTCGCCCGAAGAGAATCCGAGGTTCTTGTCTGTGCTCCATTGCATCGGCGTGCGTGCGCCGTTGCGAGGCTGGTAGGCACCTTCCACTTGTGGCCAGTCGTTGGGCAGCTGTCGCATACCGATCTCGTTGCCATAATATAAGAAAGGTACGCCAGGCATGGTGAAGCCGAAGGCGTAGATAATCTCCAGTTCCTTGTCGGTGCGCTTGTTGCCGAGACGGGCATTGTCGTGATTTCCCAGCGGCAGACTGATGTAGCCTTTGCCGACGGTCTTCTGATACTGGTCCATATAGCTCTTCAGGAAGTCCTTTATCTCGCCCTTACCCTCAGCATCGAAGTAGCTGTGGCCTTCGCTCACGCCGTTGAGGATGCGCCAACTCTCCTTCTGGAACAGGTCGTTGTAACCCTTGAACCAATGGAAGAAATCGACGTGGAAACAGTTGTCGAGTGCATCAGCTGGATACGACCATTCAGCCACCATGAAGCCGTGAGGATACTCCTTCTCGAGCAGTTGTCGGATCTCTCGCCAGAAGAGCTTCGTCTCGTTTTCGTTGGTGTTGAAGAACTGCTCGTTGCCTCTGACGCGTCGTGTTTTGACGAGCGCCCCAGCCATGTCGGCACGGAATCCGTCGCAGCCCATATCCATCCAGAAGCGCAGCACGTCCTTCAGGTCTTCGCGCATAGCCATCACGTCGGGGTGATTGGTTGGTAGCTGCCATTTCTGTTCGGGATCGGGATTGGCAAAGCCGAAGTTGAGTGCTGGCTGGCACCAGTAGAAGTTACGCATGAACTGCCCGTTACGCTGGCCATAGCCCTTGATGAACGAGCCAGCGAACTCGCGTGGGGGATCGACCCAGTTGGTCTCTGTCCAGATGTAGTAATTGGAATACTTGTTCTTCTCCTGCTTCTGCGAGGCTACAAACCAGGGATGGTCGATGGCGGTATAGCTGATGACGTAGTCGAAGATGACATGCATGCCGCGCTTATGAGCCTCCTCGAACAGGCGGCGTGCATCTTCGTTGGTGCCATAGCGTGGCGCTATCTTGTAATAGTCGCGCACGTCGTAGCCGGCATCGTTGAAGGGGGAGTCGAAGAAGGGGTTGAACCAGATGGCATCCACACCGAGGCTCTTCACATAGTCGAGTTTGCTGATGATGCCCTGCAGGTCGCCGATGCCGTCGCCATCGGAGTCGCAGAAGGTCTGTGGATAGATCTGATAGAATACCGCATTCTTGGCCCAGTCGGGCATTTTCGGTATCTCATACTTTCCGGTGATGGTCTGTGCTGTGGCCGACAACGAGAATAGCGCAGCGGCGAGCACGACGGTTTTCCTGATGTTCATCTTAAGTCTTATTTGTTTTTAGTTAAAAAGAGGGAGGGGCGTTGCTTGAAGCGTCCCTCCCTGTTGGTATGAGTCAATCGCTTATGCGAATGGATTCTCTGTAGGATAGAAGTTGCCCTTCGGGAAGTTGTAGTCGATCTCGTCAACGGGGATACCCATGTACTTGAGAACCTCCCAGAGGTACTTGCCCTGATGACCGAACATCACGGCGCAATGGTGTGGGTAGTGCTTCTCGATGAGGACGTGACGATAGAAGCGGCTCATGTTCTTGATACCGAAGATACCGATAGAACCGAATGAGCGGGTAGCTACTGGGATGACCTCGCCCTGAGCGATGTAAGCGCGGAGCTTGGTGTCGGCTGTAGACTGCAGACGATATACAGTAGCCAGACCTGGCTGGATGTCACCCTCGAGGGTACCGTTTGTAACCTCAACAGGCAGAGCGCGGGCCATAATGCGCTGGAAGCACATCTGGCAGTTGCAGACCTTCGACGAGGCGGTGTTACCGCAGTGGAAGCCCATGAAGATCTCCTTGTCGGTATAGGTGTCGCAGGCGAACTTCTTGCCCTTGATGCTCTCCTCGTACATGTCGTTAGGTACGGTGTTGTTGATGTCGAGCAGGGTTACGGCGTCCTCGCTGATGCAGGTGCCGATGTACTCTGACAGCGTGCCGTAGATGTCCACCTCGCAGCTCACGGGGATGCCACGGCTGGTCAGACGGCTGTTCACATAGCAGGGCACGAAGCCGAACATGGTCTGGAAGGCAGGCCAGCACTTCGTGGTGAGTGATACGAACTGGCGGCAGCCCTTATGACCCTCGATCCAGTCGCAGAGTGTCAGCTCATACTGAGCGAGCTTCGGCAGAACAGAAGGAATCTTGTTGCCATGTCCGAGTTCGGCGGCCATGTCCTTCACCACGTCGTCGATACGGGGGTCGCCCTGGTGCTTCTGGAACGACTCGAGCAGGTCGAGCTCCGAGTTCTCCTCAATCTCCACGTCGAGGTCATACAGGGCGCGGATAGGAGCGTTGCAAGCCAGGAAGTTGTTGGGACGAGGACCGAAGCTGATGATCTTCAGGTTCTGCAGACCGACGATGGCACGGGCGATGGGGATGAACTCATGGATCATGTCGGCGCACTGGCCGGCGTCGCCAACGGGCTCCTCGGGGATGTAGGCACGGGTCTTGCGCAGCGACAGTGCATGGCTGGCGTTCAGCATGCCGCAATAAGCGTCACCACGACCGTCGATGAGGTCGTTCTGAGTCTCCTCGGCGGCAGCGCAGAACATAGCGGGGCCGTCGAAGTACTTGGCCAGCATGGTCTCAGAGATCTCAGGACCGAAGTTGCCCAGGTAGACGCAGAGGGCGTTACAGCCAGCCTTCTTGATGTCCTCAAGGGCCTGCTGCATGTGGATCTCGCTCTCCACGATGCAGATGGGGCATTCGTAGATATTCTCAGTGCCATACTTTTCAGTATACTTGGCGACAACGGCCTTGCGGCGGTTAACGGCCAGAGACTCGGGGAAACAGTCGCGGCTCACGGCCACGATACCAATCTTGATTACAGGTACATTATTCATATTCGTAAAAGTTTAAAAAGTAATGCTTAGTTACAGGCTGCAAAGATACGTAATAATTTCGAAAGGATATTATCAATATGTATCAAAAACTTTATGAATTATGCAAAATTAACGCTGATTGGGGGCTGACAACGACTTTTGTGCCTTCTATGTTGCCGAGCCCCTGCTCGTTGATGACGCCATCGCGGCAGACCACGGTATAGGTGCCATCGGGGATGGTGACCTCCTGTGGCTCCTTCGAAGCGTTGAGAATGACGATGATGTCGCGCCAGTCGTCTCTGCCTGCATAGTTCTTCAGGCGATAGGCCACTACCTGGATTGGAGCGTCGATGAATTCGAGATGCTTGCGCACCAGGTCGGCACTGCCGAGACGGAAGGCAGGGTGATGCTTCCTGAGGGCAATCAGATTCTTATAGTATTCGAACACCTGGGGGTATCGGGTCTTGTTGCCCCAGTCGAGGTGGTTGACGGAGTCAGGTGATTCGAAGCTGTTGTGTACTCCTTTCTTGTTGCGCAGCAGCTCCTCGCCAGAGAGCATGAATGGCACACCCTGCGAGGTGAAGACGGCCGTCTGGGCCAGGAGGTCGAGGCGGATCAGCTCAGGAGTGGGGGGGGCGGGCTTCCCGGATATTCCGGATAATCCGGATAATCCGGATAATCCGGACATTCCGGCATTCCCGGATAATCCGGGGATGGATGCCTGCAGTCGATCGACGAGGCACATGTCGTCATGACAGGAGACGTAGGAGATCATCTGCGTGGGATCGAGGGCCCAGGGCTCCTTGGAGTAGTTCACCTTAGTCATATCAACCTGGGGATGGGCGATGGCACCGGCGATGCCGAACTTGAGGCTCTCCTTGGCGACCTCCCTTGACCCTATTCCCGAGCTTTGCTCGCCTGCCCGTGGGCTTTCCTGTGGGAGGGAGGCGGATAGTCCGAGCCATCCGGGCTTGGTGTCGTCGGAGAAGGGGCCTCTCAGGGCGTCGCGAATCTCATCCGAGAAAGCAGCGATGCCAGGCATCTTGCAGATGTTAGCCTTCATGCCGAGCTTCTCCTGAGGATAGGCACACTGGCCAGCACTCCAGCCCTCGCCATATATAAATATGGTGGGATCGATTTCGTCGACCATCTGGCGTATCTGGTTCATCGTCTCGATGTCGTGGCAGCCCATCAGGTCGAAGCGGAAGCCGTCGATGTGGTATTCGTCGATCCAGTACTTCACGCTTTCTTTCATGAACTCGCGCATCATCGGCTTCTCAGAGGCGGTTTCATTGCCGCAACCGGAGCCGTTGCTGTAGGAGGGGGTGGGTTGTCCGGGTTTTCCGGGTTTTCCGGATATTCCGGGTTGTCCAGATTGTCCGGGTTGCTCGTTGAGACGATAGAAATAGTCGGGGTAGGTCAGCTGGAAGTTAGAGTGCTCGATGTCATAGGTGTGGTTGTAGACGACGTCGAGGATGACGCGGATACCGGCCTTGTGGAGGGCCTGCACCATCTGCTTGAATTCCCGGATGCGGGTCTCGGGGGTGTAGGGGTCGGTGCTGTAGCCTCCTTCGGGCACGTTGTAGTTCACGGGATCGTAACCCCAGTTGTATTTGTTGTCGGCGAGGCGTGTCTCATCCACTGAGCCATAGTCGTAGGAGGGCAGGATATGGATGGCGTTGACGCCCAGTTGTCTGAGGTGCTCGATGGCCCACGGTTCGGTGAGCGCCAGGAACTTGCCGGGATGGCTGGCGTCAGGACGGGCGATGGAGAAGTCGCGGTGGTGCATCTCGTAGATGATGAGGTCGGCCGGCGACTTGACCAGCGGTCGCACGTCGCTGGCCCATCCTTCCGGATTGGTTTTGGCAGGGTCGATGATGGCTCCCCGCTTGCCGTTGACCCCCACGGCCTTGGCAAACACGCCGGGTGTCTCGCCACGCCCGATGTCGAAGGTATAGAACCTGCCCATCAGATTGCCCCTGATGGTAGCCGTCCAACGGTCTGGCTCGCCGGTCCGTTGCATCTTGACCGTTTTAACGGCCTTTCCTCCAAGTCCTTCCTTATAGATACGCACTTTGACTGTCTTTGCCGACGAGGGGGCAAAGAGTGAGAACACGGTTTGCTCAGGAGTATAGACCATCTCCTGGAATTGCTGGGCGGAGAGAGATCCGCAGAGCAGCAATGACATCATTGAGGCCAATATGAATCTTTTCATTTTAGGTGTTTATACAAATATGCGGCACAAAGATAAGAAAAAATGTCGAAAGTTGATGTTTTTTTCAGATTTTTTGTATCTTTGCCAGCGAAAACAAGAGAATGATGCGATTACTAACCACTGCGGTTCTACTTATATGGTCGGTCATGTCCTGGGCGCAGCAGCCAGACTTGGAGCAGAGATACCGGCAAATCGATGTGGCCATCGCAGAGTCACCTCGCTATGTGGCTCAGCGGGAGACAAAGATTACCGTTGCCCGTCAGGCCTTCGAACAGGCTGTTGGCAGGCAGAAGTTTGAAGAGGGCTTCCGTCTCTACGAACTCTACCGTCCTTTTGTGAGTGATTCTGCCATCTATTTCCTCCGTCAGTGCATCAGTCTGGCAGAAGAGATGGGCGATGCCCCGGCTGAGATGCGCTGCCGTTCGCTGTTGGCCACCCGCTGCTCCAATATCGGACTTTATGATGAGGCCCTCAACATACTCGATGGCATAGAGACTGGCGACATATCAGACAGGAGCACCCTCGGCGCCTACTACGAGGCATATAATAATGTATATGGTGAACTGAGCTACTACACCCGTCTCGACGACATGCGGGCCGTCTATCGGGATAAGGAGCAGCACTACAAGCAGCTGATGTTCGAAAACCTGCCTCCTACGAGTGAGTCGTGTTTCCTCCGTCGCGAGCAGGAAGCCCAGGGCGAGGGACGACTGGAAGAATCTATGAAGATCAACGATGAGTGGCTTAAGACCGTGGAGCCCGGCTCCCATCCCTATGCCTTGGTAGCCCTTTACCGCTATATCGAATACAAGTTGCAGAAAGACACGGTGCAGATGATGCACTGGCTGACGGAGTCGGTGCTTGCCGACATCCGCAATGCCGCCATGGACCAGGGGTCGATGTGGGAACTGGCCAACGAGCTGATGCTCAAGGGCGACATCGACCGTGCCTCGCGCTATATCAGCTATACCAGCGATTGTGCCAACCGCTATGGCTCACGGCAGCGCAACTGGCAGATAGCCCCGCTGTTGACGCATATCGCCAACGAATACAAACAGCAGAGCGAGCAGACCACGCGACAGCTCTGGGTGGCGCTGGCCCTGATCAGTATACTGGCCCTACTCGTACTCGGAGCCCTCTTCTTCGTACACCGTCGTAACAAGCAGTTGGCGGCAGCACGGAACGCACTGAAGACCAGCAACGACGAACTGGCATCGGCCAACCAGCAGTTGGCTGCCCAGACCTCAGAACTCTCTGCCCTTAATGCCCAGCTCTCCACCCTCAACGCCCAGCTCTCCGAGAGCAACCGTGTGAAGGAGGAGTATATCGGTCGCTTCATGAGCCTCTGTGCCCAATATATCGACAAGCTCGACAACTACCGTAAGATGGTGAACAAGAAGATGAAGAACAAGGAGCTCGAAGAACTGTTCCAGATATCCAAGTCGACAGAGCTGAAGGAGAAAGAACTGGAGGAGCTCTACGAGAACTTTGGCTCAGTGTTCCTGCACCTCTTCCCCAACTTCATCGACGATTTCAACGCCCTGTTGCAGCCAGAGATGCAGATACATCCCAAGGAAGAGAACCGCCTGACCACCGACATCCGCATCTTCGCCCTCATCCGACTGGGCTTCGAAGACTCGTCGAAGATAGCCGAGTTCCTGCACTACTCGGTGAACACCATCTACAACTATCGGGCACGTATCAAGAATGGAGCCCTGGGCAACCGCGAACAGTTCGAAAAGCGTGTGAAAGCCCTGTGAAAACTTGACAAATGTAAAAAATACACCTCTATATATCGTCCACTCTTTCTAAACGATGCTAAAGATGTATTCGGCTGTATTTCAGCCGATTATCAAAATGCTACTGCCGAAAACGTCCACTTTTTCTATTCACGCCGCCAGACGAATGTACATTTTTAGTAATTTTGCACAGTCGAAACAACCAAGCGACATCTAACAAAACTGAAAATATTAACAATTAACTAAAAGGTATGAAAAAAAGCAGGTTATTCTTGATGTTGATGGCACTCTTCGTGTCTATGACATCTCTTGCCCAGGGACTCCTGGGTACTGTGATTGACGAGAACGGCGACCCGGTCATCGGAGCCACCGTTGTCGAGAAAAGCAACCCAAAGAACGCCACCATCACCGATTTCGATGGTAAGTTCAATCTGAAGGTTGACGCTGGTAGGACCATTACCGTGTCGTATGTAGGCTACATCTCTCAGGATGTGACAGCCCAGCCGAACATGACGGTCAACTTGAGGCCCGATGACAAGATGCTCGACGAAGTGGTGGTCATCGGTTATGGTGTACAGAAGAAGAGCGTGGTCACGGCTTCTATTGCCAAGGTGTCTTCCGAAGACCTTGAAGGCAAGACCCGTCTGCGCGCCGAAGACGCGCTGAAAGGTATGGCAGCAGGTGTGAATGTCACCTCAGCCTCTGGACAGCCAGGCTCTAAGTCGATGATCCGCATCCGTGGTATCGGTACCATCAACGACTCCAATCCTCTTTATATTATTGACGGCATGCCCACCGACCAGGACGGTATGGAGAGCGTGAACCCCAACGACATCGAGTCAATCGAAGTGCTGAAGGATGCTGCCTCGGGTGCCATCTACGGAGCCCGTGCCGCCAACGGTGTGATCCTCGTGACCACCAAGAAGGGTAAGATGGGCAAGGCTTCCATCAACTATAACTTCAGCTACGGCTGGCAGTCGGCCTGGAAGAAGCGCGACGTGACTGGTGCCATGGACTATGCCATCCTGCAGAACGAGCGAGCCCTCCAGACAGGCGCTGCCCCCCTTTACGCCGACCCCTACAACTTGGTGGATGTCAACGGTAATAAGATCCAGGGCTTCGGCACCAACTGGCAGGACCTGCTCTTCAATGACAATGCTCCCATCATGCAGCACGACGTGAGCATCAGCGGTGCATCGGAGAAGGTGAACTACTACCTCTCGCTGGGATACTTCACACAGGACGGTATCGTGGGTGGTAACTACGGACAGTCGAACTACGACCGCCTGACCATCCGCTCCAACAACCAGTTCAACCTGTTCGACGAGTCGAAGAACCGCAGCTTCCTCAACAAGCTCGACCTGGGAGCCAACATCTCTTATATGCGTGTACACAACACTGGCATCGATGCCAACTCCACCTGGGGCTCACCCCTCGGCTCAGCCCTCTACCTGGCACCTACACTGCCCGTCACACTGACACAGTTGGGCTACGACACGGTGGGAGAAGAGCAGGTTCCCCGCTACGGACAGGCCATGATTGACCGCTACTCGGCCTACGACCTCTACTACGATGCCAACGGTCACCCCTACACCATCCCCGGCTATGTGGGCAGCTATCAGGAACAGAACAACCCCATCGCCATGATGCAGGGTAACCCCAACAAGAACTGGAGCCATAAGTTCATGCCCAAGTTCTCCATCGACCTGCAGCTGTTCGATGAGCTGAAGTACCACTTCACCTACAGTGCCGAACTCTCCTTCTGGGGCTACGAGGCAGCTACCCTGCAGAAGTACTATCTCTCGGGCAACAACAATGCCGACCACACCTCAGCCTCGGCCTACAAGGGACAGAACACCACTTGGCAGGTAGAGAACACGCTGACCTACGACAAGATCTTTGGTAAGCACACCATCGGCGTGGTGCTCGGTCAGAGTGCCCTGAAGTTCAAGGGCGACGAGCTGGGCGGCTCCCACTGGAACCTGGTGAACACCGAGAAACCCTCTATCAACTATACCACTGGCGGCGACCTGGAGATCGCCACAGATGCCGACGGCAAAATGACAGGTGCCACCAGCCACGTCAGTGCCTGGGGCGGTCCCTATACCGAGCATCGCCTGTCGTCTCTCTTCGCCCGTCTGAGCTATAACTACGACGAGCGCTACATGGTCCAGGCTACCATCCGCCGTGACGGATCGAGCCGCTTCGGTAGCAACAACAAATACGGCACCTTCCCCTCAGCCTCTATCGGATGGAACATCATGAACGAGAAGTTCATGGAGAGCACCCGCGACTGGCTCACCAACCTGAAGCTGCGCGCCAGCTGGGGTAAGAACGGTAACGACAATATCGGCGACTTCGCCTATACCACGCTGACAGCCATGGGTAACACCAGTAACTACTATTTCGGACGCACGGCAGCCATGGTCTACGGCTCAAAGGCCAACCGTCTGGCCAACGAAGACCTGAAGTGGGAGGAGAGCGAGCAGACTGACTTCGGCCTCGACTTCGGCTTCTGGAACAACAAGCTGACATTCTCTGTCGACTACTATATCAAGAAGACCAACGGCATGATCATCGAGATGCCCATCCCCAGCTATGTGGGTGAGGCCCGCCCGCTGGCCAACGTCGGCGACATGAAGAACAGCGGCTGGGAGTTCGAGCTCGGCTACAAGTGGAACATCGCCGATGCCCACTTCGCAGTGAAGGGCAATGCCTCCTACCTGAAGAACGAACTGAAGAACCTGGGTAACGACACTGGCTTCCTGAACTACGGCATCTCGCAGTTCAGCGATGGCGGCACCCGTGCCGAGAACGGTCAGCCCTTCCCATTCTTCTACGGCTACAAGACCAATGGCATCATCCAGAATGCTGCCGAGGCCGCAGAGTACAACACCAAGTACGGCACCAACAAGCAGCCCGGTGACTTCCGTTTCGTGGATACAAATAATGACGGTAAGATCAACTCCGACGACCGTACCAATATCGGTAACGGCGTGCCCGACTGGACCTTCGGTCTGAACCTCGACGCTGAGTGGAAGGGCATCGACCTGAGCCTCTTCTTCCAGGGTGTCAGCGGTGCCGACGTGTTCGACGCCACCTATCGCCAGGATGTCGCCTCAGGCAACTATCCCACCTGGGTGCTCCAGCGCTGGACTGGCGAAGGCAGCTCAAACACCGTGCCCACGCTGGGCAAGTCGGAGAACTGGGTGGTCAGCGACATGTACGTCCGCGACGGCAGCTACCTCCGTCTGAAGAACATCACGCTGGGCTACACCCTGCCGCGCAATCTGACCAATAAGATCGGCATCAGCCGTCTGCGCCTCTATGCCCGTGCCGAGAATCTCTTCACATGGACCAAGTACTGGGGCTTCGATCCCGAAATCGGTTCCGGCTCTACCAGTCTCGGTGTCGACTACGGTGTCTATCCGCAGGCCCGCACCTATACCCTCGGCGTGAATGTATCCTTATAATTGAACATTGAATATTGAAAATTGAACATTATGAATACCAAGATATTTAAAGCAATCTGCGCCGGTTTCGTATACTGCGGTATGACCGCAGCCCTCACCGCCTGCAGCGACGATTTCCTGGAGGTAACCAATCCCACCGGCGAACCTCTCGAAGAATACTACACCACAGAGGAGCACCTCAACGAGGCCCTCACCTCTGCCTACGCTCCCCTGCACTGGCCCGACTGGGACGGAACGGCCTACAACGACCTCACCGTCGACGGAGAGATCATGGGCGACGACTTCTGGGTAGGCGGCTCCAATGCCACCGACAACGAGCACTGGCATAAGCTCTTCAACTTCGAAGGCAACGGCAACCAGACGCTGGCCACCCTTTGGGGCGACTTCTACAGCGGTATCAAGCGTTGCAACGACGCCATCAAGTACGCTGGATGGGAAGGCAAGGCCAGCGACAGCTTCCGTCGTTCGATGGAGATGCAGGCCCGTCTGCTTCGCGTGTACTATTATAATATCCTGTGGCACTACTACGGCAACGTGCCCTTCTACCTGGAGAACCTCGCGCTGCCCTACACGGCTCCGCAGATGCAGGCTGACGAGATCTACAATCAGCTGTTGCCCGAACTCGAGGCCATCATCGCCTCCGGCGTGCTGCCCATGCGCTGGGATGCTGCCGAGAGCGGTCGCGTGAGCCAGGCGTTCGCCTACATGCTCTATGCCGAGATGGTGATGTATCAGAACGACTCGGCACGCTATCCGCAGGCCCTCACCTATATGAAGCAGATCATCGGCGACAGCAGTTACTCGCTGAATCCCGACTTTGCCGACCTCTGGTCGGAGAATGGCGAGTGGTGCGCTGAGAGCATCTTCGAGATCAACTACAACGACGACCAGGCACAGCGCGACTGGGGTACCTCGATGGCTGCCGGCGGCACCGTGTTCCCGACACTCTGCTCTCCCAACGGCTGGGGCGGCGGCGAAGGCTGGGACGGCGGTAACGACGGCTGGGGATTCCTGCCCATGAAGGTCGAGACCTATAATATGTACGCCGAGAACGATGTGCGTCGCGACGTCACCTGCTGGGACGTACGTGGCTACACCTATACCGAGCGCTATCAGGACACCCACATCTGGCACGGCAAGTATCGTCCGCAGTCGGAGAACAACAAGGACTGCCCCACCTCGAAGAACCTGAACTACAATAACAACAAGCGCATCTACCGCTATGCCGAGACTCTGCTCAACGCTGCCGAGCTGCTGCTCCAGACTGGAGGCAGTGCCGCAGAGGCCGCTGGCTATGTCAATGAGGTTCGCGCCCGCGCCGGATTGGAGCCGCTTGCCAGTGTCACCATCGACGACATCTTTACCGAGCGCCATCTGGAGTTCTGCGGCGAAGGCAAGCGCTACTTCGACCTGGTACGTGCCGAGGGTATCAGCGGTGCCACACAGAAGGCATCGACCGTGCTCGTGCCCGACAGCTACGGCTACCGCACCAACTCATGGACACCCTCGAAGAAGCACATCCCTCTGGCTCAGAGCGAACTCGACGCTGACCCGACTCTCGTCCAGAACAACTATTAATACGACCACTAATTAAACGATATAATAATATGAATAAGCTATATAATATATTCCGCGCCGGTTTAGTATACTGCGGTATATCCGCAGCCCTCTCCTCCTGCTCTCCAGAGAGCTTCGACGGCGCTGACCCCAACGGTATCCCCTCGGCTCCCAGTGACTTCAACATCACCGTCGACCAGGAGACCAACCAGATGATTGCCCATTTCGATGCGCCTGCCGGTACCTATCCCATCTGGATCCTCAACGGCACGCAGTACTCCACACTGCCTGAGGTTGGCTACAACAACCCCGAGGCCGGTACCTATTCCGTAGCCCTGAAACTTGGCAACCGCAACGGCCTCAGTCAGGGACAGACCACCAAGGAGTTCACCTTCAATGAGACGAAGGTAGACTACTCTGCCGACTTCCGTCGCATCACCGGCAAGGAGTGGCGCATCGCCAACAAAGAGGCAGCCCACATGGGGTGCGGCCCTGCCGGAACAGCCGGCACCGAGTGGTGGTCGGCACAGCCCGACGACAAGAAGGACTTCGGCGTCTATGACGACCGCATCACCTTCACGGCCGACACTCGCAAGGGCGGCACCTTCACCTACAGTGCCGGTGAGGATGGTATGACGTACGTGAACACCGGTACCACCAAGTGGGGCCATGAGGATGCCGACTGGGATGCCGCCATTGGTGACCAGACGGCTGCCTGGAGCTTCGAGATCTATGACTGGGAGGATGCTGAGGGCAACGTGACCAAGCAGACCTATATCCAACTGGCTCCCAACACTGCCTTCCCCTATATCAGTTCTGATGCCCAGTACGAGAATCCGAAGTTCCGTATCGAGTCGCTGACAGCCTCGAAGATGGTGCTCGTCTACGATGCTCCCGACCGTAGTATCGCCTGGCGCTTCATCTTCACCAGCGCAGCAGAGGAGAAGGGATGGGAAGGCTTCGATCCCAACAGCCAGTTCAACCTCTGGAAGAACGCCGACTTCTCCATGTTCTACTACTATGCTCCCGGCTGGGCACAGATTGCCGACCCCGGCTTCGAGGGTGACAACAACGACTACACCATCACGCTACCCGAGGCTACCACCGACCAGTGGCAGGCACAGGTGGCCTTCAAGACCACGAACGTCTCTACCTCTGCCGCCAACAACTACGACTTCTCTTGCATCATCAACAGTGACAAGGATCTCAACGGTGCTACCGTGAAGCTCGTGATGGACGGCGACGACAATGTGTTCTACTTTGCCGACCGCATCGACCTGAAGGCTGGTGAGGACTACATCTTCTGGAAGAGCGACATGCCTGGCATCGATATGGAGCGCGTCAACCTCTTCTTCGACTTCGGTGGCTGTCAGGCCGACACCCACATCAACATCTCCGGCATCACGCTGAAGAACCATGCCGACGACGATGGTACCGTGCCTCCCAGCGTACAGCCTGGCGGCGACGAAGACAAGCCGACCATGGACTGGAACTACGAGGCAGGCTCAAACCTCTGGAAGGCCGTTGACGACGGCACGCTGTTTGAAGCCTTCGGCTACTGGTTTGCCGATGACAGCTGGACAGCCCTTGGCACTCAGCCCGAGGCCACCCACAGCGGCGACACCTACGAGCTGACGCTCCCCGAGGGCCTCGGCGGAAGCCAGTGGCAGGGACAGTTCCATATCGATACCAAGCTGACGGCCAGTGCTTCGAAGGCCTACAACTTCTACTTCGTGATGGAGGCCGACAACGACTGTCCGGGCGTCACCGTCAAACTCACCGACAGCGGCGACACCAACTTCTTCTGCGAAGGCCGTCATGACGTGAAGGCCGACGAGCCGTTCGTCTTCAAGCTCGAAGGTGCAACCCTGAAGGAGGGCACCGATGCCTCCGCCATCCGTCTGTTCTTCGACTTCGGTGGTTCTCCCGCTGGTACACATATTAAGATCAGTAAGATCTACTTCGAGGAGTCTGTATCGATGAACTACGACGATGCCGACAACCTTTGGAAGACTGTCGACGACGGTTCTGCCTTCGATGCCTTCGGCTATTGGTTTGCCGACGACAGTTGGACACAGATAGCTAACAGCGAGGCCACCCACAGCGGCGACACCTACGAGATCACGCTGCCCGAGGGTATGGGTGGCAGCCAATGGCAGGGACAATTCCATATCGACACCAAGCTGACGGCCAGTGCCGACAAGAGCTACAACTTCCAGTTTGTCATCGAGTCCGACTACGACCTGCCTCAGGTCACCATGAAGTTGACCGATGCCGGCGACACCAACTGGTTCATCGAGGAGCGTCACGACGTGCCTGCCGACGAGCCCACCGTATTCACCTGGAAGGGCGTAAAGACCCACGAGGGTGCTGACGCCACAGCCATCCGTCTGTTCTTCGACTTCGGTGGCTCTCCCGCTGGCGCTCATGTCAAGATCAGTAAGATTATCTTCAAGGAGGTCTGATAAATGAAACGATTCATGCTTAATACACTTTTGCTCTCCCTCGCCGCAGTCTTCATGGGCTGTGGCGGGGACGACGAACCCGAAGTGGTGCAGGCGGTGACCATCACGGCATCGCTCGAAACACTCAATGTGCCTGCCGACGGCGGTACCTACAACATCAATGTCAACACCACAGGCAAGGAGTGGGGAGCCTATGCCGATGGCAGCTTCATCACCATTACGACGCAGAACACGACGAGCCAGGCGGGCACACTGACAGTAACGGTTCCTGCTAATCCCTACACAGAGGCTCGCTCTGGCTCTGTCACCATCATGTCGGGTACCGCCCGCAAGACCATCACCGTCAGTCAGGCTGCTGCCGAGAAGGCGGCTTACAATGCCCCCGACGGCTACCATCTGGACTGGCACGATGAGTTCGACGGTGGCACGGAACTGAATGCCGCCGACTGGACCCATGAGGTGCAGGGCAGCGGATGGGTGAATCACGAACTGCAGAACTACGTCAACCACAAGACACCCGAGGGGCAGCTGGTGACAGAGCTGAAGAACGGCAAACTGCTCATCACCGCTCGCAAGGAGAACGGCAAGATCTATTCCGGCCGCGTCTATGCCAAGGTGAAGAGCGGATGGACCTATGGCTACATCGAGGCCAGCATCAAGCTGCCGAAGGGTAAGGGCACGTGGCCTGCCTTCTGGATGATGCCCGTCAACTTCAAGTCGTGGCCTGCCGATGGTGAGATAGACATCATGGAGGAGGTGGGTGCCAACCCCAACTATGTATCCTCGAGCCTGCATGCCAATGCGCATGTCCACTCCAACAATACTCAGGTGACCCACGAGATGTATCTCGCAGGAGCGGAGGACGACTTCCATACCTACGCCATCAAGTGGACCCACGACAATATCACCACCTATGTCGACGGACAGGTACAGCTCTCCTACGACAACCGTGGACTGGGTCGCGACGACTGGCCCTACGATGATCCCTTCTATGTCATCTTCAACCTCGCCTGGGGTGGTGACTGGGGCGGATACAAGGGCATCGACGAGTCGGCTCTGCCCGCCACCATGGAGATAGACTATATCCGTGTGTTCCAGAAAGGATACGATTTGTAACAAAACTCTCCCCACATGAAGAAGATCGTTGTCAGCCTCATGCTGTTGGCCTTCAGCCTTGGCACACCTGCCGAACAGGTGGCCAGCTATGAGGTGGTGCCGATGCCGCAAAGCATCACTGCCCAGAAAGGGAGCCCGTTCGTACTGAACTCCCAGGTGGCTATCCTGGCTCCTGACGAGCTGAGGCGAGAGGCCGCCTTCCTGCAGCAATATCTTGCCGAGGTCACAGGTCTCGAGCTACAGTTGGCACAGCGCAGGGAGAAGCATGTGGAGTACATCACTTTGGCACTATCGCCGAAGGTGTCTGAGCGCGAGGGCTATGTGATGGTTGTCAGCCCCAAGGGCATATCCATCACTGGCGCCTCTGCCTCAGGGGTGTTCCATGGTATTCAGACCCTCCGCAAGTCAGCCAGTACAGGGCTGGTGTTCGAACCGGTCATCATCAGGGATGCGCCCCGCTTCGGCTACCGTGGTATGCACCTTGACTGTTGCCGACATTTCTTTTCTGTCGACTTCGTCAAGAAGTACATCGACCTGTTGGCGCTTCACAATATGAATACCTTCCACTGGCATCTTACCGACGACCAAGGCTGGCGTATCGAGATCAAGAGCTGGCCAAAGCTGACAACGGTGGGAGCCAGTCGTTCGGGTACGGTGATTGGTCACAACTCCGATCTGGACGATGAGACACCCGTCAGTGGATTCTATACGCAGGACGAAGCCCGTGAGATTGTAAGCTATGCCGCAGAGCGCCACATCACCGTGATTCCGGAGATAGAACTGCCGGGGCACACCTTGGCGGCATTGGCCTCCTATCCTGAACTTGGCTGCACGGGAGGACCTTATCAGGTGGGGCACTACTGGGGGATATACCGCGACGTACTCTGTGTGGGCAATGAGACCGTCTACAGGTTTGTGGCCGACGTGCTGAAGGAGATGGCCGGCATCTTCCCGTCGGAGATCATACACATCGGCGGCGACGAGACGCCGACAGACCGCTGGGAGGCCTGTGCGAAGTGTCAGGCCCTCGGTCTGCCCAAGGAGAAGATACAGGGATACTTCACCCGGCGCGTGTGCGACATCCTCGCCGGCTACCAGCGCCGTGCGCTTGGCTGGGATGAGATACTCGACGATGCTCCGCAGAGTGCCCTGATCATGAGTTGGCGCGGCACGGAGCCCGGAGCCAAGGCTGCCGAGGCAGGCCATGACGTGATCATGGCTCCTACGGGCTATTGCTATTTCGACTATCAGCAGACAGAGGACGCCTATTCGGAACCAAGCCTTTGCGGCGGTAACATAACGGTAGAGAAGGTCTACTCGCTGGAGCCGGCCGCCGACAGTCTTTCTGCCATGGCCAAAGCTCATATACTGGGCGTGCAGGCCAACCTCTGGTCGGAATACCTCACCACGGAAACACTGGTGGAGTATCAGGCCCTTCCCCGTATGTCTGCCCTGTCGGAAGTCCAGTGGACCCAGCCTGAACGCAAGGACTATCAGGCTTTCAAGTCACGCCTGACACGGATGCTACCGTTGTTCGAGCGATACCATTATCATTATGCAAAGCATCTCTGGCCAGAGCGCCGGCTCTCCAACCGCTGGCAGTTCTGATGAATATAGAAACAAAACAAAAACGAACATGAAGAAACTGACAATCACTCTGATGTCGCTCCTCGTGGCGACTACCATACCGGCCCAGCAGGTGCCAGTCTACCTCGACGAGTCGAAACCCGTGGAGCAGCGCATCGACGATGCCCTGAGCCGAATGACACTCGACGAGAAGATAGCTGTCATCCATGCCCAGTCGAAATTCTCCAGCCCCGGCGTGAAGCGCCTGGGATTCCCTGACCTGTGGACCGACGACGGCCCTCACGGCGTGCGCCCCGACGTGCGATGGGATGAGTGGGAACAGGCCGGACAGACCAATGACTCATGCGTGGCATTCCCCGCACTCACCTGTCTGGCTGCCACCTGGAATCCCTCGCTGGCCCGTCTCTACGGCGAGAGCCTCGGCGAGGAGGCCCTCTACCGTGGCAAGAACGTGATGCTCGGCCCCGGTGTCAATATCTACCGCACGCCTCTCGGTGGCCGCAACTTTGAGTATATGGGCGAGGACCCTCTTCTGGCTTCCCGTATCGTCGCCCCTTATGTGCAGGGCCTGCAGTCGAAGGGCGTGGCTGCCTGCGTGAAGCACTATGCGCTCAACAACGATGAAGAGTACCGCCACCAGGTGAATGTCCGGGTCAGCGACCGTGCGCTGCATGAGATCTACCTGCCTGCCTTCCGTGCTGCCGTCGAGGAGGGGGGTGCCTGGAGTATCATGGGGGCGTACAATCTTTATAAGGACCAGCACAACTGTCATAATGCCACGCTGCTCAACAAGATCCTGAAGACCGACTGGGGCTTCGACGGCGTGGTAATCTCCGACTGGGGCGGCTGTCACGATACTGATGAGGCCGTACGCAACGGGCTCGACCTGGAGTTCGGCACCTGGACCGACGGCCTGACAATGGGTGCTACCAACGCCTACGACATGTATTACATGGCCAATGCCTACAAGCGTGGCATCCAGGAGGGGAAGTACACCACTCGTGAACTCGACGAGAAGGTGCGCCGCATCCTCCGCCTGTTCTACCGCACCACGATGAACCGCCAGAAGCCCATCGGCTTCCTCTGCTCTGAGAGCCACTACGAGGCTGCGCTGAAGATAGCGCAGGAGGGTATCGTGCTGCTGAAGAACGAACCGGTTAAGAGGGGAGAGGTGAGAGGTAAGAGGGGAGAGGCTACTCCTGTCCTTCCGTTAAATCCGGATACTCCGGCACGCATCCTTGTGGTCGGCGAGAATGCCATCAAGATGATGACCGTCGGTGGTGGCTCCTCGTCGCTGAAGGTGCAGCGTGAGATCTTACCCCTCGACGGCATCCGTGCCCGCTTCTCGCAGGCCACCGTCGACTTCGCCCGTGGCTATGTGGGCGACACCGTGCAGAGCTACAACGGTGTCACCGTGGGACGCTCGCTCTATGAGACGCGCTCCAAGGACGAGCTGAAGGCCGAGGCCGTGGAGAAGGCCCGTCAGGCTGACGTGGTCATCTTCGTCGGAGGTCTCAACAAGAGCAACTTCCAGGATTGCGAGGGCCACGATCGCCAGAGCTATGCCCTGCCTTACGCCCAGAATGAGGTCATCGAGGCCATCGTCAAGGTCAACCCCCGTCTGGTGTATGTCAATATCTCTGGCAACGGGGCTGAACTGCCCTGGCTGGCCAGGGTGCCCGCCGTGGTGCAGGGCTGGTTCATCGGTTCCGAGGCAGGTGAGGCCATCGCCTCGGTACTGGCTGGCGACGTGAACCCCTCGGGACGCCTGCCCTTCACCTGGTATGCCTCGCTCAACCAGTGCGGTGCCCATGCCCTGAATACCTATCCCGGCACGTGGCGCGCCGACCGCAAGGTCATCGACGAGGACTACAAGGAGGGCATCTTCGTGGGCTACCGTTGGACAGACCGCCTGAAGAAAGAGAAACCGCTGTTTGCCTTCGGTCACGGCCTGAGCTACACCACCTTCCAGATTGGCAAGGTGTCGGCTGACAAGCAGGTCATGACGGCTGACGACAAGATTACCTTCACCGTCAGCGTCACCAATACCGGCAGCCGCGCCGGAGCCGAGACCGTGCAGCTCTACATCAGCGACAGGCAGTCGTCGGTGGAGCGCCCCGTGAAGGAACTGAAGGGCTTCAGCAAGGTGTTCCTGCAGCCGGGAGAGACCAAGCCGGTGAGCATCACCATCGACCGTCGGGCCCTGAGCTTCTACGATGAGGCTTCAGGCGACTGGAAGGCTGAGCCGGGTGAGTTCGAAGCTATCATTGCCAAGTCATCAAATAATATAGTTAGTAGTTGTAAATTCACACTTAAGTGATTATGGTTAGTAGTTAATTCAGAAGGCCGGACGCTGTGAAGCGTCTGGCTTTTTTTGTTGCCCGTATTACGCGCCCCTTGCGCCCCTTTTTAAGTTAATTTATTGAGATACAGATTGATAAGAGGGGCACAATCATTTAATTTGCCGCCCCTTTATTGCCTCTTTGGTACACCTGTTGGCAGAACGTTCGACGGAGGGAAATTTGTTTTTGCCTGGGGGCGCAGATATTTACGGCTGGGGCCGCAGATATTTACGGCGGGAGCCGCAAATGATTACGCCCGTAGGCGCAAACCAGTTTGCAGGTACTAAACTCCCGGTCTAAACCCTGTAGACTCCCGGTTTAAAGCCTGCAGACTCCCACTTGAAAGCGTACTTTCGGGCGGAAAC
>ODAI014709358.1_pt1 | contig 40858 bp, 59 predicted proteins | sample 1539321 | NCBI WGS metagenome assembly ODAI01 (sample SAMN02144231, study PRJEB22623) | gut metagenome | biome: sheep rumen | host: Ovis aries | place: New Zealand
ATTAAATGGAAAGACACAACTGCCCGAATTGCGGAGCGCCTATATCGAGTACTCAATGTCCATATTGTGGAACAGTTTTCTATGATTTCACTGTAATGGACTTTGATAAACCAACCTACATCCGAATCCATCACAACGGACAGTATATGGTTTTTCGAGCATTGGCAAGGTCAATGAATGTGAGCATGAATCCTAATGAGTATGTTTATTATGCAGACAACAGTGTTTATGCAAAAATGTCATCCATGCCAATGGATGTGACTATTGATTTTTCAGTGCTTCCGGATGATGAAGGTGTTCTGATGAAACGAAAGGATATAACCAATGAAATACGTAAATGATAAATACAAACTGGACGAAAAGGATGAAAAGATCCTGCATATGCTCAGCGATGATTCAAGGCTCTTGTGGAAGGAGATAGGTGGGAACTTGGGAATCAGCGCAAACGCTGCCCGGAGAAGGGTCCTCAATCTTATAGACTGTGGCATCATTAAAAGATTCACGATTGAAGTCGAAAATGACCTTATAGAGGAGGGATGATCATGGCTCTTGCGGTAATTCTCATTATGGCGGTAGTAGCACTGATGGACCTTCTCCTGATCATTGGCGCTGCCAAGCTTGAAGGGGATGATGTCCCTTGTAACAGCTGCATCTATAACGATGGAAGAGAGTGGGATGACGAACCCTGTGCTCACTGCTCTGATGAAAATCCCAAATATGAGAGGAGAAGGATTGAAGACAGCGAATGACTATTATACATGAAGAACAAGATCAGCGATGCGATACTTGCAAGCATGAGAAGGAACCTTGGGTCAATGGATGCTCGGACTGTTTCGATTATGAGCTCTGGGAGCCAAAGGATGAGGAAGAGAGGTGGTGTGGAAATGAATCTGACAGAAGCTGAAGCTGTAAGTGTGCTCCAGAACCATATCAATACCTATTATGAGCAGATGTCTGAGAGTGAACTGAACTCGTATCAGATGGCAATCAATAGCATGAAGAAACAGATTCCGGTAAAACCTGTCAAGTCCAAGGAAGAGCGGTATGGCATGGGATATGTGTACCATGACTGGATTTGTCCGAGTTGTGGGAGATTTTTAGCACCGGAACCCACACAAACTGGAAATCATCATTGCAAATGCGGTCAGGCGATAGATTGGGAGGAGTGACATAAATGGATTTTCCGAAAGATTATTTTGATTTGATCCTTCCAGCTCCAGAAGAGTTTTTAAAGAAGAGCGATGTAATCAATAACCTTACTGAATTCGCTTTCAAGATGCAGAAGGAATTCGGAAGAGGGATCAGTATCAACTAGTGCAGGGCAGCGATATATGGAGCATTTGATGCTCTGCCTCCAGCTGTGCCACAGCCTGAGTTGTATGGATTTACTCTGGAATACCTCATTCTATTTGCACTTACCTGCAGAAAAGCTGGTATTGATAATCGAGACCTTAAAAACTTCGTGATGAACACCAAGCTGATTTATGAAGTGGTAAGGAAAGACTATGAAGCGCAGATGAAAGAGGTCATTGCAAAGATTTTCAAAGAGGATAGATAAATGACAACAAAAATAACAGTATGCATCACTTTCCATCTTCCGGAGGAAAGACAGGCTGCTGAGGAATTTGAGCAAAAGCACAAACAGTACAAATGGCTCAAAGGACAGTCAGATGATGAGATCTGCTTTAAGTATGAGCAGTCTCAAGTGATTGGAGGTGATTCAACGTGATCATGTATTTCAAATCCGGATCCGCAAAGATGACGATAGATCCGGATAAGTTTTTTCCGAAGTCTATGGCTGAGATGAAGAAATTCATGAAGATCTTAATGGCTGCAGACTTCCCGGAATGTGATGAGTATGTGGAGCAGGTGAAGGGATACCTCAATGACCGTCTTAAAACACTGTCAGCAAAACGCAGCTTTTATGTCAATCAGTATATGACGGATAAAACCTGTGATGATATCGATAAGTACTACATCGAGCTGCAGACCATAGCGGTCCGGAAAACGGTGGACCATATCGCCAAATTACAGGAGAAGGTCAGAAAGAACCTGGAATATGTGGAATCATTATGAAGGATGAACTTTTTAAGGGATACGTACCTACACAAAACAAGAAGTGTACCATGAGATTCAAGAATGCTTCTCCGGATGATCTTCTAAGCTTTGAACAGGTGCAGAACAGGTCCGAGTATGCCGGGATCCTGGCAGAGGACATTATCTTGATCGACATAGATGATTCTGAACAGTCCGAGATCCTCCTGAGTATAGTGGATGATCTCGGACTGGCCTGCAGAGTCTATGAGACATCAAGGGGAATGCATTTCTTCTTCCGGAATGTTTCTGATTCCGGGGACTATTATGTAGAGAGCTGCAGGACAGGAGCTTCTCTGGCCTGTGGCCTTGAGGCAGATATCAAGCTCGGATGTAAGAACAGCTACTCTGTTCTGAAGTACGATGGTATCCAGCGGAAGATCCTCTATGATAAGGATCCGGATGCGGAATATGATCAGCTGCCCAAATTCCTGATGCCTACGAGATCCAAGCAGAGATTCATGAAGATGGAAGCTGGATCCGGAAGGAATCAGAGTCTTTTTAATTACATCCTTACTCTCCAGGGCATGGATTTTTCTGTAGAAGAATGCCGGGAATGCATCCGAATCATCAATAGCTATGTACTCCGGGAACCACTGGAAGAGCATGAGATAGAGACCATTCTCAGAGATGATGCCTTCAAAAAGCAGGTGTTTTTCAAGGGCGGTACATTTCTGCATGATCACTTTGGCAATTATCTCAAAAACAGCGCCCACATCAAAAGAGTAGGACAGGAGCTGTGCGTCTATGACGATGGGATCTATGTAAGAGGATACAGACGCATAGAGCATGAGATGATCAAGCATATCCCGAATCTTACAAGATCCAAGAGGACAGAAGTCATTACGTGGCTCGAAGCATCACTTCTCGACAGTGTTCCCTTATCTGATGCGAGATACATCTGCTTCAAGAATGGAGTGCTGGATGTAAAGACCGGGGAGCTCTCAGAGCATTCTCCGGACTATGTACTGCTGAATAAGATCCCTCATGATTATGATCCGGAGGCTTATTCAGAGGTCTGTGACAGGACACTGGACAAGATCAGCTGTCATGATCCGGAAGTCCGTGCTCTGCTGGAGGAGGTAGCCGGGTACACCATGTACAGAAGGAACGAGCTCCGCAAGGCCTTCATCCTGATCGGAGACAAGGCAAATGGAAAGAGTACATTTTTTGACATGGTGAATACCATGCTCGGATCAGCCAATACTACAGCACTGGACCTTAAAGAGCTCTCGGATCGTTTCAAGACAGCTGAGGCAGCAGGCAAGTTGGCAATCATTGGAGATGATATCGGGGATGAGTTTATCCCGAATCCATCCATCTTCAAGAAGCTGGTATCCGGAGACCGGATCAATGTGGAGCGCAAAGGCAAGGATCCATTTGATTTCGACAACTATTCTAAGCTGCTCTTCTCTGCCAATAACATCCCCAGGATCAAAGACAAGAGTGGAGCGGTCATAGACAGACTGATTATAGTCCCATTCCGGGCCACATTCTCACCGGATGATCCTGACTATGATCCAGATATCAAATACAAGCTCCGGAATGAGGAGAGCATCAAATACCTGATCCGCATAGGAATCAATGCTCTGAGCAATGTCCTGGAGCGCAAGCGCTTCACTGTGTCCGAGTCCATGCAGAAGGAACTGAAGGAGTATGAGGTGAATAACAATCCGGTCCTTCTGTTCTTTGCTGAGGATCCGAAGATTACAGATGAGCCTACAAGTAAAGTGTACAGGAAATATTCCGAATTCTGCAGTCTGAATGGTTTTCAGCCTATCAGCAATATGGAATTCTCCAAGCAGGTCAGGAAACAGTATAAGGTGGACATCAAACAGCGGAAGATCCGGGGAGTCAATTACAGGGTATTTGTGAATAGGGAGGAGGACTCAAATGGATAAAGTAAGTTACGTGCTGCCTATGACGGTCACGATTCAGTCAGAGGATCCAAAAGAGGTTATGAGGCGGTTAAATATCGCACTTAGGGATTGTGTCAAAGATGCTTGTCTGGATTTAATGCTCCTCTGTGGTTCAAGCACAGAGGTGACATGGAATATCTATCAGAAGACAAGTCTGGAAGATGAGGAAGATGAGGAGGATAAATAATTGACTTACGATGAGAAGATCTCTGCTATAGCAGATCACTATGGATATGAGTCCCAGAGCAGGCAGCTGATCGAGGAGATGGCAGAGCTGACTTCTGCGATCAATCATTTCTGGAGGAAGGAGCTGCAGTGTGGGAAATTGAACCCTTCAGCTCTTAACATCGGGCCTGCTTATGATCATGTCCTGGAGGAGCTGGGTGATGTGGTGATCTGCGTGGATCAGCTCATATACCTTCTGAATGCGGAAGCGGAAGTCGGTAAGCATATGATGAAGAAGCTGAAGAGGCAGATGGAAAGGGCAGGTATTTCGGATGGGAGGACTTAATGCACCGTGCATGAACTGTGAGAAAAAAGGCTGTGGATCCTATCACAGTCAGTGTGAAAAATTTAAAAAGTTTCAGGAAGAACTGGAGAAGGCAAAGCAACTGAAGAAGAAAAAGAACATTTTTCCCTCAAATTTCTTCAGAAATAGTGAAAAGGTAGCACTTAGGTAGCACAAAGGTAGCACTTAAATTAAAGAAGTGCTACCCTCTCAAACCCTTGTATTTACTGGGTTTTTCGGACATAGGTAGCAGGGTAGCACTTCATTTCATCTTCTTGTATCATGCGTGTAAAATTGAAAAAATTTTTTCGATTTTACACCCTATATATATAAGTAAATATATTAGTGCTACCGCTACCTTGAGGGTTTTAGAGGCCTCAAAGCCTTGATTTTACTGGGTTTTTTGAGGTAGCAGGTCTATTTTTCAGAACGTGCTACCTTCCGGGAGGTGACGATAAATTGAACACTGAAGAACTGATTAAGAAGACAGTGAAGGAAACAGTGCTGCAGCTGAAGATAGAAGGTCTTATGAAGGACCGGATACGGTCACCACAGGAAAAGACCGAGGATCTTCTGAAGCACTACACTGCATTCACTACATCTGAGGAGCCTGTAGCAGGACAGATGATCCAGAGGATCGAGATGGCACTGAGCCTGATCCGGGAGGATCCTTACTATGATGTGATCATCATGTACTACATCAAGGGTATGAGCCGGGAAGAGATAGCTGATCAGATCTGTGCATCCGTCACGACAGTGAGCAGGAACAAGCACAGGCTGATTAAGGACATCAGTGCAGTGCTGTTTGCTGATGATTACATCAGGCAGCTGTATATGCACAGTGAATCTCTATGACGCTCTATAACGCTCTATAATGCTGCACAATCGTGCTCTGTGACCATTTACATCTCAGGGTTATGATGATGTGAGTAGAAAGTTATCTTGCATGGAGGTGGTCATATGGGCAAGGCATGGTGGAAGGCTGCAGGCATCAGAGCAATCAAGACAGTGGCTCAGTGTGCGGTAGCTACGATTGGAACCGCTGCACTGATCTCGGAAGTAAACTGGATGGCTGTATTGAGTGCATCCGCACTGGCAGGAGTGCTGAGCCTGCTTACCAGCGTGGCAGGACTTCCGGAGGTAGACAATAAGTAAAGGGTGATTGAATGGCAAGGCCAGATAAGTTTGTGACCAATGTGGAGCCATATCTCGATGATATCCGGAAGATGTGTCTCACAATGACTGAGGCTCAGATCGCTGAGACACTCGGTGTAAGCATATCAGCATGGAAGAGATATAAGAACCGTAGTGAACGATTAAGGTCCGCTCTTAAAAAGGGAAGAAGGGATCTGGTAGATGAACTCAGATCCGCACTGATCAAGAGAGCCAAAGGGTTTGAGTACACCGAGAAGAAGGTCACTGAAGAGTATGGTAAGGTGACCAAGACCGAGACCATCACGAAGTATTATCCTCCGGATGTGGCTGCACTTAATCTGGCATTGAAGAATTATGATCGAGACAACTGGGCGAATGATCCTCAGATGATCGAGATCCGGAAGAGAGAGCTGGATCTGCAGGAGAAGAAGATCGAGATGGGTGAGTGGCTGTGATGCCGTAAGCGATGAGGTGAGAGTGTGATGTATGGTCAGTTTACTCTGGACAATTTTTATACCAGTAAAGCCTGGATCAAATTCTACACACTCTTAAGGCTGCAGCGTACAGATGAGAACGGTCAGCTGATCTGCTGGCATTGCCATAAACCTATCACCCAGAAGTATGACGCTATAGCGCATCATACTATATTCCTGACAGAGCAGAATGTGAACGATGCGAGCATCTCACTCAACCCTGACCTGATACAGTTTGTGCATCACAGATGTCACAACCGGATCCACAACAAGCTGGGATACCGGAGGCAGGAGGTGTATCTGGTATACGGATCTCCACTCTCAGGCAAGAGTACATATGTGGATCAGGTGAGTGATCATGGTGATCTCATTGTCGATCTCGATCTGATATGGGCATCTATATGTGGTGGTTTTAAATATGTGAAACCACCATGCCTCAACTCCGTAGCGTTTGGTATACGTGATTATCTCTGGGATACCGTGAGAGTCCGTAGAGGCAAGTGGGACAACGCTTATGTAGTCGGAGGTTTTCCTCTGATCAGTGAGAGGGAGAGGCTCTGCAAGATGTTTGGAGCCAGGGAGATCTACATTGAGAGCACCAAAGAGGAATGCCTCAAGAGACTCGAAGCTGATCCTGACCGTGATTTTGACGAATGGAAAAAGTACATAGATGCGTGGTGGGAGAGGTATATACCCCCCGATCAGGGTGATTTTGAGTGATATCGGGAAACTGTTGAAGGGAGCCTTTCGTTCGTAAATAACCAAAAAATGAGATTTTTGAAATTGAAAAATTGTAAATTTTGAACAAATGAATAAGAAAATTGTATTTATTCATTTTGCACAAAGGTCTGGAGGGTCTGATGGGAGCTGAAGCATTCATTGAAAAAATTGCTTATTACGTGCAGCAGTACGGCCCCGGATACGACATCCGGGTAGTGAGTCCGATTATAGCGCAGGCCTGCATAGAATCTGCATTTGGTAAATCTAAGCTGTCTGCACAGTACCATAATTACTTCGGGTTAACCTGTGGGACCGGATGGACCGGAAGATCCGTCAGCATGAAGACCTGGGAGGAGTACACTCCCGGAGTGAAGACGGATATCACGCAGAACTTCCGGGTGTATGACAGCATGGCTGCAGGTGTGAAGGGATACTTCGAGTTTATCCAGTATCCCAGATACAAGAATTTGAAGGGAGTGACGGATCCTCAGAAGTACCTTGAGCTGATTAAGAAGGACGGATATGCCACTGCCAGCAACTACGTGAGTGCAAACATGGCAATCATCAATCAGTACGGCCTGACCAAGTATGACAAGGCAGCTGCTACTCCTACCTGGGATAATCCGGAGCCTGCAGTGATCCAGAAGCCTGTGCATGAATTCACAGTGTGTGAAGTGAAGCAGGGCGATACCGGGAAAAGCGTGGCGCTGATGCAGAAATGTCTCCGGGGTCTTGGATACCGGAGTCCGAGCGGTTACCAGATAGCACTGGATGCTGCAGCCGGGACAAATACGATATACGCCCTGAAGCAGTTTCAGAGAGCAGCCGGCCTGACTCCGGATGGTGTTTGTGGAGAGAAAAGCTGGAAGATCCTGCTTGATATATGAGAGGTGGTTTGATATGGCTTATGGATTTAATGATGATAAAAGCAAATTCGATCTGAATATGATTTTGGGAGATTTTGCAACTGTAGAAAGTGGATCCACTGCATCCAAGGCTTATGATCCGGGTGATTACCTTGTGTACAACAATGTGCTGCATATGGTTATTGCGAACATTGCACAAGGAGCTGCATTCGTTGTCAATACGAATATAGTTGCCAGAGTGGGCATTCTTGATGAGATGCAGAAGTGGTATAAGCTGCCTGTAACTATTAATATGCCATATACAGGACTCTCTGCTTATTGCTATTTGATAATCAATCCTCTGATGAAATTGATGAATATATCAGTAGGATTTACTAATAATACTGATTCACCTCAGTCTAATGCTGGGATCATAGTCAAGGATCTTCCGATCATTAAGCCGTTTGAAAATCAAGAGGAAATGTCTTTATCTGGCCCGGTGAATTTCAGGAAAATTGTATTTACCGGAATGAATGACAACAATGTCATTAAGATGGCATTAGGTGAGATCCGTAATTATAACGATGCTGGACAGCTGCCAATGGATGCATCAGATTGGACACATGCCAGAATACATGGAGCTTCTAGCATTGAAAGAGATATCCAGTATAGTGGAAGTATTTTATTGCCGTATACAAAACTTTCTGCAGCACATCCCTTCAGTGAAGCTGAGCTGATTACCTTATGACTGCCAGAGAGAAAGAGCTCCTCAGCCTGATCGACCATGACAAGCTGCTGATCCCACTGATCTCCGATATGGTGAATCTTGAGGAGCAGCTGACTTATCTGAGGACTCTGCCGATGATCAAGGTGCATCCGAAGGATCCATCAAGGCAGAAGGCCACTCCTGCTGCCAAACTCTACAAGGAGAGCTTGCAGCAGTACACGAACATCCTCCGGATCCTGATGAGAGCGACCGGAACGGATGAGAGCGATGAAGAGTCTCCGCTGAGGAAGTGGTTCAATGAACATATGGGCACCTGATAACTCCTTCCTGCTTGAGTACCGGGAACGCTGCAGATACGGTGACGAGGTAATCGGGCAGGAACTGATGATGGAGCTGGACAACCTTTATGAGGATCTGATTACAGAGAGGTATATCTACAACAGGGATCAGGCACTGCTCCGGATGGACTTCATGGAGCACTGTGTGAGACTCACCAAGTCTCCATACTACAACAAGCCAATGGTGCTGATGCTCTGGCAGAAAGCATTTATTGAAGCCATCTACAGCTTCAAGATCCCGGAGACCGGATTCAGACGATTTGTTAAGATCATACTTTTGATCGCCAGAAAGAACACTAAGTCGGAGACATGTGCAGCTCTTGGACTCTGTGAGTTTTTCTTTGGGAATCCGGGATCTGATATAGTAGCATCTTCAAATGATGACGCACAGGCTTCAATTATCTATGATGCTATAGATACTATGAGGCAGCTTGTGGATCCGAATGACTTGGATACCAAGAGAAACCAGAGATATATTCTGAATCGAAACACTAACACCAAGATGTTCAAGCTCTCAGACCGGACGAAGAACAAGGAAGGCCGTAACATTGATACCGCATTCCTGGATGAGTCCCATGAGATGAAGACCAATGTGATCGGTAAGTCCATTGAGCAGTCACAAGCTCTAAAAGATGAGCCTCTGTTTTTTAATCTTACCACTGAAGGATTTGTGGTAGATGGATATCTGGATGATGAGCTGAAGAAGGCCAGAGCGGTGATCAATCGTGAGGATCCGGATGATCCTGCTGCAGACAGGCTCCTCCCATGGCTCTACACTCAGGACTCTGAGCAGGAAGTGTGGAGGGGCAACCGGGAAAATAGACTCTGGATGAAGTCGAATCCTACTCTGGGAATTGTTAAGAAGTGGGATTATCTGGAGCAGCAGGTGGCGCTGGCAAGGAAGTCCAAGGCTGACAGGATCTTCGTCCTCTCCAAGGACTTCAACCTGAAGCAGAATGCAGCTGAGGCATGGCTGAACCTGGAAGACTATGATTATGAGTGCGCTTATGATTTGGAGGACTTCCGTGGATGCAAGTGCCTGGGAGCTGTGGACCTGGCTGAGACCACTGACCTGAATAACGCTAAGATCCTGATCATGAGACCGGATGATCCTGTGAAGTACGTGCATACTCACTACTTCATCCCGGAGAGCAAGCTGGAGAACAGTGATGATAAGAGCTCCGGAGCTAAGTACAGGGAATGGGCGAAAGAGGGACTGATCACCATCACTGAAGGGAATGATGTAGATCTCTCAGTAGTGGCAGACTGGTTTTACAGCCTGTACACCCAGTACAATATCAGGCTCTGGAAATGTGGATATGATCAGCGCTTTGCAAAGGACTGGCTGAACCGGATGGAGTACTACGGATGGAGCAAGTCCGGAGGAGATGACTCGGATCTGGTAATGATCCTGCAGAACGCACAGACTTTGAGCAATGCTATTAAGCTTGCGGAAGCGGACCTGAAGCATCAGCTGATCTACTACAACAATCATAAGATAGACAAGTGGTGCCTGGGTAATGCAGGGATCAAGGTGGATGACAAAGCGCAGTGCCTGCTGATCAAGCAGGAGAACGGTAAGCGAATAGATGGAGCGGTGTGTCTCTGCATCCTTTATGAGATGTATCGGAGATACCGCACGGATTATAAGACACTCATAGGAGGTGCTAAGTAAGATGGGTCTTTTTGACAGGCTGTTTCGCAGACTTCCGAGCAGATGGAAGTATGCTCCCATGATGAATGGGTATACTCCGATCTTCTCACAGTTTGGGACAGACATTTATGCCTCAGATGTAGTGCAGCAGGCGCTCAAATGTATTGTGGATGAGATCAAGAAGCTGAATCCTACACACATCCGTATGATGGGCAATGATCCGGTCCCCATGAATTCCACAGTGCAGGATATTCTGAATAATCCTAATCCGCTGATGACTACATCTGAATTCCTGGAAAAAACCACATGGCTCCTGCTGCTGAATTATAATGTTTTCCTCATTCCGATGTATCGCACTTACGTTAATCCGACAAGCGGAGAGCTTAAGAAGTACTATACATCGATCTGGCCCATCAAGCCTACACAGGCCAATTTCATTGAGGACGCATCCGGGAAGCTTTATGTGCAGTTTTACTTTGAGAGCGGATATCAGACTACATTCCCTTATGAGGATGTGATCCACATCAAATACAACTACAGTGTGAATGAGTACATGGGTGGAGATCAGACAGGTCAGCCTGACCATGGTCCTCTCCTGAAGACCTTGCAGCTGAATCATGATCTGCTCCGGGGCATCGCAAGAGCGATGAACGCATCCTATGCGGTCAACGGCATTGTGAAGTATAACACCATGATGGATGACGGAAAGACGGAAGCTGCATTGAGAGAGCTGGAGGGGAAACTTCAGAGATCGGAGTCAGGATTCCTTCCTATTGATCTGAAGGCTGAATTTATTCCCATGGAGCACAGGTCTGAGCTTGTGGATTCGGATACACTCAGATTCATCGATACCAAGATCCTGAGAAACTGGGGAGTACCGCTCAGCATTCTTACCGGAGACTATAACAAGTCCCAGTATGCTGCATTTTACCAGAAGACTCTGGAGCCTATGATCATCGCAATCGGGCAGGCCTTCACGAAGAAGCTCTTCTCTGACCGTGAGCGGTCATTCGGGAATCAGGTGAAGCTGTATCCGAAGGATCTGATCTTCATGACGGTGGATCAGACCATTGAGATGGTCACTCTCCTGAGCAATACCGGAGCACTGTTTGAGAATGAGAAGAGAACGGCATTCGGACTGAGGCCTCTTCCGGAGCTGGAGGGTAAGCGCTTCATGTCCCTTAACTGGATCGATGCGAACAATGCTGCAGCTTATCAGATCGGGATGCAGAACAATGCACCTGCTCCTGCAGCTGAAGGAGTGAATCAGTCATGATGAAACAGCCTACGGTGCCTCCAATGCCTCCGGTGAAGAAGTCTCCGGATCCAGAATGGTACTGCTGCAGATGCGGACAGAAATTCTTTAAGATCCGACCGGGTGCAGTAGTAAAGGGAGTGCAGATCAAGTGTAAACGATGTAAGGAAATCATAAATATTACGATAGAGCCATAGAGCCAGTGATAGAAGTCACTGGCTCTTATTTTTTCGGAGGAGGTGCTGAATATGGCAGATTTTGAGAGTCCACAGAGCAGGAACGAAGCTATTCTGCAGAACGTGCTCGGTGCGGATAATCCGCTCCCGGATGAACCGCTCAGCAGGATCGAGGCGCTGCTCATGCAGCTGCTGGCAACTGTAAAGAACATTGAAGGATGGTCAGAGGCCTCTGCGCTGTCCGGAAAGACATTGCTGGAGGTGGGCAATCATGGCGAATAAATCAATTCTTGAGCAGAGATCCTACACCTTTGAGGTACGGTCCGAAGACGGTGAGAACGGTATCCGCACTCTGAGAGGGACTCCGATCGTGTATGGAGTGCCTACAGATATTGCCGGGTGTTTCCGGGAGATCATCGAGCCGGGTGCTCTGAACGGTGCAAATCTGAAGGATGTACCTCTGCTTGTGAATCATGATCAGAAGATGATCCCGGTGGCCCGGAGCAGGAACAACACTCCCAGAAGCACCATGAGGCTGACTCCTACTGCAGAAGGCCTGACCATGGAAGCGGATATTGATGTGGAGCACAACTCCACAGCTGCAGAGCTTGACTCTGCTGTATCCAGGGGAGACCTGGATGGAATGAGCTTTAAGTTTTCTGTAGCAGATGAAAAATGGGATGACCTGAACAGTGATTATCCCACAAGACACATTTTGAAATTCGATACCATCGCTGAAGTATCTGCAGTCACATGGCCTGCATACGAAGCGACAAGTATATATGCCGAGCGCTGCAGGGAGACGCTGGATAGCGCCAGATCCTCACTGGAGAGTGTGAGATCGCAGCAGGAGGGATCACCGGACGGTGAATTGGAACTGTTGAAAGCAAAGAGTGAATTTTTAGGAGGACTTTAAATCATGAGAAAGAAAATCCTTGAGAAGAGGCAGCAGAGACTGCAGAAGAGAAGACAGGATCTGGTCCAGAGAGCGCAGGCATCCCAGGATGCAGCTGAGGTCCGCTCCATCAATGCGCAGATTCAGGAGATCAATGAAGATCTGGACGACATCCGTGAGGAACTGGATGCTATCGAGGCCGAGGAGAGAGCAGCTCAGCCTGCGCAGGCAGGTGATCCGGTCCCGACAAACGCTCCGGAAGTGAACGGCAATGTACGTGGTGCATTCCAGGTAGGCTCTCAGGGAACTCGCACGGAGGATCGCTCCGAGAACGTGCTTGAGAGCATGGAATACAGAAACGCATTCCGTAATTATGTGGTATCCGGAACTCCGATCCCGGCAGAGCTTCGTGCAGGTGATGCGATCTCTACTGCTGATACCGGAGTCATGATCCCGATGACCATCATGAACGAAGTGATCAACACTGTCCGGAATCGTTACGGCAACCTGTACAGCAAGGTCCGCAAGATCTCTGTCCAGGGTGGCGTGGAGTATCCGATTGGTGCTCTTCGTGCCAAATTCAGATGGATCAATGAGTCTACGGTATCTCCGAGACAGAAGCTGGATAAGCTCGGAAAGGTATCCTTCGGATACAACACTGCTGAGATCCGGATCTCTCAGACCTTCCTGTCCAGGATCGTCACCCTGTCCGCATTTGAGGCAGAGATTTCCAGAGTTATCGCCATTGCTTATCTTGAAGCCATGGACTATGGCATCGTCAACGGATCCGGTGATGCATCCATGCTGGGTATCCTGAATGATCCGAGAGTCACCAAGACCGTGACCATGACCGCTGCAGATATGAGCAACTGGACTAAGTGGAGAAAGAACTTCTTCAGCCAGCTTCCTCTCGGATACAGATCCGGTGAGTTTATGTTCCCGGTCTCTACTGTGGATTCCTATCTGGAGACCATGGCAGACTCCAACAACAATCCGATCTTCCGTCAGACCGCTGATCTGGTTGTCAATGATGGAGATTCCAGAAATCCGAACGGCAGATTCTTCGGAAGGGAGATCTCACTGGTTGAGGAGGACATCATTCCGGATTTCGATACCGCACAGGCAGGAGATGTCATCGGTATCTACTGGCAGCCTGAGGAGTATGCCATCAATGAAAACTTCGGTTTCACCATGAGGCGCTACTTCGATGAAGAGACGAACGAGTGGGTAGATAAGGCCCTGGTAGTGGTTGACGGTAAGGTCCTGAACCCGACCGGATACGTGAAGCTGATCAAGGGTTAATAAGGAGGTGATCCATATGACGGTAGATGCACTTAAGGCCATCTATGTGGCCCTTGGAGGATCTGCGGATACCGTGGCTAACATGGTCCTCATTCCTGATGTGTGCTTTGCAATCGCAGAACTCATTGAGGAGAAGGAAGCAGCTAAAACTGAAGCTGAATCCGGTACCTGATAAGGAGGTGATCCCATGCAGTATCTGAAGTCAGTCAAGGATGCACTGGGGATCACAGGATCCTACCAGGATAACACCTTGACTGAGTGGATAAAGGAAACAGTGGCCTTTTTGGTTGACGCAGGAGTAGCTGAGGAGAATATCACTCCGGGCATCGTTTCCAGAGGTGTAGCAGACCTCTGGAACTATGGTGCAGGAGATGGGCAGTTTTCCACTTACTTCATGCAGAGGGCCACACAGTTAAGTTACAAGTAAAAGGAGGTAAGAATCATGATCAATTATGATCGCATCGTGCCTGTAACTCAGGTAGATCTTCTGACACTTTATGGAAATATCATGAAACTGGCAGGAACCACAGTGAATGCCCTGGAAGCGGATGGGATCGGAACCTTCGTCATGTCTTCCGGATCCGGGAATGTACTGGCAGCTGAGCCTGTGAAGTCCTTTGATTTTGCATCCGGTGTTACCAGTGCAAAGCTGTATTTCATCCCGGCATATGACTTCGAAGGCTTCAAGGTGGCTGGCTCTGCAGTCACTCCGACCGGAGAGATGAAGGCAGATGGTAGGACGCTGTATACCGCAACTCTGGCATCCGGTGCTGTGACGATTGCGAAAGTAGGTTTTTAACCTATGGCAGGCTATAGGCCTGCTGCACCTTTTGTCACTCCGATGTATATCCTGAACCCTACCTATAAGCCTGTGAAGGGTGTGCCTAAAGAGACATGGCCTCAGATATCAGAGCTGGCAGATGAGGATATGATCTTCGGAACCTTCCGCACTTTTGGCGGTACTGATGTGATCAGCAATGATCTGTATACGGTACAGGATACTGGAACCATAGACACATGGTACAGGCCTGATATCAAGTCTAACAGCAGACTCTATCTGATCCATGAGCAGGAGCTTTATGAGATTCTCGGAAATCCTGAAGACATCGAGAAGAGACATCAGTATATGAGGATCAAGGTGCGGAAAGTTGGAGGTGGTGCCTGATGGCTAATGTGTTGGGCCTTAAGTGGAATCGTGGAGGATCGAAGGCGAGAAAAAACTACATTGCTGTAGACTTTTCGAACTTTGAAGCCTATGCGGAGAAGCTGGACAGGCTGAATGCGGACCTTAAGAAGATCTTCGGGGATGCGATGGAAGATGCAGCCAAACAGGTACAGGAAGATACCAGAAAAGCAGTGGAAAATGCCAACCTTCCTGCAGGTGGTATTTATTCGGATGGTGAGACAAAAGAGTCAATTCTCCGGGATGTGACTCCGAAGTGGAGCGGATACATGGGAGAGGTACACCTTGGATTCGACAAGACCAAGCCGGGAGCAGGTGGTTTTCTCATCACAGGGACTCCGAAAATGGCCCCGGATGCTCCTCTGGCTGAGATGTACTCGGGCAGGAAGTACCAGAGGCAGATCAATAAGAAGATCGAGGAGCACCTGCAGAAGGAGCTGAATAAGCTGGGAGGTGGAAAGTGATGGAAGATGTTCTTATCGGACTCCTTGAGAGTCTCGGATATCCTGTCTACAGACAGGGAAGCATAACCGAAAATGAATCATATCCGGACAGCTTCTTCACCTTCTGGAACAATGACTCTCCGGATCATGCCCACTACGACAATGACAACTATGGGACAGAGTGGAATTTCAATGTGTATTTTTATTCAACGGATCCGGAGCTGACATACTCCAAGCTGTCCGATGCCAGGATCCTGCTCAAGCAGAATAACTGGGTCGTACCTTCTCAGGGGTATGATGTCAGATCCGATGAACCCACTCACACAGGCAGAGGACTTACGGTCTTCTTCCTGGAAACGTAACTACATACAGAACATGAGCCTGAGAGCCAGTGATCACACATCACTGGCTCTTCTTTTATGAGGAGGTAAATCATGAGTAAGAAATACTTTGAGTATCGTGGTGTATCCAATGCCGTATATGCTGAGGTCACCAAGGATGATGCTGAAGGCTTCACGACCGGAACCGTGAAGGACTTCACTGGCGTGGCTGAGATCGGTAAGACCACTGACTCCAGCAATGAGACACATTATTATCACAACCTGCCTGCAATCGTCATTGATTCCGTAGGATCCGATGAGATCTCCATCAATGCTTCCGGTATTCCGTTTGATGTTCTGGCAGAGATCACCGGACAGTACTATGACGCTGCCAATGGCCTGCTGGTAGAGCAGGAAGGTACTCCGAAGTACTTTGCATTCGGGTACATCACTGACAAGACGGATGGCACGAAGGTCCTTGTGTGGAGACTTAAGGGCAAATTCTCCATCCCCGGTCAGACTTCCGCAACGAAGGACGATGGCACCGATGCAAACGGTCAGGAGCTTACCTACACAGGTATCTCCACCACCCATAAATTCACCGCTAATGGCAAGCCTGCCAGAGCTGTGAACATTGATACATCTGTAAATCAGGCCATGTCTGAAAGTGCATTCTTTGCCACTGTCCAGACTCCGGACTCCATCGCAGGAGCTGCCACCACCAACTACACTCTGACCTTCAACGTGGGGTCCGGTGAAGCCATCGATCCCATGACCTACAGGGCCGGCACCGAGGCAGCGCTGCCTGTACCCGAATACACAGGACATACCTTTGACGGATGGTATCTTAACAGCGAATATACCGGAAATCCGGTTACTAAGGTAACTATGACCGATGATGTTACCGTTTACGCTAAGTGGAGCGCTTAAGACACTGATCGATTGAGTGATGCACATAATACCCGGTACAAAATGTACCGGGTATTTCAGAAAAAGGAGATAGAGCTATGAGCCAGAACCTCGAAATTAAAGTTTACGACAAAACTGGAAAAGTGAAGAAGACCTGTGTAGCGGAGATGCTTGATCTGAAGTTTGGTACTGTCAGATCCATAATCCAGATTCTGAATGTGGAGAACATCGCTGATACTTCACAGCTTCTTGCAACGATTTATAAAGCCTGGGAGCAGGTGACTGATATTCTGTCCGAGTGTTTCCCCGGTATGGAAGAGGATGATTGGGAATATGTGAAGGTCAAGGAACTCCTTCCGGTCCTGATCGGGATCATCAGATATTCCTTCAGTGAGATGCTCACTATTCCGAATAACTCAAAAAACGGATAAGCGGAGAGGATGACTCTCCGCTGCACGAAATCTTATTTAACATTGAATACAATTTGTGCAAGGAGTTTCCTGCACTCTCTCCCTGGGAGATCGATGAGAGAAGCTATCACAAGGTGATCAAGCTGTACTCGGATACCAGGGCGATCCAGATCAGAGATCAGAAGTTGAGAGATCCGGACCGAGTGATCCGGGTAAAAGCAGGAGATAACTGGTTTTGATGATAAAGGTGGTGAAGAAAGATGCCTGATACCAGCTCAACAACAACCTTCAGGGCCGATATATCGAGCCTGAGAGCGGAGATGCAGGCTGCATCCAGAGCGGTCAGAGTGGCAAATTCTGAATTTAAAGCAGCTACTGCCGGGATGGATGACTGGGGATCATCTGCAGACGGACTGGAGGCCAAGATAAAACAGCTCCAGTCTGTTTTGTCTGCCCAGAATAAACAGGTGGCACTGGCAGCTGATGAGCTGTCCAAGGTGGAAGCTGAGTATGGTCAGAATTCAGCCGAAGCAGACCGGGCAAGGGTTTCATACAATAATTTCCAGGCTGCAGCAGCCAAGACCGAGAAGGAACTGAGTCAGTATCAGAAAAAGCTTGACGATGTATCCGATGAGACAAAGCAGATGGATCAGGCAACTGACACAGCCGGGAAGGGTCTCAAGGGATTCGGTGATGTGGCAAAGATTGCCATGGGTAATCTGGCTGCAGAGGCTGTGCAGAAATTTGCCAGCATGGTCTCTGATGGAGCCAAGGCGCTTGTGGAAGCAGGCGTGGCAGCTGCGTCCTATGCGGATGAGATGCTCGCTGCATCTCAGGTCACAGGAATGTCTACAGATACTCTGCAGGAGTATCGATATGCTGCAGAGCTGATCGATACGGACCTTGAGGATGTGGAGAAGGCTCTTGCCAAAAATGTGAAATCCATGGCATCCGCACAGAGCGGATCCAAGGCATATGCTCAGGCCTACAAAGAGCTCGGAATCGAGGTTGAAGACAGTAATGGTAATCTCAGAGATTCGGAGATGGTCTTCTGGGAGGCAATCGATGCCCTTGGAAACATGGAGAACAAGACCAAGGCAGATGCCATTGCCATGCAGCTGTTTGGCAGGTCCGCAAGAGAATTGAATCCTCTGATCAAAACCGGATCAGAGGGTTTCCGTGCGCTTGCAGAAGAAGCACATGAGGCAGGCGCTGTTTTATCCGAGAGCACTCTTAACAGTCTCGGAGAGGTGGATGATTCCATCCAGAGACTTAACTCTCAGACTGCCGCATTTAAGACAGTCCTCGGAGCTGGAATAGCACCTATCCTCGGAACACTGGCAGACGGTGCTACAGCAGCTCTGAAGGCATTCACGAATTTCTTCTCTGCTCCGGAAACATCTGATCTTGAGGATTATCTGGAAGATCTGGACGGAAGGATAGAGGATACAAAGTCTCAGATCGATAATCTGGGATCTGTCGAGCTGAAGGCTGATGCAGATGTATCCAGCATTGAGACCTACAGGGAAGTCCTGGAGAAGGCCACACAAGGAGAGGAACTCTCCGAGTTTGAAAAATATCAGCTGAAGAGGGCAGTGGAAGAGCTCGGAGGAGTGATCCCAGGTCTTGCGGAAGCTTACGATACAGAAACATCTTCCATCAATCTGACTAAGGAAGCGCTTGATGAGCTTCTGGACTCCACTATCAAGCAGATCAAGATGGATGCCTACTCCGATGCTATAGAGCAGGCGTACAAGGCAGCTGCAGATGCTGCAGTGGAAGCAACTGAAGCACAGAGCGCTTATGAGGCTGCCACCAATGATCTGAGTGATGCACTGGACAAAGTGCCTCAGGAAGTCCTCGGTACATGGGATCTGGACAATATGGATCCCACAGTGATCTATGACACAGCTGCAGCTTACGGTGTAAACGCCAAGGAGCTGATGGATCTGATCTCCGCTCAGCAGCAGGCAAAGACTTCAATGAATGAGGCCAATGCTGCTCAGAAGGAAGCTGAGGACGCAGCTGAGCAGAGAGTGGCTGCCATCGAGAAACTACAGAAGGAAGAGGAAGAAGCTGCAGATTCTGAAAAGAATTACGCCAAAGCGACCGGAGGATCTACTGAGGCCGAGCTTGAGCACGTAGAAGTTGAAGATATGTCCATCGGAGTGATGGGAAGCGCTGCGAAAGCTTCTGCGAAATCTGCGAAAGAGAAAAAGAAAAAAGCGAAAGCTTCAGAGGAAGCAGCTGAGGCTGAGAAGGAAGAGACGAAGCAGGCTGATCTGCTCACAGATGCCCTCGGCAATGTAGTCAAATTTGGGCAGGATCATTCGGATGTAGTTACAGACTTCTTCGAGAAGGCCGGGGAAGCAGCCATGGATTCGATCAATGAGAAGATCGAGAGAGCCATGGAGATCGAGCGCTCTGCCCTGGCAACTACCAGGCAGGCGTATCTGGACAACTACAACACCGTAAAGCAGACCATATCCAATAAGATCTCTCTATGGGACAGCTTCTCAGGTGGTGAAGACATCACAGTGGAGAAGATGCTGGAGAATCTGCAGAGCCAGACCGAAGGGATACAGCGCTATAAGGATGAGATGGCTGCTGTCATTGCCGAGTATGGTGATGAGCTCGGTCCGGATCTGATCAACACCCTGCAGAGCATGGGGACCGATGCCGCAAATACCTGGCATCATATGTTTGTCACGATGAGTCAGGATAACGCTCCGGAACTCTTCACTCAGATGGGACAGGAGTGGGTCAAGGGTCTTGATCTGTCTGATCAGATTGCAAAGTACATGGCAGGCACTCTCACAGCCTACCAGGTGGCAACCGGGAAGATAGGATCCACCAAGGTGGAGTGGACAGGTCTGAGGGAGTCCATCAATGAGATGACTCCGGAGCTGGATGCTGCGATCACTGCAGCTGAGAATGCCGGGGTAGAGATCCCGGACGGACTGGCAGATGGCCTCAGATCCGGAGAGATCACAGCCACAGACGCTGTGCAGATGCTTGAAAAGTCACTGCAGGGAACCTTCCAAGGACTCTATGAAATTGCCGAGCAGAGCGGTGTGGATATTCCGGAAGGCCTGTCCAAGGGTATGGAAGGAAGCGCTGAGGAGTATCAGGCTGCGATCAATACTCTTACTGAGTCCCTGTCTCAGGCAGGTAATGATGCAGGTACTGCTGCAGCGGAAGAGATCTCCACTGGGTTATCTGATAACACTGATTCAGTAGAAACTGCTGCAGAGGATACTGCATCATCTGCAGCAACTGCAGCAGACAATGCCTCCTCAGACTTTGAGAAGGCAGGATCTTCAAGCGGAACCCAGTATGTGAAGGGTATCAGATCCAAGACAGCGCAGGCTAAGAGCGCAGGGACAGCGCTTGCAAATAATGCCAAATCCGGAGCATCCGGAGTGGATATGACTCAGAGTGGTGTTCATTTTGCTCAGGGTTATATCAATGGTATTAACTCCCTTGTGGGCGCTGTGGCAGCTAAAGCCAGGGAGATGGTCCGCAATGCCATCAACGCAGCTAAAGCGGAGCAGCAGGAAGGATCTCCTTCCAAGCTGACTTACCAGTCCGGTAAGTACTTCACACAGGGTTATATAAACGGTATAGCCTCCGAGCAGAAGAGGCTTGTGAAGACCGTGCAGGGCCTTGTTGGTGCTGCCATTAAGGAGCTGAGTAAGGTCAGCGGTTATGACTTTGGATCAGCTGGAGAGAAGGCAATGAGTACCTTCTCCAGTACCCTAGATACACAGATTGATTATCTGGTAGGGAAATTCAGCTACCAGAATCAGCAGAAGCTGGATGAATTTGAGACCGAGATCACAAGGCTTGAGACCGAGAGAGACGGTATCACTGCGAGGCTGCAGGCAGCTTCGGATAAAAAACAGAATGCCATCCAGAAGAAACTTGACAAGGCGAAAAAGAGCAAGACCAAGAAGAAATATAAATCACAGCTGGCTGCAGAAAAGGCAGCTGTAAAGAGCCAGATTCAGGGAGTCGAAAATCAGTACGAAAATCTGATCAAGACTCAGGAGAAGTATGAATCTGCTTATAATACTGCATCTTCTGAGATGCTCAATCAGCTCCAGGATGCGCTCTCCAATTACAGGAAGAGTGCAGAGGACCTTGTGGAGTCCGCTATCACATCGATCACTGATACCTACGATGAGCGCTACAGTGCTCTGATCGATAAGCAGGACAATCTTGTGGCGAAACTTCGGGAAGCAGCTGATCTGTTTGAGGTAGGCTCCTCCGGGGTCATGATCATAGGCGATGTGACCGAGCAGACCAAACAGATCCGGGAGTACACCCAGAAGCTGCAGGACATCAAGAAGAAGGTATCTGCAGAACTCTTTGATCAGATCACCCAGTATGACATGAAGGAAGGTGCTGCCTTCACTGATTACCTGCTGAATATGACAGCTGAAGAGCTCGATGCGTACAATGCAGCTTACACCGATAAGCTTCTGGCTGCATCTGAAGCAGCTGAGAGCATCTATGGGCAGGACATCAAGGATGTGGCTGCAGATTACCAAAAGGAGATCCTTACCGCATTCGATGCCCTTCCTGCTCAGCTGGAGGATCTCGGAATGCAGGCCCTGAAGGGATTCATTGATGGATTCAGCCTCAATACTGACTATATGACCACTGAGATCAAGACCTTCGTGAAGGGCATGATCGATCAGTTTAAGAGTCAGCTGCAGATCCACAGTCCTTCCAGGGTGACCTTCAGTCTTGGTGAGTACACAGGGGAAGGGTTTGTGGATGGTGTGATGAGTCTGATGAGAAGGGCGAAAGCTGCAGCCAGTGAACTGGCCTCTGCTGTGAGCAGTCCTCTGGATGGTATCTCCGGAGAGATCGGATCATTCCGGGAAGCTGCTCCACTAAGTGCATACGGTCCCGGAGCAGGTGGAGTCGTGAATAACTACAACTTAGTACAGAATAACAATTCCCCGAAGAGCCTGAGCGCCCTGGAGACCTATCAGGCCCGGAGGAGACAGATAGCGCTTGTAAAAGCATTTGCATCGTGAGGAGGTGAGAGGGTATGTACACATTCACAGTGGAGAATCAGTATGGACAGGTCCTTGAGCTGACTCACAATGATGCTTATGCAGTGAAGTCCATCCTCGGACTGGATCCTCCGGATGGCATCATCAATACTGTCCGGAACGCAGGTCAGGACGGATCGGTCTTCAACTCAGCCTACATGGATGAGAGGGTGATCACCATCACGCTGGCGATCAATTACCCGGCAGAGATAAACCGGATCAATCTGTATAAGTACTTCAAGATCAAGTATCCGGTGAAGATCCGCTATAAGAATGGATCCAGGAATGTGTGGATCATCGGGTATACACAGTCTGTACAGATTGCCTACTTCGACAAGAAGGAAACTGCTCAGATCACTGTCCGCTGTCCGGATCCGTATTTTAACGATGACAAGACAACGATGCAGGAGATGAGCAATATTTTGGCTCTCTTCGAATTCCCATTCGATATCGAGGAGACGGATCCTGTGGAGATGTCCCGGATCGAGCTTGGAAGGGAGCAGAACATCTCTAATCGCTCGGATGTACCGATAGGAATGAAGATCCGGATCTATGCAAGTGGAAATGTGGTAAACCCACAGATTTACAACGTGCGTACAGGCGAATTCCTGAAGATCCTGGATACCATGATCACCGGGGATGTGATTGAGATCAGCACGATGAAGGGATCTAAGTCGGCAATCAGGTACAGAGAAGGTGTGAAGACTTCCATGATCGGATATTTCGCTGAAGGATCTGTATGGCTGCAGCTGCTTCCGGGCGAGAATGTGATGGCGATGTATGCGGATGTAGGTGCTGAGAATCTGTACATCGATATCACTTCCACTGATCAGTACGAAGGAGTGTGATCTCATGAATATCTACATCTTGAACGGCACGGATGAGATCACAGGGATCGTGGAGTCGTTCGAATCTGTGATCTGGAATATGCAATTTTATGGAAAGAACGATTTCCAGCTTGTGGTCCCTCTGTCCAATCATTCCGCAGGTCTCCTGACCAAGGGGAAATACCTGGTAAGAGACATAGACATGAGTCCGGGTGAATATCACAACGTGATGAGGATCGAGGACAGGAGCATCTCATTTGATGCCGATAAGGGATGGCTCCTGCAGGTCTCCGGAGGTGGTCTCAAGAAGATCACTGCACAGAGAGTGATCTGGGATCAGATCAATTTCATAGAGGAGTCTGTAGAGACTGCGATCCGGACCGTCATCACTGACAATATAATCTCACCGTCAAATGCTGACAGAGCGATCCCGGACTTCATCCTGGAGGATCCTCAGGGATTCACAGATACCTTTGATGGGCAGTTTTTCGGGGAAAACATTGCGGACTGGCTTGAGTCCACCTGCCAGCTGTACGGATACGGATGGGACATCTACATCAAGAATCATAAGTATGTCTTCCAGCTGATCCGGAGCACGGATAGAGGATATGGTCAGTCTCAGGTCCCTCCGGTGATATTCAGTCCGGAATTCGACAATCTGGCAAGCGCTAACTATGAGGACAGAGGATCCGAGTACTTCAATGTGGGCTTGATCGGAGGAGAAGGTGAGGGAACGGATCAGATCACTACCAGCGTGGGATCCGGAACCGGACTTGATCGATATGAGACATATATTGATGGTGGATCTGTATCCAGTAATGGAGAGATCATAACCATGGAAACGTATATCTCCATGCTGCAGACTTATGGACTGGAACAGCTGACAGATACATCACTGTATCAGGAGATATCCGGAGAGATCATCCAGAACAGTGTGTATGAGTACGATAAGGATTATTTCCTGGGAGATAAGGTCCAGGTAGATATTGGATATGCTTCCGGGAAGCTGCAGATCACTGAGATGATCTACTCGGAAGATGCAAACGGTTCAAAGCTTGTCCCGACATTCGGAGATCAGGAGGTGTAAAGAATGGTAACATATGGATTTTTTAACTCTGTGGATGGTGACCGGAGATACACAGCGGATCAGATGAGCAACTACTTCAAGGGACTGATCTCGGACGGTGTATATGAAGGTCTCGGAAGCGCTATGGTGGTCACTGCCGGGGATGGTATGACCGTCAATGTGGGAACCGGAAGAGCCATCATAGACTGCAAGTGGATCAATCTGGACGGTGTGGAGATCCTGGACATTTCCCCGGCATCACCTACACAGGCCAGATACACAGCGGTAGTGGTGAGGCTCGATCTGACAAACAGGACCATGAGCCTCATGACAAAAGATGGAGAGCCTGCTGCATCTCCTGAGTATCCTGAGATCACAAGCACGGACCTGATCAAGGAGCTGTGTCTTGCCATGGTGTATGTCCCGGCAAACGCTGTGAGCATCTTACAGACTAACATTGTGGACAAGAGAGGATCTGATCTCTGCCTGTGGGTGACCGGACTGATCCAGCAGCTGGATACCTCCACCCTGTTCCTGCAGTGGCAGGCTGCCTTTGAAGAATTCTTTGAAGCTCTCACCGGAAGGCTGCAGGTGAACACCTACATACAGGAGTATCGCAAGTCTGCCACCTTGGACGGATCCGCTACAACGGTCACTCTGGACATGACCGGATATACCTATGCCGATACAGACATCATCCGGATCCACATCAATGGCCTGCTGGCAAAAGAGGGGACGGATTATAGCATCACAGTGGCCTCCGGAGTGGCAAGCCTGAGCGGACTTCCTGCAGTCTCCGGGACTGAGGTGGATATAGATGTCCTCAAGTCTAAGATCGGTGTGCAGGTCGTAAGTCTGGGGAACAATGATGCTCTTGGAACAGATTCAAATACTGCAATAATGGGATAAAAGGAGGTATATCATGGCTGAAGGAATTACCTTAAAAAGAATTATCGATATGGATGAAGCAGCTGAGCTGTCTTCGTCCGATTATGCCCTTGTGGACAGCGCCACAGGAGGGCCTAAAAAGTTTGCCCTGGGGAATGAACTTTCTCAGTTAAAGGAAGATTTAGGGGACTTGTCTGACCTTGAAACTGAGGATAAATCAAGTATTGTGGCGGCAATCAATGAGGCAATGGAAAGCGGCGGAGGGCTTGATCTTGCTGACTTGAATATGGCGGCGGCTGTATCACAAACAGCAGGATACAGCACACTTACGCTTTCTGACGATCAGGGAACAAGTAAAAGTGTTGAAATTCCTGTTAATACTTTGAGCAATCAGGATACTGAATATATTGACAATCTGGTGCAGGAATATCTACAGACGCTTGTGGTTGATGGAGACGGAGGGGAATACTAAATGGCTGAAAAAGTGTTAATCACTGAATCAAAGCTGACAGCGATAGGCGCAAAATTGCGTTCAAAACTTGCGGTCAGTGACCTGTACACGCTTGACGAAATGCCGCCCGCCATTGATGAGTCAGGATATAAGGTAAAGGGCGACTACTGCCTTGAATATCTAAAGTACCTTTTTTCTAAGTATGTTGATTCTTATATCGATGAAAACGGGCTGTATATAAAAGGGCGTGCTGTTACAAGAAGTGAGCTTGAAGATTATCTGCTAAATCGGGACAACTGCAAATATCATGGGAAACTTGAAAAGTACAACAAATACCTTGTTGATGAGAACGGTGTTCCGGTAGAGATCCGAGGGATCGGAACACATGCGCTGACACAATACGACAACCTGCACACAGAGCAGGCGATTGAAACGCTGAAATATTTAGGCGTTAATTGCATCAGGATGTCAGCATATCTGCAAAACCACAAGTTTTCGTATTCGGACGGTTTGACTGCACCGGGATATATTCCGTCGCCTGATGCACTAAAGGTCGAAATGGACAAGATCATAGGCTATTGTGTTGACATTGGCTTGTATGTGATCGTTGACTGGCACGTATGGAGCGGCGGAGGCGAGCACCTCAATACAAGCGATGCAGTGGGTTTTTTCACATATTTTGCGAACAAATACCATAATGTTGATAACGTGCTGTATGAATTGGCGAACGAACCTTTTAGCGATTCGCTTGCTGATATAGTAGCGCATATATCAACATTAAGGACATTGATCAAAGGCTATGTTACAAACCCTGTGCTGATCAGCGGTGTGCGGAACTCCAGTAACGGCGTGATGGAGTTGTATAACGCATTGCAGGCAGAGAATATAGATGACGTTTTTATCAGTCAGCACAGATACACAGGCGACGAGAGCATCTCAACATTTGAGGGATGGTGGGAAAATGATATTCCGCTTTTCATAACAGAGTGGAGCAACACAAGCTCAAGCATCGGCACGCAATCCGAAATGAACATAGCGGACGGCAACGCTTTTATGAATTTTTTCCACACTGAATGTGTGCCGCATTGTATCTGGAAGTATACCGATCAGACGATGGCGTATTCCGTGCTTGGCAACATGGGAAGTATTAACCATCAGTTTTATAAGTACGGTGGTTTTTTAGAAAATGAGTTGAGCACTTATGGGCGGTTTATGTTTGGGAAATTTGCGGCGTGTGCTTTTGAAGATCACATTGACAGGCATGGGATCGTACCCGGACATATAACACATACAATAACCAAAGTCATGCCGTACGCAACGGATTCAAACGCCGAAACAGAAGTCGTAGAACAGACGGCATACAGCAACGTTATCACGCCTGACAGCGGTTATACAATGTTCAGCGCATCTGTGAAAATGGGCGGCAATGACATCACAAGCACGGCGGTTACTATTGCAAATGGTGTGTGTACAATATCCATAGCCCCTGTCACGGGTGATATTGAGATAGAATCTGTAGTAATTCCTGAATTTAGTATGGGAACGATTAACGCACAGGGGGCTGACCAAAGCAACACAAATCGCATACGCAGTGGATTTATCCCAGAAAACATTAGCACAATTCACTGCCCTGAGGCATTCCAATTCACCATACTGTGCCATACAAGTGAGGGCGTTGTTAATGCTTTGCAAGGAATCGGTGGTTACTACAATTTCAACACGGGGAATTATGATTCATCTGGAAAGTTCTGGGATGCAGGCGATTATGACCTGACAGACATCTTGGAGGGTGACTATCCGAAGATCAGGATCATAGCCCGGAATGTTGTAGATACAACAGATATACTGCCGTCAGACGGTGCATACTTCTTCAGCGGAGGCACGCCGTTTACCAAGGTTAATCCGAATTGGGAAAATGATACGTTCACGTTCTCGTCTAATGTTGTTCTAACGACAAGCAACAACGGACACATTAAGCTTGAATTCCCGCAAACCAGTGCATCCAATGATTATTTTATCAACGTATCGAAACCTTCAGCTAATACTAGTAATGTTGGATCGTCGGATAATGTCAATAATAAATCAGACACTTTTATCTCGTTATCAGCGTCTGATATTGTCAGGTATCAGTTGAAAAATTTTGAGTCAACGATGACAAGCAGCGCAGATTATCCAACCAAGATCGATTCCAACATGAGAAAACAAAATGCATCAACAAGCATCCTGTCTACTGCCGTCTCCATTAAGCATGACGATTTTGCAGATGCTGAGCAATACCAGACTATGTCAAGCGATGCGACATCCAGTTGTGTTCTCGTCTATATGACATATGGAGGAGGGCATCAAGTTAAAAACGGCACGATAGAATTTGATATTGTAATAGATGTATACCGCAGATAACTTAGTACAGCCTGTATGAGTAATGCTTCAAGGCACTGATTGATGGCAATGTATGGTCACCAGTTGATTATCCGCAGGGATGGGAAAAGGTAGAGCCTGTGGCTGAGTGATTCTGCGGTAAAGGGCAATTTAACTAAGTAAAAAGGAGCAGAAAATATGGACTTATTTCTCAAGGTACTGCCTTATATCATCAACATCCTCTCCGGGTGCATTCTGGCAGTTGCCACCTATAACATTAACAAGGCCAGAACAGACAGACAGGAGCAGGACAAAAAGCAGCAGGCCCTGGAGGATGGAGTCCAGTGCCTGCTCCGGAATAGCATAGTTACGGATTACAATAAGTACTGCAATAAGGGATACTGTCCGATCTATGCAAAGGAATCATTGAAGCGGACCTATATAGCATACAGTAACCTCGGAGGAAATGATGTAGCCAAAGAGCTGTACCACACACTGCTGCAGATGCCATCTGATCCTCCGGTTAAATGATGCTGCCAGCTGAAGCGAATGCCGAAGCTCTTCATAACTGTATTTCTCCTTCCGTGAAAAGAGGAGTGAGCTAACTACTCACTCCTCTTTTCTGTACTCTATGATGTCTCCAGGCTGCAGATCCAGCAGACTGCAGAGCTGATCCAGAGCTTTAATACCAACTACCTTGCCCTGTCTTATGTCCTGCAGAGATGCTTCTCCGATAAGCTTCTCCTTCCGGATCCTGTACGATGTATAACCGGATGCAGTCAGTGCTTCAATCACATCTATCTTATATCTGAGCATTTGCAGATCCTCCTTCTGGTCACAGAATAGCATGAAAAAATATTTTTGTAAACACTAAAAATAGTGTTTACATACACAGAATTTAGTGTATAATAAAGACAGATAGAGAAAAACAGCACTACACAGGAGGTAAGGAAAAATGTGGGAAGCAAGAGCGAGATACGAAAATGGAACAGAGGTTTGCGAGTATTTCGCAGACAATGGCAAAAATGAAAACGAGCAGTAGTACGATCTGGAGTGCTGGCTGATCGAGAGGGACGAAGGCTGTACATGGTACAGCGTGACCTGGATTAACGAGGACGATGAGGACTGAGATCGAGATCATGGAGATGGGAGCCTGATGGCTCCCAGGAAGGAGAAGGACATGGAAGAATACAGAGGATATTTCATAGAGAGAAACTTCTACGGACACGGTGAGTACAGCGTTGAATATTGTGGAGACGATGTAATTTTTCGCACTCTGGTTGAGGCAAAAGAGTTTATCGATGAGATTGCAGAGGAGGACTGAGGAATGAAGACTCATAAGGTACTCAATGTAGAGTGCAAAGGATACTGGTTTGAATGTATCGAGATAGAAGGAAAAGAAATGCCTTTTACTCTGTACCTGGTATGGTGGAATCAGGGAAAGCACCGGAAGCAGATGATGAAGAGCAAGAGCATCAGTGAGGTCCTGGTAAGGCTGAGTAGAGCATATGACATTATAGATAAGGAGGTGGCGAACGGATGAAAGATCAGAGGATGGAATACATCAAGAAGCTGGAGACCATGCTGAGCAGCGTATATGACGCTGCTCAGATCTCTGTCATTTCCAATACGGCACTCAAAGCGCTCTCAGATTATGAGATCAGTGAGCGCTGCACAGAGCTGGCTCCGCTCGATGATTTCAATGAGAGGATCCTGAAGCGCTTCCGGGCCTGCCTGCTGATAGAGGGCAAGGCCGAGAGTACAGCCAAGCAGTATATCAGGAGCTGCAAGAAGCTCGATGACAAGATTCACAAGCGATACGATGAGATAGATGTATATGATCTCAGGTATTATCTGGCACTGGAGACAGATAGAGGCTTATCCAAGCAGACAGTGGAGAATCAGAGGGCAAACTTGTCAGCATTCTTTTCATGGCTGACCAATGAGGACATTATTACTAAGAATCCATTCAGGCAGATTTCAACGATCAAATGTGATAAGAAGGTCAGGAAGATATTCAGTGATGTGGAGCTGGATGCCCTTAGATCTGCCTGCCAGAAAAGTAAGGAAAGAGCGATCCTTGAGGTCCTTCTCAGTACCGGGATCCGAGTGGATGAACTGGCCTCTATGGAAGTATGTGACATAGACAGGAACACACTCTCTGTTCATGTTAAACATGGCAAGGGATCAAAGGAGAGGATCACTTACATCAGTGAAGTTGCCATGAAGCACCTGATGACTTACCTGAACGGACGCAAAGAGGCAGGAAGCAGCCTCCTGTATAATAAATTCCATAAGCCATTAAGCACAGATGGAATCAGACACATCCTCAATACTGTAGCTGATCGGGCAGGAGTTGAGTGCGTACATCCGCATCGATTCCGGAGGACCTTCGCCACAGTCATGTACAAGAGAGGGATGCCTATTCAGGAGATCCAGGCTCTTCTCGGACACAGTAACATCAATACAACCACCTTGTATATCCAGATGGATGATACACTGCTGCAGGCAAGTTATAAGAAGCACATAGCATAATAATCATTAAGGGACATTGAATGGAATCAATGTCCCTTAACTGCAATCAGTTGAACTTCCAGTGAATCTCTATGTCTTCACCGTCAATATAGATCTTATCGATAAGCGTGAATAGAACTGTACGGATCTGCTCAAAGGATCCGTGATCAAGGAGATCCTCAAGGCCTGATGCAATGTCTACAGCCTGGGATCTCTCCATTTTTATGTCCGGATGCTGCAGCCGGCTCTCAAGATCTGCCTTCCGGTCAGAGAGAAGGGTGATCTTCTCCTGCAGCTGCTCCATGGGCAGGTGATCAAGTCCGTACAAATCGAGGAGCCTTGAGATCTGTTTCTCGACCTTGGAGATCTCGGAGATGATGGCAGGATTCGGGTCCTCAACTACTTCTGCAGCAGGCACATAATCCGGATCCAGTGACAGCTGCCTGATCTGATCGAAGATGATCTGATCCAGGATATCCATCCTCCAGTTTTTATTTTTGCAGTCCGGATCCCGGATAAGGTAGTCCGTGCGCTTGGATCTGGAAGCGCAGTAGTAATAGCTGTGATATTTGCCATTGATGCGGTGATACTTTGCTCCACAGCGTTTACATATCAGCAGGCCTGCAAGGTAGGATGTGGCTCTTCCGGTCCTCACATCCGAGTGATACAGGTCTCTCCGGTTCCGGATGCAGCGCTGAGCTGCGTCATAGGTCTCCTGAGTGATCAGTGGCTCATGGCCTCCGGGATACCACTGACCTTTATAATGGATGTATCCAAGGTAAGTCTTGGACTCCATCACTCTCCGAAGGGTCCGGATGTTCCATGGGCCATATTTATGCTGATGTCCTGCCATTTCCTTCATGATGGTCTTAGCGGAGGATCCGGATGCGGTCATGCTGAAGATCTTCCGGATCTGCATGGCCTCATACTCATTCACGATCAGGTGACCGTCTTCATAATCATACCCTATCGGGATGTGAAGTCCTCCCATCCATTTCCCGGATTTGGCTCTGGCATCCTTGCCCATGCCCATCCTCTCCTTGATCTGCTCCCTCTCCAGCTGGGCGAATACAGCAAGGATCCCGATGGTGGCCCTGCCGAAGGGAGTGGAGGTATCAAAGTTTTCATTCATTGAAACAAAGTCCACACCATTGACATTAAATACCTCTTCCAGCAAGGTCAGGGTGTCTCGCTGTGACCTGCTGAGCCTGTCCAACTTATAAACTACCACCTTCTGAAAAGAATGGCTCTGAGAGGCTTTTATGAGGCTCTGGAGGGCAGGCCTATTCAGAGAGGCTCCGCTGTAGCCGGGATCAGTGTACACCTTGTACACTGTCCATCCCATGGCCTTGCAGTAGGACTTGAGCCTCTCTGTCTGTTCGCCTATCGAGTATCCGTGCTCTGCCTGCTCAGTGGTGCTGGCCTAAACACGAACATACAAGGCTGCAAGTATGTTCATGAATTAATCACCTCCTTTTTCTTCCCCATACATATACTCAAGAGTCTTCTGGTAATAGGTTGCAAGTCTGTACAGTGTGACGAGATCCGGAAGGGAGAGACCTTGCTCCCAGGATCCAACTGCATTTTTACTTTTACCTACAATCTGACCGACTTCTGTTTGTGATAATTTCTTTGCTTTTCGGCACTCAATCAATCGGTCTTTGATCGCTTCACGTAATCTTTCGTCTTCCGTCATCAGCCTCTGTCCTCCTTTGTCATCATAATTCTTTTACCAAATTATACCATCTTTGTTGTGAAAAGCACTAAACTCTTGGGCTTAATTCGAAAAAAACTTATTGACAGACCTAAATTTTAGGACTAATATGTCCTTGACTTGAGGCACTAAATTTTAGGACTACAAGATATTGATATGAAGGGAGGTGAAATAAAAATGTGTGAAGTTGAAAAGAGATACAAGATAGGCAAAAAAATCCAGGATTATCTCAGAGAGAACGGAATCAAACAGAGTTTCGTGGCAGAAAGGTCAGGCTTGACTGATTCCATTATCTCCGACATCTGCAACGATAAGCGGAAGGTTGATGTGATCGAGTATTACAAGATCTGCAAGGCGCTGCAGGTGCCTCTGAATCATTTCCTGGAAGGAGTGAGCGCATGATCACGCACGTACTGAAGGACGGAACAGTTACAGATTCTATTGCCGGGAAGGTGATCCGATCTGATGAGTTTCCGGTCCTGTACAAGATTTTAGAAGGAGGTGATGAACGTGAACCTATATCAGCACCAGAAGGATGCTCTGGAAGCAGTGAAAGACCTGAACCGCTGTGCATTCTTCCATGATATGGGCCTTTAGCTTGGTAAGACTTATACCGGAGCGGAGAAGCTGATCAGACTGGGTGCAAAGGTGAACCTGGTTATCTGCCAGAAGTCCAAAGTACAGGACTGGGTAGATCACTTCAGAGCGAACTATTCACAGTGGACTGTATTCGATGCCACAAGTCAGAAGAAGGAAGACAAGAGAGCCTATGAATACGGATTCTGGATGAATTACCGGAACAGTAACAAGGTGGTTCCTTCCATCATAGTGATCAACTATGACCTGATCTGGAGAAGACCGGAGCTGAAGGAACTGAAGGACTTCACTCTTATGCTCGATGAGTCGTCACTGATCCAGAATGAGAACTCAAAGAGATCCAGATTCATTCTGAGGATGACTCCGAAGAATGTGATCCTTTTGTCCGGTACTCCATGCAGTGGTAAGTATGAACTTCTCTGGAGTCAGATGCATCTGCTCGGATGGAAGATCACCAGACCGATGTACTGGAATATGTACGTGGACAGTCATATTGAGGATGTGAACGGATTCCCTCTGAAGATCGTGGATGGTTACAAGAACGTAGACAGGCTCAAGCGGAAGATGAGAGAGCATGGCTGCCACTTCCTGAAGACAGATGAAGTGATAGATCTTCCGGATCAAGTATTCCAGAATGTGGATGTCCCGGTAAACAAGGCATACCAGAAGTTTAGGAAGGACAGGATCATCACCGTGGAAGGCCGTGAGCTGGTAGGAGATACCACTCTCACAAAGCTCCTGTATGAGCGGATGCTGTGTGGAGCATACAACCAAGAGAAGCTGAATGCTTTCAAGGATCTGGTGGAGTCCACTAATGATAGGCTGATCGTTTTTTATAACTTTACTGCAGAGGTGGAAGCCATGCAGGAGATCCTGAGGAGTGATGATTTCGATGTTAAAAGGTTTTCCCTGGTCAATGGATCCATTAAGGCTCTGAAGAATTATGAGGATCGAGCAGACTCGATCACATTCGTGCAGTATCAGGCAGGAGCCATGGGTTTGAACCTTCAGAAGGCCTGCAGGATCATCTATTTCACGCCACCACTAAGCTCGGAGCTATTTCAGCAGAGTATGAAGAGGATCCACAGGATCGGACAGAGAAGCACCTGCTTCTATTACAAGCTGATCTGCAAGGGATCAGTAGAGGAGAGGATATATGGAACACTCAAAAAGCGTAAAGACTATACTGAAGCACTCTTTGAACGTGATCAGTAATGCGATCCTGCTCACCGGGATCCTTCTGATGGTCGGTGCGGTCGGATCCATGGACATTGCAGTAGAGACCGGGGCATCCGGAGCTATAGATCTGAAGACCATGCCGATCGGTTTGGCGCTCACACTGATCGGATTCACATGGGTACACAGGAGACAGAACAGAGATGAGAGAGAAACTTTTCGAGAACAGGATCAAGAAATACATAGAGAATTCCGGAGGCTGGCAGGTTAAGTTTTTTGCCAATAAATACACCAGAGTAGGGATCCCGGACATACTGGCCTGCATCAATGGTCACTTCGTGGGGATCGAAGTCAAGTCTGATACCGGGTCTCCGTCAGAGCTGCAGCTACACAACGTGAGAGCGATCCGGAGAGCAGGAGGCTTTGCCTTCGTACTTTATCCATCCGGGTGGGAGCGCTTCAAGGACTTCGTGGAAGACCTGAAGCATGAGACCTGGAGCCTGGATATGGATATAGAGATTAAGTGAAGTAAGGAAGGAGAAATTATGGACGGAGAACAGAATAATTCGGACATCCAAGAAATAAAGGAGACTCTGAGAACAATCGTGAGGCAGCTTTTAGATATCAATGTCCTCCTTGCTGATATCAAGGTTGAGATCTCAGCGAGGAGACCGCACTGAGGAAGGAGAGATAAATGGAAACACTCGACAATAAGAAATATGTAGTGGATGCCCTGATGTCTACAGACAGACCGGGGATGGAGGATCTGATCCGCTACATGGAGGAGTGCGGATTTTTCGAAGCACCGTGCTCCAGCCAGTTTCATCTGGCAGCTAAGTTTGGACTTGTGCATCACACAAGAAATGTGATGGAGACAGCTGAGCGGATAGGCGTGGCCCTTCTGGGAGGCGCTGAGTACAACAAGATCCAGGAATCAGTGATCATTGCAGCCGGCCTGCATGATCTTGGAAAAATGGGACAGTTTGAGAAGCCTCTTTACTCGGTGAAGAGACTTAAGGATGGATCAGTTGGAAAAATACCATTTGAGCAGAATAAAGAGCTGCTTCCTGTGGATCATGAGATCCGGTCTGTGGCAATAGCATCTATGTTCATCGATCTGACAGAAGAAGAACAGTTTGCCATCCTCTACCACAATGGCCTGTATGGAACGGTCGGACGGTACTCCCTCCAAAATCATGAGACTCAGCTGTATCTGATCGTACACACTGCAGACCTGTGGTGCAGCAGATTCCTGGAGGTGAAGAAGTGAAAGAGATAACCATCACAGATGAGGAGTTTATGGATGTTGTCGGGATGCTCTATGCAGTACTGATCAAAAAGGGTGTGATCACCGGAGCAGACAAGCAGAAGTATCTGGAAATCACAAGCGGACTCATGTTCATCTTCACCGATGATTACCAGGAAGCGAAAGGAGTTTTGAAGGATGTCTAATATTAACAGATCATATGCCAGATATATGGCAAGGCTCAGGATGGAAGAGGCAAAGGTGAAGCCTAAGAAGGCCTTCAGAAATGGTAAATGGAGAGCATGGGTGCATGGCCCGGAAAGGAGAAGTAAGTAATGGGACAGCTGGTATTTATCCTCGGTAAACCGGGGACAGGCAAGAGCTTCAGCCTGAGAAACTTTGATAAGACTCAGGTGGGTGTGATCAATGTGCAGGGAAAGATTCTGCCCTTCAAGGGAGGTGGATCTTGGGACATCGTATCTACAGACGACAGTGATGAGATCACTGCAGCCATCAAGAAGATGAGCAGAAAATACAAGGTGATCGTGGTGGATGATTTCCAGTATGTCATGGCAAACGAATTCATGAGGAGATCCACAGAGAGAGGATACGACAAATTCACAGATATAGGCCGTCATGCCTGGGATATCGCTAATACGGTCCGGGAGCTGGATCCGGATGTGATCGTATATGTGCTCTGCCATACAGACACTGATCAGGACGGTTTTGAGAAGCTCAAGACCATCGGGAAGCTCCTCGATGAGAAGATCTTCCTGGAAGGCATGAGCACCATTGTTTTGAAGACTCATGTGGAGGATGGAAAGTACACCTTCCTTACTCAGAACAATGGTCACGACACAGTGAAGTCTCCTGCAGGGATGTTCCCGGCATACGCAATCGACAATGATCTCCACTATGTGGATGAAAAGATCCGCTCATACTATGAGATCGGTGACTTCAAGACAGATGAGGAGATGGAGGCTGCAGATGCTGCAGCTGCTCATGATGAGATCCAGAAGGAGGAGCCTAAGAAGAAACGTGGGAAAAAGAAAGAAGAAAAGCCTGCAGAAGCACCTGCGGAAGTGGAGAAAGAAGCAGCAGGAGAAGAAGAAGAAGAGCCTGCAGATAAGTATCCCGGAGCCAAAGGGCCTTATGAGAGAGCCAGAGCAAAGGTAGCAGCTGAGAAGGATGAAAAGGAGAAGCCTGCTCCGGGTGCAAGGTCCAGAAGGATCTCACAGACTCTGAAGGAAGAGCGTGAGCAGGTCATGAAGGAGAACATGGAAACCCTTGTGAATGTTCCGGAGGGTGAGGATACAGAGGCTCCCTTTGAGGAGGAAGGTCCGGAGCTGAAGCCACTTCCCAAGCGCAAGGGAAGGAAGAAGGCAGAAGAGGACGCAGCTCCTGCACCTGTGGAAGAACCTGCAGAGGATCCGGAAGAGGCACTTAACAAGCCTGTGAGAAGGAGAGGAAGGAGAAGGGCATGATCTTAAGGAAAGACGGTGTAAATCTGATGGAGACTGCAGATAAAGTCCCCGGTAAGGTCAAGGAAGTCCCCGATGTACCGGAGGAGACACATGAGTTATTTGAAGGGCAGCTGATCGAGGAGCCTAAGATCATTATCACTCTCAGTGGAGAGATGGCAAACCGGGTGAGCAATATTGAAGTCTATTTTAAGGAGGAAAAGGATACATGAAGTTTGAGAAATTCATCAAAAAGGCAGTGCCGTATGTATCTACTGTCATGTACAGAGGAGAAGCATGGTGTAAGTATGGCAAGGTATATGCCCGGATCCCGGAGCACCTTGGACATATTGGCCTTGTGGACAAGTCGGATAAGATCCTGGCTCTTGCCATTGATGGTGAATATGGCCCGGAGGCAGAACTTGTGAAGGCATTTCTGGATACTCCGGACGGTAAGTCCAAAGACATCATCAGAGTCTTCTCAGATGGTCAGTTTCATTTTGATGTCAAAAATGAGCTGTTTGGCCTGATCGAGAGATATGATCAGCTCTTTATCTCCGAAGTCAATTCAGATGACGGTTATTCAGGCCTTGCACTTCTGATAGGCAAGCCTGTACCGAATCCGGATGATTTTGAACCGGACTTTATCATTACAGATATCACGAAGAATGAAGAGGAGGAAGAGTAAGATGGCAGATTTTTCCAAGTTTGATAAGCAGATCGATCTCGCACAGCTGAGGAAGGAAGCGGAAGAGATCAAGAAGAACGGTGGCACAGGCGAGTATCCGGAGATCGAGGAGGGAATCTACAGAGGCAAATTCGAAAAGCTGGAAGTCGGAACCACCAAGGACGGAAGACCGATGCTCCGGGCCATGTTCCGGATCACCGAAGGGCAGCACAAGAAGCAGTGCCTGTTTATGAACAGGGTGCTCTACGGTACCAAGAATGATGCCAACATGATAGCCAGCGCAGAGGGATGGCTTGAAACACTGGAGCCTTCTGAGGATGTGGGTGATGTGATCTTCCGGGGATACAGTGAGTTTGCTGATCTTGTGATGGATATCGCTGAGGACATCTCAGAGCTTGAGTATGATGTCAACTATGATCCGGATGCTTTCAATTCGATCACGATTGAAGAGGTATATGAGTGATGAAGCTGAAGAACGATAAGGAGAGACTGGCCTTCCTGGATGCACGTACCAGAGCCACAGGGTGGTATCTGTGGAAAGAGGATTCTGATCTGCAGCGTGAGTGGTGGAGATTCGATCTTCCGGATGCTGCCATCATCGTGGAGGAGCAGGAGATCACATATTTGTATCCGGAGGCTCACATAGGTAAGTCCATTCTGCACTGGTACATCATTACGGACTGGCACGGTTTTTTCGCAGATCAGGTAGCATCAAGAACACAGGCACTGCAGCTGATCAAGAAGAGTGATTTCTTCAAGTGAAGCGGAAAAAATACATCTGGATCCGTATAAGCGGAGATGTATATGAACTGCCAGAAGTCTTAGCTGACAGCGCTGAAGAGCTTGCAGCCAAGACAGGATCATCCCCAGGGACCATCAAGACTGAATACTGCAAGTGGTCAAAGGGAAAGATCAAGAAATGCAGGTGGAGAAGGGTGGAACTGGAGGAGTGAAATGCTGACCTTCTATGACTTTGAAGTATTCAAAAATAACTGGATGGTGGTGCTGATCGATCCGGAGCATCTCGATAAACCCATTGAGGTCGTAGATGATCCGAAGAAGCTGGAGTCCTATTATGAATCCCATATGACAGACATCTGGGTAGGATTCAATTCCCGGCATTATGATCAGTACATTCTCAAGGGTATCCTCACAGGCTGCAACCCCTGGGATATCAATGAGCACATCATCACTAAGCATCAGCCTGGATGGTCATTCAGCTCACTCCTCCGGAAAATCTTCCTGATCAATTATGATGTGATGCCACTGAACAGCAGCCTCAAGCAGCTGGAAGGTATGCAGGGACATAACATCTATGAGTCCGGAGTGGACTTCAGGATTGACAGGCCACTCACTCCGGAGGAGATCCGGGAGACTCTGCAGTACTGCACAAACGATGTCCGAGAGACCATGAATGTGTTTGCTGCCAATATTTCTGATTTTAACGCACTTCTGTGGCTTGTCAAAGAGTTTCATTTTCCGCTCAGTTACATGAGCAAAACCAAGGCTCAGATCAGTGCCGAGATCCTGGAATGTGAACCTACAGAGCGGACGGATGAGTGGGATATCCGGGCGCTTCCGTGCATCCAGCTGAAGGATAAAGACCGGACTTTAACAGTCAAGAGGAAGAAGAAAAAAGATGCCCCGGAAGACTCCGGAGATAAGAAGGTGGAGACCATCAATGGAAGGCCAGATCAGTGGTTCATGACTGAGAAGTATCAGGACTATAGATACTACTTCATCACTAAAGTAGCAGGCGTGAATCATCAGTTTGGATGGGGAGGGATCCATGGAGCCAGGAAGCAGTATCACTACAGATGTGATGCGGATCACCTGATGCTCCACGTGGATGTGGCTTCCTACTATCCAAGGCTCATGATCTTCCACAATCTTCTTACCCGGAATGCCCGGAGGCCTGAGCGCTTCCCGGAAATTTATCATCAGAGGCTGAAACTGAAGCACGAAGGCAAGAAGAAGGAGCAGGCTCCGCTGAAGATCGTCATTAATGGAACATTCGGGATCTGCAAAGATCCACAGAACAAGGCCTATGATCCGAGAAATGCAAATCTGATTTGTGTAAACGGTCAGTTAATGCTTCTGGATCTGATCGAGCATCTGGAAGCTGTTCCAAGCTTTGAGCTGATCCAGAGTAATACAGATGGCCTGATCATCAAGATACACATTGATGATTTCAACATGGTCGATGATGTCTGCTGGGAGTGGGAATCACGCTGCAACATGGAACTTGAATTCGACTACATCCGGGAGATTTGGCAGAAGGATGTAAACAACTATGTTTTCACCCAGTATGACGGAAAAGTGGAGCGGAAGGGCGCTTATGTAAAAGAGCTGAACCCGATGGACAATGATCTCCCCATCATCAATAAGGCCCTTGTGGATTATATGCTGCAGGGGATCCCTGTAGAGCAGACCATAGGCAGCTGTGAGGAGCTGATCCAATTCCAGAAGATCTGCAAACTGTCCGCTAAGTACGATTATGTAACGCACAATGGACAGAAGTATACCAATAAATGTTACCGGGTCTTTGCCAGTACCAGGGAGAAGGACGGACCTGTGAAGAAGGTGAAAAAGTCAGCAGGCCGGGAAGATAAATTTGGGAACACTTCCCTACACAGCTTCCTGGATGGATCTGACATCACCGGAGCAGCTGTCCCGGCATATCTGGACAGGCAATGGTACATAGACTTGGCACATAAGAGGCTGACTCAGTATGGAGTGTAAATCAATGAAAGAATTTAATTTTGTTATTGCAACTGCGCTGATCATTCTTTTGATCACTATATGTATCTGGGGAGGTGATCCTGCTTATGCATATGCCCAGGAGGATGAAATCGACAGCAACGATCTCTACATCCTAAGTCATATCATCAATGCGGAGGCAGGGGATGATAACTGCAGCCATGAGCTCCGGATCGCAGTCGGATCCGTAGTCCTCAACCGGGTAGCAGATCCGGACTTCCCGGATACTATCCATGATGTGGTTTTTCAGACTGAACCGTCAATCCAGTACAGTCCCACAGTTAATGGTGAGTATGAGAAGATTCCCTCAGAGGACAGTATAGAAACCGCTAAATTTCTTCTGGAGAACGGATCCCAGATCCCGGCAAACTGTGTGTATCAGGCCAACTTTGAACAGGGATCCGGAACGTGGAAACCGTATGAGACCATCTACGGCATCACATACATCTGCTACAAGTGAGGGATCATATGGAAAGATACAACTGCCCAAATTGCGGAGCACCTATCGAGTCTACTCAATGTCCATATTGTGGAACAGTTTTCTATGATTTCACTGCAATGGACTTTGATAAACCCACCTACATCCGAATCCATTACAACGGACAGTATATGGTTGTGCGAGCATTGGCAAGGTCAATGAATGTGAGCATGAATCCTAATGAGTAGGTTTATTATGCAGACAACAGTGTGTATGCAAAAATGTCATCCATGCCAATGGATA
>ODAI012535766.1_pt1 | contig 40848 bp, 31 predicted proteins | sample 1539321 | NCBI WGS metagenome assembly ODAI01 (sample SAMN02144231, study PRJEB22623) | gut metagenome | biome: sheep rumen | host: Ovis aries | place: New Zealand
CTACAAAACCTTTGTAAGTGCTTGATTTTCAAGGTGGACCAGCCAGGGCTTGAACCTGGGACCTCCAGATTATGAGTCTGTTGCTCTAACCAACTGAGCTACAAGTCCGATTGTTGTGTAGTACGTCCCACAAATTCCAGGTGCAAAGGTACAATAATAATCTGTAAATTGCAAACGGTGTGTGATTTTTTTATGATTTTATGTCATTTTTTATGCTGAACTGGTTCATTTCGCATCAGGTTTGTGTTGAGCATCTTGGGCAGAGGCCTTTAAGTACATAGTTCATGCTGTATAGTTGAAAGCCGTTGGGCAGTGGAACGACTGGCGCGGCGATGCGTTTAAGGCAAAATGTGCGGTGGCAGTGTTCACAGTGAAAATGTGTATGTTCGCTTGTGGTCGTATGGCTTAGACTCTCGTCACAAAGTGCATATTTCAATGATCCGCTTCCATCGTCAATGGCGTGTATTAGCCGTTGGAGGAGGAAGAGTGACAAGGTCCTGGAAATTGTGGATTTGTCAATTGTAGGCAATAGCCGCTCCAGGTCCGAGAGCGAAAGAGCCTCGTCGCTTCGTCGCATTTGCTGCAAAATCAGAAGTCGAATGGCTGTGGCACGGATGGAGTGGCGTTGTAGTTTTGTGATGTAGGCTGTTTCGTCTTGCATTTTGGAATATTCTTTTGTGCAAAAATAGTAAATCTGTTTGAAAAAAAGTTTTTTGGAGTCAAAATTCTGGTTGGTTTTGGCTTTTTAGCCCAGCCTGTCTCCCAAAATGCAAAGAACTTATGTCTTGGTTCTGAAGATACGCAAGGTGTTAATGACTGCCAGCAAGGCCACGCCACTATCGGCAAAGACTGCACTCCAAAGGGTTGCGATGTCGAATAGTCCTAAGATCATCACTGCCATTTTTACACCGATGGCCAAAAGGATGTTTTGCCAAACGATGGTTCTTGTTTTTCGTGCTATTTGTAGGGTTTTAGCTATTGCTGAAATTTCATCAGTCTTGATTACCACATCTGCCACTTCTATTGCCATGTCTGTCCCCGTTTTGCCCATTGCTATGCCCACGTCCGATGCCGCCAGCACAGGTGCGTCGTTCATGCCATCTCCGACAAAAGCGACTTTTTTGCCTTGTTGTTTCAATTGTTCAACATGTCTTACTTTGTCTTCTGGCAATAAATCCCCAAATGCGTTTTTCAGCCCTAAATTCTTTTTCAATTTGTCGACGACGCTCTGGCGGTCTCCCGAGAGAATTTCCATTTGTTCAATCCCTGTCTTTTTTAGCGATGAAATCGTCGTTTTTAGATTGTTTTTCGGCAAATCTTCCAAAAGTACATATCCGATGAAATCGCCGTTTTTTGCACAGGCGACAATTGTCTCCTTTGTCGTTTTCACCATGTCTGGCACTACGATTTTTTGTTGCTCAAGCATCCACGGACTTCCGATCAACCAATGGTCTTGGCTAACTTTGGCTTCAAATCCTCCCGCGATGGCGCGGCTTTCTGTTACATTAGAATTGTTGTTTTTTTCGATGGAATCGTTGTTTTTTGAAGAGCAGGACTGCGATTCCGCATATTTTTTTATTGCCATTGCCAACGGGTGTGTGCTGTGTTGTTCAATGGCTGCCATGGTTTGGACATCTTGTTCGGTCACTCCTTTTAGGTGAGTCACTTGGAAGTTGCCTGTCGTCAATGTCCCTGTTTTGTCAAATACAATGCAGTCAATTTCGTTGCAAATGTCCAGAAAAACCGTACTTTTGAAGAAAATTCCCTGTTTTGAGGCTGCGCCGATGCCCCCAAAATATGTTAGTGGTATGCTGATGACCAAAGCGCATGGGCACGAGATGACCAGGAAGATGAACGAGCGTCTTAGCCAAGTAGTAAAATGGAAAGCAAATTCGGGCTCGATGAGGCTATATACAAAGGGGGCCAAGACGGTTAATGCTGCTAATGCGACTATGATTGGCGTGTATGTTCTTGCAAATTTCCGTGTGAAGATTTCTCCTTTAGACTTTTTTTGCGTGGCATCTTCCACCAACCGTTGCATTCGTGCAATTGTACTTTCCGCCTCAACCCGTTTCACCCGCATTTGAATGGTGGTCTCAAGGTTTATCATGCCTGCCAAGACCTCACATCCACATCCGATGTGTTGAGGCAATGTCTCGCCTGTTAGCGCTTTTGTGTCGAATGAGGCACGGGGTGTTGTCAAAGTACCGTCCAAGGGGACTCGACCGCCAGGTTTTACTTCAATAATATCGTCGATGGCCACTTGATTTAGTGGACGTGTGATGAGTTTGTCGCCTGATACGACATAGGCCAGGTCGGGTGTTAATTGTGCCAAATTCTTGATGTGCCTGTGCGCGCGCGCCACTGCCTTTTCTTGTAGCCATTCTCCTATGCGATAGAGCAGCATGACAGCCACGGCTTCCGGATATTCTCCTAACAAGAATGCGCCGATCGAGGCAATGGTCATGAGCATGAATTCACTAAAAATATCGCCATGTGTCATGGCTGTAAATGCATTTCGAATGATTGACGAACTGACTAAGACGTAGGTTAGTCCATACCAGAGAAGTTCGAAATGAGGGATTGTTGCGATTTGTAGCCATTGCAGGCTCAATCCTACAAGCAAGAGAAGCGTTGAGATGATGATGACAGCCATGTCCTTATGGCTATGATGGTGGTTGTGTTCATCGTGATTGTGTGCGTGCGACATAATGCAATGAATTTGTTGTTTGGAAACAAAATTAACATAAAAAAGATGCAACTTAGTTGCAAAATATCTAAGATTTTGCTTTAGGGCGATAAAATGATGAAATTTTCATATGAATGATGGATTTTTTTATAATAATGGAATTATTTGTCGTTTTTTTTTGGTTGAAAATGATTTATTTCCTATTTTTGTCCTACATTGTTACTGTTAAGGAGCCTCATTTGGATCAAGTGAATTATGGAAATAATATTGAAGCATCTTTTCATTGTGGTGGTGGACCTGATCATCTTGTTCATCGGTATTTACTATGTTCGTAGGTACGACCGTGTGCTGTCTGCGCGTTTTGGTTTTCATCCTAGGCCTCTCGCCTCGATTTTGTTGGTGGCCTTTGTCTTTGTGGCATGGAAATCGATAACCTATATTTTCAAGCCCGAACTTTACGACACCCTTTCGGTTTTTAATTTGGATATCAGCTGGCGGGCGGCCTGGCGGATGTTGTTATGTCTTTTGGGTCTTTTCATAGCCTATCATGTCTACAAATATGTGGTTTGGCGCAAGAAAGGCTCGGGCGGCTCTACTGAAAAACAGTTTTGAAGCGAAAACGATGAGTTTTTGGGGTGAATATGAAATAAGGTGGAGTCTCTTTTGACTCCACCTTATTGTCGTTAAATATGCTTTGGCGCTTATTTTAGTATCTTTTTGCCGTTTTCAACCACAATGCCTTTGTAGTTTTCGCCCACGCGCTGACCGTTGAGATTGTAACGAACCTTTGTTCCCGCCTTGTTCTCTGTCTTTAAGGAGCAGTCCTCTATATCTGTGATGGTAATTGCATCTTGAATCTCGTTCCCGACGCTTTGGAACCTATAGCTCTTAATGTCGTCATTCCAGACGTACACCGGCCCCCAGTAGATACCTTGTACCGTTTCCTTGCTGTTGCTGCTGTAATAAGAGCGTTTGATGGAGAATGCTACGGCTTCACCGCCTGTCTTCCACCGTGTCTCATTCGTCGCTTTGGCAGCTAGTTTTACGAAATAATGGCCCAAATATAAATTGGAGTTGGAATAAGTTACGTCAAATGTATAGTATTCACCGGCAGGGACATTTATGGTGTAGGTCTTTTCTAGTCGGTTTTGTGCCGCAGTTGTTGCGTCCTTTTCCGATGCGATGAACGCGCGGACCTGCCCTTTGAAGCCATTTTCAGAATAAAGTTGATACCTTACGGTGAAGGTGCTGCTGACATATTTGTTGATGGCAGCATTGTCCGACCCGATGAGTTTTCCGCCTTGATAGAAGAATGCAGTGTGCAGGCGCACGTCATTCTCCATGTTCACCGTCTTTTTGTTGACGACCACAGTCTGGAAGTCTTGTCCAACGATATATCGAGAACCATTTTTGACTGCTTCCAAAACCAATGTATATTCGCCGGCTGCCAGTGTCTTGAATTGATTGTTGGTGTAAAAGGTAATGGTAGCGCTTTGGTTGGGCAGGATTATTACGTTGCCAGAAGAGATTTGTACCGCATCTTGCATTTTTTCATTTGGCTTTTTCACATACAAGAAAAGTTCGTCTGCATACTCCAGCGGCATGTTGTTTTGGACATCAACTTCAATTTTTGCCCCCATCCCCTCTTGTGTGACGATTTTTTCATCGGATTTCTGGTTTACTGTCAGCAAGTGGTCGAAAATAGAGGAGTCCTCGCCGATATGCCCTATGATATTGAAGGCATTTGCTCTTATCAAATCTTGTTGCCCTTCTCCCGTGAGATCTTTCACAAAGATCAGATACCTGCCAGGCTTAAAGCCGCCCAAGTTGGCCTCAAATTCTACAACAACCCTGCCTCCGGCGGGGATATATGCTGGTGAACTTCCTATGATGACGGCCTTTTCTTCACCATTTTCTTCTGTTGAGGCATAGAATCCCAATGTCCCGCTATAAGGCAGAGTCGGATTGAAGTTCCCCACACATGCGCTAAGCGCTTGTTTTGTGTCGGGGAGAACTTCCATGGGCATCCACATGCTAATGGCGTAAAGGTCGTTGCCGTCTGTGACCTCTGATGGCTCAGGCATTGTATCGTCGCAATGGATGAACAGTGTGCCGACAGTCGTTATGTCCGTGTAATCGTTGCCGTCTGCATAGCCGACGCTCATTTCATACTCGCCTTCTTGGTAAGTAGCCAAGTTGGCATAGAACAAAACGTGCTTGTAGTTATCCTTTTCAATGGTCGCCGTCGTGGTGGCCACGACGTTGGAGGAATTGCCCCCTTTTTTACGCAAAGACAAGGCGAGCTGGCCTTTATATTCCAAAAGTGTGTCCCGGTTTGCTATGTTGATGATTACTTTTTGGAAATTCTCTTGTCTTACGATTTGAGTGCTCATGACGGGTGAATACAAGTCTTTTCCGCTGGCATATAAGATGCCATTTTCGGCATCATCTTCCCTGTCGGGCTTGACAAACCTCAACATGCGGTGCCTCCGGTTGTAGCTTCCGTCTTGAATGATGTTCTCTGGCACGTTGAAGGCGTTCAGCTGGAACCAACCATTGAAAGAGCCGTCCCATCCCCAGTCAATGTGCAGGTAATTCCCGCTTTTCCAACCATCTACGACAAAACAATGGGCGGTAGTATCTGCCGTACCCACATAGATAATCGGGCCATAGTTGCTCAATTCGTCATAAATCTCATTTTCCCAGCCTTCTGGCGTGAAATCTTTACGCTCAATGTTTTTGATCGATTTTTTATAGCCGAAATTCTCATGTGCGGCTGTAATCCAATACTCTGTTCTTGTACTAGAACCGAAGGTGCCATAGTCCATGCCCAACGAATAGCCCACGTCGCGCAAAAGCCGGCCGATATTGTCGGCTTGAAGTGCCGATGGCAAATTCATGACGCCCAGGCTAGGCGAGAACCAGCAAGGGGTCTCTGGCATTTGCTCCCAGTCGTATGCGGAATTTTCAGGGGTTTCTCCGTTAAAATCCAGTCCCAAATAATTGCCATTCCACCAGTATCCTGTTGTCCCTACTGGTTTTTTGGGCCATTTGTGCCAGCGCATTACTGTCGCGATTGCCGTAGCCACACAACCGGTTGGACAAGAGTGAAGGTCCCCCGATGCTAATGTGACTTGGGGGTGTACGCGTTGAAGGGCCATCCTTGCCCCCATTGAATAGGCCGCTCCCGTCGCGTCTTGCGGTCGTTCTCGTATTCTAAAAGAGGTTCGATGGGCGTGCGGTTTGCATCAGCTTTCCTTGCTGTTGCCTTGAATGGGCGGTCGGAAAGGTGGGTCATTGCCCACTTGATTTGTTTTTCGTATTCACTGAGCATCCAATTTAAGGCGGGATGTCGTTGGAGGTCGGTTTGTGTCAATGAACCTGTCTCCGAAAAGGCTAAAATTGGTGATACGCGGTTGTCGCCGGCGATGATTGCATAGCCGTTGTTCTCGCCGCGGTTGACAATGTACAGGAGATTGTCAGTGGTGTTTGACATCGTCGACATCCGCCCTGTCTTGGGGGCTATTTTTAGTGATGATACACCTTTTTTTGCTGAATGTTTTGCAAAGAATTCTGTTGCCAACTTCAATGCACTGGCTTGATCTATTGGGGCAGCAAAACCCCCGAGGCACACTAGAAGATAAGCCAGGATGGAGATAAGTTTTTTTTCATTTTAAATTATATTTACTTTAATTCATAATAAGTATCTGGAGGATCTCCTCCTGTAAAACGGGCGCAAAATTATAGTTTTTTATCCGAATTCTCAAAAAAAGACGGTTTTTTTCTGTTCAAAAGTGTGCGGGCATTTTGACAACTTAACACCATTTTGTCTGTCTGGAAGGGGCAAGTAAAAGGATGGACGGGGTTGCGCAGAATAATTTAAAAGGAAAAATGGTGCAAATTGAAGAGTTTGTCAAAACGAAAAAAAATAATAAGGCGGGAAATGAAAGCCTCATTTCCCGCCTTATCTGTTGGTTTATCATTAAAAATGATTTCTTTTCTTTATTTCTTAACGACTTTTTTACCGTTAACGATAACAACGCCCTTGTATTCTTTGCTTACTCGCTGACCGCCGAGGTTGAACATCGCGTCGCTTGATGCGCCTGTTGCCACCTCATTGATGCCAGTAGTGCCGCCGATTCCAGGCTCAACAATGAGCTTGCCAGACTTGTCGTTGTATGTGTTGTTCAGGTAAACGTATTCTTCTCTGTCGTTTCTTAACACACGGATGATGATCTTGTACTCACCTTCTTTGAAAGTGTTGTAAGTATCGTTTGTCGTGAATGTGAAAGTCTTGGTCTCGCCAACTTTCAAGGCACATTCTTGTTCTGCAATCAATTTAGCGGTATAATAGCTATATCCAGAGGTTGCATAGATCCTTACTACGTCGTTGAATGAGCCAGAACCTGAGTTATGCAATGTCACGGCGATGGTAGACTCTGCACCCTGTGTTGTTCTTGCTGTAAATTCAGCAGGTATGGACATCTTGAACGCATCGGTTCTCTGAACTTGTTCTTCTCCGATGGTCAGTGTCGCAATCCAGTTGCTGGTGAGACCTGCTAAGCGGAGATATTGTTCTGCGCCCTCTTTTTTGTAGCCTACAACAAGTTTGTATTCGCCTGCTGCCAAAGACTTGTAAGCCTCGTTGGTCGAGAAGACGATGGTCTTCTTGGTGTCGGCATCAATTTTGCCTGCAGCTGTTGAAATCAAAACTCTATCTGCGAAGCTTGTAGAAGACTTTGGTACTGCATAAAGCGTAAATGCGTCATTGTAAGCGCCGTTGCCAGTGTTGTTGACCATAATGTTGATGTTAGACTGAACACCCATCACAGTAGACACCTCTGTTCTTTCGGTGATGTCCAAGTTGAAGTCTTGCACTTGGGGAGCCACGTTTTCAGAGATAGTCATCTTGCCTAGGACAGACTCGTAGATACCGCCGTCAAGATACATGGACACTTCTTGGCCGTCTTTGTCGATATAGCGCAACATCAGCTTGTACTCGCCTGCTGCCAATGTGTTGTAGGTGGCATTTGTGGAGAATGTGATGGTCTTTTCAGAATTAGCGCCGATTTGGCATCTTTGTTCTGCAATCTGCTTGCCAGAGTAAATGCTATAGCCTTGGGTTGCATAAACCTTGATGATGTTGTCAAACATGCCAAGGCCAGTATTCTTCAACTTCATGCTGAATGTAGAGGCAATGCCTTGCTGGGTGCTGACTTGTGCAATTTCTGCACCAGAGAGTTTGTAGTCAACGACTGGATCCGGGGTCGGAGTAGGATCTACGTTTCCGCCGTTGTCTCCAACGATCTCAATCTCACCTGCGATTTCAGGAATTGCTTCCATTGATCCGATTCTGCCAGCAACAAACACATTGTATTTGCCTTTGTCCAAGTTTGAGAGGTCGGCGTTGAAACGCACTAAGGTATGACCTTCTGCAGGTATGCTAATGTTGTTTGCAGTTGCTACAATTGCAGCTGACGTGCTTGTACTTGTTACAGGAAGCACAGCCAGGTATAACACACCGTTGTAGTTGTCTCTCTTATGCATATTGCCAACATCTACAGTTACCACCTGGTCTTTGGCGCTCAATACGCGGCCGTTGGCAGGAGTATAGATGTACAGGTCTGAAACCTTAAGAGGATCCACGGGCGCTTCACCGCCGTTGCCCGGGCGCATATAACGCAACATTTGCTGGTTGCTTGAATAGCCGCCGCCGCCGCCGCCGATGCCTTCTGAGCCCGGTTCAAGTACGTTAAGAAGAAACCATCCGTTTTCCATGCCGTTCCATCCCCAGTCAACGTGTACATAATTGTTGGTTGCGTAGCCGTCAATGACAAAGCAGTGACCACCATAATAAGAGATGCCTGCATAGACAATTGGGCCATAGGTGCTCAACTCGTCTACAATCTCATTCCACCATTGCTGGCTTGTATAAGCTGAACGATAAATGTGGGTGAGGTTGTCGTCATAGCCAAAGTTCGTAATCAATGAGTTGGGGGCATAATACAGCTGTGTTCCGCTACCACCTTGTGAAGCTACGCCATAGTTCATGCGAACGGCATAGCCGACGTCGCGCAAAAGACGACCAATGTTGTCTGACTCCACTTCTGTACAACGGCGGCCGGCCTGACGGTTCGTACCAGTAGATGTAACGGCTGCCGGCATGTTGTTCCAGTCATAAGGAGCATTCTCCGGGCCTGTGCCATCGAAGTTCAAGCTCATTGTTATGCCGTTCCAGCGGTAAGACAATTGACCTCTTGGGCGCTCGGGCCATTTGTGCCAGCGCATAACCGTAGAAATCGCTGTCGCCACACAACCCGAAACCGTTTGTTTTCTTGTGCCGTTTGAATAGTTCACATACGGGGCAAATTTGTTAAACGGCCAGTCTTGTCCCCAGCTGATGGTTTGGGGGAGGCGGGTTCTGCGGTCGTTGTCATAGTCCAACAACGGGTTCATCTGGATCTCGTATTCCCCAATCTTGCGAGCAGACATTTTTGAAGGTTTTTCGGGCAAATTGTTGATTACCCAAGTGATTTGCTGCTCATACTCTCCCAACAGCCACTTCAAAGAAGTGTTGTTGCGGAAACTCTCTTCAGTAAGACTTCCCTCTTCGGAGAAAGCTAGAATGTTTTGCACGCGGTCGTCTCCTGCAACGATCACATAGCCTTTGCCATCTTCGTTGTTGAAGATGTAAAGCAAACTGTTATCCCCTTCTCCTGTCGGCTTGTTAGCCATTTTCAGGCTGACTTTTTTAGGAGACTTGCCGCTTTTAGCGGCATGGCTTGTAAAAAACTCTCCGGCCAGCTTCATGGCCTTGGCTTTGTCTACCGGAGCAGCATATGCTCCGAGGCAGCAGGTGAATAGGACTGCTGCAACAGACAGTAAAAATTTTCTCATCTTTTTTACTTTTACGTTAAGGTTAATAATACTTTTTTTGGGCATAATGCCGTAACTTTTATTAAGTTATTAATTTTTTATTTTATACGATGTGTAGAAACATAAGGAATTTCGTTTATCCTAAAATATTGTTCTTCATCGACGGCACCAAAATTAGATTTTTTTTTTCTATGTGCAAAATTTTTCTTGAAAAAAAAATTGAAAATAATACAAAAAAAGGCTATTTTTATTTGTTTTAAAGCGACTTAACTTATTTTTTGTAAAAAAATAGCCTTTAATGCTAATTGTTTAAAAGCGTTTTGTGGCAAAAAGCAAGTGAATTGATGATGGGATGTCAGAAATTTTTTGGAAAAGGGTGTGGATCCTGCCGAACAGAGTACAATTTTTCAAGCAAATGGGGCTTGAAGGCTACGAATTGTTAGATTGGTGTGAAAAAAACGAACCATTTGTTACATGTTTTTTGCATATTTCATGCAAAGTTCATAAAAAAATATTATCTTTGTAGACTTACATTAAGATTTTAAGTACAATATTCTATTGTTAACCTCGAGGTGGATACGTCGTGAGATGAATCCACCTCAACCTTTCTGCTCAAAAGTGGAGGGCGGCCGGGCAAGGCGAATGGCGAAAAACAAAAATACACTTTGTTGAACCAAAATACACCTTATTTATATATAAGAGATCCGTGAAGGTATATAAGGGATTCGTGACGGCCCGGTTGGATTTTGGGATTAAAGGCTTAAAAAACGGTTTTCAGCCCTGATACAGCCTTTCTTGACGGATAATGTGTTCAACACTTTTGGGAACGAACTCACTGATGGGCAATCCGTTTCGGATGCGATGCCTAATGTCTGTACTACTGACTTCATGTGTCTTTGAATCAATTAGCTGCACGTTTTCAGGCAATGTGTCGGGCATGACTGGCGCGCCGCTGCGCGGGTAGATGGCAATGGCATGGCTTGCCAGGATTTTTTCGTGGCAATACCATTGCTTGAAATTTAGCCAGTTGTCGCTGCCAATGAGTAAAGTGAATGTCCGCTGCGGCTCGTCGACGGCCAATTGTTGCAACGTGTCCCAGGTGTAGGAGGGGCGGGGCAGGTGGAACTCATAGTTGGAGGCTTTCAGGTGGCGGCAATGGCGTAGGGCGGCGCGCACCATTTTCAGCCGCAGGTCGTCGGCTGCCAGGCCGGCTTGTTGTTTTAGTGGGTTTTGCGGTGAGACCATAAACCAGACCTCATCGAGTTGGCACCATCTCAGGAATTGTTTTGCCAGCTCGATGTGTCCTTTGTGGATAGGGTTGAACGACCCGCCGAAAAATCCCGTTTTTATCATTGAAGAAATGCTGTTACAATGTCGTAGACCTCTTTTTGGGCTGTTTCCAGGTCGTCGTTGACGACGATTTTGTCGAATTGGCCGTTGAAGGTCATCTCGTATGCTGCCTTGTTGATCCGTTCTTCGATGAACTCGGGTGAGTCGGTTGCGCGCAAGGTGAGTCGTCGCCTCAATTCCTCGATGGATGGCGGTTGGATGAAGATGCTCAATGCACGGTCTCCATAATATTTTTTGATGGAGCATCCTCCCTTTACGTCAACATCGAAGACGACGTTCTGCCCGGCTTGCGTCTGCCGTTCTACTTGGGCAATGAGGGTGCCGTAAAATCGTCCCTGATACACCTCTTCGTACTCGAGGAACTCGTTCTTTTCTATGCGTTGCCGAAATTCTTCTTGTGAGATGAAGAAATACTCCACCCCGTCTTTTTCAGTGCCGCGCGGCGCCCTGCTGGTGCATGAGATGGAGAATGCCAGCTTCAGCTCTTCGTGTTGCATGAGCCATTGGACGATAGTGCTCTTCCCGCTGCCGGAGGGCGCGCTGAAGATGATGAGCCTTCCTGTTTTCATAATACGTTGAGCACTTGTTCCTTGATTTGTTCCAATTCGTCTTTCATCATGACAACGAGGTTTTGCATTTCTGCCTGGTTGCTCTTTGAGCCTGTTGTGTTGATCTCGCGCCCCATTTCTTGAGCTATAAAGCCGAGTTTCTTACCTTGGCTCGCCGGCTCGTTCATCGTTTGGCGGAAATAGTCAAGATGATTTTTCAGCCGTTGTTTTTCTTCGTTGATGTCCAGTTTTTCGATATAGTAGATGAGTTCCTGCTCAAAACGGTTCTTGTCATACTCTACTTCCGGGATCTGTTGAAGGCTTTCGCTGATTCTTTGCCTTATTTTTTCGATGCGCTGGCGTTCAAATGTCTCGATTTGTGCCAAATACTGTTCTATATGCTCAAGATTTTGGCTGAATTTCGCCTGAAGTGCCAGTCCTTCTTGTCTGCGGAAGTCCATCAGTTGTTTTAAGGCTTCCTCAATGCCTTTTGTGGCGATTGCCCACTCCGCGTCGTCGAGTTCCTCGATGTCGGTGCGTGTGGTCACGTCGGGCAGGCGCAGCAATGTCGCATACCAGTCGGAAGGCTCGGGGATGCCCGTGCGCTGAGAGATTTCCTTCAATTGCTGGTAATAATGTTCAATGAGCGTCCCGTTGATGGGTACGGCATCTACTCCGGTCTCTTTTTCAATCCAGATGGAGAAGTCGATTTTTCCACGCTCTAACACAGCGGCGATCATCTGTCTCATTTCCATTTCTTTTTCCCGATACAATGGAGCGATGCGCGTGGAAATATCTAACGACTTGCTGTTCAGTGACTTGACTTCAATGTGGATCTTCTTTTCGTTATAGTTTGCCACGACTTTTCCGTAGCCTGTCATTGATAATACCATAATTGTTTTACGTTAAATTTATGCAAAAGTAATAAAATTGGTGGAAAAAACTGTAAATTTGCACTTTATTTAAGATAATAAAAGTTTTTATGGCATGTATATTACACATAGAAACCAGTACGAATGTGTGTTCTGTCGCGGTAAGTGAGGATAGCCACAATATCTTCAACGAAGAGGACCACACTGGGCCGAACCATGCCGAGCAGCTGGGGAGGTTTGTCGATGAGGCGCTTTCGTTCATCGACAGCCACGCCATCCCGTTGGATGCCGTTGCCGTGAGCGCGGGTCCGGGGTCGTACACGGGGCTGCGCATCGGTGTCTCGATGGCAAAAGGCATTTGCTATGGGCTCGACATCCCGCTCATCAGCATCCCGACTTTACAGCTCCTCACCGTCCCGTTTTTGCTCAGACACGACGACCTGCCGGAGGATGCCTTGCTTTGTCCGATGATTGATGCCAGGAGGATGGAGGGCTATGCCGCCCTTTACGACCGCGGTTTGCGTGAAATAAAACCCGTGGCGGCCGACATCGTTGATGGGCACAGCTATCGGGAGTACTTGGACAGCCATCCTGTCTATTTTATGGGCAACGGAGCGCAAAAATGCGAGGAAGTCATCCGGCACCCCAATGCCCATTTTGTTGGCAAGACGGAGCCCCTGGCCAAGTATATGCAGCCTCTTGCCGAGAAGAAGTTTGTGCAGGAGATCTTTGAGGACGTGGCGTATTTCACGCCTTTTTACCTCAAGGAATTTATAGCGAAATTACCCCAAAACCAATTGATATGAATTATAAACAAAAACCGGGACTAATATGCAAATCGAAGGATTAGATTATAATACGCAGCGTGAAAAACTCCTGTTGCCTGAATATGGCAGGGAGATTCAAAAAATGGTGGATCATGCGATCACCATCAAAGACAAAAAAGAGCGGCAGAAATGTGCGGAGACCATCATCGATATCATGGACAAGATGTTTCCATACAGTCAGAACGAGGAAAATCACATGCAGAAGTTGTGGAGCCAGCTCGCCCTCATCAGTAATTTTAAGCTTGAGATTGACTATCCTTACGATGTGGCGCAGGCATTGAAAATCTCCTCCAAGCCGCAGCCGATGCAATACCCCATGTCTCACATCCCTGTCAGGCACTACGGAAAGATGCTTTTTGAAGTCTTCGAACAGCTCGAGAACATGGAGCCGGGCGAAGAGCGTGACGCATTGATAAAGGCAACCGCCAATCAGATGAAACGCAACCTGGCGCAATGGGGGCACGGCTCGTTGGACGATGAGAAAATCGCGTCGGACCTCGCCTATTTCACCCATGGGAAGGTACAAATTGACCTTCAGACGTTCAAATTCGAGAAAATCGAGGTAAAAGAAGCGTCCAAGAAGGTAAAACGGAAATAAAAAAGCATAAAAACTTGGTAGAACATGGACTCATTCATCATTGAAGGCGGACATCCACTGTCGGGAACCATCATGCCGCAAGGCGCAAAAAACGAAGCCCTGCAAGTGATTTGTGCCACGCTGCTTACAGACGAGGACGTGACCATCAACAATATTCCCAACATCTTGGATGTCAACAACCTCATTCTCCTGCTCAAAGAAATGGGGGTGAAAGTCGTCAAAAACAGTGGCGACAGCTATACTTTCCGCGCCGACAAGCTCAATTTGGACTACCTGGAGAGCGACGAGTTCGTCAAGAAATGCTCTTCCCTCAGGGGGAGCGTGTTGATGATAGGCCCGTTGCTCGGAAGATTCGGCAAAGCGACCATTGCCAAGCCGGGAGGCGATAAAATCGGTCGGCGGCGGCTTGACACCCATTTCATGGGGTTCAAAAGCCTCGGCGCCGACTTTGCCCGCGTCAAAGGGCGCGATGTCTTTAGGCTGCAAGCTAAAAAGCTACAAGGCTGCTATATGCTGTTGGACGAGGCCTCGGTGACGGGAACAGCCAACATCATCATGAGCGCAGTAATGGCAAGGGGAACGACGACGATTTACAATGCGGCCTGCGAGCCGTACATCCAGCAGCTTTGCAAAATGCTCAACCGAATGGGGGCCGAGATTAGCGGAATCGGCAGCAACCTGTTGGTCATTAATGGCGTTGATGCTCTTCATGGCACGACGCACACAACGCTTCCCGACATGATTGAGGTCGGCTCCTTCATAGGCATGGCCGCCATGGTCGGCAACGGCATCCGCATCAAAAACGTAGCAGTGGAGCACCTGGGCATTATTCCAGACACATACCGGAAGCTGGGCATAGAGATCCTGGTTGACGACGACGACCTGATGATCCCGCCTCAACCACATTATCAAATCGAATCGTTTATCGACGGCTCTATCATGACGCTGGCCGACGCGCCGTGGCCGGGGCTCACCCCAGACCTGCTGTCTGTGCTCATCACTGTGGCGACGCAGGCGAGGGGCAGCGTGCTTTTCCACCAGAAAATGTTTGAGAGCCGGCTGTTTTTTGTTGATAAGCTTATTGACATGGGCGCCCAAATCATCCTCTGCGACCCCCACCGCGCCGTTGTCGTAGGTCATGGCAAGGCCAAGACGCTCAGGGCCGGAAGGATGAGCAGCCCCGATATTCGTGCAGGGATTGCCCTGCTTATCGCTGCCATGAGTGCAGATGGGAAAAGTCGTATAGACAATATCTCGCAAATCGACAGGGGCTATGAAAATATCGAGCATCGTCTCAATGCATTGGGAGCGCGTATAGAAAGGATAGAATGTTGAACCAATTGCCCAAAACAAACGGAAAATGATAAAATCGGAAGAAGTATTCCGCATCGGACGCATCGGAAAGCCACACGGCATACAAGGAGAGGTCTCCATGCATTTTGACGACGATGTCTTTGACCGGCAGGATGCTGAGTACTTAATCTTGGAAATCGACAAGATCCTCGTGCCTTTTTTCATGGAAAGCTATCGGTTCCGCAGCGATTCGACGGTACTCATCAAGTTTTGTGGGATTGAAACACTTGAGCAAGCCCGCGAACTAACCAATAGCAACGTGTTTTTTGAGCGCGACAAGGTTGACTCGTCTGACGATGAGCTCTCGTGGGCGCAAATCGTCGGTTTCACCGTTGTCAATGCAGTCGACAATCAGCCCGTGGGAAGCCTCCTAGCCGTAGACAATTCGACCATCAACACGCTTTTTGAGGTAGAGACGGCCGACCGGGGCATAGTGCTGATGCCTGCCTCTGATGAGCTAATCGTGGAAATCAGCACGGCTGACCGGCGCATTGTGCTCGAAATCCCAGAAGGATTGCTGACGATGAATTAGAACGGGTTCAAAATACCCAGTCGCCCCAATCCAAATATACGGGAAAAGAAGGACATGTATAAAAATGAGCATCAAAAATGTAACTTTTGTGTATTGCCTCAAAAATCATAAAAAACAAGTGTTTTCTTGGTCGTTTAAGGAAAAAAACAGAACTTTGCATCCTGTAAATGGGCTTCCTGGCAAAGAGTCCCATTGGCCAAATGAATCCGCTCAGTGCTTATACGGAGCGCAGCAACTAAAAGAAACAATCAACAGTGAACAATAAATTGAACATATGCATCCTTGGCTCAACAGGGTCCATCGGCACTCAGGCGCTCGATGTCATAAGCCAGCACCCCGAACTTTTCGAGGTGTATGCATTGACGGCGAACAACCGGTACCGCGAACTGGCGCAACAGGCCCGGGCATACAAGCCTGCCGCCGTAGTTATTGCCAACGAGGCCTACTATCAGCCGTTGAAGGACCTACTCCTCGATTGCCCTGACATCAAAGTTTATGCAGGCCAAGAGGCACTGAACCAAATCGTTGAAGCCTCGCCCATTGATATTGTGCTTACTGCTATGGTCGGCTTTTCAGGGCTGGAACCCACTGTTCATGCCATTAGGGCACGGAAAAAGATTTGTCTTGCCAACAAAGAGACGTTGGTCGTGGCAGGCGAACTCATCGGACGGCTCGCACAAGAAAACCGGGTGCCCATCTTGCCTGTCGATAGCGAACATTCTGCCATCTTCCAGTGCCTAGTTGGCGAGGGCGACAACGAGATCGAGAAGCTCTTGCTCACCTGCTCGGGCGGCCCGTTCCGCACGAAAACGGCGGAAGAGTTGGAAAAAGTGACTGCCGCCGATGCCCTTCAACATCCGACATGGGACATGGGGGCGAAAATCACCATCGACTCTGCTACGTTGATGAACAAAGGCTTCGAGATGATAGAAGCACGTTGGCTGTTCGGCGTACCCGCCGAGAAAATCGAGGTACTCATCCACCCGCAAAGCATCGTCCACAGCGCCGTGCAGTTTATCGACGGCTCGGTGAAGGCACAGCTTGGTGCCCCTGACATGCGGATGCCCATCCTCTATGCTTTCTCTTATCCTGACCGAAAACCGCTCAACGGCCCGCGCCTGGACTTCTTCCAAAGCCGGACCTTGGAGTTCTCCGAGCCCGACATCCTGAAATTCCGATGTCTGTCGCTGGCTTACGACGCCATTTCACAAGGCGGCAACATGCCGTGCATCCTCAATGCGGCCAATGAAGTGGTGAATGAGGCGTTCAGGCAAGGGAGATGCACGTTCCCTCAAATGGCCGACATCATCGCCAACACCATGAGCCGCACCACATTCGACGCCACGCCGACGCTCGAGACCTACTTCCAGACAGATGCCGAGGCTCGACGCATTGCAGCGGAGGCAATAGATAATTAGATGAAATTAAACACTCAAAATTAAACCTTTAAAAAATGGAAATATTTCTGATTAAACTTCTCCAGTTCATGCTGGCCATCTCGCTTCTCGTATTGTTGCATGAGGGCGGTCATTTCTTCTTCTCAAAACTCTTCGGCGTGCGCGTCGAGAAATTCTACTTGTTTTTCGACCCAAGCCTCTGGAAGTGGAAAGGCAGCTTGTTCAAGTTTAAACCCAAAAACAGCGACACCACCTATGGCATCGGTTGGCTGCCACTCGGGGGATATTGTAAGATTTCCGGCATGATTGACGAGTCGTTTGATGTTGAGCAGATGAAGCAGCCCGCGCAGCCGTGGGAGTTCCGTACGAAACCTGCGTGGCAGCGCCTGCTCATCATGATTGGCGGTGTGCTGGTCAATTTTATATTAGCCTTTGTCATCTATAGCATGGTGCTATTCACTTGGGGCGAAGAGACGATTTCGACGGAAAAGATGACCTACGGCATGAAGTTCAACAGTGAGGCAAAGGCATTGGGCTTTCGTGACGGCGACATCCTCATCGGTACGGACAAGGGCGATTTCAGGCAGTTCAATGCCAACGTCTATCGGGGAATTGCGGCGGCAAAACAAGTGAGAATCCGTCGGGATGGTAAAGAGATGAGCATCGAGATGCCTCAGAAAATGGACTTGCTCGCCATGGTCAAGTCCGTTCCTCCGTTTGTCAGCCCGCTGATTCCTGCGGAGATAGACAGCGTATTGCCCCAAACCGTTGCCGAGCGCATCGGTATGATGAAAGGCTCGAGAATCGTTGCCTTCAACGGGAAAATCATCGACTCCTGGAATGAATATGGCAACGAGGTCGGGCGGCTCAATGACATGTTGGCCAGCGCACAAAGCAGGGGAGACAGCCTGAAAATAAGGAAAGTGACATTGGTCTTTCGGCAAAAGCCGGAAGACAAGCACTTCATCAAAGCCCATTTTACCATGCCAAGCAACCTCATGCTCAGTGTTACGAGAACCCACCTGCTGACATACTATCAGCCCGAGCACAAGTCATACGGCTTCATGGCCTCTATCCCTGCCGGAATCAGCTTTGGGATGAGAGAACTTAGTGGTTATGTCGGCGACCTGAAATACCTCTTCTCAAAAGAAGGGGCCAAGTCGCTTGGCGGTTTCGGAGCCATTGGCAGCATGTTCCCCGCCACATGGGACTGGCACGCTTTCTGGCTGATGACGGCATTCCTCTCCATCATCCTGGCCTTCATGAACATTCTGCCCATTCCGGCGCTGGACGGCGGGCATGTGTTGTTCCTGATCTATGAGATGGTAACGGGTCGAAAACCTGGTGAAAAATTCCTCATTTGGGCGGAATATGCCGGGTTTTCACTGCTCATCCTGCTGCTCATCGTCGCCAATCTGAATGACGTGTTGCGATGGTTGGGCATTCTGTAGGCCAACCTCTGGACAGATGATATTCGACCGATCACGGCAAAACGCCGAGGTCGGTCGCTTTTTTAACATGTAAAACCGTTGCATCTTCTGAAAAAAAAGTAGTATTTTTGCAATACATGAAACTACTGAACTTTTATATTGACTATTTCACGCGTTACGGCGAAGAGTTGTACATCAACATCGTGGACGCTGCTGGAGCACAAGACGTCTTGGATTCGAGGAAGATGGCAACCGAGGACGGGAGGACATGGCGTCTCGAAATGGCGGCGGAGGAATATGGCAAAGAACGACTGGCTTATTTCTACAGCCTCAAAGAAAATGGGGTAACTACGCGGGAAGAGTGGGTGAACCTCCTGCACACCATTGACTTGGCAAGCGACTCGGCAAAAACCTATCGTATATTTGACCGTTGGAATGACAAACCTCAAGCGGCATTTGCTTATACCCAAGCCTTTACCGAGTGCCTGGCTTTCAGGCCTCGGAAATCACTGCCCCTGAATGAGTTTTACAAAATTGTCCGGATAAAAGTCAAAGCCCCACAGCTTCATGGGAGCCAGCGTCTGCAACTGGTGGGGAAAGACCATGTGCTGGGGGCATGGGACCCTGAAAAAGCGCTCAACATGTCAGAAAATGGCATCAATGAATGGGTCGTGGATATTGATGCCAACTTGTTGAAAGCCAACTCGATGACATTCAAGTTTATGCTTCGGGAGGCAAATCAAGAGAAGACGGTTGTTTGGGAAACAGGTGAAAATCGAGAAATCAGACTTGCCGAATTGCCCGCACAGACGGTTGCCTCTTATGAATTGGCAGATGCCCAATTCGCAATACCTCCCATACGCGCGGCCGGCACGCTCATGCCCGTCTTCTCGCTTCGGAGCCAGGGAAGTGCTGGCATTGGGGACTTTGGCGACATGATTTCTTTCATCGACTGGCTTTCACAAACAAAGCAACGCATTTTCCAAGTGTTGCCGATCAACGATACCACGCGGACACGAACTTGGCACGACTCATATCCTTATAGTTGTGTCAGTGTTTTTGCATTACATCCGATCTACATTGACCTGCGCAAGTTGCCGCCCATCGCCGACCCGGACAAAAGGCTAAAATTGGAGAGAGAGAGAAAACGGCTTAATGAACTGCATGAGATTGACTACGAAAAGGTTCTCCGTTTGAAGGAAACATATTTAAGAACTGTTTTTAGCCAAGAATATGGTCGGGAAGTCATACGGGGCGATGCTTTTAAATCCTTCTTCAAAAACGCGGAAAAATGGCTCGTCCCTTATGCAAAGTATGCCTTCTTGCGCGATGAAACCGGCACTGCGGACTTCAAAAAATGGGGGGAGGATGCGCGATGGAATGAAAAAGACAGGAAAATGTTGACCGATGAAAAGGGCAAGGCCTACCAAGATGTCGCTTTTTATTATTTTACCCAGTTTATCTTGCATACACAGCTGACCCAAGTGCACAATTATGCCAGGAATAAAGGCGTAGTGCTTAAAGGTGACATCCCGATTGGCGTGAGTCCGGAAGGCTGCGACGTATGGCAGTCCCCATCTTATTTTAACCTCCATCGGCAGGCCGGCGCGCCGCCAGATGAGTTCTCGGCAGAAGGACAAAATTGGAAGTTCCCGACCTACAATTGGGAAGAGATGGCCAAGGACGACTATCAATGGTGGCGCGAGCGGCTGCGACGTATGGCACTTTATTTTGACGCTTATAGGATAGACCATGTACTTGGCTTTTTCAGGATTTGGGACATGTCTGCCGACCTGCCACTGGCGACCTTGGGACAGTTTACGCCATCGCTTCCGTTTTCAGTCGATGAAATCGGCAATTTTGGTTTAAAAATCGATGAAAAAATGGTCCTTCATGAACTCGAAAATGGCGAAAAATCGGTTGTGAAGGCAAAAAACGCCGGCAATGTACTATTTGTATGTGACAGCGTTAAAAAAGAACTGCTGCATCCAAGAATCCTGGCACAAAAAACACAGATTTACCAGCGGTTGGATGCCTCGGAGAAGCTTTTCTTCAATCGGCTTTACAACGATTTTTTCTATCATCGAAACAATGAGTTTTGGAGCAAAAAAGCGTTGGAAAAATTGCCGAGGCTTGTCAGTGCCACGCAAATGTTAGTGTGTGCAGAAGATTTGGGTATGGTGCCAAGTTGCGTGCCGGAAGTGCTGCGCAGCCTGGACATCCTGAGCCTCGAAATTCAGTCAATGCCCAAGGATCCGGCGCGGCGTTTTGGCAACTTGTCTGAAAATCCCTATTTGTCGGTGACCACCATTTCCACACACGACATGCCTACGCTTCGGCAATGGTGGGACGAAGATCCTCAGCGGGCAAAAGCCTATGCCCAAACCATTTTGGGCGAATCCGGCCGCCCCGAACACCCCTTGCCAGCAAGCACTGCGCGGCGCATCATTGAACTACATTTGGCCTCACCCTCCATGTTGTGTGTCATTGCTTTCCAGGACTGGCTTGCCATGAGCGAAAGCTTACGTCAAAAAGACGACCGGGGCGAGCGTGTCAACATCCCCTCCGACCCGCATCACTATTGGCGTTATCGTATGCATATTGGGATTGAAAAACTGCTTGGGTCGAATGATTTTAACAGTGAAATAGGTGGGATGATAGCAGAAAACAGGTAAAATATCTGTGGCAAATGTCGCACATACCTGCTTTTTTCGTATCTTTGCAGGGTAAAAATGCTTAAAATGACAACAGAAGAAAGAAGCGCCATTGAAGCGCGTATCATTGACGTGCTGAAAACGGTTTACGACCCAGAAATCCCTGTAAACATCTATGATTTAGGGCTGATTTACAAAATTGAGGTCAAAGAAGACGCGACGGTTGACTTGGACATGACTTTTACGGCACCGGCGTGCCCTGCTGCCGACTTTATCCTTGAAGATGTCAGGCAGAAGATAGAATCCATAGAACATGTCGCAGCTGTCAACGTAGAGTTGGTCTTTGAACCGGCGTGGGACCATCGCATGATGAGCGAGGAGGCTCGCGTGGAGCTAGGGTTTGACTAGAACAGATTTGTGGAGCCATGAAAAGTGTATATTTCATTTCCGATGCGCATCTTGGCTCGCTGGCGATTGAGCACCGGCGAACACAGGAGCGGAGGCTGGTGCGATTTCTCGATGGCATCAAGGGAAAAGCCTCAGCCGTGTATCTCCTGGGCGATATGTTCGACTTTTGGTATGAGTACAAATTTGTCGTGCCCAAAGGGTTTACGCGATTTCTAGGGAAATTGGCGGAATTGACGGACATGGGCGTGGAAGTGCATTTCTTCACAGGCAACCACGACATCTGGGCATACGAATATTTGTCCAAAGAGTGTGGTGTGATCCTGCACAAAAAGCCGGCAACCGTCGAGATCTACGACAAAGTCTTTTATCTTGCCCATGGCGATGGATTGGGCGAAAAAAGCTTGGGGGTAAGATGCATCCAAACGCTTTTTCACAACCATATTTGCCAACGCCTTTTTAGCAGCCTTCACCCAAGATGGGGCATGGATTTTGGGCTCCGTTGGGCAAAACATAGCCGGATGAAGCGAAAAGACGGCAAGGAGCCGCCGTTTATGGGCGAGGACAAAGAGCCGTTGGTGAACTATGCCAAAGCATATGTGAGGAAGCATGAAGACATCGACTATTTTGTATTCGGACATCGGCATATTGAGGCCGACCTGATGTTGTCGAAAAAGACGCGGCTCATCATGCTGGGCGACTGGATCAACCTGTTCACATACGCTGTTTTTGACGGCGAGAACCTCTTCCTCTCAGAATTTGTTGAAGGCGAGAGCGAAATATAGTATCAACCCCAACTGCGAAAATCCTGACCGATGAACATCTCCACGCTGCTGCTATCCATCTTTACCATCGTACAGTTCAATTGTGAGAACTTGTTTGATTGCCAGCACGACAGCCTCAAACAAGACTATGAGTTCATGCCGGCCGGTGCGCGGCACTGGACAGCCTCACGCTATTGGAAAAAGCTCACAGACGTCGGACAGACGATCCTCTCGTGCCAAAGTGACTCCAATGTCCTCCATTTTCCCGACCTCGTCGTCTTGTGTGAGGTGGAGAACGACACCGTGATGAGAGACCTGACCAAACGGTCGGTGCTGCGCGGGGCACGCTATCAATACATCATGACCGACTCGCCCGACCGCCGCGGCATCGACGTCGCCATCCTCTACTCACCCAGTACGTTTAAGCTGCTACACCACACGAGCATTAACGTGCCCATGCCAGAGAACATCCGCCCGACCCGTGACGTGATCTACGCTTGCGGAATGTTGGCCAGCGACGACACGCTCCATGTCTTTGCCTTGCACGCACCCAGCAGAAGCGGCGGCGAGCGCGCCACACGAGAGCTGAGGCTGCGAGTGGCGCGGCGCATCGGGGAATCCATCGACTCCATAAGACAAATTAGCCCCAATGCGCACATCGTCGTGACGGGCGACTTCAATGCCTACCACAATAATCCGTCCATGAAGCTGTATGGTCAAAAGAATTTGGTCAACATCTCCGAAAAAGCCAAAGGCATGAACATGGCCGAGGGCACTTACAAATATCAAGGCATCTGGAAAAGCTTAGACCACATCTTCACAACGCCATCGCTGGTTGAAAAACTGACCCAAGTGTACATTAACGACAGCTATTTTTTGCTCGAGGAAGACGAAAAATACGGCGGAAAACAGCCGTTCCGGACATTTTATGGATACACCTACAAGGGTGGAGTCAGCGACCATCTCCCGCTCGTGGCAACTTTCAAGTTCTAACCATCAAGACAACTCATGAAACGTTTCCTGTTCATCATATTCTTGCTGCTGACATGCTCTCGCTCAACAGTCACTGCACAATCAGACCAACAAACACAGGCCATCGTCAATCGTACTTTGGAACTGTTGCTCCACGAGAGAGGAGCCATGATGGACTATCAGGCGACCATCGGCGGCATTTACACGATAAAAGCCAAAATGTTTTATAGGGGCAACAAAAAGCAACTTGTCACCAAAAAGCACATCACCTGGTTTGACGGCGAAAAATACTGGGTACTGGACAGGCGCAAGAACGAGGTGCAGATCAAGCAGAAAAAGAAAGAAAATACAGGAGGGATGGAGGACTGGTTCAAAATGGCAAAAACCAACTGCACTTTTACCATGAAAGAGCAGAAAGACGGATATCGAGTTTTGGTGAAAAACAGGGACAAGGCTGCTAAAATCAAAGAAGCAACCGTGCTTGTCGACAAAAACACCTTTAAGCCTATTTGGCTCAAATGCCGGTTTTTCCTCATCAACATCACCGTGCACATCAACGAATTCAAAACCATGAATCTCAGTGAGGACGTGTTCCACTTCAATCCAAAAGACTATCCCAACGCCAAAGTCGTCAACGAAAAATAAGAAAAACTGATTTTTTCCACTCCTAAAGAGCGTTTTTACAATAAATTGTCGCAAATTAGCACTTGCTCACCAGATATGGTTGAGGCAGGCATTCGGCAAGTCGTGTCTGGGCAAAGTTTCGTCTATGCCTCCCTGCTCTACCAACTGCCGCCAAAACAGAAAGAAGTCCTGTTGACCATCTGCAAGGAAGGCAAGGTTGCCAACATCACCTCCCGTCCATTCTTGCAACAGCATCGCCTGACGGCAAGCACGGTGCAGGCAGCCAAGGACTGCTTGTCAAAGACTTCATCACGCAAGATTTGGGCACTTACAGCATCTATGACAAATTCTTTGCTCACTGGCTCTTGCAGCAGTAGATGGGGTGTTGTAATGATGCGAAAAAAATGCCTGCGTTCGAACGCAGGCATTTCGTTATAACAAACTCGTGTGCTTTACTGGAACCACGGCTTGCCGTCGGGGCGGTCGCCGCCATTGCCGGCGATGTCGCTGTCGAAGCGATTGGCAAGATTCAGGTTTGCAACTCCGGTAGTAAAGCCGAGTGACCATGCTTGTTGATAATGCCCTCCGGGTGTAGAAGTCCAATAGCCACCTCCACCCAATTGTCCAATTTGTTGGGGGAATACGTAAACTCCTTCAATGTAATAGCCAAGTGCAGGTAGGAAGAACCAGTCGTCAATCTCGCTGTCAGCCGGACGGCCTTGCGTTAGAGAGATATTCACTGGATTTCCATCAGGATAGTAATTGCAAGTCGTTGGCGTAGTTCCTATTGCTGCGCCAGTCTTGGTAATTTTTTCCCATTTTTTCAGCCAAATACCGCTTTTGAAGGGTCTGCCGTCAATCGTCCATTCCTGATTCGCATCGTAGTATCCCCCAGCAGTTAGATACCATTTCATAGCCCAGAAGGTCGGCATACCCGCACAGCTGTTGGTTGCAGTAATTGCACCCCAGACACCCTCGTGATACCAACTGGGATTGGAATTGTTCTTGGCATAATTTGCATTGTATCCCAAATGTGTCGTCGGATAATTGGCTACTCCGTCCCAATACCAGTTCGTGGCATCCCACTGGTAATAAGCCTGACGCGAGAAGTATGTAAACGGCGGTGCAAGAAGCGAGCCGAGTAGTTTGTGGCGCAGGGGGGTGACGGAATTCTCAGCATAGTTGCGCGAGGAAACGTTTTTCGTGAACTCCGCCTCGACACCGTTGAGCGTGTTCACTAACGTGTATTTAACGGTCAGTGTGTGCGTGTTGGGCGCAATCACGACATAGCAACCGTTGATGTCCATGCCGTAGTTCTTCCTGATGGGGAAGAAGTCGGGATAAGTGCCACAGGTAAGCGTGATTTTGTTCGTCCCGTCTGAGGCATAGGCCAGACCATTGGCTTTTGTAAAACTATAGGTTCCGGCAAGGTGTTGGTCGGATGTGATTTCGATTTGTTTCAGGATGACGTGGTCAGGCATTGACGCATCCAGATAAGGGTAGATTTGGAGGTAGGCCGCTTTGTGTTTCAACGAGAAATGGAATGAGCCGTCCTGTTTCGTGGCCAAAGCCGTACCGCAGTCGCCGTCGGTGGCGATGTGGGAGCCGTCGTTGGGTGCGGCTTGCGTTTGGTTGGCGGCAATGGTCACTTTCAGGCCGCTTGCGGTGGAACTGCTTCCCTGCCCGGTATAATAGACTTGGTATTCGTCGCCAGGGAAGCCCTCCGTAAAGTAAAAGGAGGCGGAGGGTTGTCTGCCCGTAGCAGGGATGTTGCTCGATTTGCTTTTCACGTAGGCTCCGGCCGTGTTGGGATCGTCAACCCAGAGCTCGTCGCCCGGGGTCCAATAAAAATTCAGATTTTCGTCAATGGTCGTTCGCGTACTCTCATCAATTGTGGAAAATACGGTTCCTTGTTGCACAGGCTTTTCCACGACATTTTCTTCTTCGCTGCAGGCCGTCAGCACAGTAGCCGTGAGCATCGTTGCGGCGAACATAAATAACTGAATGAAATTCTTTTTCATGATTCTTTTTTTTAAAATGTTTTGATTTTTGACTTTTTGTTTTTTAATTTTAAAAATTAGAGATCTTCAAAGTGAATTTTTCACTTTCGATTTTCGGACTAATCCGTTTACTCACTCCCATGGGTCTGCAAAGGAAAACTCCTGTCCGAGAATAATCACTTTCGCCTCGAAGTCTCCATTGCCACCAATGCCAGGCTGGTGGTCGCCACCTCCGTCAAGGTCGCCGTTGCCGCCAATGGCAGGGTCGTGACCTCCAACGAACCAACTGCCGGCAAGCAGGGCATTAAGAACGGAAGTGTACACCTCGATTCTTGGAGGCACGTAGTAGCACTTCGCCCTCCGCTCGTCTTGTCCCTTTTGTTCTTTCATTTCTTTTCTTTTTGTTCATTTAAGCGATGCTTCAGTCCGATTGCACCATTAAATAATTACTGAACGAGAAAACGTGAACTGATACGCCCCATATCTCTATTCTGAGGTCGTAGGAAAAACCCATACAAAAAGATATAGTGATGCCAGCCCACGCTAACGCGCGGAGAAGCACTATGCCATCTTGTTTGTATTGTGAAATTTCCTACGTTTCAGAACACAAGAACGGACATAACGTCTCTCTAATTAACCCATAAAAACAGTGTCTCATACTCCCTAAGGAGACTACACCAATAGCAAAGTTATACAAAATAGCTGAATCTTCCAAGAAAATCAACGTTTTTCTTTTTAACATGATGTTAAATCTAAATAACCTGTCTATGTGAAAAATGTATACATGTAAGACATGTAAGAGCCACACAGAATGATGTGCCCGTCTTGGTCGGCATGATGAAAAAACTTTGTGGACAGACTAGTTTAAGGGGCGATGAAAAGTGAAAACACCTCAAATAATCCCATTTTTCATAAAAGATATTAAAAAATAAAATTTAAAAATATGTATAAATTGCTGATATTCTGTTTGTTATGTGTTTTCAGATGAAAATGCAGGAATGTTAAAGCCTGTATAAAAAACTAAAAAGGATAAGATTTCTCATTTTTTTTCGTTATATTTGCAAGTGACTTGTTAGACCGACGTCTGCATTTAAGACATTTTCGATTAAGGTCTACTCATTAGCAGAATTGAATTTCTGCCTAAAATTAAATAAAAATGAAGACTAAGAAATTTTTGATATGTACACTTTCTGTCGTATTTTCCCTTACTGCTTTGCCAGTTTTGGGGCAAGACAAGATGGCCTCCGCTGCTCCCATCGACAGAAAGGCTAAAAAGACAGCGGTCATAGAATTAAAAAAAGAAAGGATTTTCTCACAAGCCGACTGTGAAGATGGTGGTGGATTGTACGAAACCTTTGAGACACGCTACGCCCATCGTGTGACAGAACTCCCGGAAACTTGGACTATAGACCTTCGCAACGGATGTATGCCGACGACGAGCCGTGTCATCACGAGTAATTTCGGGCATCGCTGGGGCAGACAGCACAAAGGCCTCGACATCAAGGTCTATACAGGCGATACCATTGTGTCTGCATGGGACGGCAAGGTGCGTATCGTAGACTACGAGAGGAGTGGGTATGGGAAATACATCGTTATCCGCCATGCCAACGGCTTGGAGACGATTTATGCACACCTCTCTAAACATTTGGTGAAGCCAGGTCAGTTTGTCAAAGCCGGAGAAACCATCGGACTGGGTGGAAATACAGGCCGTTCTACGGGCTCACACCTTCATTTTGAGACTCGTTTGTGTGGCGTGGCATTGAATCCCATATTGATGTTTGACTTTCCAGAACAAGATATCATTGGCGATTTTTATGTCTTCAAACGCTCAACATACGAGCGGGAGAACAGAATCAACCGTCGTGAGCAGGCAAAGACCGTCAAAGCTCCTGCTCAAGACAGCCCCATGGCCTTGAATATGGAGAAAGAGGCAGACGGAGCGGACAGAAAAGAAGTGGCGGAGGGTTTGACGGAAAACAATCAACCAAGCAATAATGTAGCAGAAAAGCCCAAATTCCATACAGTAAAGCGTGGCGAAACACTTTACCAGATCATGCGGACGTACGGGTATAGTTCTATTCAGGAACTTTGTCGTCTTAACGGCATCAACAAGAACTACCAGGTACGAGCTGGCGAGCGCATCCGTGTGTCATAGGCAAAAGCGCTCAAAAGCAGTCAATAAGAAACGCTAATAAGATTTTCATGGTCATATTTTAGTGGCGGCAGGACTTCATGTCCTGTCGCTTTTTTATTTGGCTTTATGTTGATAGGCTTGAGCCTTGTGGTTTGTTTTTTTGTCTGTACCGTTCTTGAATTTGTCAAGCAAATGACTGAAATTCGATACGTTTCTATGGAGATTTTCAGTTTATATCAGAATTTAGCCAGTACGCATATTGTGCCAGCAAGCTATTTTTGCAATAAGAGAGTAATAATTTGTGGGCGACAGGAAAGAAAAAGATGGGTTAGGGCGCATCAGGAGTTTGTTCGTGCATCCAGAGATGTAGTCTGTGGTAATAGAGATTGAATAATAGGAACAAAAAAGGAAGAAACAAAAAAGGAGTAAGATTGCTCTAACTCCTTGATTTGCGCTTCAGGATGGGCTTGAACCAACGACCCCCTGATTAACAGTCAGGTGCTCTAACCAACTGAGCTACTGAAGCGGTTAATTGCTTTTAGCGTGTGCAAAAATAAGATGTTTTTTTCATTTTACCAAACTTTTTCAAAAAAAAATCATTTTTTTTGTAAAAAAATCGCTTAAATCGGCTGCAATAATGTATTTTTGCAGTAGAAATAGAGGGATTTCTTACTTTTTCAGGTTAAGAATTTTAGAATCATGTTTATGATAGATCGTTTTTTATTTTTATTCGTAGCATTTGTGCTGTCCAGTTCCGGCATTCATGCACAAGCAGACAAAGACCATCATTTCAAGGTTGCAAAGAATCTTGATGTTTTTAACATTATCTACAAACAGCTCGACTTGATGTATGTGGATACGCTGAATGCCGACCAGACTGTGGGCAACGGCATCAGAATGATGCTTCGGAGCTTGGACCCTTATACGGAATATTATTCGGAGAAGGACTTGAAGGACTTGAAGTTTATGACCACGGGCAAGTATGCCGGCATTGGTGCGCTGATCAAGTATCATCAGTTGAGAAAAGAGGTTGTCATAGACGAGCCTTATGAGGGTAATCCGGCAGTGGAGGCCGGTTTGAAGAAAGGCGATGTGATTCTTGCCATTGACAATGTCTCCTGCAAAGGCAAGGATGTCAGTTTCGTCAGCTCGCATTTGCGCGGCGACCCTGGCACAAGCTTTGTCATTCAGGTATTCCGTCCTTCTACCAACAAGAAGATGAAGATGAAGATTACCCGTCGCATTATCCAGAATCCTGCCATCCCATTTTATGGTATGCGTGAGAATCACATCGGCTATATAAACTTGCAGTCGTTTACCGACGGTTGCTCAAAAGACATGCGACGCGCGATAGTCGACTTGCAGCGCCAGGGCATGAAGTCGTTAATCCTTGATTTGCGTGGCAACGGCGGCGGCTCGGAGCAGGAGTCGGTGGATATTGTTAATATGTTTGTACCCAAAGGCACCATGATTGTTGAGAATCGTGGGAAAATAAAGCGCGCCAATATGGAATTTAGGGCAAAAGTGGAGCCAATAGACTCGTTGATGCCTATTGTAGTGCTGGTGAACAATGGTACTGCCAGTGCTGGCGAGATAACCAGCGGTGCGCTTCAAGACCTTGACAGGGCTGTAGTCATGGGCACACGGACTTATGGGAAGGGATTGGTGCAGATGACCGTTAACTTGCCTTATAATGAGACGTTGAAGTTGACTACTGCGAAGTATTATATACCGAGTGGCCGTTGTATTCAGGCTGTAAAGTACAATCGCGACGGAAGTGCGGTTGCCAATGAGCTTGTTGATTCTTTGAAACAGACTTTTTACACGTTGAATGGGCGAAAGGTGTATGATGGTGGCGGCATCATGCCAGATATCAAGGTGGAGAATGACTCTGTGCCCTCTATCATCTATTATTTGATCAGCGGGCGCGACTCTACGGAGGTTATTTTTGATTATGTAAGCGAGTATGTCAAGTCGCATCCGACCATTGCGAAGCCAGGCGATTTCGAGTTGTCGGATGCTGATTACGAGGCTTTCAAGAAGCATGTTGTCGGCAAAGGCTTCACTTATGGGCGTGACAGTGAGAAATATTTGCAGGAATTGCTGAAATTGGTGAAGTTTGAGGGATATTATGAAGATACGAAAGAAGATTTTGAGCATCTGCAGCAAAAGCTAAGTCATAATATTGAGAAAGACCTTGAATACAATAAGAGCATGATAAAACAGGTATTGGAGAGCGACATTATTACGGCTTATTACTATCAGAGAGGTGCTGTCGAAAACAGCTTGAAGAGTGACAAGCAGGTGCAGGCGGCTGTTGACTTGCTCAATGACTTGGAGCGTTATCACAGCATTCTGCGGCCGGTGAAAAAGGTTGAAAAATGAGGATTCTAAGCCTTGGAAATGCAGCAACATCCTGTTTTAATGTTGCTGCATTTTTGTTTCAGGCAAACTCTTCTCCATCTTTTTACGCCTTTTCCATATTTCGAAACTGTTGATGGTGTTTTGCCAAAGAATATAGCAGCCCGGCCCGACGGAGGACAATGGATTAAGGTAAGTATAGGCGATCCAGATGGCAAAAGCCGTGTTTTTCTGCCCTAATGCTTGTCCCGCTTCAATGGGACGGTTGAAATGAGCGCCGACCCAGCGGCCGAGGGCGAACTGAGTGATGCACACCAATAGGCCCAGACTGGCGATGAGTAGCAGAAACGATGCCGTAGTATTGGCGTGTATGATGTTCTTGACGGTTGTTCCCGTGACAATCATCAGCGAGCATCCCCATGTGTAATAGGCGAGGTCGGGCACGCTGATGATGCGGCGATGCAGGCTTTTCATGTAATGTTTTACGACATAGGCTAGCAACATGGGCACAATCAATATGAGGCACACTTTGTATAATATGAGTAAAAACGATTGCATGAACGACATTGTAAGGTCGGCGTTGATAAGCGGAAAGATGATGGGCACCAAAGCCGCTGTGATGAAATTGGAGAAAAAAGTGTTGGCGGTGACTTCTTCAATGTTCCCTCCAAGTTTTTTAGTCACGACCGGGGCGGCGGTCGCGCCCGGGCAGATGATGCATGCCAAAATGGCTTCCATGAGTATAAGGCTGTTGCCGGTCATGCCAAACTCGAAGATCAAGCCGACGATCAAGGCGATGAGCAATAGTTGTATCAAGGTTACCCACAAGTGCCAGCGCACGAGTCTCAACTGGTGGAAATCGACGTTGCAGAAAGTCACAAACAGGATGAAAAACATGAAGAGCAGCAGAATGGAGTCGAAAATTGGCGCGAAAAAAGTGGCGGTGCCGTCAAGGGCTGGCACAAAGGCAAATGTCAGGTAGAGAATTGTGCCTGTCAGCATGGAAACGGGCAGTGTCCAATTTTTCAGAAATTGTATCAAATTCATTTTGAAGGGTTTAGGTCTGACTGCAAAAGTATAAAAAAAGTGCAAAATGATTGAAGGATTGTGGCAAAAAGTGTGATTTAGGCAGTTTTATTTCCTCATGCCTCGTAGCCGCCATTTGTTTTGGTGTGGTCTATCAATGCCTTGAACAATGTGTTTTTCTCCAGGACAGCGGGGTTGCCGATGCACACGAGCTGTTTCCGTGCACGCGTCAGCGCGACGTTCAGTTTGCGGTCGATGGGCCTTCCATCTTCAAGGAAAGTGTTGCTGGTCAAGAACTCTAGTTGGTAATTGTGCTGGATGGTGAACGAGTAGATGATGACATCACGCTGGCTGCCTTGATAGCGTTCTACGGTATCGATTGAAACGTCTAGTAGCTCGGGCATGTCCAGGCGTTCAATTTCCTTTCTAATCATGGCAATCTGGTTCCTGTAAGGCACGATGACACCGACCGTATGTGCGGTTTGAAAGTCTTCTCCGTAATACATCCTGATGCGTTGAAGGACTTTTGCCGCCGTTTTTGCCTCATCTGCATTGACCTTGTCGGAGGAATCGGCTGTGTGGTTGGATTTGGAGGCCATGAAAATCATCCGGTGTCGGCACAGCAGCTCGTCGAGGCGGTCGCCGTATAGTGTCCTATACGAGAGTTTCGTCTCTGTCTGATGAGGGCATGGGACGGGTTTGAGCTGTTCGTCATTGTAAAACATTTGATTGGAAAATGCCGCCAAATCGGGGTGCATGCGCCCCTGATAGCATAAAGTGGCCATGAAGTCGGTGCGCCGCTGCCGCCGTTCCCAGCGTATCAGCCGTTCAAACAGCGAATTGCGGCAGTCGTCCAGCTCAATGGCACGCAGGTTTTCCTCATCAACTTGTGTCCCCTCGGCCGGTTGTTGCACCACGGCGGGCAATTGCTTGTAGTCGCCTATCAAGATGAATTTTTCGATGAAGACGTCTTTGTCGTGAGCGGCCAGCAGCCCCATGATGGCTGGTTCCAGTATTTGGGAGGCTTCGTCGACCACCGCCAGAGAGAATCTTTTGAGGTTGAACAAGTAGGGTCTTGATTGCAGCATGGTTGTGGTGCAAACGATGACTTGCACTTGCTCAATACGCCTTCTCACCTCAGCTAATTTTAGCGTTTTGCCTGCCAAGGCATCCAAAAGACGGCCGTGGAACCGCTCGTCACAGCTGTAAGGACTGCCGATTCGGAGAAAATCTATACCCGCTTCATCCAGCATCTCGCAAATTTCGTCCACGGCACGGTTGGTATAGGCTGTGAGCAGGATGTTTTTTGATGATGTAGCGCATTCCTCTTCCACGATGTATCGGAGTGCCTTGGAGGTCTTGCCTGTTCCCGGCGGCCCGACCAATAGGAAATAGTCTTTTGCCTGTTTGGCCTTCAAAAGCATGTCGTCCAGCCGTGGGTCATACGACTTTGAGAGTGTCGCGGAACGTTTCTGAGGTGCACGTTGCCCTAGAAGTAGGTCGCGCCGGTGCTTGGGCGCGCTCATGAGCACATATAGTCCTCGGATTGCATTGTCTGCACCGCTTCGGTTGGCGGCATGTTCGATGGCATAATGTTTTTCTGCGTTTTGTGTCTTGCCCTTATTCATCCCTGGTTCTTCAAAGACAATGGAATTGTGTTGAATGTCAGATAGATGTACGACGACTTTTTGAGAGGTGATTTCCTGTACAATGCCTTTGTAGAGTATGTTCTTCCGTACATCTGGCTCCATGCCGGCTTCATAGCTGTAAAGAAAAACCATGTCACCTCGTCTGAAATTGGGCAAAAAGTCGTGGTCGTGTGTTGGAATCTCAAATGTCAATGTGTCGAATCCTTCTTGTGGCAGGGCGCATCCTCGTTCCGTCAAGCGTAGTTCGGTCAAGATATTCCCTGTTTCGATTTTTTCTGAGAGAGGCATCTGCCATAGGTCGGCCGTGGCCGTACCTACTCCTTCCTGCAGTCCGACGCTGGAAACGACCTGTTCGCGAATGACAAACGTCATCATCCTGTTGAAATAGGCCTGTTCAAGTGGTGTGAGCTGGTGCAGCGGATGGATCAGGCGTGCGATTTCCGGCCATTGGTAGCGGTGAAAAAACGGTGTGTCCAATTGGTTGACATTAAGCGTCTCCGGAGTCAATTGCTGTAAAATGCCTGCAAAGCCGTTTTTCGCCACGTTAAATTCGTGAGTCACGATAGCATTTCTAAATCGTATTGCCTCTTCAAAGAGTGTTTGATAATATGCCACTACAACCAGTCCTTTTGATGGCGGATATTTGGAGTAGAGCAGGCGTGCGTCGAGTTGGTGGGCCGAGAGGTTGAAATTTCGTTGCAAAATGCCGTAATATAGTAGGAGTTGGACGTAGTGCATGTCGTTGACCCAGCTGCCGTTCACGTTTTTCCTGCCTCGTTCTATTGACATGTTCCTGCCCGATTTTTGCTCTACCAATAGCCGAAAGTCGGCAGTCATCAGGTCTACACGGCCTTGAATGCCCAATTGCTCGCAGACGAAAGAGGGTTCGAGCAGGGCTTGCTCGCGTGAAAAGCCCTCGAACAGCACGTCAACGGCCTCTTCGATATTGGTGGCTTGGAGTGCGCCTTGTTCCTTGAAAACATGGGGGTGAAAATCTTTGCAGCAAGCATATTCCAATAGTTTTGTGGAAAAACTATGTTTCAAGATGTTTGCTTTTTCCACCTCAGCCTCATGGACAAAGGCGTCAAGTGCTGTGCCTGCATAGTTTCCAAGCAAAATGGCTTGTGTGTTTGTCCGCTCTTTCATCCGAAAAAGCGTGTAGAGCAACGGATGGTGTCCGTATTCTTGAAAGCAGGCGGCTATTTGGCTGATGTCTAGCAGATAATCTGGTTCCACGACAACCAGTCGAGGTGCAATGCGTGTTATTTCGCCCGTTCCCGAGGTTGTGGCATGGCAGTCCAGCAAGTTGAGCTGCATCCCTTGGCAGAGTATGGGCAAAAGTTCGGCTTTTTGGACCTCGGAGAGCTCCAGGGCGACAAGTCCGTCGCTATTTTGCTCAATGCGGACAAGGATTTCCGCATCTTTTTGGTCTACAATTACCCGGATGCACCGCAGATTTATCTCCTCACGCCGTGTGAATGGGCGATAGGTTGAAGGGAGGCTGGAACGGAGTGGGCCGGGGACGGAAATGCCAAATACCCATGAAATTAGTTGTACCAATGCACGCATGTCGTATTTCATCTCATCAAGAGGCAAATCCTCCTGGCGATTGGAGTTTCGGCGCATTTGGTCAATGGCAATACGGTCTGCGACAGGGATTTGATGACGTTTGCACAAGAAGTCGACTTGTGCAAAAACACTTCCAAAGGCCTGTCGCTCGCCGCGCAGTCCTTCGTGGCATACTTGCACGAGAATTTCGTGCATTGAACGATTGCGCGAAATGTTTTTCGTGCCGTCTGGTTGCAGCAGCTGTTCAATGCGAGTATACCATTCGTTTACAATCAGTGCTTTTTCTGGGGCCATTGGACAGCTCGTCGTTTCAGGATGGTGTTATTTCTCAAGTTCTTCTCGCCAGCGGCAGAACGGGTTCGTCAGCAACGAGGTGTTGTGGAAACGATGGTCGCCTGTCACTTCTTTGCCAATGAAGTCGGGTTTTATAAAATCCTCTTCTTCGTCCTGTAATTCGACTTCTGCGAGCAAAAGTCCTTCATTCTCACCGTGAAATTCGTCGATTTCAAAGACGTGTGCCCCGCTATTGACCAGATAACGATGCTTGTCGATTATCCCTCCCCTGCAAAACCGTAGCAACTGGCGTGCTTCCTCCACTTCGATTTCCTTTTCGAACTCATAACGTGCAAAGCCGCCGGCGCGCGGGCGCCCTTTGATGGTCAGGTATGCTTTCTGGTCGCGGATCCTGACTCTTATAGTGCAGCCTTGGCATGGGATATAGCCTTGCTGGACGTGGGTGCGGGAAAAGGCGGCGCTTTTGAATGCGTCGCCTTCCTTAACCAAGAATTTACGTTCTATTTCCAGGCCGCTCATAATGATGCATAGATGATGAGCCCAATGGCAGCTACCAACAGGCCTCCGATAATCCAGTTGATGACGCGTTTTGCTTTTTTCTCTTGTTCTGCCTCACGTTTGGCACGGTTGATTTTACTTTTTTCGCTCATAATATATCAGTTTTATCAATGTTAGTTTCAATTTTCGTCATTGACGGGGAATTCCATGAGGTAAGCCTTGATGAAATCGTCTATCTCGCCGTCCATTACGCCGTCCACGTCGGTGGTTTGGTAATTGGTGCGGTGGTCTTTCACGCGGCGGTCGTCGAAGACATAGCTCCTGATTTGGCTTCCCCATTCGATTTTTTTCTTTCCAGCCTCTATCTTGGCTTGCGCCTCGAGGCGTTTTTTCATGGCACGGTCATAGAGCTGGGACTTCAAAAGTCGCATGGCATTGTTCCTGTTCTCCAACTGTTTGCGGCTTTCCGTATTCTCAATCAGGATTTCTTCTTCCTCACCAGTCTCTGGGTCTATGTATTGATAGCGCAGACGCACGCCAGTCTCGACTTTATTGACATTTTGGCCGCCTGCGCCACCGCTTCGGAACAGGTCCCAAGAGACTTTTGAGGGGTCGACAAAAACCTCAATGGTGTCGTCGACCAATGGTGATACGAAGACCGAGGCAAAGCTGGTCATGCGCTTGCCTTGTGCATTGAAGGGCGATACGCGGACCAGCCGGTGCACGCCATTCTCGCTTTTGAGGTATCCGTAGGCATATTCTCCGCCTTCAATCTCCATCGTTACGCTCTTGATGCCTGCCTCATCGCCGTCCTGCAAGTTGCTGACAGTTACCTTGTGCCCATGGCTTTCTGCCCAGCGCATGTACATTCGCATCAGCATCTGTGCCCAGTCTTGGCTCTCGGTGCCGCCGGCCCCGCTGTTGATTTTCAGCACACAGTCCATCGGGTCTTCTTTCTGCCGGAGCATGTTTTTCAGTTCCAACGCCTCTATGGCGGTGATGGCACGTTGATAGCCGGCCTCGACTTCTGCCTCTGACACCATCTCGTCGTCATGGTAGAAGTCAAATGCCAGTTGTAGCTCATCGGCGGCGGTGCGCACCTCGGCGTAGCCGTCGAGCCATTTCTTGATGCCTTTCACCTTTTTCATCTGCTCTTCGGCCGTCTTGGTGTCGTTCCAGAAGTCGGGGTCTTGTGTACGAAGGTTTTCTTCTTCGTATTCCACCTTTTTCTTCTCAATGTCCAGATATTTGTAAAGTGCGGCGGCCCGTTCTTGTATCTCTTTAAGTTGGTCGGATGTTATCATTTATTCTTCATACATTTTTTCGATTTCCCTCGCATAGTTTTTATACAGCATCGGGCGTTTGATCTTGAGTGTGTTGGTCAACTCTCCCGCTTCCATGCTGAAGCCTTTGGGCAACAAGGTGAACCGTTTGATTTGTTCGTATGAGGCGAATTGTTGTTGGAGTGTGTCGATTCGTTCTTTCAACATCTGGTTGATTTGTTCATTGGCACATAGGTTTGTGCGGCTTGTCAGCTCGATGCCGTTGTCTTTGGCATATTCTTCCAGCAGATGGTAGTTGGGGACAATGAGTGCCGACACGAATTTTCGGCAGTCTGCCACGATGCAGATTTGATCAATGTACTTGTCGACCAACAGGCTTGCCTCAATGGCCTGCGGGGCGATGTATTTCCCGTTGCTGGTCTTGAACAGGTCCTTAATGCGGTCTTTGAGGAAAAGCTCGCCGTTGTGCAGATAGCCTGCGTCGCCTGTGTGGAAGTATCCGTCGGCGTCGAAGGCTTGCTTGTTCAGTTCGTCGCGCTTGTAATAGCCTCGTGTGATGGTCGGGCCTTTGAGTAGCACCTCGTCGTTTTCGCCGATCTTGATGCTGATGCCTTCAATGGGCCGTCCTACCGATCCGATGGTGTAGGGTTTGCCGCGGTGGTCGCACGAAACGGTGGCAAGGCTCTCGGTCAGACCGTATCCAACGATCATGTCGATGCCGATGGTGTGGATGAACTCCTCCACTTCTGCCGACACATGTGCGCCTGCCGTGGGGAAGAAGTTGGCATTCTCCAGCCCCAGTTCTTTCCTGATGAGGCTGAAAAGGGTCTTGTTGACGAATTGATATTCTAATTCCAGTGCCAAAGGTGGCTTCTTGCCCCGGCTTTTGTATTCAATATTGTATTTTCGTCCTATGCGTAGCGCATTGTTGAAGATTTTGCGCTGCACGGGGCCTGAATTCTCGATCTTTTCTTTTACGCCGATGAAAACCTTCTCCCAGAATCGCGGTACTGACGACATGCAGGTGGGGTGTGTCTCGCGCAGAGACTGTTGAATCTCGGCGGGATAGGTATTGATGACCAGTGTCGCGCCAACGGTCAGGCAGAGAATGGCCCATCCGCGCTCGAAAACGTGCGTATAGGGCAGGAAATTCATCACCAGGTCCTTGTCCGTAATGGGGACGCATTTGAGATTCGCCTCAAATGCGGCATGGTATTGTGAGTAGGATAGGATGACACCCTTCGAGTCGCCGGTCGTGCCGCTGGTATAAAGGATGTTGGCGATGTCGTCTTCATTGGCTTGTGCCCACAGCTTCTCGACCTCAATCTGCCGGGGTAGGTTCTCGCCCAGCTTGAGGAAGTCGGAGAAAAACATGGACGACTTGTCCTCGGCGCTGATGCGCACGCTGCGGTCGAAGATGATGATGCGCTCCAAGGTCGGACAAAGTGAGAATACCCGTGCCGCCTTGTCGTATTGGGCCTGCTCGCCGACAAATAAGATCCTGATTTGGGCATCATTGATGATGAACTGCAACTGTTGCTCGCTGCTCGTGGCATAAAAGGGTATGGTGACGGCGCGGATGCCAAATGCGCCGAAATCCGTGTAAAGGTACTGAATGGCATTTTGTGCGAACACTCCGATGTTTTCCTGCACTTTCACGCCAAGGTTCAGCATCGCATTTGACACAATTTTTACATTCTCTGAAAATTCTTTCCAAGAGGCTTCTTTCCATTTCAGCGAGCCGAAGTCACGGTATACAAAAACTCTCCGGTCGCCATATTTTTTCGCCTGTTCGTGAATCATCAGAGCTATATGGCTTGTATTCTGCATATTTTATATGGTTTTTATTTATGCAAAGTTAGTGTAATTTGTGAACAATGCAAAATAAAACGTGTCCTTTTTTTGACGAAAAAGGGTGAGCCCTGTCTGACATAGGGCTCACCATGCTGAAAATTACACAGGGTTATGTCCTGTCCTAATGTTGAATCGCGGAGGTCTCCGCGTGCTTTTATTCAAGCCAAGAGCCGGCGAGCAGCCCTCTAGTCCTGAACTTTCATCCGTCTCTTGTCGGTCTCTTTCCTTTTCTTCTTTGCGATTTTCATGTGGATGCTTCCCCGGCTATCGGATAAAAAACAAGGACAGTATACCGAATACTGTCCTTGTTGGGATAGGATTGAAGCAAATGCCTTGTTATTGCACGCCCATTTCACGCAAAAGGCGGTCGGCGTGTCCCCATTTGTCCATCATGAAGATGATGTAGCGGATGTCGGCGCCGATGCATCGTGCGAGCACCTTGTCGAAGAGGATGTCGCTGGCGAGGCTGTCCCAGTTGCCGTCGAAGGCGAGCCCGATGAGCCGTCCTTGCCCGTCGAACATGGGGGATCCCGAGTTTCCGCCGGTGATGTCGTTGTTGGTGATGAAGCAGAGGTGCATTTTCCCGGTGGTCGGGTCTGTGTATTTCCCGTAGTCGGTTGCCGAGAACAGTTCGTGCATGATGGGCTCGGCATAATACTCAAAATTCTTGTCAGCCTGCTTCATCTTTTCGAGGATACTTTCCGAGGTGGTGTAATAGTCGGACATCTTTCCTCCGAGCATGAAGCCGCCCACCTGCCCGTAAGACAGACGCATGGTGAAGTTGGCGTCGGAGTAGTGGGGCAAGTCTTCCTCCATCCGCACTTTGGCATCGCAAAGATAGCGCTCCTGGTCAGCAATTTCTTCTGAGAGGGGCGCGATGATCTCTGCCAGACTGCGGTACACCTCGAACAGGTCTTTTCCAAATTTTATGCCGGGGTCTTTCAGGAAACTGCTGCTCTTATGGTTGATTTTCTTGCCTTTTTTCATTAAGGCAGACTTTTTGTACAAGAAATCGACATATTTTTGATAGTTCCCGCCGAATTTGGTGCGGATGTCCTTGTAGAACGCGGGCAGATAGCGGGCATCCACTTGCTCGGCATAGTTTTTCAGCAATACCGTCAACACTTCCTTGTCCAGTGCCTCGTCCCATGTGTCGCTGTTGTCTTTGAATTCGATGTAGTTTTTCTTTTCATTTCCCTCTACCAATCCTCTTTTTGAGAGGGTGACGGCAACCATGGCACGAGTGGTGAACTCACAGGTGCGGCTGAAGGTCTCGCTCCAGTACATCAGTGTCCTGTAAGCATTGTATTGTTTCTTGTAAAGGCTCTCCAACCGTTCAAAATCCACCGTATGCCGCAATTTGTGGCTGTTTTCTTTCTGCCATTTCTCGATGCGGTGCTCAAATTCCCGTTTTTGTTCAATCAATTGGATGGAGTCGATGCATTTGTTCATGCCGATGGAGTTCTTCCAGTAGTTTGCGCTGGAAGCGTATTTCGAGTCGTATTTGATGCGCACCGCCTCGCTGGCCCGCATGTGTTTGAGCATTACGGCTTGTTTGACGCCGCGCACCTGCGCCCTCGGCTCGTTCTCTGCATCGCGGCGTTGGCGGATGCCGAATGATGACAAGTAGCGCTCGGTGGTTCCAGGGTAGCCGATGGTCATCGCGAAGTCGCCGTCCTTGTATCCTTCCATTGAGATTGGTGCCCAATGTTCCGGACGATAAGGCACGTTGGCTTTTGAATAGTCCGCCGGCCCGTTGGTCTTGGGGTCTGCGTAGATGCGGAATACGGCGAAGTCGCAGGTCTGTCTGGGCCACATCCAGTTGTCGGTGTCGCCGCCGAACTTGCCCATGGACTTAGGCACGGTAAACACTAGGCGCACGTCGTTGAATACCCGGTAGGTCGTGGCGTAGTACTTGTTCCCTTCGTAAAAAGGCTTGATTTCGATGCTCAAGGTTGGGTCTGAGGCTTTGACCTCGCGCGACATGGCATTCTCGAGCGAGTCGAGGAACGCATGTTTCTGCATGTTGCCCATCTCTTCAAACCCCTGCGACATGATGTCGTCCGTGATGTCTTTTTGTTCGATCATGAACGACACGAACATGTTTTCGTTGGGTAGCTCCTCGTCAAATGACTTGGCATAAAAACCGTTCAACATGTAGTCGTGCTCCACCGTTGAATGTGAGCGGATGGCCTCGAAGCCGCAGTGGTGGTTGGTGAAAACCAGTCCGTCGGCAGAGACGACAACGCCCGAGCAGAATCCGGAGAAGTTGACTACTGCATTTTTCAC